>Ga0209317_1002521_pt1 | contig 13157 bp, 8 predicted proteins | sample RifGroB2_FD_183994 | JGI IMG/M metagenome (GOLD analysis project Ga0209317, IMG submission 183994) | Soil microbial communities from Rifle, Colorado, USA - Groundwater B2 (SPAdes) (version 2) | ecosystem: Environmental > Terrestrial > Soil > Unclassified | place: Rifle, Colorado | collected...
CGGCGCCCAACTCTGTGCGTTTCTGTTCGGCCAAAGCAACTACATCGGCATAGTGGCTTCGGATGCCGTCGATAAGCTTCCGTTCCTTGTCTTCGATGCTCTCACCGGCTTCAGCAACCCGGATATCACGGTCCCTCAGGAACGGCACAGCACAGACGATCAACTCCGGAGAACCATCCTCTTTACTAAGAACAAGAACCTCGTCTTCCCGGTTCTCGGAGGCTGCGCCGATCACATGAACATTGAGTGCCCTCAGCAACTCCTTAGGGGCATTCAGGAATGATGGTGAGTCATGATTACCTGCGGCAACGACAACATATCGGCAGCAGGAAGCAGCAACGCGGCATAGGAATCGGTAATAAAGCTCCTGTGCCCGGTTGCTAGGGGCACTGGTGTCAAAAACATCGCCTGCAACTAAAAGGACATCAACCTGTTCTTGCTGAATTGTCTCTGCCAGCCAGTTCAAAAAGGCCTCGAACTCTTCGTAACGCTTTCGACCGTACAAGGTCCGCCCGATATGCCAATCAGAGGTATGAAGAATCGTCAGTGGTTTTTTTCCATTATTCATTGTGGATCTCCAGCATCGCCAGTAGGGTCGTCATCGTCACTAGAGCCAGCTCCGATCAATTCACTGGTAATCTTGTTCCAATCGATCGGGCGTTCTTCCTCATTTGTCCATACCTTCCAGAAATCGGGATCGTCAGACTCCGGCCTCTGTACATCACTTAAATGCTTCACTTCTATGGGCGCCGGCACCTTGGATGCTATAAATGACGTGTCGGCAGGCTTGGCAGCCCGCGCGAAAAAGACGCATCGAGCCCTATTTTTTAGGACTCGACTGCCGGGCCAATAATGCATCGTCAACTAATTTATTAGCTATATTATTGACATTGGCGGAGAGCTTACCATATTCGCGAGTTTGCCACCCAATCAGCCTACTACGATCTTTATCTGTAAAATTTTTGGGGTCTATATCTTCCATCCAACTTTCAATATTTTTCTTTAAAAGTGACTTAACTGCTTCTTCAACATCTCCACTTTTTGCTTTTTTTATACACTCCTCTGCGAGACGAACCTGGGGGTAGCGAGGAACACGGCTACTTACAACGAAACTGACAAATATTGAAAGCATTTCAATTTTTGCGTTCTTATTCAGATGGCTCCAGAGCGGTTTAGTGATCTCTGCCATCTCATTTTCGCTGTCGTAATTACCAAGGATCAAATTCCATTGTTTAATTAATCGCTGTGAGATCATTTCCCTTTCATCGGAGGAAAGATAGCTTAAACGTTCTGAAAAAAGGTCGACAAATGGCCTTAACGGTGAATTAAGGAAATTTCGAGAGACACTGTCAAATAATAGCCAGTCAGCTTCCAACTTCTGCTCACTAAGTCTTGGTTTTAGTTCTTGAGCAAGAAGTATCAAATTTTGAGCATATCCCTGGTCCAACTTACCTTGTTTTGCTTGCTCCTTATACCTTGAAATAATTGCAGCGACGACACCATCTACTTCACGTTTTCGTATTTTTTTGGCAACTTCATCTGCAATATTAACAAATTCGCTCTCTCTTAGTTCTTGTTCTACATTCGGAGGAATCACTTGAACAGCATCTGGTGCTTCAAGTGAAGTTGCAGGCACTTGAGCGGCTATAAATTTGGATGCGGGGTAATGGCAAATATTGTCAATCGATGTAACCTCTAAGGACGATTGTAGGTAGTCCTTCAAGGAGAATCGGTCTTCAAAAATATCATCAACATCTTGACCATGGATTACTAAGACTGCTTGACGGCGTCCTGTACGAAGGGCAGTTAGAAAATTTTCTGAAAGCTCATTTCTAGAAATAAACACACCGATCGTGCCTGTAAATTTCCCATCGACCTTACCAGAAAAAGCAAACAGTTCTGAGGCTGCAAGTTGACTGGACACCCATTTAGATTCAACCAACGCTAAGCGTCCGTCTACTCGAATTGCACCGTCAATCTGCTCCGATCTACCATCAGAAGTATGGTACGAACGGCGAAGCAGCATCCCATGACTTTCAAAAAGATCCAGGACCAGTGTCTCGAAATGTAGTCCCCTTCTTCGAGCGTCTTCACCACTTAAACCTTTTGGCATTTTATCCAGTTCTTGGAATCGATCTTTCAATTTTAGCTTTTTTGACATAATTCCTCACAATCTCATTCAAAACTCGATTATTTAGCTTGGAACCTGAATCTATAGCCGCTGACAACTCTGCCCAATCAGCCATCTTAAGTTCCCATGCAGAACGAAAGAGAACGTGATCAAAGTTGCGCTCCAAGCCTCTCTTGCTTGGAAACAGGATAAGATTCTTGCCACCCGGACGAATTGCGCTGAGGTAAACAATTCCGTCGAGAGGCTGTCCGTTGACCCTGAAGGCCCTCTCTGAGGGTCGCGTCTACTTTTTGAGATCCCTACCGATTTTGTGAATTTTAAAGACGCGACCCCCAAGGCTTTTTTACAAGATTTGTGGGGTTATGATGGCGGACCTATTTCCATCAGGTCACCGTAAGTCTCCATCGGACCGACATGGCATGTAACCCCTTTGCCGGTGCGAGCCAGCCTCTCGTTTATTAGCTCTGTCATCTGCACCGCCAACGTTGAATCCCCGACGGGAACGTATCGCGAGGTTTCCCTGGGGAGGACAGCCAGTATCATCAAAAGTCCTTCGGTTCTCTGCGAACCAGCCTTTGCTGTCGAATGAGACACTGAGAAGGGCTTAGGAGGGTACGGTAGGCAAAGTATGGTGAATGGAAAGCACCACCAACCCTCAAGAATAACGGCGTGACCGGATGGTAATAGGTCCTTAGCTGGATGTCGGTAAGATCGGGAATGACGGTAACCAAGGCTTCCGGGCCAGTGCTTACCAGGCTTCCGATAGTTTATCGATGACATCCTGCCGCGAAAGAACCTTAGAACACAACTCCCACCGGTTCTTGTCAGGGTCGACATTCGCTTGGTACCGCAACTGAAATGCATTGGTCGCTTGGCGCCTCAGGTGCATGTACTGGTCCATCATTTCGCCTAGTTTCCCCACATCGGCAATCCAGTCGTCTTCGATTGTATCCGGGAGGCTGCCAAACAGGTCGTACTTGTCTCTAAGACGGCGTGAAAGCACCTGATAGACGTCTTCATCCCGAGTCTCGCTGTAGACCAGGTTGAGCATATCAACCATCCGGCGGGCCTGCCCAAACCGTTTAATCCGCCCCAGCCGCTGCTCAAGACGGGATGGATTCCATGGCAGGTCGACATTGATAAGGGTTCCGAGAGTCTGCAGGTTCAGGCCTTCGCAAGCGGCATCCGTCGCCACCACCAGCAGTATCTCACGCCGCTTCACGGCTAATTTTATATCATCCCGCTCGACAGCAGCGGAATGCCCATCACGGAAAAGCACGCTTTTCCCCACACCCGCATAAACGGCGACCACTTCACCCGGTAGGACTTTGGCAATTTCTGAGGCCACCCAGAATGCGGTGTCGTAATATTGGGAAAAAACTATGCACCCGTGCTCCAGCCAGGTTTTCCCTTCCGTCCGGTGCTCGGTCAGAAAGTATTTCACGGCCGAGAGTTTCGGGTCTCTGGCCTCAGGCCGGGAAAGCTCTTCAACGATGCGCCGCAGGCATTCGGCCTCGTTTGGCATCAGCACATCCAGAGCGTTTTCCAGGACATCGAGATCATCCTCGTCCTCAATAATTTCCCTGCGCAACATCTTTTCCGCGGTCGATTTCCCCGCGGCAAAGGATGAGCAGATACGTTGCAACAGGAGAGACTTCATGAATCCGGCAGCGGGCATGCGCGCTCGCAGCAAATCCGTGAACTGTTCAGCCGATTGGTACGCCAGGTTGAAAGGATGGTTGGTCATCAGCCCCAAGCCGGCAAAGTTCTGCCCCTTATATTCCCCCGAAGGAGCATCCGGGTCCGGGTGCACATTCACTCCAACCTTCTCCAAGAGCCCCATTTCCTCCAACACATCCCTGCGCCTGAGCACGGTGTGGCGCAGGATAGGATTGTTGTGCTGAAAGAACTGGGTATCCATGGTCTGACGGACGAGCTCCTGCTCAAGAAACCCGAGGCTGCCGAATGACCGGTCGGAGAAAAAGGTATCGTCGCCCACTCCCAGGTTCATCCGCAAGGTGGCAATCGAGGTGTGCTCGTCGGCCGGCGGCAAAGGAGCACGCAGGAGGTCCCAGGCCTCACGCTCATCGACCGGCGCCTGCAATCCCTTCACGAATGGCAACGCCTTCGCGCAATTTCCCCAGATGCTGACATACTCTCTACCCAGTACAAATTCGACGCCTGAGTCCAGGATGGTCATGAGGTCCCATAGCTCATGAACTTCGGTCTGGAATGGCGTTGCTGTGCCAAGAATGACGTTTTTGGCCCTGGCCGCAACCTGTATCATGAACCCCAGCAGGTTGTTCGGCTCATCCTTTTGGTCGCCAAGCCCCCCTCGCCTTCTGGCCTTGTGGGCTTCGTCAAGGATAACGGTTCCGTAGCCTCCGCGGCGTCCCAGCAGGGCAGCCCGCTCTTCTGAGTCATGGAAGATAAGGCCCGTGGATACGATGGCGATACGGAAGGGGCAGTGGATGACGTCGGCGGCACCGTTGGTCTTGATGGTATGGCCATTGTCGTCGACCCAGACCTTCTTGTTCGAGAGCCAGACCGCGCTGGGTATCCCGAGGCGGTCTTTGAGCTCAACCTGCCATTGAAAAGTCAGGGTGGAGGGGCAAAGGATAAGTACAGGCCCGTCGCCGAGAAGCGCGGTGACCATGGCCGCCGTCGCCATGGAAAGGGTTTTCCCGAGGCCTACCTCATCGGCCAGAAGCAGGCGGACCCGTCCGTACCGTTCCATATGCTGAAGGGCAATAACCACGAAGGCACGCTGCCAGGGCTGGAGCTGTTCGCCGCCTCGATAGATGGGTGATTCCGCGAGAGCGGCTGCAGGGAGTTCTGAAGGGGTAATTTCGTCGAAACGTATTTCAACGCGGTTGGCGACGCGCTCGATTTCCTCGATAATGGCGTTGGGGAGAGGATAGGCATCGTTCCACAGGGCAGCGAATTCTTCCTCAATCCATTGGATGCCCTCTGGGGATTGGTCCTCCCACAGGATTTCATAGTTCTTCGCGAATGCCGACCTCGACTCGTTTATCGACCCAAGGAAGGAAGTAGTGCTGCCATCGGCAAGCTCAATGACCCCGGCTTTGCCGTGGACAAAGACGTCGTTCCTTGGGACGACCCTGATTTCCAAGGTCCCGCTTGTCAGCAGGTCATAGAGCCGCCGGTAACGTTCCTGGTGGAGTAACGCCTCTGTAGCAACTTGAGTCTCATTCCATTTTTCCTTGAGTGCCCCTTCCCGGGCGGCTTTGGAAACCGCGATGTCGGCTAAATCCAGGTCACTGTTACAGACGATTTTGACGTCAGGTATCCCGGCGATTTCTTCCCCGACCAGTTCAAAAATCGAGCTGCGAAAGTATCCTGCGATACGCCGGTAGGCACGGGCACCTTTGAGCTTCTTGGATAAAAAAGCCTCGTCGAGCGGCTGTCGTCGCGACGAAAAGCGGGTCAGCATAGCTTAGCCCCATTTTTGATTTTGAACCAACGTTGAGAGAACCCTGGCGGCACTGGCCTCTGCTGGGCGCAAGGCATCCAGGTGCTTGGCAAGAAAATTGGAAACCTCAACCACGGTGTCGCGTTGGTTGAAATAGTTGGGAAGGTTATAAGAAAGATGCGCCAGCACCTCATCGCTGTCCACCTCTTTCTCCAGCTCTTTCTCCAGCTCCATAAGAGCGTACAGGATACTTCGAAGGGCGGTATTCGCCGATTCGGCATCACCCGTCATTTCATTCTTGCCGAACTCCGAAGCACTCTTCAGTCTGGCGGAGTTCGCTTTTTCGCTCGCCATAAGAACCTTGAAATTCTTCACCTTAAAGGCCTTGGCGAAATTCTGGTAGTTATCCAGGCTTTTTGCCCCCTTTGCCTCCATCTCAAGCATTTTCAGATAAAAGCGTTCAACCGGTTGGAGCTTGTCCCATTGTCCCTTACTGATTCCCGGAGGAACAAGGGCCTGATTCGCTACCCCAACCGCGAACCCGATTAGTTCATCGACGAAGGTCTTCTGGCCCTTCACCCGCGGACGAACGGCTTCGGTCGCCATGTCCTGGCCGTCGATAACGGCGTACATGGTCAGGACCCTGAGGGCAGCTGCATACCCGGCCATCTGCAGGTCGGCATCGGAGAAGAGATTCTCGTCACGATACATGTCCCTTGTTTTCTGGTTTAGCCCGGTCAGTGTCTGCACCTGCTTTTCAACTTCCTCTTGAATCTCCCAGGCAAGGTCGGTGCGACTAGTCCGGTGCGAACCGTCCCGTTTCCTAAGGACAAGCAGCACCGTGCCCTTGACGTAACTTCCTTCCCGATGGGCGCTCTCAGTTTCTGTCACGATGTACCAGGCTGCCGTTACCTGAAGACCCGCGGCCCAGACGATGTTCGCCATGTCCGCCCAGATGTTCCCCGACTGGTGGGTGAACATGATAATCTGGAGGCCATTGTCGGGCATCTGCTCGGCCATGCGCTTGTAGGCTGCGACCATTCCGCGACGAAAATCCTCGTCTTCTCCCTTAATCGCAAGCGCCCGGCGTGAGTCCCAGGTCCAGCCGGCAAATTCCGGCGGCGGATTCTTCCTCATCCACGCGATAAAAAACTCAAGAATCTCTTCGTACTTAACGGCATCGCCATACGGCGGGTCGGTAATATAAATGTCGTTGCTGAAATCGATTTCATAGGAGCATTGGTTCAGGACAGCCCACTTCCCAGTTACCGGTGAAGGCTTCAGGTTCTTTTCGAAGAGGTCCAGTACCTGGCTTGAGGACCTGCACCCGTAATTGAAGAAAACGTTTAGCGCCTGGTTATAGAAAACATGGCTCGGGTTGTCGCTTGCACCGCCAGTACGCTTTCCTCCCTCACCACCTGTAGACCCGGCTCTGGAGGTGGTCCACTGGCAAAGTTTACTTGTGTAGTCAAGGATGCGCGAGAACATGACCGCGCTACTAGCCGTCGTGACTTTCTGGCGCAAAAGCCCTAACAACAAGAGATGACGAGGAGGAAAAAGATGATGCCAATGAGTCCAACCACGCTCCCGATAAAGGCGTTCCGTTTCGACGCCTTTCTCGATAACCATCTCTGGGAGCCAGCCTTTTTCTTGCCAGTCCTGAAAATGTTCCTTTAGGTAATCCTCGGCTATTTGTTCGCGTTTGAGGTCATCCGCACCTACAGAGCGGATTTCAAACTCGTCACGAGCAGAACCAGGTTTACGACGCATCCATTGAACTGCATAAAGGCGTTCCTGGAAAATATCGTCAGGTTGGGGCATGAAATCCGTTTTCCCCCAGAGTCTTAACCCATTACCGGTGCTTTTGTCCACCGAGCGGTAATCCCCCCGCAAGGTGGATATTTTTGTACGGTATTCAGTGCCGTCTACCACATGGTGCACGTATGGGTCCTGTCCTCTCCCGTCTGAGCGTAAAGTCCCGGCGGTTGCTGCATGCAGCTCTTCAGGGGTAACTCCGGAGCGCACGACAATGTCATATCTCTTGTTTGCAGGGTCGGGTTTTAGCTCGGCGATAACCGATCGTCCAAGGCTCAGCACTCGTGAGGCAAGCAAGGGAACAAGCCACCCTGTTTGCGGGCATCTGACCTCGAAGCAATAGATGAAGGATTTTGCCTCCCACCCGTTGCCATCTATATCAATTTTCAGCCGACGAATTTCAGCCTTCACTTCCTCAACAATCCTTGATTGCTCAGCTTGAAGGCTGGAAATCATATCAGGAGTGCCACCGACGACAGCCAAACCGCCCCAGGTGAGCATGCAGGCAACCGGGCTCAGGTCAGAGGCAGATACATCACATCCGAGCCTGGCGGCTTCAAAGGGAATCTGGCCTGAGCCGCTGAAGGTGTCGGCTATACGGGGGTTATGTCCAAAGCGCATTATCCCCAACTGCTCAATGATCTGTGGCATTGAGGAGGCATCCGTACCTAAGTGAGCATTTACCTCGTCCCAAATATGGGAGTGCAACTCTTCAAAATCGCAAGCCTCGGGTCTCAGGGCTTTGTCTACCAGTTCCTTGTAGGAAAGGTCCGACAATACGTTCGCCTCTATCTGCCGGCGTTCTTTCTCGGGGATTTCATCACGCCAGCGGATTCGAGCCAGTTTCCCACCCTCAGTGGGGTAGTCATCCAATCGAAAAGGAGATTCTTCTGGCAGCAGCCCTTCAGGCTCAACGATGAAAAATTCGTAAATGTTATGGAAAGAAATTTTTTCCACAATCTTGGCCGGTTTGACTCGCCCGGCACGAACCACAAGCGATTCAGCATCCATGGCCATCAACATTTCGAAGATTTCCAGGTCACGCTTCAGGTCATCCGTTACTGGCAGAAGGGCGCCGAGGATGCACGCCTTATTCATGATAAGCGGCTTGCGCCCCTTCCAGTAGCTGCCCAACACCGTCAGCGTCTGCCCGGGGCCTGCCTTTCTCTCCTTGAAAACCTCAATGGACAGCCTCTGTGCCGGCAACAGCTTTTCTATCAGGGCTGGAGTATCTTTATGTGAAAAGGGAACTACGCTATTTATCACTGGTGTTTACCTCAATATCAAACAGGGATGGCGTCACTTCTTGTAATGACCGACGGCGCTTTGCGGCCGGTTCGTCTGCAACTCCGTCGGAGAAGGCCATGGTCAACGCCTTGCGCCACCCGCGGTTGTTGTCTTCAGCTAGACCCGCTTCCGCTGCTGTAGCTGAGAAGAGCCACCAGCGCTCTTCCGGCCGGAATCCATTCCACTTGCTACAGATTACTGGATACTTTTCAGGGTCGGCCTTTTCCGCCGCCCAGGCAAGGACACAAAGCTCTTTGCCCAGCAGTCGATCCACCCGGTTCTCACCGGTTTTCCACCTGCTCACCGGTAACTTCTTGGCCTTTAGCCTTTCGTTGAAATGTTTCCTGGCAGCATCGGATATCCCCGACCACACCTGCCGACTGAGAAGCGCACGCACCTCCTTATGGGGCACGCCGTCCTCACCGCCAATGATGCCGAAATCCTCTGTGATGACGATATCGGCGTTCCTGGAGACAGGAATATCCACGATGAACACATGGGCACCGTATTCGTCAACCGCTCCAAAATCTACTGTCTTGAATTGTGTCGTCATTGGGTGATTTCATCCTGCTGTAGTTCTATGCCAACCTTTTCGGAGAACTGCTTCAAGTCGTGGCCGGAGGCGAACTCCGCCAGGCCAAAGGTCATGGAAATCGGGGTGGTTGCCTCGAAGCGCTGCAGGACAGCATCGAGAATGGTTTCAATGTACTCCGGCGGGACCTTGGAATCGGTCATGGCAATGGTGACCGAGTTGCTGCCTTGTCCGATGGTCAGCATCACGCGCCCGAAGGATATGCCATGGCTCTTCGCGTCTTCGAGACCGGCGAAGGTTTTTTCACGGGAATCGAGTTTCTTGGCCCCGCGACCGGATAACTGTGCAGGCTTGGTATCGTCAACCCGTACGCCACGCTCACCAGGCTTTGCGAACCTGAAATCGGCCTTACCTTCCAGCCCCTCCGCCTCGGCGAACACCCGCATCAACACTTCATCGGAGGGAATTGCAACTGCACTCGTGTAGAGCAACCCGTCCCGAGGTTCGCTACCGTCGAGGGTGTATTTCAGGGTTCCCTTCGGTGCCACGAACAGTTCAACGGTGCGGCCTTTGCCTTCGTCATGCAGCAAGTTCCGAATGACCAGCTTGTTGACCCAGGTAACCGGGCTGCCGGTTTCATACTGCTGGGACGGGTCGATGACAAGGAACTGGACGCGCAAAGCGTTGTTCTCCAGATAGGTCTCACCGAGCACGGGCGAGAATTCACTGACGGGGCCGTCGCAAGCGTAGTGGACGCGTGGAGCAGGCCCAGCGTTCTGCGTCATGACCCGCAAACGCACAAAGCCCTTATCGTTCGGATCGGATTCGGTTGTAACCTGGACAGAGGTCCGCTTCTTCTTCGGGCTCTTGGTGATGTACCCGTTTCTCAGGTCCTCCCACTTACCGCGGTTACAGGCGATGGTTTTCAACTGCTCGAGACCGCGTGGCGGCAGCCAGGGCATGCCGGCTTCCTCATCGGCCCGGTCGACGATATCGGACCAGCGAGCGTCATCCTGGCCTGCCGGCCACAGAACGGTCTCCGCCTTGTCACGTATCGCGTCGAAATTCACTTCGATATCCAGGTATAACTTCAGGGGGTCGCTGACCAGCGTCTTTTCAATCTGCACCTCGCCATCGAACGGCTTCATGACGTCGCGGGTGATGTCGAGAGGTTTGGAAACCAGCTGCGGTGATCTTCCCGGACGGTTTATCGGGAACAGGATTTTATCAAATAGGTTCAAAGCCGTCGAGGTGAAATCCTGGGTGTAGGTCTCTTGCTTCCGCTCCAGCTCGCCACGCTGCGGGTGCCCGGGCCGGATACGGGTCTCTGCTTTCAGGACAGCGAATAACTGCCTGGCCGCCTTTTCCACGCTGCCCATTTGCGTCTTTTCACCTGTAAGGACGCAAATGTTGTTTTTTTGTGCCAGTGAATCGAAAAACCGCTGGACCTCTTCAGGCGGGACCTTCGAGTCGGGATTGACGATGAGAAGTACCCGGCTTCTCCTGACCCGGTCCGCTATATCATCGAGTTTCGGCAACGGGAGGACTTCCTCGTAGATGGTCTTCCGGCTCGGCTTGAACAGCTCCTTGAGTTTGGTCACGATGAGTTCTTCGATTTTCGGCTCGGGCGCTTCCTGAGCGATGCTCTGGAGGAGTTTCGTCAGGTTTTCCTGCCGGTCGAAGTAGTAGCGCCCCTCGGGTGTGTGGTGCAAATACCAGGCGCTCGCATCAAGTGCTTCGAACGCTGCACTGAACTCAGCGGTACCATGAACAGGGGTCAGGAGGCATTCCAGTGCCTCCTCTTTGGTCAAACCCTTAACGGCGTTTACGGCGGTAGAAAGGCTTGCAGTGAGCAAAATGGCGGCGACCTGCGAGCCGACGTCACTGCCGGCATGGAGGTCGATTATCTGGGCGTGCGCGGAGATATTGGTGTCCCACAGGTCCTTGGCGATGACGTCACGCATGCCGGAGATTTCCGTGAGCTTCTCCCTCACGTCGGAAATCGCCATGTCAAAGTGCTGAGGACCAATCAAATAGACGTCATTGGCCTGTTTTTCCCATACTGACTTGAGAAGCCGCGATATCAGCTCCATAAGACCGCGGGTCTGTTTGAATTTCTCGTTTTCTTTGAAGAGGGCTATCAGGTTCTTCAGGCGGGGGTGAAAGGGATATGTGTTGGTGATTTCGTCTGCTATCGCCTCGGCCCCGCGATTTGCCACTTTGGCCCGAGTCGCCTCCTCGAGAGCCTGTCCGAAGTGGGCGGCAATATCGCCGATTACCGCGGCGTCCGGGAGGCTCTTGAATAGCCGCTTCCGCAAGATATCGTAAATCTCGTTTCCCGCCAGGTCGACTGGTGTGATGTTTCGTTCCTGACGGCCTATTTCCTGTCGGGCGTCTTCCAGAGCCTTATTTATCAGCCGGCTCCCGGTGTCATAGGTTGCGGAAAGGTCTGAAACGACTATGCAGACGTTGGCCTTCTTCCCCGCGGCGGTCAGCATGTTGGCGAACGCCCGGGTTGCGATGTCGGCTATGGTGCCGTTACCTATCTTCTGGGTATCGAGGTAATGGAAGTACGGGGGCATCTCATCGAGGAGTATGAGTATAGGCTTGTCACCGCTAAAGAGGTTAACCCATGCCTTTTCGTCAGGGGCTTTGGGTCCGGAAGCCCAGAAGTCCTGGAAGAGCTCCGGCTTTCCGAGCTGCTCGGCTATCTCACCCCAGAAGTAGTTATGCGGATTGTTCCGGCCATTGAAAGCGGCGACAGAGACAACGTCAAAGGCGGTCATATAGGGGATTTCGGCACAATAGATGGTGCGCAGAACCGGATGCTTCGCCAACAACCCGAACCCCACGAGCAGGTGGGTTTTACCGCCGCCCATCGCTTGCTTCAGGTGGAAGATTGCCTGGCTCGATTTCCCGGCAAGACGAGCGGTCCCTTCGGTGACAAGAGCCCTCATCCCCTCCGTCAGGTGGGTGCGCTCGAAGAATAGGTGACCATCCCCCTCAGAAGCAAGCAGCTCATCCAGCTGCTCAACCTGGTCGCTAACCCTGATATCGAGTGCATTGACTTGAAGTTTACAGGCGTCCCGTACTGTTTTCATGGCCTCTCCAGATTATTGCATAAATGGCATTAAATTCTTATTCAGGGGTCTCCATCAACATTCCAATGCGTTCGCAACCAATCACCTTCAGACTGTCGAGGAAAAAGTCGGCGCTGAACTTCCCTCGGCTCATGCGGTTGTCGATTGCTGCCTTGTTGAGCTGCCAGCCACGCTCGTTAAGCAGTTCCGCAAGTTTTTGGTACGAAACGCCATGTTTCGTCAGCTCCGCCTTCAGGATACCCTTGGCAGTTTCCTCGGTCCGGATGCTGATTACGACGATTTTGTGGCCCATGGCTGTCATCCCGTGAAGGCAAATTCAAAAAAACGCTGCAAATACTATCGCAAACGATAGCATAAGTAAAGGTTTTTATTGGGCAATTTTAAAAATATAGCCAGTGGGGGGAGTCCAGCTGTTTTGATGGGTAAATCCGTGTAAAGGCGACAGTTTGAGCCCAGGTTTCGTTAGCTAAACGAAACAGCGGAAAAAGGATGAAAAACTTGTTTTGCTAATGAGGTAGGAGTATAAGAACAGGCTATGACAGACAACGCAATAATGATACAGGCCCTGACCAGGGAAGCAGAACGGATTGAGGAAGACAGCATCCACTCCGCAAAAGGACATTTCAACGCCGGTGACACCATGAGATCCCGATTGGAGGCGCGCCTGCAGAACTTGCTCTTATCTCTCCAAGCACGGCTGAGAGGCGCTTTTGAATTTAAATACTGCTTAAGGCCCGACGCAGGAACGCATTCTTTTTTTACAGCTTCGTCCCTTCTTCGAGGATTTGCAGGTAGTCGGCATAGATGTACCGCTTGTCTCTCTTACGGCCGGTTATCTCTTTCAGGATGCCGGCGTTT
>Ga0209317_1002522_pt1 | contig 13151 bp, 8 predicted proteins | sample RifGroB2_FD_183994 | JGI IMG/M metagenome (GOLD analysis project Ga0209317, IMG submission 183994) | Soil microbial communities from Rifle, Colorado, USA - Groundwater B2 (SPAdes) (version 2) | ecosystem: Environmental > Terrestrial > Soil > Unclassified | place: Rifle, Colorado | collected...
CCTTTCTTTGTTTTATGATAACATCTTGTAATGTTTAATTGTTGTTAGCTGGCACCTCGTTTGCTTAGTAAGCGTAGGCGTGGGCGGTGGGGATTACCCGTGGGACCGTTACTTTATCTTAACAGAGGAGATGTCATGAGAAGATCGAAAAAGCTTCTTGCCGGTGCGGCGCTGGCTGTCGGTGTTGTACTGTCAACCGGCGGGACCGGTATCGGCTGGGCCGCGGACGGCGGTGTGCGGGAAAAGGGAGTCGAGAGCAGGAACGAGATGTGGGCCAAAAAATATCCCAACCAGTACAATTCCTGGAAAGAAACGTCGCAAAACGACGAGATAACCGATCTGGTCGCCAAGAAGCCACAGTTGGCGGTACTCTGGGCCGGATACGGCTTTGCCAAAGATTACAATGCGCCGCGAGGCCATTTCTATGCCCTGCAGAGCAATATCAACACCCTCAGGACCGGTGCTCCGGTCGGTCCGGCCACCGGTCCGATGCCCACCGCCTGCTGGACCTGCAAATCGCCCGACGTGCCGCGGCTCATGGACGAGCAGGGCGAGCTGGAGTATTTCACCGGGAAATGGGCGAAATATGGTCATGAAATGGCCAATTCCATCGGCTGCGCCGACTGTCACGACTCGCAGACCGCCCAACTGAAGATCTCCCGTCCCTACCTGTTGCGGGGGCTGGAAGCGGTCGGGGTCGATACCGCCAAGATTACAAAAAACGACATGCGCAGTCTGGCCTGCGCGCAGTGCCATTCCGAGTACTATTTCAAGGATACCGAATGGACCGATAAGGACGGCAACAAGAAGGTCGCCAAAGTGGTCACCCTTCCCTGGGACAACGGTCTGACCGCCGAGGATATGGAAAAATACTATGACGATATCGGCTTCAACGACTGGGTCCACAAGATCAGCAAGGCCCCGATGGTCAAGGCCCAGCACCCCGGCTACGAAATCTTCCGAAGCGGCATTCATGCCAAGAGCGGAGTATCCTGCGCCGACTGTCATATGCCGACCCAAAAGGGCGAGGGTGGAACCTATTCCGACCACCACATCGCTTCTCCCATGGCCAACATCGATACCGTCTGTCTGAACTGCCACGAGCAGAGTGCCGAAGACCTCAAGGCGGTGGTCGAGAACAAGCTCGCCCGCAAGGAGCAGCTGATGGAGATCGCCATGGACAACCTGGCCAAGGCTCACCTTGAGGCCGGCAAGGCCTGGGAACTGGGTGCCACCGAGGCGGAGATGAAGGGCATCCTCCTGGACATCCGCCACGCCCAGTGGAAATGGGATTACTCTATCGCCAGCCACGGTAGCTTCTTCCATGCCCCGGAAGAAACCCTGCGGCTGCTCAGCGTGGCCAACGAGACCGCTCAGGCGGCCCGGCTGAAGCTCGTTCAGGTGCTGGCCAAGCACGGTGCGGTCGAATACATGGCCCCGGATTTTTCCACCAAGGATAAGGCTCAGGCTCTGGCCGGCGTTGCTTTGCCGGCGGAAATTGCCGAGAAGGAGAAGTTTCGGGCGACCCTGCTCAAGGAGTGGGAGAAACAGGCGGCGGAAAAAGGCCTCCTCGATCCGGAGACCCGTAAAGGCATGAGCAATAAAACGTCGTATAACAAAGGCGCGTAACGAGCTATGAGGACTGAGCTATGAGGACTGAGTAATTTCATGGCGGTCCCCTGCAGGGGCGAAAGATTTTTCGCCCCTGCTCAGTCCTCAGTCCTTTTCCCTCAATCCTGGCTTCGCATGAACGGCAGGCCAGCCAGGACGATAACCAGGGTCAGCAGAAAGAACTGCAGAAAGAGATCTTTCTGGATGGCGCCCCAGATGATGTAGAGCGACCCTGCCCCGGCCAGGAGCGGGGCGCCGTAGCGGCTGAAGGTCCCAAGATCGGTGAACCGCCGCATTACCCAGATATACAGTGAAATGTAAATGACGTAGAGAAAAGCGATGGGCAGTTCGGAAATATCCATGAATTTACCGAACCAGCCGGCGAAATTGCCGTACCAGACCACCAGCCACGAGGCTGACAGGACAAAGCCGAGGACGGCGGAATTCCGTGTGCTGTTGGTCCGCGGATCGATGGCGCCAAAGAACTCTGGCTTGGGGCCGAGGCCCCGTGAAGCAATGGCGAACATGCCGCGGGAAGCCCCCATGATAAGCCCGTTCAAAGTGCCGAGACAGGAGACGATGACAAAGACTGTCAAAAGCGTGCCGCCCAGCCTACCGAAAATGAGGGAGACCACCTCGACCGGCGCCCCGTCGCCCGCGGCAATTACTCGCTCGTTGGTCAAAACCCCCGAAATGCCGAGATAGTAGAGCATATAGATGATCACGACCGCAACCGAGCCGAAAAAGAGCGCCTTCGGCAGCGTCCTCTTGGCATCTTTCAACTCCGCGTTGATCGAGGTGGCGATGATCCAGCCCTCATAGGCAAAGGCGGTGGCGAGCGTCGCGACCGCAAGGCCACCCCCGCCCGATACGTTGCCCGCGGCTACAGCAAAGTTTTCAAACGTCAGTCCGCTGACCAGGCCCGTAACCATCCCCACCACCGCCACCAGGGCAAGAGGAATGAGCTTGATGACGGTGGCCGAAACCTGCCATCTGCCGGCCAGCACCGGCGAAAAGATATTCAGCAGGAAAAAGAAGACGAGGTAGAAACCCGCCAGCCACCACACTCCTTTGGCCAGTCCCAGCAAACCGGCGGTGTAGTTGGCCGATACCCAGGCCAGGACGGCCACGAGCGTCGGATAGTAGACAAAGGTCATGAACCAGGCCACCAGATAGCCCGCCCGCGGCCCGTAGGCTTCCTCGAAATAATCGACCAGGCCGTTCACCCGCTCGACCCGGGTAGCGATTTTGGCGAAGACCAAGGCGGTGACCACCATGATCGACCCGCCGATGAGCCAGGCCAGTAAGGCAGTAGACAAACTGCCGCCCGAGGCCTTCAGGACATCGTCCGCCTTGAAAAACACCCCGGAACCGATGACGATCCCGATAACCATGGCGGTCGCCGTCCAGATTCCATATTTGCGCTGTAAACCCTGCATCGATCACTCCCGGTAAATTGGCTTTCGTTTTCGCGAAAACTGTGCAATTCATCAATATGTACGCTTGATACCTTATTTTTCCGCATAATAAGAGTCAATAAATATGATATTCGTAATAACCGGAAGTAGAGAAAGAAAAGCTCTCTGTCAGTGTCGTTGACAATCAGTCCTAAAAATTGCATATAATGATCAGATATGTCATTGAATTTGCAGGCCGGAGCGAGGCGATGTCCGCCGAGATAAAAAGCTCCGGTACAGCCGGACGCCTGGCGCTGCTTGACAGAGGAGATTACCAGAATGGATATAACCAAATTTGCCATCCCCGAGATTATTTTCGGCCGGGGCAGCCTGAATTATGCCGGCCAATGCGCATTACGGCTGGGCGCCAAGAAGGTGTTCCTGGTCAGCGATGCCGGGATCGAGCAGGCCGGCTGGGTCCAGCGGCTGATGGATATCTTGAAAAAAGAGGGGATCGACTGGATCTATTACCAGGGGGTCACTTCCAATCCCCGCGATTTTCAGGTGGAGCAGGGCGCAGAGATCTACCGCGACAACGGTTGCGATGTGATCCTTGCCATCGGCGGGGGCAGTTCGATGGATACCGCCAAGGGGGTGGCGATCATCGCCAGCAACGGCGGCCGGATCAGGGATTACGAAGGGGCGAACCGGGTCAGCCGGCCATTGCCGCCGATGGTGCTGATCACCACCACCGCCGGCTCCGGCTCGGATATCTCGCAGTTCTGCATCATCACCGACGTGGAGCGGGCAGTGAAGATGTCGATCATCACCCGAACGCTGGTGCCCAATATCTCCATCGTCGATCCCCTGATCCTGACGACCAAGAGCGAGACGCTCATCATCCAGTCGGCGATAGACGCGCTCGCCCATGCCATCGAGGCCTACACCTCGACCATCGCCTCGCCCTTCACCGGCATGCAGTCGCTGAAGGCCATCGATCTCATCCTCCGCTATCTGCCCAAGGCGGTGGAAACCCGGGCGATGGACTATCTGGAGAAGCTGAGCATCGCCTCGATTTCGGCCTCCATGGCCTTCAGCAATGCCAGTCTCGGCGCCGAACATGCTTTAGCCCATTCCCTGGGCGGCCATTTCGATATGCGCCATGGGGTTATCCACCCGATCCTTTTGACTTCCGTCATGCGCTTCAACCTCGACTTCGCCGAGTATAAACTGGCCGACATCGGCCGGGTGGTCCTCGACCGGCAGCTGGGCTCCCCGCGCGAGACGGCGCTCGCCGGCATCGACAAGCTTGAGGAGTTTTTCGCCTCGTTCAAGGTGTCCCTGAAATTCCGGCAGGAGATCGACGAGGCGGACAAGCACTATCTCGAACCGATCTGCAAAATGGCGGTCAACGACGCCTGCAATCTCACCAATCCCCGGCCTGCCTCCTGGCAGGAGTTGCTGCGGATCTGCGAGGAGGTCTGGTGATGAAGGGGCCGACGACGCTCGCCGACCTGGTCGGCATCGAGCACTGCAAACTTGGCTTCTATCAGGAACTGCAGCAGAAAGTCGAACAGTTGAAGGCTTCCAACCAGGAACTGGAAAAAAAACGGCGGGAGATCCAGGCGGTGCTGGACGGCATCACCGATCTGATGGTGGTGTTGTCCGAGGACCTGCGGATCCAGCAGGTCAACCATGTCTTTACCGAATGGTTCCCCGGTATCGACCCCATCGGCCGCACCTGCCATGAAGTGTTCCGCGACCAAAATGGCCGGTGCGAGGACTGTCCGGCCCTCCGGTCGCTCGACCAGGGTGAGATCGTCAAGGATCTCTGCATCTACAAGGTCAACGACAAGTTTCGCCATTTCGAGATCATCGCCTCGCCGCTCAAGATGACGGAGAGCGGCGAGCGCAGCGTGCTGGTCTTCAAGCGGGACGTCACCCTGGAGAAAGAGTTCCAGGCCCAGTTCTACCAGGCGGAGAAGATGGCCACCATCGGTGCCCTGGCCGCCGGCGTTGCCCACGAGATCAACAACCCGCTCACCGCCATCAGCGGCTTTGCCGAGGGGTTGCGGCGCCGCCTCGGCCGCATCGAAAATCGGGTGGAGCCGGAAGTCTATGAGGACTTCCGGGAATATACCGACACCATCGTCCAGGAATGTTTGCGTTGCCGCGATATCGTCCAGACGCTCCTCACCTTCAGCCGACCGGTGGTCACGAGCCTCTGGCCGGTGGATCTGAACCGCTGCGTGAACGACACCCTTTTCCTCCTCAAGCACCATTTCAAGGAGCGGCACGGCATCACCGTGCAGACCGATCTGCAACCGGATCTGCCGAAGATCATGGGGGACGAGTCGCAGCTCAAGCAGGTGATCATCAATCTCGTCACCAACGCCTTCGACGCGGTGGGCGAGGGCGGCCGGATCCATCTCGTGACCCGCAGACGCGGAGGCGGCGGGGTGGAATTGCTGGTCGAGGATACCGGCTGCGGCATCGCCGCGGAACTGCAGGAAAAGCTGTTCGAACCCTTTTTCACTACCAAGCCGGTGGGTAAAGGGATCGGCATCGGGCTCTCGACCTGTTACGCCATCGTCAAGCATCATCAGGGCGAAATCACCGTGACAAGCGAGGAAGGGAAAGGCGCCTGCTTCAGAGTGTCGCTGCCGGGTGAGGAATTTTAGTAGGATAAGTAACTGTTATGTCAATTGAAAGCGAACACTACAGCATCCTCGCCGTCGACGACGAGGAACCGATCAGAAGGCTGCTGCAGAAGGAACTGGCAAGCGACCGGCGCACGATCATGACTGCGGCCGATGCTGCGGGTGCCCTCACCATGATCCGCGACCACTGGTTCGACGTGGTTATTATGGACCTCAGGCTGCCGGATGTCCACGACCTCGATCTTCTCATCAAGATCAAGGATTCAGTGCCCCATATCGAGGTGGTGATGATCACCGGCCATGGCGATATCGACAGCGCGGTCCAGGCGATGAAGCTCGGGGCCTGCGACTTCATCCGCAAGCCCTTCAACCTGGAGCAGCTTGACCTGGTGGTGGAAAAGGCCCATCAGCGGGTGCGCCTGTCGCGGGAGAACAGGATCCTCCGGCACGCGAGCGGCGAGGCGCAGGAGCAGGTGCAGTTCATCGGCAACTCCAAAGCGGTGGCCGAGCTGAAGTTTCTTATCAACAAGGTGGCGCCGGCCCGGATTCCGGTGCTCATTATGGGCGATTCCGGCGTCGGCAAGGATGTGGTGGCAAGACTCATCCATCAGCGCTCCGCGTGTGCCGGGAGTCCCCTGATCATCAAGAACTGCGCCTCGCTGCAGAAGGAGCTGGCCCGGAGCGAACTGTTCGGCCACATGAAGGGCTCCTTTACCGGCGCCAACGAATCGCGGGAGGGGCTCATGTCCTTTGCCCATGACAGCACCCTTTTTCTCGACGAGATCGGCGAGCTGCCCCTGGAGGTCCAGGCCTCGCTCCTGCGGGTGCTGGAGACCCAGACCTTCCGCCGGGTGGGCGAAAAGGAGGAGCGCAAGGTCAATATCCGTTTTCTCTTCGCCACCAACCGCAGTCTTGCCGAAGAGGTCGAGCAGGCCCGGTTCAACGAGGCCTTCTACCACCGCATCAACGCCTTCACTTTGCGAATTCCGCCTTTGCGCGAGCGCAAGGAAGACCTGCCGCTCCTGGTGAACTATTTCCTCACCCGGCTGAGCCCCGACAACACCCCCTACCGGATCACCGACCGGGCCATGGACTGCATCCTCCGTTACTCCTGGCCTGGCAATGTCAGGGAGCTGCGCAACGTTATCGAGCGGTCGATAATACTTGCCGAAAACAACATTATCACCGAACGCTGCCTGCCCCGGGAATTGGTCTCGGCGGCGGAAGTGGGCCAGGCGGCTCTAACGCTTGAGTCGGTGGAAAAGAACCATATCCTGAAAATCCTGCACTTCTTCGACGGCAACCGCCAGAAGACCGCCGAGACGCTTGGCGTCAGCCGTAAGACGCTGTACCGAAAGCTCGCCCAGTACGCGTTGGAGTGAGCCTCAAAGCAGGGAGGGTGTGGGGGCGAATACGAGGTACGCCCCCACACCCCGCGAATCCACCCATGATGGCTATTCCATATTGTACAGTTTCATCTTTTCCCACAAATTCTTCCTGCTGATCCCGAGCAGCCCCGCCGCCTCCGTCCGATTGCCGCCGCTGTGCCGGAGGGCCGTCTGGAGGAATTCCTTTTCGGCTACCGCCATCCGGGCGGCGAGGTTGAAGTTGGTTCCTTCGGCCCGAGCCGCCTGGCCGGTGATTTCCGCCGGCAGGTCCGCCGGGGTGATTTCCGGCCCGCGGCAGAGCACCGAGGCCCGTTCGACCAGGTTGCGCAATTCACGGGTGTTGCCGGGAAAATCGTACTGCTTGAGACAGGCGAGAGCCTCCCTTGAAAATTTCACCGACCGGCCGTGTCGCGTGTTGAATTCCTTCAGAAAGATCAGGCAGAGTTCCTCGATGTCCTCCTTGTGCTCCCGGAGCGGCGGCATCCGCAAAGGGATGACCTGCAGTCGGTAAAGCAGATCCCGGCGAAAACGGCCGGCCTCGACCTCTTCGTTCAAATCCTTCGAGGTACAAGCCAGGATCCGGACGTCCACCTGGATCGACTTGCTGCCTCCTACCCGCTCGAACCGGCTTTCCTGCAGCACCCGGAGAAGTTTCGCCTGCAGGGGGCCGGCGAGGTCGCCCAATTCGTCGAGGAGCAGGGTGCCGTTGTCGGCAAGTTCGAATTTGCCTTTTCGCCGCTGGTCGGCGCCGGTAAACGAGCCCCGCTCGTGGCCAAACAGTTCCGATTCCATCAATCCCTCGGGGATTGCCGCGCAGTTGATCGACACAAAAGGGTTGTCCCGCCTGGGGCTGGCCTTGTGGATGGCCCGGGCCGCGAGTTCCTTGCCGGTTCCCGATTCCCCGGTGATGAGGATGGTGGCGTTGGTAGGCGCCGCCTGGTCGATGAGGTCGAAAACCTGCCGCATCGCCGGACTCTCGCCGATCAGCTTCCGCTCGAAGCTTTCCCGGCAGGTGGCTTCAAGCACCTCGCAACGGGCCTTCACAGCCTGGTGGCTCAGCAGACGGGTCACCCGGATGATGAGATCGTCGAGGTCGAAGGGTTTCAGGATGTACTCGGTTGCCCCCCGGCGCAGGCAGTTGATGGCGTCGTCGATGGAGCCGTAGGCGGTCATGATGACGATATCGGTGTCCGGATTGGTCCGGCGGACATTGTCGAGGAGCGTCAAGCCGTCGAGGCCCGGCATGCGGATATCGGAGATGATCAGGTTGTACTGGTTCTTCTCGTAGAGAGCCATGGCTTTCACGCCGTCTTCCGCCTCGTCGACCTGCCAGCCATATTTGCGCAGCCGGTCGTAAATGGAGATCCGCATGATCTCGTCGTCTTCAGCAAGGAGTATTCTGGGCATATGCGTCACGTGTCGTTACGGTTGTCCCGCCCTGTGCCGCATCGGTATTTTCGGCAACCGGCAGAGTAATGGTGAATTCGGCCCCTTCGCCCGCATTGCTCTTCACGCTGATCGTCCCGTTCATCCGTTGCACCAGGGAGTAGGTGACGGCGAGCCCCAGGCCGGTGCCTTCACCGACCCCCTTGGTGGTGAAGAAGGGGTCGAAGATATGCGGCATGTTTTCGGCGGAGATCCCCGTCCCGGTATCCCGGAAAACCAAGACCAGTTTCTCGTCCTCTTCACAGCAGCAGATGGTGAGCCGGCCGTCGGGCGTAGCCTGCATAGCCTGGATTGCGTTTAAACCGATGTTGATGAAGATCTGCTTGAGGGCCTCGGCATCGAGCAGATAGGTGCGGCCGACCTCGACGCTCGTCTCCAGCCGGATGTTTTTCAGTTTATAGGAGAGCAGCACCGTACATTCGTCAAACAGCTGTTTCAGGTCCGTCCGCCGGATGTTGAGAGGCTCGACCCGGCCGAAGTTGAGCAGCTGGCGCATGATCATTTCGATCTGGCGCAACCCTTTGTCGAGCAGGGGCAGGTAGCGCTCGACCAGCTCGCGGTCGCCCGGGTTTTCGCGCATTGTTTTGACACAGTTGAGCATGCCGCCCAGGGGATTGTTGACCTCATGGGCTATCCCTGAGGTGAGGATGCCGAGACTGGCCATCTTTTCGCTTAAGTGGGTCTGGGCGCGGGTCCGCAGCAGCTCTTCCTGGGATTTTTTCAGCCGGTCGCAGAAGAGCATAAAGGTCTCGCTGACGTTGTCCAGCTCGTCCCGGAACGTGTACGGGAGCAGATACCGTTCCGGGGATTCCTCGGGAAAGCTGTCCATGGCCCGGGACAGAGCCCTGATCCGGTGGACGATGAGGGTCTCGAACATGAGAAAGAGGGCCACCGTGACCATGACGATGCTGGCGACGCCGATGAGGATCAGGGAACGCATGTTTTTCGTCATCAGCTCCTGGGCCCAGTCGACGGGGATGGTAATCGACAGGCCGCCGCGGATGTCGCCTTCGGCATAGCCGTGCCGGGCATGACAGCCGAGGCACGAGGCGGTGACCCTGAGCGGCGCGATAAACCGCACCACACGGCCCATCTCGGTTTCGTCGACATCGACTATTTCTTCGGTGCCTTCCTCAAAGGACGTGAGCGCAGCTTTTTCGAATTCGTCCGGACCGTTCTCGGGATTGATCGGCGTAAGGCTCGTTACCCGGAAGAAGCCGAGCCCGTCCCTCTTGGCGTAGGCTGCCAGTTCTCTGGTGATCATCGCCGGATTGCGCATGAAAAAGATGTGACCTTCGGTGTCGGTCATCATTGGCAGTTCGAGGTAGGGATTGGCCTCCACCCCCTCGGCTTTCTGAACGAACAACCCCTTGTGATCGGCCGCCCACTGCCGGGTGAGCACGATCTGTTTGTAGAGCATACGGGCCTGCTGCTCCGCCTGTTTGAGGATCATCTTCTCGTCGAATGATGCAGTGCGATAGAGCATGAAGAGGTAGAAGGCCGAGATGATCGCCCCGATGAAGATGATGAATTTGGTCCTGAGCGAGATGTGGGAAATAAAGGTTCGGGTCATGTCGGCAATCTATTCTCCGTGAAGAGGCGGGTCCATCGTGTGACACCATGATATGCAGAACGCAATTTTCGCGCCAGAAAAATCGTGGGCTCCCGCAAGGCGGTGCAAGGAGCCATCTCACCGTGGCGCCGTGCTGTCTGTCTCCGTTTCGGCGGATGATGCAGGGACCGGCGTTACCGAATGGTAGCAGGTAAATCCGACGAGTGTTACCAACGGGTAGCGTAAGCCGCCGGGATTCCTGTCAAGTCTTGGAAATAGTGTCAAAAAGATACTGGAATGGAGATTGCAGCATGGGACGCAAGGAGATTTTATTCGGGCAATCGGCACAGAAGCGGGAGAGACCGGCACGGACAGGAAGCTGCCGGGCTAAAAATTAGACGAGGAGGCGTATGGTGATGGGGCAAAAGAAGACAATACTTTCGGGATTATTTCTGGCGCTGCTGGGTTTCACGCTCTTGGCCGTGACGGCGGTCGCGGGCGACAAGGAGAAAAAAGGGCATCCGCAACTGTCGACGCAGGAGATGCTGACGGACTGCGCTGACTGCCACCGCGAAGCGACACCGGCGGTAGAGAAACAGTGGTTCGATTCGAAACACGGCCTCGCCATGGTCAAATGCTACCAGTGCCACGGTACCTTCGAGAGCTTTACCGTGACCCCGACGAGAGCCACCTGCGCCACCTGTCATGCAGATATGCTGAAGAAGTGCGCGCAGGACAAAGCGTGCTGGGAGTGTCATGTTCCCCATGCTTTCAAGGAAAAAAAGTGATTCGGCCTGAACCGACAGAAGGAGACCATACATGAAACAAACAAGAAGGGATTTCATCAAAAAGGCCGCGGCGTTATCCGCGGCGTCCTATGTGAGCATGAGTCTGCCGATCGGCCGGATCAACCTGGCGAGGGCGGACGAAGGGGTCGCCTGGCACCGCGGCAGCTGCCGGCTGTGCGGCGTCGGCTGCCGGGTCGAGCTGGGCGTGAAGAACGGCGTCCCCATGGGGCTGCGCGGGGTGCCCGAGTCGCGGACCAACTTCGGCTACGTCTGCATGAAGGGCATGCACTTCTGGCAGTGCATGAGGCATCCGGATAGACTGACGAAACCTTTGTATCGGGAGAAGAAGACCGGCAAATTCCAGGAAATCTCCTGGGACAAGGCCCTCGACATCGCCGCTGAAAAATTCGCCGAGGCCCACAAGGTCGGGGGCGGGGCGGCGGTGGCCTATTACGGTTCCGGCCAGGCCCTGACCGAGGAGACCTACTTTTTCCAGAAAATCATGCGCGGCGGGCTGCAGTCCAACAACGTCGAGGGCAATCCCCGACTCTGCATGGCGAGCGCCGTGGGCGGCTACCTCACCTCATTCGGCGCGGACGAACCCATCGGCGGCTACTCGGACCTGGAGAAGGCCAGCTGTTTCTTCATCGTCGGCTCAAACACCGCCGAGGCTCATCCGGTGGTCTTTCGCCGGATCATGCGCCGCAAACTCGACAATCCCGACACGGTCAAGGTGATCAACGTCGACCCCCGGGTTTCCCAGACCTCGCGGATCGCCGACCTGCACCTGCAGTTCAAGCCGGGCACCGATTTGACCCTGCTCAACGCCATGGCCCAGGTGATCGTCGAGGAAAAGCTGTACGACGAGGAATTCCTGAAGAATTACACGGCATTCAAAAAGGGTAAGGGCGAGGATGCCACCTTCGAGGAGCTCAAGGCCCATCTGGCCAAATACACCCCGGAGGAGGCCTCCCGGGTCTGCGGCGGCAGCTTCACCCCGGACGATATCCGCAAGGCCGCCCGCTGGTTCGCTACCTCCAAGGGCACGGTGTCGCTGTGGACCATGGGGCTCAACCAGAGGAAGCAAGGCGTCTGGGCCAACAACCTCATGCACAACCTCCATATCCTAACCGGCCAGCTAATGAAAGACGGCGCCGACAGCCTGTCGCTCACCGGCCAGCCCAACGCCTGCGGCGGGGTGCGGGAAGGCGGCGGCCTCTGCCATATCCTGCCCGGTCACCGGCCGGTGGAAAAGGAGCCGATGCGCCGGCAGGTGGAAGAAGCCTGGGGCATCCCGGCCGGACGCATCCCCGAGCAGCCGGGCCTGCACACTATGGCCATGTTCCAGGCGGTGAACGACGGCAAAATAAAGGCGCTTTGGATCAACTGCACCAGCCCGGTCCAGAGCCTGCCGAACTGCAGCCACTACAATAAGGGCATGGACCGGGAGGACGTTTTCATCGTCTGCAGCGACATCTTCCATACGCTCACCACCCAGAAGGCCAATCTGGTCCTGCCTGCCTCCTTCCACTTCGAGAAAACCGGGGTCTACGGCTGCACCGAGCGCCGCTCGCAATTGACAAAAAAGGCAATCGACTCGCCCGGCGAGGCCAAGCCGGAGGTGTGGATGGTCCGAGAATGGGCCGCACTCCTGGCCAAAAAGTTGAACGACCCGGTGATCGCCCAGTGCATCAAGCCCTTCGAGGGGTTGGAGCCGGGCTACGAACTGTCGAAGGCGATCTGGAACGAGTATACCCAAAAGCTCACCGCCGGCCGGGACAACGACCTGCGCGGGGCCACCTACGAGGTGCTGGAGCAGATGGCCGACGGTGTGCAGTGGCCGGCGCCGACCGCCGAATACGCCTTGACCGGCGGGACGGTGAAGAAATTCGTCAAGGGCCGCGACCCGCTGGCGACTTCACTTTCGAAAAACGATTTGCCCTACCAGTTTTACGGCCCGGCCCATGAGGACCGGAAACTGTGGATTTGGCAGCGCGATCAGGCAAATCCCGAGGAAATCCCCGATGCCGAGTATCCCTTCTACCTCTCGACCGGCCGGATCATCGATCACTGGCATACCATGTCGATGACCGGGCGTGTCCCCGAACTCCTGCGGGCCAACCCTTATGCCTTCGTCGAGGTCAACCCGAAGGACGCGGAGCGTCTCGGCATCAAACCCGGGGACATGGTGGAGGTGAAATCCAGGCGGGGCGTCAACCTCCTGCCCGCAAAGGTTTACGAAGGACCGGTTGAGGGGATGGTCTTCGTCTACTGGCACGACCAGCACGGCGACCGGATGATCAACAAGG
>Ga0209317_1002523_pt1 | contig 13149 bp, 11 predicted proteins | sample RifGroB2_FD_183994 | JGI IMG/M metagenome (GOLD analysis project Ga0209317, IMG submission 183994) | Soil microbial communities from Rifle, Colorado, USA - Groundwater B2 (SPAdes) (version 2) | ecosystem: Environmental > Terrestrial > Soil > Unclassified | place: Rifle, Colorado | collected...
TGTACCTGGTAGACCCCCGGCGCACGGACGAAAAACGACTCCGCACCGATGCTGTAAAGCCCCATCATCATGCTCATCAGGATGTAGCGGCGATGGAAACCTTCCGTCTCGAACCGTCGAGCCGATGTTTTGAGATACCCGGGAAGCGTAATCCATCTCCCTTGAGACCGGATTTTCTCGGCTATGCGCTGATCTTCCAGAAACGGAAGGCTCTCATCAAAACCACCGAGATGCCTGAAGAACCCCTTTGTAAGGAGCAGACCCTGATCGCCGTTTGTGGTGTTGACGCGGTTGAAGCCGGTTTTCTCCTCGGCATAGCGATAGGCCACGGCGTTGAGGTTTGTCGTGCGAATGAACCGCAGGCTATAATGACCGGCAATCCGCTCCTGACCGCCCGGATCGGACTGTATGGCATGCAAGGCATTGCAGAGAAGGTAGGGATCGTCGATGCGGGAATCCGCATGCAGAAAAAGAAAATAGTCGCCGGTTGCCTCTCCTGCGGCCAGGTTCATCTGCGCACCACGTCCCCGCTTGGCGCTTACGAGGCGTGCGCCAAATGCTTCCGCCACCGACCGCGTTGCATCAGAAGAACCTCCGTCACTGACGAGAACCTCAAGGGAAATCCCCTTTTGCCTCTTGAGATCGTCCAAAAGCGCGGGGAGATTATCCGCTTCATTGAAAGTCGGGATGATGATCGATAGCAAATGCTGGGATGTTTGGTCCACCGAGAATTACTTACCCTCCGTCGCAGGTGAAATCTCCCCGTACCATGCTCTCGCAGTAGCGCGGGTGTTGTCGGTATCGGTCATGATAGCGCGGGCCTCGGCCCTGGCGGCGAATCTGTGAACCGGGGCTATCTTTTTCACGTTCATGATCACCCCCTTTGCCACTTTAGCCACGCCGAGAGCAGGTTCTTCACGAACGGCGTCAAGCGGGTCCGGTTATGGGCGTCGGCCAGCCGCTTGATGACCTCGGCCTGGGTCGGATAGGGGTGTATGGTCCTGCCTATGGCCGAGATCCCCAGGCCGTTGGTGATGGCGAGGGAAAATTCGTTGATCATCTCCCCGGCGTGGCGGGCCACGATGGTGGCGCCCAGGATCTTGTCCGTTCCCGAGCGGAGGTGGACCCGGGCAAACCCCTCCGCTTCGCCGTCGAGCACGGCCCGGTCGATGTCGGACAGCGGGACGGTCAGCGTGGTCACCTCTATTCCCTTTGCCTTGGCATCACTTTCGTACATCCCCACATGGGCGACCTCGGGGTCGGTGAAGGTGCACCAGGGGATGGTCAGTGCCGACGTTTTCTGCCGACCCATGAAGAGGGCGTTGGCGATCAGGATGCGGGCCAGGGCATCGGCCGTGTGGGTGAACTTGTACGGGAAGCAGATGTCGCCGGCGGCATAGACGTGCGGATTCGTGGTTCGGAGCAGTTCGTTCACCGTGACCCCCTGCTTCGGGTCGTAGGCGACCCCTGCCGCCTCGAGGTTCAGCCCCTCAACGTTCGGTGCCCGACCGATGCCGACCAGTATTTCGTCGACGCACAGTTCCAGGGTAGCGCCATTCTGCTCAACCGTGATCACCTTGTCGCTCCCCTTGCGGGCCACTTGAAGAATCTTCGACTGCAGGCAGAGTCCGATCCCGTCCCTTACCATGGCCTGCTGGACGATCTCGGCGGCATCGGCATCCTCCCGAGAGAGCAGGTGCCCTACGTATTCAATGATGGTGACTTTGCTGCCGAAACGGGCGAAGGCCTGCGCCAGTTCGCAACCGATGGGCCCCCCTCCGATAACGGCCAGGCGGGGGGGCAGTTCGGTCAGTGAAAATACCGTCTCATTGGTGAGATACCCGACTTCTGCAATCCCCGGTATGGGGGGAGCACCGGCACGCGCCCCGGTGCAGACGGCGGCGCGCTTGAAGAGGAGTTTCTTTCCCTCCACCTCGACGCAATCCGGACCGGAAAAGCTCCCTTGGCCGATGAAGACATCGACCCCGAGCTCGTCGCGAAAGCGACGGGCCGAGTCGTGCTGGCTGATGTCGGCGCGCAGACGTCGCATCCGCTCCATGGCGGCTGCGAAATCGAAACTGATCCCGTCGCCATGTCGCACGCCGAATTCACCGCCGGCCCGGGCATCGAAGATTGCACGGGAGGCGCGTATCACCCCCTTCGAGGGGACGCACCCGACGTTCAGGCAGTCCCCCCCCATCAGGTGGCGTTCGATGAGGGCAACCTTGGCCCCCAGACCGGCGGCTCCGGCTGCGGCAATCAGGCCTGCAGTGCCGGCGCCGATCACCACCAGGTTGTAGCGTCCGCCCGGCTCCGGGTTGACCCAGTCCTGTGGATGCACGTTGGCGACCAGGGTGTCGTTATAGGTGTCACGCGGCAACATTTCGGTTTTGAGGGACATGGCGATCACTCCGTATAGACGAGTTTACCTGTTGGAACCGGTCCCCGGAAGAAGATCGGCACAACTGACCGAGGCGCAGTTGAGGTATCAACATCTTAGGCATTGGATGTTCCCCTTTTCACCCCAACGCCGAATCGCCTCGTTCATTTGCCCCAAACCGCCGACAACCGATGTTCTCAGCCCCAGATTGAAGAGAGGAGCAAGAATTCCACCGAACTCTGAACTCTGGATGTATTTCAGCCGGTTGGGGGCAAGGATTTCCAGTTCGGCACAGTATTTCCAGGTGAATATTCCTGCAAAGAGCAAGGTGTGTTGCCAGCAGAACCTTGCCTCAGGCTCAACCGTCAGCATCTTCGGCCTGACAACGAAGGAACCGATTTCCGGCAGGCTGACTTCCAGCTCCAACTGCTCGCCGGCATTCATCCGTCCCGTTGCCCGTTGGAACAAAGTGTTCCAGTGCGGGTAAAGACCGAAGTCGGCAAGTAGTTCCCATATCCGCTCAACTGGCGCTTCGATAGTTATTTCGGTCCGGATTTCGTTCATATCACACCTGTAGATGTTCTTCTGAAACTCCCATTCCAATCGCCCCTTCGAGCCTCCCTATACCCGCAAATCCAGGGTGATCCTAAGCGTGTCCAGGCACTCCCGCATGGGACGCTCATCCTTTTTTAGTCGTGACATCATGATGCCCCCTTCGATGGTGGCAATGATATGTTTGGCCAATGCTTCGTCATTGATATCAGTTCTGATCTGACCTCTTTTCTGTGCTCCTGCGACTACTGATGCGACCCTACTGATCCACTCATCAAAAACCCGGTCGATCATTCCGGCAAATTCCGGATCAAAGTCAGTCATCTCCAGCGCGGTATTGCCAAAGATGCACCCTCCGACGAATCCCGTGGCCAGATGTTTGTCCAAAACGGCGCGCAGGAACCTATCCAGTCCCGCGCCCGGATCGTCGCCCCCAAGCGACCGGGAAAGGAATTCCATGAATTCGTCGGTCGCCTCCTTGAGAACCTCGCGGGCGATGGCATCCTTCCCGGTGAAATGGAAATAGAGGCTCCCCTTCTGCATTCCAGTCGCTTCCACCAGGTCACCGATCGTTGTCGCGTTGAACCCCCTGGTGTTGAAGAGGCCCCGTGCGGCCTCCAGGATTTTTTCGCGTGAAATCTCACCTTTCTTTTTCATGACGCCTCCAGGGAAAACGAACAGTCGGTTTATTATTTCACGATGCCGGCTGCTGTCAACCCCTCCAGACGCGCCCGCTCCAGCGGCAACAAAAATTCCCTATTAATTAAATTGCAAACTGCCGATAAGCTCAGTAGCGGACAGGTCCGCCTGCCACAATTGCGTTGACCGGAGGGGATGAGCCTCGACCGGGAGCCGAAAATCCGCCTGTCCGCAACTCCGGAGGGCAGATGCACACCCGCAAGATTCTCAACAAGAAGCTGCCAACCTTATGGCACCTCTTTGCCACCCAGTTGATGCTCACCTGCATGGTCGAGACCCTGGTGCACTTCTTCATGCCGCAGATCATTCCCGATAGCGAGAAGGTCTACCAGGGGATCGCCGATGCGCTGTTGCTGTCGGTCGTCACCGCACCGTTTGTCTGGGCAACGATCGCACGCCCCTTGCGCGCGGTGGCGCTATCCGAATCGACGCGGACGGAAACCGTGCTGAAGTCCATTGTGGAGGCGATGATCTGCTTCAATGCGCAGGGGCAGATTGAATCACTGAACCCGACGGCCGAAAGGATGTTCGGGTGGCAGCCCGAGGAAATAACGGGGCATCATCTCTCCAGGGTTCTTCCCCAACCTGCCGGGGGCAAACGGTTGATACCGCAACAGGAGGAGGATGGTGACGGAGTGCTGGTGGACCATGAAACCATCGGACGCCGCAGGGACGGTACTTCGTTTCCCGTGCTGATAACCATCAGCAGCATGAATCTGGCTGGTCCCCCCTTGTTCGCGGCGATGGTACACGACATCTCCGAACAAAAACGGGCCGCTGCCGCCCTGGAGGAGCAGAGGGCGTTTTCGCTGAAGCTGGTCCAGGATTTCGCCGTCCCCTGCTTCGTGCTGGACGCCGATCACAAGGTGCTCGTGTGGAACAAGGCCTGCGAGGAACTGACCGGCATCGGGGCCGCGGAGGTCATCGGTACCGACCAGCAGTGGAGGGGCTTTTATGGCCACGGTCGGCCGACTCTCGCGGACGTCGTGCTGGACGGCGCCCCTTGCGAGCTTTATGACGGGCTCGCGAAGACCACCTTCGGCAATGAGGGCCTGCGATGCGAGAAATGGCTGCAGAATGTGGGAGGAAGGGACCGGTACCTCTTCTTTGACGCGGTTCCGGTGTGCGACGGCAAAGGGGATGTGATCGCGGTAATCGAGACGATGCAAGACCTGACCGAAAGAAAGAGCGCGGAGGAGGCCCTGGAGAAGTCGGAAGAGAAGTTCTTCAAGGCTTTCCATGCCAGCCCGGATGGCATAGTCATCAACACGAAGAGCGAGGGGCTTTTTATCGAGGCCAACGAGGCGTTTGTCAGGATGCTGGAATATTCCCGCGAGGAGGTCATCGGGCATTCATCGGCGGAGCTCGGCCTCTGGGTCGATCCGGCGGAGCGCGCCCGTATCATAGACAAAACGGACCGGGAGGGGGCTGTACGCAACGTCGAGGTCAGCATCCGTGTGAAGTCGGGACGTGTCCGCACCTTCCTCTGGTCCTCCGACATCATCGAGCTGAACCAGATGGATTGTCTCATGGTGACCGTGCGTGATGTCACCGGCCAAAGGGAAAGCGAGCGCGAGCTCCTCAGGAGCAAGGCCGAGCTCATCTGCAAGCACGAGGAACTCTCCGCCCTTTTCGGCGAGGTGGAGTCCGTCAAAAAAGAATGGGAGAAGACCATGGATTGCATCAACGATATGGTCATCCTGCTCGATCCGGACGGGAGGGTGAAGAGGTGCAACCGTGCCGCGATGGAATTTGTGGGGGGAGCGTGTGGCGAGATCATCGGCCAGCAGTGGCAGCAACTGCTGGAACGGTCGGCGATCTCCCTCCCTCCCATCAGCGAAGATAGCTTTTATTGCTGCGAGGTTCTCCTCGCAGCAGAGAACAGGTGGCTGTCGGTAACCTACTACCGCGACGCCGATGAGGGCGGGCCCGGGCAGTCGAGCGCAGTGGTGACGATCAACGACATCACTGAAACGAAGCAGGCCGCCCTGGAACTTAATCAGGCCTACACCGAGCTTAAGGAGACGCACAACCAGATGATCCAGCAGGAAAAGATGGCGTCAATCGGACAGCTTGCGGCCGGCGTCGCCCACGAGATCAACAACCCCACCGGCTATATCATCAGCAACCTGGGAACCCTCGGCAAGTACCAGGCCCGACTGGCTGGGTTCATCGACGCACAGAGCGGGGTCATCGATGCCATGGACGGCTCGGGGCACCAGGAAATGGCGGAGCTCAGAAGGCAGATGAAGATCGACCATATCATCGGGGACCTTCCCGACCTGCTGAGCGAATCGCTTGACGGGGCGGAGAGGATCAAGAACATCGTCCAGTCCTTGAAGTGTTTTTCACGAAAGGACGATGCCGAATGCGCCACCGCCAGCATAACCGACTGCCTTGAGAACACCATCAACATCATCTGGAACGAGATCAAGTACAAGGCGACCCTGAAGAAGGAGTTCGGGGAGCTGCCGGCGATCAGATGCTACCCGCAGAAACTGAGCCAGGTGTTCATGAACCTCATCGTAAATGCGGCTCATGCCCTCGTGGAGAAAGGGGAGATAACGGTCACTGCCTGGCAGGAAAACAACGCCGTCTACGTCAGCGTTGCCGACACCGGAACCGGCATCCCCGAAGAGATCCGGCGGCGCATCTTTGAGCCGTTTTTCACCACCAAGGCGGTAGGCAAGGGGACGGGACTCGGTCTCTCAATCAGCTATGGAATCGTCAGGGAGCATGGCGGGGAAATAACGGTGGAGAGCATGGTCGGAGCGGGGACGACCTTCACAGTGATGCTGCCATTGAACGGACTGCAGGGGGGCGAATGCATTCCCCCCCCGCAAATTGAGCGCCATCGCGATTCCAGAAATCAAACCGGCGTAAAATAACGGGCCCGGTCATTCCCGGTTGGTCAGCACTTCCAGCAGCAGAGGAAAGGTGCTGATGATCCCTACCAGGGCGAGGGCCGTGCCTGCTGCCTTCCGCTGCTCGCTGGTCAACCGATCAGCCAGCAAGAGCGCTATTCCCGCCCCCAGCACACCACGGGAACCTGCGATAATGGCCAGTTCGGGCATTGACAGTTTCACTTTGCGCATGCTTCCTCCCGTCCGTTTCGGATGTCCTATCTTTCAATTATAGCCGGAAATGAGGGGTGCTGCGCCGTAATCCTCATGAAGGGCGAGCGACGAACCCGAAAGCTTGCGACCTACCCCCAGAGGATGAGCCCCGGGTCGTACACCGTCCCGAGTTCCGGATGGCGCGGCATGACCCTCAGCAGGAAGCCGTGCCGCCCGCAGAAGCGGCACTCAAGCTCGCCGCCGAAATGGCCGCTTCGCTCCGGCTCCGGGGCGGGGGTGAGCGGCACGATCTCGCCTCCAAGGATGCTCCCGCGCGAGTCGAGGACCCCGAAATAGACCTCCACGGCGATCTCGGAGAGCGGTACCCGCCCCGGGGTGATCTGCACCGAGATGGTGAGCCTCTCCCCGACCGTCACCTCCTTCCCGGTCTCGGCCTGGACGTTCACGATGCTCAGCTCCCCCCACATGCCGTGCAGGCGCTCCTTCCAGCGCGCCAGCTCCACCGCGAGCCTCAGGTCGTCGCGGTTCAGCCGCTCCCAGTGCTCGAAGGCGGGGAGGTAGCAGCGGCGCGCGTACTCCTGCACCATGCGGTCCGTGCTGAACACCGGGCAGAGGGACTGCATCGAGCTCTTCATGAAGGTGGTCCACCCCCTCGGTATCCCGTCGCTCCCCCTGTTGTAGAAAAGCGGCACGATCTCCTTCTCCAGAAGGTCGTAGATCGCCCTGCTCTCCACCTGGTTCTGGTACATGAGGTCGTCGTAGACCTCGCCCCGCCCGATGGCCCAGCCGTTGTTCCCCCGGTATCCCTCGCACCACCAGCCGTCCAGGACGCTCAGGTTGAGCCCCCCGTTGAAGGCGACCTTCATGCCGCTGGTGCCGCTTGCCTCCAGCGGGCGAAGCGGGGTGTTGAGCCAGACGTCCACCCCCTGCACCAGCCGCCTGGCCACCGAGATGTCGTAGTCCTCCAAAAAGACGATGCGGCGCCGAAACGGCTCCTGCTGCGAGAGCTGCACGATCTGCCGGATCAGCTCCTTCCCCTGGTGGTCGGCGGGGTGCGCCTTCCCGGCGAAGACGATCTGCACCGGCCGCTCCGGGTGGTTGAGGATCCGCTCCAGCCTCTCCTTGTCGTGCAAAAGGAGCGTGCCGCGCTTGTAGGTGGCGAAGCGGCGCGCAAAGCCGATGGTGAGGATCTCCGGGTCGAGCACGTCGCGCGCCGTGTCGATCTCTTTCGCGCTCGCGTCCAGCTTCTGCAACTGGGACGTGAGGCTCCTGCGCGCGTAGTCCACCAGCCGCTCGGTACCGCGCCGGTGGGTGCGCCACAGCTCGGCGTCCGGGATGCGAGACACCTTGCGCCAGAGCTGGTCGGTGCTCTGCTCCAGCCACCGGGTGCCGAGGTAGCGGGTCAGGAGGTTCGTCATCTCCTCGGAGAGCCAGCTCTTCTGGTGCACCCCGTTGGTCACGTAGGTGAGCGGGAGCTGCTCTTCGGGGAGGTCGGGCCAGACGTCCGCCCACATCCTGCGCGACACCTCCCCGTGCAGTTCGCTCACCCCGTTGGTATGGAGGGAGAGCTTCATAGCCAGCACCGCCATGCAGAAGTTCTCGTTGCTCCTGCCGTGGTTCTGCATGCCAAGCGCCAGGAACTGGTCGCGGGAAAGCCCGAGGTTCCTGTAGTAGTGCCCCATGAACCGGTCCAAGAGGTCGGGGGGGAAGTGGTCGATACCGGCTTCGACCGGGGTGTGGGTGGTGAAGACGTTCCCCCCGCGGACCGCTTCCATCGTCTCCCCGAAGGAGAGCGATCTCTCCTCCATGAGGACCCGGATCCGCTCCAGGGCGAGGAAGGCGGCGTGCCCCTCGTTCATGTGGCAGACGTTGGGCTCGACTCCCAGAAGCCTTAGCGCCCTCATGCCGCCGATCCCGAGCAGGATCTCCTGCCGTATCCGCATCTCCTGGTCGCCGCCGTAGAGCCTGGTCGTGATCTCGCGGTCCGCGGGGAGGTTCTCCTCGAGGTTCGTGTCGAGCAGGAAGAGGCGCACCCTCCCGACCTGGACCCGCCAGACCTGCACCCGCACGCTCCGTCCCGGGTACTCCAGCTCGAAGCTCAGCGCCTTGCCTGCCCCGTCCCGCTCCAGGTGCAGCGGGAGGTTGTAGAAATCGTTCTCCGGGTAGATCTCCTGCTGCCACCCCTCAAGGTTCAGGTACTGCCGGAAGTACCCCTGCCGGTATAAAAGCCCGACACCGACCAGCGGGAGTCCCAGGTCGCTGGCCGACTTCAGGTGGTCTCCCGCCAGTATCCCGAGCCCCCCGGAGTAGATGGGGAGGGACTCGTGCAGGCCGAATTCCATGGAGAAATAGGCGATGCGCACGCCGGGGTTGCCGTGCCGCTCGTACCAGGTCCGGGATGAGAGGTATTCCGTCAGCCGCTCCTCCACCTGGCTTAGGTGGGACATGAACCCCTCGTCCGCCATCAGGCTCTCGAAGGTGGCCTGCTGCAGGCTCCCGAGCATCTCCAGGGGGTTGTGGCGCGTCATGCGCCAGAGCTCGGGGTCGAGTCGCTTGAAAAGACCTATCGCTTCCGGTTCCCAGCTCCACCAGAGGTTGTAGGCGATCCGCTGCAGCCCGGCAAGCTCCTTGGGGAGGGAGGGGACGACGGTGAATCTGTGTAGCGTCGAGTTGAGGTTCATGCAGTGCTCCTGGCTACTCCGGCCGGCCGGTGCCGAACTTCTCCTGCCAGTGGCGTAGCGTCTCCTAGCTCATGCCGAGTAGTGGTGTGCCGCCAGGCGATGTTCCCGCTCCGGTTCTCCCCGGAGATCCCACCGGCCAGGGGATGCGCGATTTTATTGGAATTTACTAAGTTTGAGAGTATACAGCAGCGACGGTTGCTAGACAAGGTGAATGTACGGCGCGAGGCAGGTTCATGGGGAGCGGGATTAATTATCTTCCATTAGCTGAGGCTTGCTGCTAGAATGCCGGCCGGAAATATTTCAAGGCCAGACGGCAGGAGGATCCGCATTATGGGCTACACGGTCGACAGGATTCCGGGCAGTATCAGGATCGACCCGGACGCGGGGGGGCAGGAACGTCAGCGCAAAAGGGAGAAACCGGTGCACAAACCGGAGCAGACGGACAGCGTGAGCATTTCCGACGAGGCCAAGAGGCGGAGCTCTCTCGATGAGGGGGCGGAGCCGGGAGATGCGCCCGGGAACTGAAGCTAGCTGGTGAACAGGGCCTTGTCTTCCTGGAACGCCTTGTCGAAGATATCCAAAAGCGCCGCCGCGGTCTCCTCGGTTATCTTCAGCATCCTCCCCGGCTTGGAGCCGGAGAGATCGATGTCATCCTGCGGCTCCCTGACGCCGATGCCGAGCTTGAGGCAGAAGAGGTCGGCGAGGGCGGTGACCGCGGTGAGGTTCACCACGGACGGGTCGTCCAGTTCGGTGAACTCCAGCTTATGGTGCTGCAGTATGGCGGTGGTGAGGACTTCGGGGAAGTTCCATTTCTTTATCACGTGGGCCCCGACCTCGTCATGGGTGAAGGGGTATACCCCCTTCTCCGCCTGCCCGAAGGAGATCCCCTCGTTGTAACAGTGCTGCATGACCTCCTGGAACTTGTTCCGGTCCAGGGTGTTCATGATGATCTTGCCGATGTCGTGGAAGAGCCCTGCCAGGAAGGCTTCTTCCTCGTTGGCCGCGCGGGTGCGGTTGGCGATGATCTTCGCGGCGAGCCCCGCTGCGAAGGAATGCTCCCAGAGCATCTTTTCGGTCAGCCCGTACGGCCTGTAGACCTGCTTGACCGAGGCCGCCACCACCAGGCTCCTCAGCGTGCTGAAGCCGAGGATCATGATGGCGCCGGAAAGGGTCTGTATCTGCCTGCGGCAGCCGTAAAAGGAGGAGTTGGATATCTTGAGCACCCGGGCGGCGACCGCCGGGTCCGAGGAGACGATCTTCGCAAGTTCCTCCGCGGTCGCGGTGTCGCTTTCGATCAGCTCCATCACCTTTATCGCTACAACCGGTATGGTCGGCAGGTCGGCCGCTGTCATGATCGCTGTTTCTAATTCTTTATTCATGCCTTGCATACCATCCTTTACTGGGGGCGCCGGTTACTGATCAGGTTCCAAAATATAACAAAACATTAGCTTTAAGCAAGCGGGGATTTAATGATTGAAAGGGGGAGCGGGGCGGTCTATACTGCCCGGAAAAACAGGACAGGTCGGTACATTGATAGTAAAGAACACGGAGTTCATTAAAAGCGCCACCAGGCCCGCCCATTACCCCGAGGGGGACCTCCCGGAGATCGCCTTCGCCGGGCGATCCAACGTGGGGAAATCCTCGCTCGTCAACGTGCTGGTTAACAGGAAAAACCTGGTCCGCACCAGCTCCACGCCGGGACGCACCCAGCTGATCAACTTCTTCCAGGTGAACGACGACTTCATGCTGGTCGACCTCCCCGGCTACGGCTACGCCAAGGTTCCCCTCGCGGTGAAGAAGGAGTGGCGGCCGATGATGGAGACCTACCTTTCCAAGCGGGAGAACCTGCGCGGCGTGGTGCTGATCCTCGACATCCGCAGGGTCCCGGTGGAGGAGGACCTGCAGATGCTTGCCTGGCTGCGCGCCTTCTCCATACCCCCGATCATCGTCGTCACCAAGTGCGACAAGGTCTCCAAGAACGAGCGCGCCAAGCAGAGCGCGATCATCATGGACAAGCTGGGGCTCGCCAAGGGGGACCTCACCTTCTTCTCCGCCCTCTCCAAGGAGGGGAAGGAGGCCGTCTGGGCCAGGATCGACGCCGTCCTGGGAGCCGAAACCGCAGAACCCTTCGAATTCGCAACGGATGGGGCGCCCGTTAATGATTGACATTAACGACCGCCTCTGTTAGTAAACATCGAGCTGTACCGTAGTTAACGTCCGGGTGCCCCGAGAGGGGTTAAAAGGGAAGAGGGTGGAAATCCCTCGCTGTCCCGCAACTGTGAACGGTGATGAAAGCCGCAACTACGCCACTGATTTTATCGGGAAGGCGCGGCGAGTAAGACGACCCGTGAGTCAGGAAACCTGCCTTGGACGAACGCTTTAATGGAACCTCCGTGGCAGAGGGGCTAAAGCCGGAATCGTGTTCTCCACTCGATTTTTGACCCGCCTTCCGTCATGGGAAGGGGGGTTTTTTTATGTCCAAAGTGATCCTCGTGACCGGGGGGGCCAGAAGCGGCAAGAGCAGGTTTGCCGAGCGGCTCGCCCTGTCGTATGAACCGATGCGCGGCTATCTCGCCACGGCGCAGGCGGGCGACGCCGAGATGGCGGCGCGGATCGCGCGGCACCAGGGGAGGCGCGGCGGGGAGTGGCAAACCCTGGAGGAGCCGCTGCAGGTGGAGGAGGTCGTCATCGGCAACGACGGCCGTTTCAACGTCATCCTGCTGGACTGCATCACCCTGTGGCTCTCCAACCTCCTCTTCAAATGCGAAGGGGGCGCCGCCGAGGCGCTTTCGCGGGTGGACCGTTTCACGAAGAGCTTTGCCCCCCTGAAGACCCCGCTCATCATAGTGACCAACGAGGTCGGCATGGGGATCGTGCCGGAGCACCCGCTGGCGAGGAGCTTCAGGGATCTCGCGGGGGAGGCGAACGAGCTGATCGCGGCCCGGGCGGACGAGGTGTACGTGACGATATCCGGGCTCCCGCTGAACCTGAAGGGATAGGAACTGCAGCCATGATAATGATACGGAGGGGACCATGAATCTGTTGGAAACTACGCTGGGGAAGGTCCAGCCGGTGGACGAGGCGCTGCTGGCCAAGGCGCAGGCGAAACTGGACAACAAGACCAAGCCGCTCGGCTCCCTAGGGCGCCTGGAGGAGGTGGCGCGCCGCTTTGCCGCCATCACCGGCAACCTCTCGCCGGACACGCGGAAGAAGGTGATCTTCACCTTTGCCGGCGACCACGGCATCGTCGAGGAGGGGGTCTCCCTGTTCCCGAAGGAGGTCACCCCGCAGATGGTGCTCAACTTCCTGCGCGGCGGGGCCGGCGTCAACGTGCTGGCGCGTCACGTCGGTGCCGAGGTGCGGGTGGTGGACGTGGGGGTCGATTTCGACTTCGAGCCGGCGCCCGGGCTCATCATCGCCAAGGTCGCCAAGGGGACCCGCAACTTCGCCAAGGGAAGCGCCATGACCCGTGAGGAGGCGGTCGCCGCCATCGAGGTCGGCATCGCCATGGCGGACCAGGCAAAGGAGGAAGGTGTCGCCATGGTCGGTACCGGCGAGATGGGGATAGGGAACACCAGCCCCTCCTCCGCCATCATCGCCGCCTTCGCCGGTTGCGGCGTGCGCGAGGTGACCCACCGCGGGACCGGGATCAACGATGAGGCGCTGGAGCACAAGATTCGGGTGATCCAGGAAGGGCTCACCCTGAACAACCCGAACCCGGAAGACCCGCTCGACGTGCTGACCAAGGTGGGGGGGCTCG
>Ga0209317_1002524_pt1 | contig 13129 bp, 10 predicted proteins | sample RifGroB2_FD_183994 | JGI IMG/M metagenome (GOLD analysis project Ga0209317, IMG submission 183994) | Soil microbial communities from Rifle, Colorado, USA - Groundwater B2 (SPAdes) (version 2) | ecosystem: Environmental > Terrestrial > Soil > Unclassified | place: Rifle, Colorado | collected...
GGCTGTTCGGGTTTGAGCGCGGCAAGGAATTGCCGCGCGGTCTTGGGATGTTCCACCACGAAATGCCGCAGCTTGCGCGCGATGTCGATGACATGTTGCGGCAGCACCTGCCCGGCGGGCGTGTCGCCCAGCGTGCAGGGGATCAGGTAGAGCGTGCCTGAGGTATTGGTCATGAGAGTTATTCCATTTCTAAATCAATAGTGAAATATTGTAGGGTGCATTCCATGCACCAACGGAAATGGTGCATGGAATGCACCCTACATGGTTATTGCTGTTTTGAAAGAGAAGTGAAGTTAAAACAGGCGCACGTTTTCGCGGCGCAGCATTTCGCTTAGCAGAATCAGCGGCAGGCCGATCAGCGCATTGGGGTCATCGCCGGTCATTTTGCTCATCAGCGCGATGCCCAGCCCCTCGGATTTTGCGCTGCCGGCACAGTGATAGGGTTGCTCCTTGAGCAGGTAGCCCTCGATCTCGGCATCGCTGAGGTCGCGCAGCGTGACGTAATTTTCCGCGACTTCGGTTTGCAGGTTGCCGGTCTTGCTGTTCAGCAACGCCACTGCGGTATGGAAACAGGTGGTCTTGCCGCGCATCGCGCGCAGTTGTCCGACCGCATTGTCGTGGGTGAGCGGCTTGCCGAGTTGCCGGCCTTCCAGCAGCGCGACCTGATCGGAGCCGATAATCAGCGCATCGGGGTATTTGGCCGCCACGGCACGGGCTTTTTCCTGTGCGAGGCGCACCGAGGTGGCGCGCGCCGATTCGTCCGGCAGAGCAGTTTCGTCCACGTCGGGCGCGGCGGTCTCAAAAGGGAGTTGCAGCCGTTTGAGGAGCTCGCTGCGGTAAATGGAGGTGGAGGCCAGGACAAGCAACTGAGAATTCAACGATATTCCTTAGGATTTTTGACAGAGTGCGGCGAAAAATATATCATGCGCGCCTCATGTACGCACGGCCTTTCATCGATAGCTTGGATTTTGCCAGAAATGGCCAGCAAATAAATGGTGAAGTGCCGATTGTCGAGCTGCCACGTTTGCTGGATGTGCTGGAGAATTCGCAGGGAGCTTTGAGCTACACAGTACGCGGCGGCCTGGATAAGCTGGGCAATCCCCTGCTGGATGTCGGCATCACCGGGAACTGCCGGTTGCGTTGCCAGCGCTGCCTCGGTGCGATGGAGCATGCGGTACGGATCGATACGCGGCTGTTGTTGCGCGATCAGGCCAGTCTGGATGTGCTGGACGACAACGTTGCAGGCGGTGAGGAAGAAGAATTCGACAGCATTCTGGCGGATGCACATCTGGATGTGCTGGACTTGCTGGAAGAAGAAATTTTGTTAAGCCTGCCGATCGCGCCCAAGCATGAGTCGGGCGTTTGCCAGGCGGCAGGTGACGGGAATAAGCATGAGGAAGAAAAGAATCCTTTTGCGGTTTTGGCGAAATTGAAGCGTAATGCGTAATTGATCGGTTTTATTCAGGGTTTTATTTAAGGTTTCATTTAGGAGGCAACATGGCAGTTCAACAGAATAAAAAATCCCCGTCCAAGCGCGGCATGCACCGTGCCCATGACTTTTTGACCAACCCGGCGACAGCGATTGAGCCGACGACGGGCGAAAACCATTTGCGTCACCATATCAGCCCAAGCGGCTTTTACCGTGGCAAAAAGGTAGTCAAGACCAAGGGCGAGTAAGCTCTTAAGCTACGCAGCCGGCCGTTATGGCCGGCTGCGTTTTCTTTTCTATTCCTGTTTTTTCTACCAAGGGATCGCTTAGTGGACGTCACATTGGCCATAGACGCGATGGGAGGCGACCATGGCACGACGGTCACCGTCCACGCCGCGGTCGATTATCTGAAGCATTCTCCCGGCGACACCATCATTCTGGTGGGGATCTCCGATGCCATCGAATCCGAGCTGCGCACCCTGGGCGTGCAGACGAGCACCCATTTGCGCATCCATCCCGCCAGCGAAGTCGTGGGAATGGACGAGTCGCCGCAATCCGTGCTGCGCGGCAAAAAAGATTCCTCGATGCGCGTCAGCATCAATCTGGTCAAGAGCGGCGAAGCGCTGGCCTGCGTCAGTGCGGGCAATACCGGCGCGCTGATGGCGACGGCGCGCTACGTGCTGAAAACCATTCCGGGCATCGACCGCCCCGCGATCGCCTCGTATCTGCCGACCAAAAAAGGCCAGATCTGCATGCTCGACCTGGGCGCCAACACCGATTGCTCAGCCGAACATTTGCTGCAATTCGCACTGATGGGTTCCACGCTGGTTACCGCGCTGGAACACAAACCCAACCCCAGCGTCGGCCTGCTGAATATCGGCAGCGAAGACATCAAGGGCAACGAGGTGGTCAAGCAGGCCGCCGAATTGCTGCGCGCCAGCGACCTGAATTTCTACGGCAACGTCGAGGGCAACGACATCTTCAAGGGCACCACCGACGTCGTGGTATGCGACGGCTTCGTCGGCAATGTCGCGCTCAAGACCACCGAAGGACTGGCGCAGATGCTGGGGGGGTTCCTGCGCGAAGAATTCAGCCGGAACGTATTCACCAAACTCGCCGCAGTGGTGGCGATGCCGGTGCTCAAGGCCTTCAAGCACCGGGTCGATCATCGCCGCTACAACGGCGCGAGTTTCCTCGGCCTGAAGGGCATCGTGGTGAAGAGCCACGGCTCGGCGGATGCCTACGCCTTCCGTTGCGCGATCGAGCGCGCCGCCGAGGAGGCGCGCGAGGGCATGCTGCGGCATATCAGCGAACATATCGAGAAATGGCATCACGAGCGTCAGAACACCGGACAAGGAGCAGTCTGAATGTATTCAAGAATTATCGGCACCGGCAGTTATCTGCCCGCCAGGACGCTGACCAATTTCGACCTGGAAAAAATCGTCGAGACCTCGCATGACTGGATCGTATCGCGCAGCGGCATCCATGAGCGGCATATCGCGGCGGACGACGAGATGACCAGCGATCTCGCGTTGCACGCCAGCCGCCGCGCCATTGAAGCGGCGGGGATCAGCGCGGACCAGATTGATATGGTGATCGTTGCGACCACCTCGCCGGACAAGATGTTCCCCAGCACCGCCTGTATTTTGCAAGACAAGCTCGGCATCAAGAATTGCGGTGCGGCATTCGACATGCAGGCGGTATGCGGCGGCTTCGTCTATGCGCTGAATACCGCCGATCTGTACATACGCGGCGGGCAGGCCAAAACCGTGTTGGTGGTCGGCGCGGAAGTGCTGTCGCGCATGCTGGACTGGACTGACCGCGCCACCTGCGTGCTGTTCGGCGACGGTGCGGGCGCGGTGGTGCTGCAAGCCAGCGAGACGCCGGGCATCCTCGCCAGCAAACTGCACGCCGATGGCAGCCACCGCGACATGCTGAAGGCGGATGGCACTATCCGTCACGGCGAAGTGCAGGGCGATCCGTTCATCAAGATGGATGGCAAGGCGGTGTTCAAGTTCGCCGTCAAGGTGTTGAGCGAAGTCGTCGAGGAAGTGCTGGAAGAAAATAATCTGCAAGGCTCGGACATTGCCTGGCTGGTGCCGCACCAGGCCAACATCCGCATCATGGAAGCCACCGCGAAAAAACTCGGCCTGAGCATGGACAACGTCGTCGTCACCGTCGCCCATCACGGCAACACCTCGGCAGCCTCGATCCCGCTGGCGCTGGATACCGCCGTGCGCGACGGGCGCATCAAGGCGGGGCAGAACATCCTGCTCGAAGCCGTGGGCGGCGGGTTCACCTGGGGTGCAGTATTGATTCGCTGGTGAGGTGGCAAATCAGCTAGTAGCTCGTAGCTTGTAGCCGGTAGCAAAACCGCTTGGCTACAAGCCACAAGCTACAGGCTACAAGCTACAAGCTCAATAAGGTTCTACATATGACAAAATTCGCTTTCGTATTCCCCGGTCAAGGCTCGCAATCGCGCGGCATGATGAATGGCTACGCCGATTTCCTCGCAGTGCGCGACACCTTCACCGAAGCCTCCGAGGTATTGAAACAGGACCTGTGGCAACTGGTTGCCGAAGGCAGCGATGCCGACCTGAACGCCACGGTGAACACTCAGCCGATCATGCTTACCGCAGGTGTGGCGGTGTACCGCGCCTGGCAAGGGCAGGGCGGCGCGGCCCCGGCGATGCTGGCGGGGCACAGCCTGGGCGAATACACCGCGCTGGTCGCCGCCGGCGCGTTGAGTTTTGCCGATGCGCTGCCGCTGGTGCGTTTCCGTGCGCAATGCATGCAGCAGGCCGTGCCGGAAGGCGTGGGCGGCATCGCCGCGATCCTCGGCCTGGATGACGATACGGTGCGCGCGGTATGCAGCGAAGCAGCGCAGGGCGAGGTGCTGGAAGCGGTGAATTACAACTCTCCCGCCCAGGTGGTGATCGCCGGCAACCGCGCGGCAGTGGAGCGCGGTATGGAGCTGGCCAAGGCCAGGGGGGCGAAGCGCGCGATCATGCTGCCGATGAGCGTGCCGTCGCACTGCCGCCTGCTGAAAGGCGCGGCGGAACAGTTGCGCGGCTATCTCGCCGATGTCGCGGTGCAGGCGCCCATCATTCCGGTATTGCACAATGCCGATGTTGCGGCTTACAGTGACGGCGCGGCGATCAAGGACGCGCTGGTGCGCCAGCTGTATTCGCCGGTGCGTTGGGTCGAGACCGTGCTGGAATTCGGCAAGCAGGGCATCACCCATAACGTCGAATGCGCGCCGGGCAAGGTGCTGGCAGGCCTGAACAAACGCATCGACGCCAACCAGCAAGCCTTGGCCATCAACGATGGTGAAGCGCTAAAGCTGGCTTTGGCTGCGCTCGCATAACCGATTTTCGTGGTTTTCGTAGGTTGGGTTAGCAGTTTTACCGCGTAACCCAACAGCTTTTCTAATGATGTTGGGTTACGCTGTGCTAACCCAACCTACTGACACTCGCATAAGGAGCACAACATGACACTACTAGGACAAATCGCATTGATAACCGGAGCCAGCCGCGGCATCGGCCAGGCCATCGCGCTGGAACTCGGCAGGCACGGCGCGACCGTGATCGGCACCGCCACCAGCGATGCGGGCGCACAGTCCATCAGCGCCTATCTGGATGCGGCGGAAATCAAGGGCGCGGGCATGGTGTTGAACGTCAACGACGCCGCGCAAACCGAACATATGCTGGGCGAGTTGCGCAAGCAGTTCGGCGAAGTCTCGATCCTGGTGAACAACGCCGGCATCACTCGCGACAACCTGCTGGCGCGCATGAGCGACGAGGAGTGGGACGACGTGCTGGCGACCAACCTCAAGTCGGTGTTCCGTCTTTCCCGCGCCGTGCTGCGCGCGATGATGAAGGCGAGAGGTGGGCGCATCATTAGTATAGGGTCGGTGGTCGGCAGCATGGGCAACCCCGGCCAGGCCAATTACGCCGCCTCCAAGGCGGGCATGATCGGCTTCACCAAGTCGCTCGCGCAGGAGATCGGCAGCCGCAACGTCACCGTGAACTGCGTCGCCCCCGGCTTCATCGACACCGACATGACCCAGGGCCTGGGCGAAGAACAGCGCGCCAAGCTGGTCGAGCATGTGCCGCTGAAACGCCTCGGCCAGCCCGACGATGTCGCCGCCGCCGTGGCCTTCCTCGCCGGGCCGGGTGCTTCCTATATCACCGGCGTCACGCTGCATGTGAACGGCGGGATGTATATGGAGTAGATGCATCGCCAGAAACCAGCGCGTCAGCGGCAGCCTGGCGGCATGGAAGATCGTCCCGCAGCTTGAAGAAGCCCCACAATTCTGTTGCCAATTTTTCACAAACATCTTTATAATTCGCAGGACATAGAAAAATCGAAGTGTCGGAGCCGGCTGGCTCACATCACTCAGGATATTTCCCCATAATTCAAGATATTGGCCCTGGCCGCGCTGCGGACGGGGGGTTACGATGTGTGAAATAGCCATCGGAACAAGATGAAATGCGGTTTGGGTAAATGCGGCGGCTGCAATGTTGGCAAGGGTTAGGCGTGCATCAACAGGCAGTTTAATCATGGCCGGGCTGGAAGAGATTGCCCGAAGAATATTAGCGGGGTGCAATGCATGCGCCCCTGTATTGTTGAAAACAAACCCCGGCGAACAACGACCGGAATTTATTTTAAAGAAGAGGGAAGGTAACTATGAATGTCAGTGGAATGCTCCACGGAGCGGGGTTGCTCAAGATTGTCGACTTCCCGGCCTCCGAAGTACTCGGGCCGGAAGCCAGCGAACATGATATCCACAACCTGATCGAACGTTGCGGTTCGGTTTTCGTCAAGCCGATCTTTCGCGGCGGCATCGGCAAGAAGGGCAAGTCCGGCCTGATCGGGCGTGCTACCGATCTGAAATCGGCACTGGCCGAGAAAGAGCGCCTGTATTTTGCCGAATACAAGGTCGGCAATGTTGTCTACAAATCGCGCGGCGTCACCTTCGAGGGTGCGGTACCGGCCCAGCATGAAATTTACTTCTCGATCACCGACTCTACCCGCTACCGTGCGCCGGTCATGACGCTCACCCATCACGGCGGCATGGACATCGAAGAACTGGACAAGACCCAGATCATCGAAGTGCCGTTCGACCCGCTGACCGGCCTCAAGTCCTTCATCGTGTCCAATGCGCTGACCGACCTCGGCGCTCCCAAGGAGATCATCTCCCCGCTGGTGCAGCATCTGCCCAAGCTGTGGGATCTGTACCACCATTACGGCATGTCCACCTTGGAACTTAACCCGATCCGTATGATGCCGAGCAAGTCCGGCTCGCTGATCCCGGTGGCCTGTGACTTCAAATGCGGCTTCGACCGTGACGATCCGCGTGTGAACCGCCTGACCCTGCCCGACGACCTGTTCGTCACCGAAGCCAATGACTTCGAGCAGGAGATCAACGAATTGCGCACCTACCAGGGGCAGAGCGACGTTTACGTGATCAACGACAAGGGCACCATCCTGGCGCCCACTTTCGGCGGCGGCGCGAATTCTCTGGTCACCGAGGTGCTGGGCAACGATGCCATCATCTCCTCCGACTTCGGCGGCAATCCGCCCTACGAGAAGATGTACGACGTGATGCGCATTTCTCTTAAATATTACCTCAAGCAGACCAATGTGCTGTTCATCATCGGCGGCAAGGCCAACAACACCGACATCTTCGTCACGTTCCGCGCGATGGCGGATGCGCTGCGCGATTATTTCAGCGAGCGCGGCGCCACCCCGCTGTATGTGGTGATCGGTCGCGGCGGCCCGCAGGTGATACGCGGCATGGGCGCGTTCAAGGATGTGCTCGACTCGTTGCGCATTCCTTACAAGATATTCGGCTTCGATTCCGCGATGACCGATGTGGTGAACTACGCGCAGGAAGCGGATCGCTGGATGAAGAGCGGCGGCCGCGCCGAAGTGGCGAAGCTGCTGGGCCTGCCAGCCGACGCGTGATGTAGGGTGGGCACGTTTTTGTGCCCGCGCGTTACTCCGCAATCAATGTTTACCGCGTGGGCACAAAAACGTGCCCACCCTACGAAATTGAAAAATTAGCAAAGGGAAAGCAATGAGAAAGCCTGGTATCCAAGACTTTAAATACTACGTCGGCATCCGCTCGCTGGCCGATATCGCGACCCGCGAGGATCGCATCTGCGTGCTGAACATCACCGGCAACGAATCCCGTACCGTGACTCCGGTCAGCCACGCCTATTCCGGTGGCAATGTGGTGTTCGGTACTTCCCCCGGTCGCCGTGGGCAAGTCGTCGAGACACCCGCAGGCAACATTCCCGTGTACAACAACGTGCGCGAAGGCATGGAAGCCGGTCACAAGTTCAACGTCGGCGTGGTCTACCTGCCGCCTTCCGCAGTGCGCGACGGCGTCGCCGAACTGATTCGCATCAATCCCGATGTCGAAAAGGTCGTCATCATCACCGAAAAAATTTCGGTGCATGATTCGCGCGAAATCCGCGCGCTCGGCCAGCAGCGCGGCGTGGACATTTTCGGCGGCAACTGCCTGGGCGTAGCCGACTCCTGGAATCAGGTACGCATCGGTGGGGCGCTGGGCGGCGACAACCCTGGCGAGACCCTGCGCAAAGGCTCGATCGCCATCTTCTCCAACTCCGGCAACTTCACCACCACCATCGCCAACTACCTGTCCATCGGCGGCTGGGGCACCACGACGCTGATCTCCAGCGGCAAGGATATCTACATCAATTACGCGGCGCCTGAATTCGCCTACGCCATGTCCAACGACTCGCGCACCAAGGCGGCGGTAATGTACTCCGAGCCGGGCGGTTACTACGAACACGATGTCGTGTTCGACAAGCCGGTGGTCGCCTGCGTGGTGGGCCGCTGGAAAGCTACCCTGACACGTGCCGTGGGTCACGCCGGCGCCATCGCCGGATCAGGTGACGACGCACGCGCCAAGGAAAAATGGTTCATGGACAAGTTCGGCGTGAGCGACCTGTTTACGCCTGAAAACCCGGTATGCTCGAAAAAAGGCGCGGTGGTCACCAACATCGCCCACATCCCGCAGGCACTGACTGCGGTGATGAAGCTCAATGGCGTAGAGAAAGACTTTCCGCCGGAAGGCAATCTGGAACTGAAGCCGTGGTTCGGCGACAATCAGGGCCTGAAGCTGCCCGCTGCGCTCGACATCCCCGTGGTCAAGGCCTTGGCGCCGTACGACCTACAGATCGCCGAACTGCTGAAGAATGTCGGCGCGATCTTCCCGCGCCAATCCATGAAGGACTGCTCGGGCAGCTCGGTGATGGATCCAAAAACGCAAGTCACCAAGGTCAATAATATCTCCATCCTCGACTGTTCCAAGCAGCCGCTGGAATCCAACCTGTGCCTGGCGCTGGTGCGTGAGCTCAACGACGAGAACGACAACGCGCTGTACAACCTTGCGGTGGCCGCGCACGTCAACCTGCACAATGATCCCATGCTGGCCGCTGCCGAAGCCGCGCGTGAAGCAGGCAATGCGCCCAACACCGCGATCAGCGCAGCCGTCGCCTTGCTGGGGCCTAAGCGTGCGGATGCCGCGCGCGCTGCCGCCGACTCCCTGACGGAAATCTTCGCGCACTCCGGCCTGTTGAAGGGCGACGATGAAGCAGCCAAGGTCAATCCGGCAGCAGCCACCGCCGAGCAACTCGCGACTCTGGTCAGTGACAAGGCCGACACCAAGGCCGAAGCCATGCTCAAGGCCTTCGACAAGCGCGGTGCGAAATCCGTGTTCGTGAAGCATCTGCGCTCGCTCAAAGGCCATCCCACGGCCGACGCCGTGCTGGCCGCACTGACCACCACCGTGGCTTGGGAGCCGCTGATGCGCAAGCGCATCTCCAAGCTGACCGTGCGCAACCTGCCCTGGTACACCAAGCTGTTCGGCATGATCATCGGCGCTTCCACCGAAGCCAAGCACCATGCAGCCGGCAGCTTCTGCGGCGTGGATAATCAGGAAATCCTCGATTCCTGGACCGTCACGCAACTGGCCTACATCGCGCTGCTGGGCGAGCGTCCCACCGCAGCCAGCCTGCTGCCGCTGCAAGTCATCCTGGGGCTCATCATCTCCAACGGCGTGGGCACCATCTCGTCGCAAGGCTGCAAGGGCGCAGTATCGGCCGACGGCCCCGAGTCGCCGGAGCGCGTGCAAATCAACAAGGGCATGATCGGCTTCCTGACCCACACCGGCTTCGCCCACGGCGGCAACGGTTACGAAGGCATCCAGTTCCTGATCGAGAATTTCAAGGACACCTCGCTGGCCGATGCGGGCAATCCCGGCAAAGACATCGACCTGAAGAAGATAACCACCGATTTCGCCATCGCCTTCAACAAGGAGAAGAAGCAGAGCAAGGCGCTGGGTACCGGCGTGCGCAACATCCCCGGCGTGAACCACCCGGTATTCAAGGGCTTGCCGGTCAACCACGACCCGCGCGAGACTTACATCACCGAGTTCTTTGCCGAGCGCGGCGAGAAGAACGTGTTCCACGACTTCTACAAGACGCTGGTGCAGTCGCTGTACGACAACGGCGTGACCAGCAACGTGTTCTGCGTGAACATCGACGCCGTGATCGCCGCCTCGCTGCTCAAGCTGTTGTGGCCGCGCTATCGCAACGGCCAGTTCAGCGAAAACCTGATGGAAATGGCGGCGTTCACCGCCTTCCTGTTCGGCCGCATGGCCGGATGCGCGGGCGAGATCGACGACCACATCAATCGCGGACGCAACATGGATACCCGCACTCCGGCTTCGCAGTGCAGCCACGTTTCTTGACAGGATTTTTTGCGAAACCCATGAAAACCTGATCCGCTAAGCCAAAGGCACGAACGGTAATAGAGTTGATTCATGGAATAGCTAATAGCAAATGGGGTAGGCTCGGATTGTATGTAATTTGTAAATCAATTTGAGCTTGCCCCTTAACTCGCATTTTTATTAAATAATTTAACGAGGATCTCATGACAGCATTCAACGTCGCACAGAAAATCCTGCTGGCCAATGCGGCCGGCGGATTGAAGCAGCTCCCCGAACCGGGGCAGCCGCTGGAAATCCAGTTCACCCACACCCTTTACCAGGACGCCACCGGCACCGCCGCCGCGCTCGCCTTCGAGAAGATGGGCGTGGATCGCGTGAAGACCACTTCGGTCATCGTTGTGGATCACAAAACCCTGCAAGTCGGCTACATCGACGGCGACGACCACCGCTACCTCGAGACCTTCAGCAAGAAATACGGCTGCTGGTTTTCGCGCGGCGGCCTCGGCATTTGCCACAGCGTGTTCCTGGAAGATTTCGCGACTCCCGGCAAGTCGGTGATCGGTTCCGACTCGCACACCACCAATGCCGGCGGCATGGGCATGCTGGCGATGGGCGCGGGCGGCACGGACGTGAGCTTCGCGATGGCCGGCACTTCCTACAAGATATCGATGCCGAACGTAGTGCAGGTGAACCTCACCGGCGCGCTGCATCCGGGCGTGCTCGCCAAGGACGTGATCCTGAACGTGCTCAAGGTCATCGGCATCAAGGGCAACAAGGACATCTGCCTGGAATACACCGGCCCTGGCCTGAAGAGCCTTAACGTCACCGACCGTGCGACCATCTGCAACATGGGCACCGAGGCCGGCGTCGCCTTTTCGATTTTCCCGTCGGATGAAATCACCAAGGCCTACCTCGAAGGCCGCAAGCGCGCTGGCGACTTCAAGCCGCTGGCCGCCGATCCGGGCGCGACCTACTCGCGCACCGTCGAGATCAACCTCTCCGACCTCGAACCGACCATCGCGCTGTATCCGCGCCTGAAGGGTATGGAGCCGGTATCCAAGCATGCCGGCATGCCGATCGACGCGGTATTCATCGGTAGCTGCACTAACTCCAACTACGAGAACCTGGCGCGCGTCGGCGAACTGCTGCGCGGCAAGAAGGTCAAGGTCGATACCGCCATCGCCCCCGGATCGCAGGCCATTGCGCGCCAGCTGGCCGTAGCCGGCTATCTGGAAGTTTTCTACGCCGCCGGCGTGCGTATCCTGGAAAATGCGTGCTCCGCGTGTATCGGCCAGGGCTTTTCGCCACCCAGCAATGGCGTGATGCTGTCCACGGCCAACCGCAATTTCGAAGGCCGTTCCGGCACCGAAAGCGCCAAGGTGCATCTGGTCAGCCCGGTCACTGCCGCCGCCAGCGCCGTGACAGGTGTTCTGACCGACCCGCGCGACCTGCTCGCCGACAATCCAGATTTCGCGTTCAAGCTGGTTCCGCCGGTAGTCGACATGGATGCCTATGTCAAGCCGCTGCCGCCTGCGGAAGCCGCCAAGGTGGTCATGCGCTACGGCCCGGACATCGCGCCGCTGCCGACGCTGGATCCGTTGCCGGCCAGGCTGTCGGGCGAAGTGTTGCTCAAGCTCGGCAACGAGATCACCACCGATCATATCCAGCCCGCCGGCAAGTACCTGTCGCTGCGTTCCAACGCGGACGAGTACGCGAAGCAGGCGACCTTTGTCCAGGTGGACAAGACCTTCAGCACCCGCGCGGCGGCAGTGCGCGATGCGGGCGGTCATGGCTTCATCGTGGCGGGCGACGGCTACGGCATGGGCAGCTCGCGCGAGCATGCCGGACTGTGCCCGCGCATCCTCGGCGTGCGCGCCATCGTGGCCAAGGGCTTCGAGCGCATCCACCTGGCTAACCTCGCCAACTTCGGCATCCTCGGGCTGACCTTCGAGAATCCGGCTGATTTTGAGCGCATCCAGCAGGGCGCCAAAGTGTCTCTCGATACCTCAGGCCTGGAAAGCGGACAGATGAAACTGGTCGTTGAAGGTCTTGGTGATCTTCCGGTCAAGCTCGCGCAGGGCAAGGAAGATATCCCGATGATCCGTGCCGGCGGAGCGCTCTCGTTGTTCGCCAGCCAGATGAAATCGGCTTAAATCACTGGATGTAGGAGCCCGATTTATCGGGCGATTTGCTTCGTGCTATCGCGCAATAAATTGCGCTCCTACATTACTTAATTGAAGAGGAAGAATCATGACAACCGCAAAAATTATTTACACGATGGTCGATGAGGCGCCGGCGCTGGCAACCTACTCATTGCTGCCTATCGTTCAGGCATTCACCAAGGCGGCAGGCGTTACCGTTGAAACCAGGGATATTTCCCTGGCCGGACGGATCATCGCGAACTTTCCCGAGAACCTGACCGATAGCCAAAAGATCAACGATGAGTTGACCGAGCTGGGCGAACTGACGCTGAAGCCGGAAGCCAATATCATCAAGCTGCCGAACGTCAGTGCGTCGGCCCCGCAGTTGAAAGCGGCGATCAAGGAATTGCAATCGCAAGGCTATAAGGTTCCGGATTATCCGGAAGATCCGAAGAACGACGCCGAAAAGGAAATCAAGGCGCGTTACGGCAAGATCCTCGGCAGCGCCGTCAACCCGGTGTTGCGCGAAGGCAACTCGGATCGCCGTGCCGCTCTGTCGGTGAAGAATTTCGCGCGCAAGCATCCGCACCGCATGGGCAAATGGGCTTCTGATTCCAAGACCCATGTCGCGCACATGAATGGCGGTGATTTCTACGGCAGCGAAAAATCTGTCACCGTAGCCGAAGCTGGCCCGGTGCGTATCGAGTTTGTCGGTGCGGATGGCAAGACCACGGTGCTGAAGGAAAAGACCACGCTCAAGGCGGGCGAGGTGATTGATGCGTCGGCGATGAGCTG
>Ga0209317_1002525_pt1 | contig 13124 bp, 22 predicted proteins | sample RifGroB2_FD_183994 | JGI IMG/M metagenome (GOLD analysis project Ga0209317, IMG submission 183994) | Soil microbial communities from Rifle, Colorado, USA - Groundwater B2 (SPAdes) (version 2) | ecosystem: Environmental > Terrestrial > Soil > Unclassified | place: Rifle, Colorado | collected...
TCGTGGCGGAATGCCGGTCGGCTTCCCACCGGAACAGCGGTCGGCATCACAGCGGAATCGCGGTCGGCTTCGACCGGAATACGCAAACACCGCGCAGCCGGCGCGAGAGCAACCTTACCGAAGACCAGCTGAATTGGCTCAATGACCGACCACTTTTTAAACGGTCCTTGCTGGTTTTCATGGTAGAAGATGACAAAAAAGCTTTCTGGGAGTCCAACAAAGACGAAGTCCTCAGCACGTGGGCGAAAGAATCCCCTTGTACCCGTCCGAGCCACTGGTGGTTATATGATGCTCCGAAGGCCCCGATCAAAGGGGGTGAGCATATGGGCATCTTCGGAGCTCCGCAGGCTCAACGTGAGCGCCTCGGTGGGGTCGGAACGCCTTCCCCTGAGGTCTTAGGCATTGTGCCCTGCTTCCATCTCGGGATTCCCACATCATGGGTGGACTCCTCCCAGGAGGCCTATTACAACGGCAGGGCTAAAGACATTCACGGCGAGCTGATCGTCACACAGTACAAGGAGGGCAACTTCAAGGGGCTGGCGATAGATCCGAACGACCCACCCAAGCACGAGAGCCAGGCGGCGTTCTTGCAGCGCCACGGTCTGCTTACGACCGAGGAAAAGCGCCACCTGGCAAAGCACCCTGAATTGCTGGAACTGGAGACGGTGCAGCAGTAGCCGGGCAAGGGTTTTAATAAATGGCAAGGAAAAACGAAGAAAGCTATAGTGAAGGCGCTGGATCAGTAGTGGTGAAACACGCCTAGGCAGGAACTGCATGGCCATTCAATATCAAGGGCATGCAATGGCAATCACAAGGGAGCCATGATTGTGGGGTCGGAAGAGCGGGAGCCGTGGCGGATCAGAATGAAAAGAAGCCGGGCTCCATGCGTGGTTCCCGGCTTCTGCTGTTATTTAAGTGTTTGCACTAGAGCCTGAACAACTCCGTGTGAGAGGTCATGTTGCTTTTGACCTCTGAAAATATAGGGCTTCCAGACTCGTCAACGCCGCCAGCAACCATGTAATAGCCTGGTATTCTGGCAAAAATAAATAAATCATTGTTAATAGATAGGTCCTTGTTTTCTATCTCTTCCCCGCCGTTTAGTACTACTTCGCCAAGCTTTCGTTGATTGGTTGGGAATAACTGCGGGGTTGATACCTCGACGACCCAAAGGAAATCAGGTATTTCCTTTGCAAAGAAATTACAAATCGCCACTGACTCATTGTTGTTATCCCAATCAACAATAGTCCTGAGATGGCTAATATACTCGTCCCTAGACAATGCCAGTGCTCTGAATACAAGCCGTTTCCGGCGGCTGTGGTACTGAAGTCTAGAAATCCAACGGTTGGCTCGCGCATGAACGTTGCCGATGATCATATTGAATGCATTTAGAGCAATCGCCTCTGCCTGTAGGCCACTATACTTAATTCCTGGCCTAAATATTTCAAGAACATACTCAACATTTTCTTTTTGGATGTACAACCTTGGGATACAAAAATTGGGACCAAAATTGTCATCATGTCCGATAAAGCTACTTGTCCATATTTCGCTTGGTAAATACCCTGCAGCATGACCGATTCTGAAGTAGGAGAAATTTGCATCGGGGGCCCAATTGTCTTGGTTAAACGTGTGGCCATAAATAGGAATTATATGCCCACGTTCTTCCCCTTCAGCATTTTTAAAACAAAAGCCTACGAGTGCTCCCCCACCAGATTCTAACCCTGAATAAACAAATTTTTGGTATGGAGAGTCGCTCTTTAACTGTAATTTTTCTGCGCGTTCTTCATCTGTAGCCTGATCGTCACTGCTATAATCTATATCATGGAACCTGAGGCCAAACTCCTCAAGTATTTTTTCAAAGTGTAGCGGAAGGAGGCCTTTACCTAGAACATACCCAGGGTCTGCTTTTTTCGCTATGGCATTCATTGTCCTGTATGATATGTCACCGTTTGGGAGCAGTCTGGATAACAAGCTTCTTAGTGCCACCTGAGCGCATGTTTTGTTCAATGTATTCTGCTGGCAGTACAGTATTCCTGTAGCGCTGAATACTTTGCCGCTGACACTGAGCTCATACTTCTTAGGCAAAGGGACACAATTGTGATGATGCGGATACTTAGTGAAGACGGCTTCAAAAATATGCCATCCATCATAAGGGCCACCAGTCACATCGTGTTTTAGTATGGCATATCCTATGAGATTGTTATCAGTTGATTCCTCTATGGTCTCTGGGGAGACTTGGTCCTTCCAGAAAGAAAGCCTAAATAACCCACTGAATCGGTAGTGGGGGAATCGTTCGAGTATATCTTCAATTTCTTCCTGAACGATGCCCACTGCTGGGATCTCTTCTAATAGAAGACATGAAGATTTAGAGGACCTAGCCAGTGAAAATATGCGTCTAATGCTTTCACTGGCCTCAAACCTGTCTTCGGCAAAATCGAAAAAAGAAAAAGGTGGCAGCAAAGAGATAACTTCCAACCTCTTTGCTGCCACCTTACGGTGCATGTCCATGTCAGGCATTACCCAAATACCACCTTGCTTTTGTATGCCTGTTTATGGGCGTTCTGTATCTTCCTAATGAAGGTCTCGACATCCTCTGCGTAACTCATCTCTGCCTTCACAGGCTCAAGCGTCTCACCAAATTCGAGGGCCATTTTTTTTGCGAACGCTACGTCCCCAAATGCCATTCCCTTTTTCATACCTACCCCCATACGTAAAGCAAAAAACAAATAAACCGCCCTCCAACTGCTACGGAGAACGGGCTTCTAGCTATATGTTGTGGACATCAACTGGAGCGACGCAACATATAGAGTAAACGTACGAATTGTAAGACTTTACCTAGTTTATATCATGGTGTCAACACTATTGAGACGTTGTATACACATTGTTTCCCACCCGCAGAGCCGTCCCCGTTAACCGGAAGGAGCAGGTTTTTTCCTCTTCACCCCCGGCCATTGCTTTGATAGCTTGGGGATTTTGTCCCACCTAGTCGGGTCTTTTACCAGTTCCAGCACCTCTTCTTTCCGGCTGGCTGACTTGTATTGCTCGGGAATGGGGCGCAGTTCGACCGGGAGCTTTTGACTTTCCTGTCTTATCTCAGCATCGAGAGCGTCAAGCTTGGTTCTCTTCTCCCAGTACCTGGCTAACGATTGTTCTGCCTGCTGTCGGATACTCAGCGGAGAAGCGAGCGGATGGGAGTATGCGCTAGTGGAAGGGATAAATCCCTCCTCGCGGAGCCGGGCTATCACGATGTCTGCGACCTTTTCAGCTAGCTTGTTAATCTCTGTAGGGTCCATGTTCATAGTCTACCACGCTGTAGAACTGACCTATGCCATCTTCTCACGCAGTTCTTTTCCGGTTAGGCCATTGCTTCTTTAGTTGAGGGATCATTGGCCAACGGGTAGGGTCCTTTATCAACTCCAGGATGTACAGTTTTCGGTCATGGGACCTGTACTGTTCAGGGAGGGGCCGGAACTCGTCCGGAATTCCAAGGCTAAGTTTTCTGATTTTAATGTCTATTTGTTCGCCTTCAGCCTGCTGCTTTCGCAGAGCCATAACTTTAAGTTCATATTGTACCAACCAATCAGCTTCACTCTTGGGTGGGTGACCGCTTGCCTCGGGGGAAGCAAAGATCGGCAACAGGCGCCGCAGTACTTCGTCAGCAATCGCTTTGATATTCATCTTTGCCGAGGATCATGGTCCCTCCCTCAGAGATTAGTCTACCTGTCTTATTTTGTGCTGGCCTGCTGAGCCATGGTCCCGCGCGCCTAGGTCCTTAAGAAGATCGATCTGCTCATCCTTTGTCATGAGCTTCACGATGCGCAAAATTTCAGAGACAACGCCGCCGTATTCACGGAATACAAGCATGTCCACGTTTGAACCTGGTTGATTCGAACTGGCCCCGGGGGAGGTTTGCTGTAGGCCAGGTGTCTGAGGTTTCGCCCCATCCATCACCCACTTGTAGTTCAAGCCAAAAGCGTCACAGATTGCCCGGACAAAGCGAGGTGAGAGCGGGGAATTCCCTGATAAAACCTTGAGAACGGTATTTTCAGAATACCCTGCCTTCTCAGCAACCGTCTTGTTCCTGGCACCATATTTCACCCCCGCTGCTTTTAGTCCGTCGAGTAGCCGAGATAGTTTCGCGTCTGACTTTTTAGTCATTGACATTCCTTTATGCTATATGATATTCCTTTTATCCATGTATGCGCCAGTTTATCTCAGACTATCGCACAACAGGCCGTCACCATCAATCTTAAAGGAGAATCCGACATGGAACAGAAACAAATTCTTTCCCCCGATGAGCTGGCGGGCGAACTTGGGATACACGTCGTCACACTAGCACAAGCACGGCAGGCCAACAGCAAGAGCGAATTCTCTTCCCTGCCTTTTGTTAGAATAGGCCGCAAGATTTTTTATAGAAGGGAGGATGTCAACAACTTCCTGAACGAGCACACGGTGTCCAAGAACTCCACCGGCAAGCAGAGGACATGAAGGCGGATCAGGTGGTCGACCTGATTGGACCAAAGGGGGTGAACACTAGAGTGCAGGGGCAACAACAGCCAACAGGAATCAAAAAGCCCCACAAGAGCTGTAACTCTTGAAGGGCTGCACCGGAGGATGAGGCTCACATGTGATGGACCACCACAACCCGGTTTAGCTATTCTAGCAATGAACCGGCGCAGAGACAAGAGGGCAATGCAAATGGCTAATCAAGATCTAAGCATCACCCGCAAAGGCGACCTGTTCTTTTACCGTCAAAAGAATGAAAGGGAAAACGTGTATACCAACGAAAGTCTTTTTAAGGCAGCTGCAACTCTGATCGCAGGGTACCGAAAAGCAGTGCCTGTTTGTGGGGATATTTCCGCGTCCCTGGCCTTGGACTACGAGAAGCGCCATAAAGAGGCGGCTATCATCAAGGAGATGGCCGACAACTGGCAAAGCGGAGGCACCTGGCAGGAAGACGACGCGCGCCCCGTTAACAGGAAAGAGTTCTGCAAGCAAGAGACCGATCTTGCCTGTCTGGCTGCGGCTCTACAGAATGTCGGCCGTCAGGTACTCAACATCACAAACGATCTGCCCGAGGCCTTGAGAGAGCAGGTTGACGAGCATCTCATCGATGATCTGCACAACATCGAAGCCACCCTTCATTGTCTGAGCCTCATTGCTGGCCAGGCGGCAGGAAACGCCGGGGAATGGCAGTTCGCAGTGGTCAAGGATGAAAGCTTGGGTGACACAAGAATCAAGGAGATTGGAAACCTGGTAGAAGAGACCATTGACGCTGGTTACGATGGCGAAGACGGACAAGTTCTTTTCAATGTTTTACATGAGATCCACGAAATCACTTCTCCTGGTTCTGAACTGTCAGGACTAAAAGTCCAGGGGGTGGCCGCATGAAAAACATCACCATTAGTGTAACAGATGCGTTCCACCGCCGCCTTTGTAAGATGTCGAAGGAGATCCAGGGCCAAGATCGTGGCCTTGGCACTATCGCCCGCAAGGGGCTTGAGGCAGAGGTTGCTCGCCATGAGGCCAAGGTTGCAGCACTCAGGCAGTATTTCATGCAGGAAATGCCCGAAGAAAACAAAGAACTAGCAGCGTAAAACATTACCAGGGGAGAGGTCAGTCTCTCCCCTATTCCCAATCTAAACTCTCGCCGGCTCGCTGACACAGCAGCTAATGCTCTAAAAAAGGACGCATTCGTTGCTTTCCGGTAACTGAATTCATCCTCAAAATCTCCACAGATACTTCAACTTTTTCCTCCAACACCAGTCACGCATTTCATATTATTTTCTATTTTCAACGGTCATCATGCGTTTTTGGGGTTGCTGGCTCGCCCAGTATAGAGAGATCCCATGGAGGTGATCAACCAATGAAAAAAATCGAATACGAGAAAACAAATTACCTGCTCTATATGGGGGTGAGTCTCGATGCATTACGCGCCGAGCTTGAAAGAAGAATTCACAACCAGAACAACCGCCGAAGCACAGCCGCGTTCCTCGACGTAGGCCTCTGCTATTTCGAGCCACAATTGCTTTACGATGTCGCTGTGCAGCTCTGCCCGCACAACATTCATTGGGGTGACGATGCGGAATTCACCAGACAGCGGCGGCGCGTGGTTGAAAGCGTGGTGGCTATTCTCAAAGGGGCTGGAGCCGTCCAGGAGTACCTGCTCCGATCGGCTGATCACTACTGCGGGAAATTTCGACTCTGTCTCGGTCGGGGCTGTGCTGACCCCACGCTCTTGGACCTCTGGTTGGTCCCGGTCTTGCCTTCATTTTTTTGGGGCAACGGAGCTGATGCTTTAGAAGTAGTGCTTCGCCGGCGCCTGACAGGCCTTGCCGATCTAAGATGGGTGGCCGCGCTCAACGGGCAGCGGGGGCCGAAATGAAAAAAATAGCCTTTGTCTGTTCACAGTGTGGAAAGCTAAATATCCCAAGATCAAAAGATAAGTGGAAAGGCTTCAACCCCTGCAAGAGCTGCAACTCGATGCAGGCGGTCACCTCCCGGGGAGAGGGCCGCACACCGCCGAACCTCTATCGGGAGCTTTCAGATGTTTCAGGCCTCCCAATCAAGACGATTGTAGAGATGCAGAAACGAGGATTGCTCCCTCGCAATCTTGCAGACTGTGCCTCTATCCACCTGGATATCGCGTGCGCCGTGAATCTCGTCCTTGGCTCAGAGGAAATCCTGCGAGGCGCACTGGCTCGCTTCCCGATAAACCGCAGAGAGGCACTTCTGCACGCTGTGAACTCGGACGCTCTGTTACATCGGTGGCAGCGCCACGTCTTGGAGCGATACATCGGGGAGTACCGGCATGATCTGTGCGACTTTACCCCCGGCGATAAACGAAAGCGTTACGGGAGTGTCGTTACGGCCACCGCCGGAATGATCCGGCATCTTGAGGAGCAGTATGGGCTACCAGCTGCCACAACGCGGCCTTGGATCCGGAAGCTCAAGAAAATCGCATATAACCGAGTCTGGCGCGCTATCCCCCTGCAAGGCAATAACAGCTCAGAGAAAGGAGGGCCCAGCCATGATTGAGCTCACCTTTAGAAGTCATTGGAGCTGGGAATTTTGGCAGGTGTGCGAGGCAGAGATAAAGTCTCCCTGCCGTGAAATATTACAGGAACTACTCAGCATTCTGGATTTATACGGGAACACAACGTCTGTCCGGAGCACATACCCAGCCCGCGGGGAATATGCATTGCAAGGCAAAACCAGCCTCTTGGTTCACAGCATCGATGTCGCCCGAAGGTGCCTTTCTTCTAAAGAAGGCCCCATCGTGCGGAACTTGGCGGCTGTGGCAGGGCTGGGTCATGACCTCGGGAAGCTGTCTCTAGTCCACCGTGGGAGATACACAGCAATCATGCATGCGCATTGGGGCGCGGAATACGTCTCCAGGGTGATTGATGGGAGGCTCAACGACCAGCAAGCGGAGGCTATCGTCAGTGCAATCCGGTGCCACCACGGAGCAGGCATTGGAGCCGTGCACAGGGTGCTACAGAAAGCAGATGCCGACGCCAGGGGGCAAGCGCTCAATGTTGCTTTTGATGGAACAGCCTGGCCAAAAGGAGGCCGGACATGAGCGATGAACAGAACGGCCAGGATGGGAGCAAAGGGACCGAGCAGGGGAGTATAGGCGATCTGGACATTACACGCTGTCGCAGATGTCACCGCGTGCTTTGTGACCCCGTTTCAATAAAGTCAGGGATAGGCAAAGCTTGCTTGGAGAGGGAGACCCCCTCCAAGCGGAAGCGACGCACCAGACCAAGGAAAGCACCCGGTTTCTGCTGGGAGCAGCTCCTACTGTTCCCGGCCGAGGTGGAGCCATGTTAGCGCCGGTGACTGAAATTTTGCTGACGACAAAGCAGGTGGCCGAGCTGCTTCAACTAAAAGAGACGACGCTGGAACAGTGGAGGTGGTCTGGCATAGGGCCAAGCTTCGTCAAGTTGGGGCGAGCGGTCCGGTACCGGCGCTCCGACCTCGAAGTCTTCACGGTGGCCCGGGTGTTTACCTCCACCACCGCGGCGCAGCATGGCGTTGTCGCAGAGGGAAAAAAAGAAGGCCCTGCCGGTTAAGGAGGGCCTTCTTTTACTATCAGACGCCATACTAGGATTGCATTCTCCCGTGTATGGTGGCCACCGAAGTGGACTTAAGCCCGATGCCAAAGCAGAGCGGGTACAAGCGTACTGTAACCTGCTACAGATATCCTGTCAAGTCTGAAAGGCCAAGAGCATGGAGCATGCAGGTGCGGATGTTCCGCAGATCGGCAGCATCGACCACCTTAACAACATATTGGCGTTTTCCTGACTTGTCTTTGCCCGCGTGTGGCAAGGATAAGCGTTCAAAAGATACCGTGGCGAACATATCGGCTTTCACCCAATGGAAAGGGGCGCTATACGGCTGGGGCAACGGCGTGTCCATGTGGAGCTTGTAGTGGTAGGGCATCGCAGGGGACGGCGGCGTTGTGCTCAGCGGCACGATGGTACAGAGGCCCGCCCTGTTCCTAAACCTGGGAGACACGACCACCGCAGGGCGACGCTTCACCATCTCAGGAGTCACAAAGCCGTGGAAGTCACAAATCACGATGGTCCCTACTTCTGGATGGTGTACGAGTGCCATTCACCCCGCCCTTTTACTTCAATTCAGTTGGTTGGGCTGAAGGTATATCACACTCTCCACCTCGGTGGCAACCCGCACCACCCGCCTGTAAGCACTCAGCTTGAGAAATCCGGCCCTTCCTCCCCAACCGTTACCCATGTGTTACCCCTCAGCAAAAAGCACAAAAAAAGGGTCACAGCCTAAGCTGTAACCCCTTGTTTTAATTGGCTCCCCATCGCGGACTCGAACCACGGACATGGTGATTAACAGTCAGAAGGGATACCACTTTTGACAACAATAAACAAATTGAAATGGTGTAATTACGGTGTGTTATGCGGCTTGATTCTGTTGGGGTTTGCTGCGAAATGCGCTCCACGTTGCCCCTAATGTCCCAAGAGTGTCCCATGGGGGCATTAACCGCGATGTCTAAACATGTGGGTGCTCGGGGCTCTTTTGCCTAGGGAGGAAGAATCCTTTTATACAGTTAGGATTACGTATTGCTATCTGAATATGGTTTTTCCCGTTAAACCCTGCTTGGTCATATAGTGGGCCACCTTCTTTGAACATAGCGCGCACTGAATCGAAAGCCGGCACCTTGGCGTCCATCTCCACTAGTTCATGGGTGTATTGGATCACGGCACAGTCTAGAAATCGCTTAACTTTGTCGGGACCTAGAATATTTTTTGGGATCTCCTTTCCTTCCATAGTCCGCAATTCAACCATCATGTCATGATGTGCTTTAACCACCAATAGATTTTGGTAATCGAGAAGGTTTAGGCATCGGCCCAAATCAAGAATGGCCCCAATAACATAAGGCTCTTTTATATTCCCCATGCCGGGATTCTCGTTAACTTCCTTTGCAAAATCGAAAGCCCGGCTGTGCGAATTTTCCCAAAAATACATACCGTTCCCAAGCCAGTCATACTCATTGTCGCTTGCTTTGAAATCCTTCTCTCCGCTGAGAAGCTGCTCTCCAATGCTCTTTTCGCAGCCGTGGAACCCAAGAACCAACGAAGTGTGAGTTTGATACATATTTCACCAAAAAAAAAGCCCTCAGTGAGGGCTCGAAGTAAAAAATATTGGGGGTAAGCTATTTATATTGCTTGGTAAGATTCCCGTCACGATCACAAATACCAGCAGCCTCAAAGACGGCCTGCGCCTCCTTGGGGTTTGCTATCAATTCTTGTCTTCGAGCAGAAAGTCTTTCTAGATATTGGGTTACTTCTTCTTCACTCATTAGGAACCCCCCTTGTTAAGGTCAGTCTATAATATGGTATTACGGCCAAAAGTCAATCGTTTTTATTGCTTTTCCTGAGTTGCTTTACTTTACCATAGCAGCCGCACATTGTGTATCTTTTTGAGTGCCACACCCAAAAATCCGGCTTCCATATTTCCGTTGTAGGGTGTTTTCTCTGCCAAGGCTCACTCTGAACCGAGCCCCTTGATAAACTCCTCTATATCGCTTAACCTGTACCGCACCGCTCGCCCCAGCTTGACGTATTTAGGCCCTTTGCCTTTTACGCGCCAATCCTCTAGGGTCTTCGCGGGAGTGGCTAGTATCTCAGATGCTTCGGCTTCCTTTAATAGGCGTTTGGGGTCATGCCGCCCTTTCTCCAGTGGTGGCACTTTACTTGGCTGTGAATGTGCCTTCTCCGCGTCCCTCTCCCGCCGCATTTGCTCTCGCGCCCTGCGTTTCCGCTCCTCTATTGGCACAGTGCGTATGTAGTGCGCCACGTCCATCTGCATATCATCCATACCACGTAGCAGGCGGTGGAGTTCTTGGGCAATGGCGCGGATGTCCAGTTGGCGGACTACCTCGGTGGCCATTGCGGTTATATCTTCTTGGTCTAAGGTCATAACTGTTACCACCATATGAAAGAGAATAAGACTACGCAAGCAGTATAGCCGAATCATGGTATAAATACCCATGGCTGACATCATACCGATAAAACGCATAAAACCCCCGCCACGTGAGCCGCTGTGGTGGGGGCATGTATGTGCTAATTTCCTGTTCAAGCTGCGGGATGATGGTAAGATCGTGTGCGACAAGTGCGGCGAAGTGATTGGAGATTGGAACCTGTGAAGTGACGGCCCAACCCTAGCCGCCAAATGCGAGGGAGAAGGCTGCGGCGTTTCTCTCCTTGAGTGCGTCCAGCGTTAGGAGCTTGCCCTTATTGGTTGTGAATGCATCGACAGCCAGACCGCCCGAAGCATAGAGTTTTTGGCGAGTCGGCCCCAGGATATCAACCTGCGTTGGCTTGTCCTGTCCTTTGAACCACTCCCCATATGTGATATCCCCCCTGACGGGGCCGTTAGCAGAAGCTCTTTGTGAAACCGGCATTTCCGCCAAATCCACACCAAGTTCTTTCCATGTCTTGATCTGCGGTGCCGCGAAGCATCGGCAGTTCACGTGCCGGGGGGGTAGTGGACCCTCTTCCAGCGGGAAAGCCCGTCCTGACTGCGAAAAACACACCGGGCATGCCCTGCTATCCAGGGTTGATACATACACCCAGCCTTTTACGATATCGGAGTTTTGAGCATAGGTGGCGAGCGCGGCGTTGTTTGCTATCCCGGCAACCGCAGTGCGTACAACCGCCTCGGTTTCCCTTCTCACTATCGACCATATCCCCGGCTCGTAATCCTTCGCGCTTCCCGCAAGCCGCCGCACGATGTCAATCACAGACTCTCCCTCAACAACGCCCAAGCGGATCTGTTGTGCCGTCTTGGTTGCCATACTGGAACTAAGGGACTGCCACCACTCCGACAACAGTTTACCGCCAATGGGCGCACCGTCCGTCATTGCTGCAATCTGCGCGGGGTTCAGTGCGACTGCTGAATATGCCACCGGAACCTGCGCCGATAATACCGCTGTCGTTGACTCAGCTTGATGCACTGCAAAGCCGCCCAGCTTGCTGTGTAGCTGTTTCTCTGCCTCCCGATAGGAATCATCTATCATCTGCCTAACTTCGGCCAGGAGACTGTTTAGCCGCGCTGTGGTGAATGTTCCATCTTGGCCTCGATGGATAATCTTGGCGGTGATATCCTTCATGGCGTCATTCAGTAGACCAACAGTATTGGCAACTTGGGTATTAGCAAAATATGCTGTGCTTATTTGCTCTTTCATAAGGAATGAGAACAACTCTTCGGATATCTTCGCCGTTTCTACTTCCGTCTTTTTCAATGGTCACCTCCTGGTGATGTCATGTTGGTGCGGCCCATGCTCCGTCTCATAGGCCGCGCGCCCGGTTACTGGTAAAGCACGCCGCCCGTGTCCAGGTGGAGCATATACAAGTTAATGTCTAGATGTAGTTGAACGTAATCCGGCACCATGCTTGCGTGGAGACGATAAAAGGCCTCGTCGTGCCCTTCTTCTTCAATATGGCCCAACTCATGTAATAGAAGCAGCCTTAAGAATTCAATCGGCGCTCGTCTGAATACGGGTGATACTTTGATATCGCGTATCAGGGGATAATAGATAGCCCAACCATCTGGATCGACCATCGGCCTGTATGCTACTGAGAGTATTGGCGGCGAGCTGTGCATAAACTCCTTTTGTAATCTAACGGCATAATTGTAAAGCTCCCTGTCCGTCCTAATGTCATGTGCCACGGGATATTTCTTAATCAGGTATGGACCCAATTCATTATTTGCTACTAGCTGTTTTGCACGACTTACAATCTCGTACGGATAGCCATTTAGCCAATTAACTTTCTGTCTTGTCAGCGCGTCTAGTTCAGACATTGATTACCTCTGGATTATCGGGCCACACTGGATTGGCGGGGTCGCAGGTTGCGGGGAAGTCGCGTAGTGCTTGACGGTAGGTCGCCCAGGCTGCGCGTTGATCGGTGTCGAGTGGGGAGTCGGTTATTTGTGTCCAGTCGCACGCTGCCAGCAATGCCGCCCTCTTGCTCCTAATGCCGACAAGCAGCTCGTCTCTGGTGGGGGGTGGTGGCGCAATCGTTACAGGCGCATTGTCGGTGATGTGAGTGGCATCTTCTGGGCAATTCAGATAGAATTCCTCGCCTTCATGGATTTGGAGGGCCACATGATCGGGAACCGTTGTTACCCGGCGCTTGATAAGTCCTGATCCAAGTTCGTATATGGCAACTATCATCGTTTGCTCCCTATTAACGTTAGATGCATTTTCTGTATTTGGCCGTTACCTCCACCAGCCCCAGCAGTACGCTCATTCCATAGGGCTCTGTAGGTATGAGCTCCTGCCGCAGGGGAGTGCGTTACTGCAACAGTGACGGGCAAGAATAGATTGCCAGGGTCTATACTGGGTGTGTTGTATATGTAGGAGCTCAATGTGGTGGAATCATAACTTAAGTAAAGCCATCCAGAAGTAGCCTTAACGAAACATGTGAAGATAGCTGTAACCAGTCCCCCGGTAGTCGTTCCACGGACCTATAACCGAAACAAAGGCACTCTGATCCTGGTTACGACATAATCTGTCGCAGTCGTGGGCTATGATGCTCCTCAAAAGGAGGAGTTGCCATGACTGCTGACAAACTCAGGAAGATGTTGCC
>Ga0209317_1002526_pt1 | contig 13120 bp, 10 predicted proteins | sample RifGroB2_FD_183994 | JGI IMG/M metagenome (GOLD analysis project Ga0209317, IMG submission 183994) | Soil microbial communities from Rifle, Colorado, USA - Groundwater B2 (SPAdes) (version 2) | ecosystem: Environmental > Terrestrial > Soil > Unclassified | place: Rifle, Colorado | collected...
CCACCTCGAGCTCCAGCCCGTACTGCCGGAAGTCGTTTTTCAGCGTGTTGTAGCAGTGCGGGCACTGGGTGATCACCTTGGTCACCCCTTTTGACTGGAACTGCTGCACGCTTTCCCTGGCCATCACATCGAAGAGGTACTCGTTACCTAGCCGGCGCAGGCTCTCCCCGCAGCATTTTTCGTCCTTGCCGAGGATGCCGTAGGAAACGCCGGCCGCATCCAGTACGCGGGTCAGAGAAACGGTCACCTGCTTGTTCCTGGCATCGAAGGCGCCGGAGCAGCCGACAAAGAGCAGGTACTCGGTTTCCCCCGCTTCGAAGGGGCGCAAATCCAGCTGAGAGCTCCACTTGCTCCGCTCCGACGGCGCCATCCCCCACGGGTTGGAGCGCTGCTCCATGTTCTCGAAAAGGTTCAGCAGTTCCTCCGGGAATTTCGCTTCCATCTGCACCAGGTGCCGCCGCATCTTCACGATCTTTGGGAGGTGTTCGATGAAGACGGGACACGCCTCCATGCAGGCGCCGCAGGAAGTGCAGCTCCAGAGAGCTCCCTCGCTGCTGCTCCCTTCCCCCCCCTTCCCTATCAGTCCGGTTGCGGCGGACACTTCCGCCCCCCCGTCCGGCCTCCCCATACCGAAGCCGTTTTGCAGCAGGTTTTCCTTGATAGAGTGGATCATTTCTCTCGGGTTGAGTTCCTTTCCGGTGCAGGCCGCGGGGCAGGCATGCTGGCACCTGCCGCATTCGGTGCAGGAGAAGGAATCGAGCAGGTCCTTCCAGCTCAACTGGTCCACGCTGTTGGCGCCGAACCTGTTCCCCTCGCTGAACTCCTCGCGCTGTTGCGTGTTGTTCTTGCCGAGGTTGCGCAGGTAGACGTTGGGGATCGCAGTCAGGATATGCATGTGCTTGCTGTAGGGAAGGAAGTTCATGAATCCAAGCAGCACCACGGCGTGGACCCACCAGAACAGGTCAGGGAGAATAGGGAGCGCTCCCGCCAGAGGCAAGCCGAGCAGCACCCTTGCGGCGACGTTCGACACCGGCGTGCCGGCGGATGCGGTGCGCTCGCCCAGGGCTATTTCCGCCCCGTTCATACCGAAGTAGGCAAGCATGAGGACGGCGATCATGGAGAGGATGAAGTAAGCCTCCGGCGTGCGGGCCCCTGCAAACGGCGGGTTGATCGTCCTGCGCACCGCAGCCGCGGTAACGGCGACAAGGGCGACCAGGGAGCAGACCTCGAAAACGAAAAGAAGGGCGCCGTGAACCGGGGCTGGAAGCAGAGCCAGCGAGACGCCGGGGAGGAGCCCGGAGACCAGGAACTCGAAGTTAGCGAAGGCAAGGACCAGGAACGCCCAGAAGATCACGCCATGGTTGAGCCCGAAGGGGCGCTGAATCACCTTTTTCTGTCCCAGCGCGTACACCAGCATCTCCTTGAATCGGACCAGCGGCTGATCGTACCGGTCCTCCCCCGAGCCGACCGCAACAAGCGCCAGGCGGCGGTAGCAACTGTAAGAAAACGCGGCAAGGGAAAGGGTCAGCAGGGCTATAAATATGGCATGTTGCATAGAAGCACTCCGTCTTGTTTCAGTATGTGCGGAAAGTCGATCAAAGGGTGGGGAGGTGCCGACCCCGCCTGCGTTTCGTACGATTTCACGGTTATTGCTGCTTCAATTCCCGCACCCGGGCGGTCAGTGCCGGGACCACGTGGAAGAGATCCCCAACGATCCCGAAGGTGGCCACCTCGAAGATGGGCGCCTCGGCGTCCCGGTTGATAGCGATGATGACATCCGAGTCCTGCATGCCGACCAGGTGCTGGATAGCGCCGGAGATGCCGCAGGCGATGTAGATCTTGGGACGAACCGTCTTACCCGTCTGGCCGACCTGCCGGTCCTGCGGCAGCCAGCCGGCGTCGACGGCGCTGCGGGATCCTCCGACCACCCCTCCGAGTTCCTCTGCGAGTTCCTCGAGCATGGCGAAGTTCTCCTTCGCCATCATCCCGCGCCCGCCCGAGACGATGAACTCGGCCCCGGCCACGTCTACGCGATCCTTGCCACCCTTGTCCGTTATCACCTCCAGCACCCGGGTGAATATGGAAGACTCCTCGATGGGACAGCTCTCCTCTATCACCCTCCCCGTGGCGCCTTTGCGTTGCTGCGGCATCGGCATGACATGAGGGCGGACCGTTGCCATCTGCGGGCGGAAGCGGTCGCACATGATGGTCGCCATGATGTTGCCGCCGAAAGCCGGACGGGTCTGCATCAGGTTTCTCTTGTCGTCGATCCCGAGTCCGGTGCAGTCGGCGGTGAGTCCCGTCTTCACCCTGGTCGCTACGGCACCTGCCAGATCGCGCCCCATCCCCGTGGCACCCATCAGGACCACCTCAGGCTTGTACTTGCCTATCAGGTAGCACATCGCCTCCAGAAACGGCTCCGTCCTGTACTGCCTGAACACAGGCTGACTGAGCAGATAAACGTTGTCCGCGCCGTAGCTGAAAGCCTGGTCCGCGAGATGGGGCACCTGGTCTCCGATGACGACTGCGGAAAGCTCCACACCCAGCGTATCCGCCAGTTCACGCCCAACGCCGGTCAACTCCCATGAGACCCTTGCCGGCTCGCCGTCGTTTTGCTCGATGAAGACCCAGACCCCTTTGTACGCGCCGACACGGCGGCGACGCTCCAGTTCCTCGTCATCGGCCTCGTCGGTCCCGTGCTTTTCGAAGCTGGCGATGATCGCGAGCTCTTCAGGGGTATAGAACATTTCCAAGGCACCGGCCGGGCACACCTTTATGCATTTCACGCAGCCTATGCATTTGTCCGTTGCGATTATCGGCTCGCCCTGATCGCTCATCTCCACGCCATCGACGGGACAGACACTCTGGCAGCGGGCGCCGCAGGCAATGCACTTGCCGGCAATGACCCTTGCTTTGCCGCGTGGTTTCTTGATCTTTGCAGGTTCAGTCATTTTTCACCTGTTCATTGTTGATAGGGGCGAATAATCATTCCCCCTTTGAAAAAACTTCACTAGACGGCCAACATGTCCCCTTCGAGAAGGCGGTCGATCAGCAGGTGTGCTGCGGCAACCGGATCCTGCATGCCGTCACCGATGATCTCCCCTTCTTTTCTTTCGGGCGAGAAGATGCGGCTCACCCAGGTCGGCGACCCCTTCAAACCGACGCTGTTCACATCCAGCTTCAGCTGCTCGTTGCTCCAGCATTCCACCTGGGCTTTAACAGAGCTGAGACGCATCGGAACCGTAGGGTAGCGCGGCCGGTTCAGCTCCCGCACCACGGTGATCATGGCGGGAAGCCTGGCCTCGACGATCTCGTAGCGCCCCTCCAGCTTGCGGCGCACCGTAATGGTCTTTGCTGCCAGATCGATCTTCTCGATCCTGTCCACCAGGGTAAGCTGCGAGAATCCCAGCCGTACCGCAATCCCGGGGCCGACCTGGGCCGTGTCGCCGTCGATGGTCTGCTTGCCGCAAAAGACGATACCCACCTCCTCGTCCTCACCGAGCTTGCCTATCGCCGCTGCTAGCACGTTGCTGGTCGACAAGGTATCCGCCCCCCCGAAGACCCGGTCGGAAAGCAGGATGCTCCGGTCGGCCCCCAAGGCCAGAGCCTTTCTCAAGGTCGCCTCCGCGTTGGGAGGGCCCATGGAGAGCGCCACAGTCTTGAAACCGTGGCTGTCCTTGAGACGCAGGCTCTCCTCGAGCGCGTGGCTGTCGTAGGGGTTTATGATGAACGGTATCCCGTCCCTGATGAGTGTGTTGGTCGCCGGGTCGATCTGCACCTGGGTGGTATCCGGGACCTGCTTGATGCAGGCAACAACGATCATTTTTGCATCTCCTCTGCTTTATTCACAATGTGTCTTGCGTATTCGGTCGCCTACGTGCAGGAAAACCATCCATAGTCCGTTCAGCATGTCGGCACATCCGCTTTGGCCGGAAGGTCCCCTCGCCCTCCGGGAGAGGGACAGGGTGAGGGCCGCATTTAGCGCTACCCCATGCTCCCCATGCTGGCGAGCGCAAACACCTTCTTCGGCTCGAAACGCGGCTCTGCCCCGAGGTACATAAGTGTGTTGCTTCCCCTGAGGGAGAATCCTCTCCTGGTGAGAAGAGCGGCTGCGACGACGTTGCCGGCAGGCACGTCGAGAAACACCCGCCCGCTCACACTGGAAAGCGCCAGATCAAGCAGTTCTGCCTGCGCAGATTCGAAGAGCGAACCCCACGGCCCCAACTGCGTCCCGGCCTCCCATGGCTGGCAGCACACAAATGAGTAGTTGCCGCAGAAGGTCCGCCCCCTGCCGCATGTGGTAGCGAGCAAGGCGTCGCGCCCGTCTCCCCATCCCGCCCGATCCACCTGCCGCACCACCTCCATGTCAAACGGGGCCGCCTCGAAAGGTGCGGGAACTCCCATCCCCTCCCCCACCCAGCGGTTGATACTGTCGATGGAGACGAACCCGAGCTTTCTGTAAAGCCCCTCACCCTTCACGGAGGCGGTCAGCCAGATGGTAGCCGCTCCGCCTTTTAAAAGGGCATCGAGCGCACCTTCCATGAGCTTCCTGCCGATGCCCCGCCCGCGTGCCTCGCCTTTCACCAGCAGGTTGCCGATCCAGGCGCTGTTCCCATGCCTGGCCGAGGTGATGTAGCCGACGGCGCAGCCGTCCTCGCGCCAGACCAGGCACCCCTGGGGAAAGCTTTGCAGCAGGAACTGAAGCTCCCATTCCCCGGTTACCCACCCCTCCTCCTCGGCCAGCGCGACGAAAGAGCGGATATCGGATTCTACAAAGGGCTCCATCATGACTAGGTAGCCGGGGTGACGAGCTGAAGGTTTTCGCCGATGAGCCCCACGGCATCGGCCCGGCACTGTTTGCAGTGCTTGAATTGGCCGATGGTCTTTTCGTTTGCATGCCGCAGCGCATCGAGTCTTTCCGGCGTGGGGGGGACGACATGGGCGAAATCAGCCTGCGGGATAAGCGGCATGATGTTCATGACAAAGGCGCCGAGCTCCTTCACCTTGCTTGAAATAGCGGGGATCTGGTCGTCATTGACACCGGGGATGAGGACCGTGTTTATCTTGATGGTCATCCCAAGCTCGGCAGCCAGACGGATACCTGCCAGTTGGTTCCTGATCAGGATCTCTGCCCCCTCCTCGCCGGTGTACTTGGTGCCGTTGTAGTAGACGTGTGAGTAGATCCTGCCGCCGATCCTCGGATCGAGCGCGTTTAGGGTAACGGTGAGGCTGTGCAGCCCGACGGCCTCAAGAAGGTGCATCTTGTCCGGCAGGAGAAGCCCGTTCGTGCTCATGCACTTGATGAGATCGGGGAATTCCGCGTCGACCAGTCCGAAGGTCTCGAAGGTCTCCTCGTTGTAGAGGGGGTCGCCCGGGCCGGCTATGCCGATCACCTTGATGATGGGCCCGGTGACGGGGCTCGCCATCACCTCCCGCACCCTGACGATAGCCTCCGAGGGGGTGAGGAGCCTGCTGGTTACGCCTGGTCTGGACTCGTTGGCACAATCGTGACGCCTGGTGCAGTAGCCGCATTTGATGTTGCACTTCGGCGCAACCGCCAGGTGCATCCGGCCGTTTTTGTGATGATTGCCACCGAAGCAGGGATGTCCCTGGATCTTTTCCATCTTCTTGCACGATGTTGCCATGGTATCCTCCTTTTTCTGCGAGCTTTTCGGGTTGCCTGTGACGCTCTCTCGGCAACCGCAAAACGAAAAAAGCCCGACGGGAAGAGCTGCTGTTCCGTCGGGCATCGTTGCCATGTCTGCAGATACGTCATTGTATCTGTTATCGTCTCATGAGCATTTAGCGTGCCAGAGTGGATGCGAAATTGGTCGGAAAGCTCAAAGCGAGCGCAGTACGCGCGGTTCACACACAAGACAACGAAGCGATGTCGGCACCCTTTTGTCTTTTAAATGAGGGGGTTTGAGACGACATGAAGAGACGGGCAAAGGCGGCGAAAGTTTGAGGCGGGAATTCACCGTTTACATTTTTCAACTGCCGGATGCAGATCCTTTTGCCCCCTCTCCCCTCTGGTGGAGCAGATGTTCAGCTGCCTCGGATAATGGGGAGGAGACTATTTTTTGGGCACCGGGGGTGGAGACCGCGGTTTGAAGCGCGGGGCGTGCACGAGCCACCGGCGCTTCAGGGCCTGATTGTCGACGTGCACCCGAAACTTGCATTCCCCTACGTAAAAGGGGGATTTAGGCGGATTTGCTGCAGGATAAAGATAGATACATCCCACCGCCCCCCCTTTTTGCAATGGCGAGGTATGAACCCAGCGGGATGCCGGCAGTGGCGGCAACTGCTCCTTGGATTGAATCGCTGTATTCGGATTGGTTATTGCACTTACCGCAGCATGACCAACCACTCCTTCCTAAACGAGATAGTCTCGCGCGCAAGAGGCGCCTTCATCGGCCTGGCGATAGGCGATGCGCTGGGAGCCCCCGCGGAGTTCATGACCCGCGGCGAGATCCGGGACAAGTACGGGGTGCTCAAGGAGATGGAAGGGGGCGGATGGCTCCGGTTGAAACCGGGACAGGTCACCGATGACACGGAGATGTCGCTTTGCCTGGCGCGGGCCATCGCAAAGGACCGTGCCTGGAACATCACAGGGGCGGCCGACAACCTGGCGTCGTGGCTCAAGTCGAAGCCCATCGACGTGGGTGACACCTGCAGGCGCGGGATCAGAAATTACCTGCTGCACGGGACAACGGAGACCCCGCCAAACGAATGGGACGGCGGCAACGGCGCTGCGATGCGCACGCTCCCCGTAGGTCTCTACACCCTCGGCGACGCAACCCTCCTTGAGAACTGCACGCTGCAGCAGGCCCATCTTACCCACAACCACCCCTATTCCGATGCAGCCTCCATCTACCTCGGGCGCTTGCTGCACCTGGCATTGACCGGCCGCTCCCTGCAGCGCCTTAGGCGCGAGGCAGAGCACCTGGTAGCGAAGTACCCGAGCTTCGGCTTCGATCCCTACAAGGGGCTCGCATCCGGCTACGTAGTCGACACCATGCAGACCGTTTTTCATTGTTTCTTCAGGTCGAGAAGTTTCGAGGGGTGTGTGGTCGAGACGGTGAACCAGGGAGGAGATGCGGACACCACGGGCGCCATCGCAGGCGCGCTGGCAGGGGCATATTACGGAGAGGAAAGCATCCCGGCCAGGTGGCGCAAGAAACTCAACAAGGCGGTATTGAACGAGATCGTTGACCTGTCGGAGCAGCTGGTGATGCTGTCGCCGCTTTTGAAACGGTAATTTACTGATACAGGGGGTGTTTCCAGCAGCAGCTTTTCTTCGCGTTCCTTCGTTGGGTCTTTGGCGTTAAACAGTACAGAGCAAGCGCTTCACCCGATATTCCCCGCCGATCACCAGGCACTCCCCCTCCCCTTTCAGGATCGAATTCGGCAGCAGATCGCTGAAAAAGAAGATCTTGGACAGCGGCACCTGCACCTCCCAGACGATAAACCCGAATTCCCAGGCGCGTTCCTCGTCAGTGGTAAAGGAATTCAGGTTGTTGAGGCGCACTATCTCCTCGCGTTTGGAGAGGGTTTCCAGTTTATCGTGCTCGGAACGCTCGAAGGTCCCTCTGAACAGAGTGAGGTGTTTGCGGTCGGGGTATTTCTTGGCGAGTTCGTACTGGCAGTATTCGTACAGCAGGTCCAGTTGCGAGTTTATGGCCGAGGTGCGTGCGCTCCCCTTGGTACGGTCGATGGCGTACTGGAGATAATTTTCGTCGTGCACCCCGGAAATGCGGACGTGATGGAAGGTAGGGGCGAGCCCAATCCTGCTTTCCACCCACCCCTTCAACACAGCCCCCTCAACGGAATTAGAATCCATCATCCACCCGCGCAGGAACCGCAGGTAGCTGTTTTTCAAGCTCTTTCTGGCGGTAACCGTTTCCTGCTGCCACTGGTGCAACTGGAACTTTACCGACATGTAGTCATTGAAGACCGATGCCCGCTCCTCCGGCGAGGGTATATTGTCCAGTTTGTCGAAAAAGAAACGGTTGACCGCGCGCACCCCCTGGATCTCCAAGGGCTGCGGGTTGTCGTTGAAATGCCGTGAGGCGATCACCCAGGGAGGAAGGTTGCAGTGGTTGAATGAATTCTCCATTGAATCCCCAACTGAAAGGCAGGTTAAGGTTAAGGTTGAGGTTAAGACAAGACGTTGGCCTGATTTTCTAGACCTCAACCTTAACCTTAACCTGTTTCTTTACAGCACCTTGGCCAGGTCCCTCAGGACCGGCACGATTTCTCCCTCGATGACGAAAGGCTCCACACCCAGTCGTTCCAGCTCGTTTTTGGGCGCCTCGCCGATCATCGAGCAGACCACCGCCCGGCAACCCTTCAAGGCGTCGGCGGTGTCCTTCAACGTGTGGCTGCGCAGCGGGTGCTCCGGGTCAAAGCGGCAGTATTTCTCAACCGGGCGCTCCTCCAGGAGTTCGACGGAGTCGTCTTCCACCCTGTAGATAAGGAACCTCTCCACATGGCCGAAGTGCTGGTTGATTTCCTTTCCATCACTGGAAGCGACGGCGAAAAGCATGGGAACCCCCTTAACAACAGGTTGAGGTTAAGGTTAAGGTTGAGAAAAGACGTGGCAGTTACTTAACCTCAACCTTAACCTTAGCCTGATTATTTACGCCACGACCGGCGCGAAGGTGAAGCACTTCTTGGAGCAGGTCCTGCCGCAGGCCTGACAGCCGATGCAGTTGCCGGGGTTGTCAACCTTCATGAACATCTTTGCCGAATCGTCCTCGTCCACTTCTTCAAAAGTCAGCACGTCATGAGCACAGACCTTGAAGCAGCGACCGCAGCCGATGCAGGTCTCATCGTCGATGGAGGTGATGAACTGCGGGGTCCACTCTTTCTTGTTCTTTGTCAAACCGGTGATGTAAGCCATCGTCATTCTCCTTTTTGTTTAGTTACAGACCCTTATAAAGTCTTATTCGATCATTGCTTAAACCCTTACAGACTCCCCATCGCCCGAGGGGAAAGGGCTTGTGCGCCGTAGCAGCTTCATCGCGACTAAGAGGACGTGTCCGCCGTAGCGGGTTCATCGCCAAGGTGGAAGGGGAAGCACTAATCCTCGTCCATAAAGGAAGCCGCCTGATCCTTGTTCATCGCCTTGCGCAGCCAGGGGGGAGGATTCCCTCTCAAGACCTCCTGCATCCGCTCGATCGATTCCTTGAGCCCAACCTCTACGTTGGTCTTCATGGGGTGGATCCGCTTGGCGACGAGTTTTGCGGCAGCCGGTCCGCCGATCTGCATGGTGTAGACGATGGCGCAGTCGGAAAGAAGTGCTGCTCGTGCCGAGATCCGGTCTTCCTCGTCGCTGCCGTGCTCCCCGACGGTAACCGTCTCGAGGAAATGTGCCTCGTCCGGCCCGACCTCCCAGATATGGAAGGAATCAGCCTGGCCGAAATGCATGTCGATGGATTCTCCCGTCTTAGTCGTAAAAGCGATCTTCATAACGAGCTCCTTTTAAAACCTCAGGTTAAGGTTGAGGTTGAGGTTGAGGTTAAGACCAAGCTAAGAGCCAGGTTAAGGTTGAAGTTTAGGTTAAGAACTGCGACGTCAGCATCGCCTAAACCTGTTTTCTCAACCTTAACCTCAACCTCAACCTGCTTCTAATTGTGCGCCAGCTTCTGCGCTTCCTTGGCATTGGCCTGGAAGATGTTGGCCAGTTCGAAAATCAGGTTCAGGGTCCCCTGGTAGCCGACCCACATCTTGTGGTGCGAGCCGAGACGGTCGAAGACCGGCATCCCTGTCCTTAGGTGCGACTTGATCCCAAGCTTGTTGGCTGCCTGGCGGCCGTTGGAGTTTGCTACCAGTAGGTCGGCGCCTGCTGCCGTTTGCTCCAGATCCTCCAGATCACCGACGAACAGGTTTTCCGTGGGGAGTTGATCGAGTCCCCGGGTCCTGGTTGCTGCGATGGCGACCTGGATTTCGCAGCCAAGGCCCGACAGGAACGTGGTCATCCCCTTCAGGTGATCTGCCTCAAGCGCAAGCGCCACTTTTTTCAACCCGAACTGGTAATGGCTGTCCACCATGGCGTCCATGAGGCGGCTCCTCCACCGCTTCAGCTTCTCAGGGATCGGCCGGCCGGAGAGCGCTGAGAGCGTCGTCATCAGCAGGTCGGTTTCGGCAAGGCCGGTGATAGAGGTAAAACCGTAGCTCGGGATGTTGAAGTTCTTTTCCAGTACCTTCGCCGCATCGGCCAGCGAGTCGCCGAAGTAAAGGGTGGCTTCACTTCTGCCGGCCCAGCGGATCCTCTCGACGCTGGCCCCTCCCACCGACAGGGCGGATACGGTCGCATCTATGTGCCCGTCCAGTGCGTTCGAGATGTCGGGAACCACCACCGGATCAAGCCCGAACGCGGCGCAGAGTTCGGCAATTTCCTCTACCTCTGCAGGGGTCAGCTGGCAACCAGGGAGGATGTTTACCTGTCCAGGTACTGTGATGCCGCCTTCAGGGAGTGTTGAGACGATCGCCTCGACCGCCGCGGCATACCCCTCCTGCATGGACCCGCAGTAGTCCGGGGTCGAGGCGTGGATCACGGGAATGGCGTCGTGTTCGGGATGTGCCTCCCGGAACTTGACGATGGCGCTCCGGACGTCGTCCCCCATGGTCTCGGTGAGCCCGGTGGTCATGACGCCGACCACCGCAGGCTGGAATTTTTCCATCACCCGGTTCAGCCCCATCTTCAGGTTTTCCCAGCCGCCGAAAATCGCAGCCTCCTCGCTCATGCTGGTCGAGTTGAGCGCGATGGACTCCTTGAAATGCCTGGAAAGCTGCAGCCTGATGAAGGTCGAGCAACCCTGTGCGCCGTGCAGCAGCGCGAGCATCTGGTCGATCCCCAGGTATGCGAGCGTCGCCCCCAGCGCGGGAGAGTTCTTTTGCGGGTTTACCGTCGCATGCTTGGTCGGCACCTTCACCCTGGACGACTTCATGTCCTCGGAAGCAAGCCGCGCCGCATGACCGGAAACGAAAGCCAGGTCCGCGTCCAGTTCGGCGACCTCTTTCTCCCAGGGAGCCTTGCCGTTTAACACCGGCCAGATCGGGTTGTTCACGGTCAGGTCGAGCTGCTTGGCGAAGGTGATCATCCCCTCGTAACCCGCGTAGGGGTGGGAACGGCCGTGGTTGATGTCGAGAAAGGGCGTCTTGGTCTTAAGCGCCAGGAACTTGGTCTTGCCGCCGGCGACTATGAGGTCCGGGAGTTTGTCGTACATCACGGAGAGAAGCCCCGCCGTGCTGGTGTCGGTGATGATGGAGGCTTCCTCGTGCATGAGCGCCTTCATCCGGTAGAAGTCCTCCAGCGTCGAATTCTGCGTGCCGGCTGCAAGGATTTCCACCCCCAGCTCGGAGAGCGCGTTCACCATGGACCAGGTTTTCACCCCGCCGGTGAAGAGAACCGCCCTCTTGCCGGCAAGCCTCTCCCTGTACGGTGCGAGCTGGGCCCGGCAGGCATCCTCGGATTCGGCGATCAGCTTTTCCACGCGGTCCTGCATGACCCGCTTCTCGAGGCCGTTCACCAGGTCGTCCAGCTCGCGGGCGATGTTTCTCAGGGCCTTCGCCACATCGGTCATGCCGTAGAACGATTCCTCAAGGTAAGGGATGCCGTAGTTCTTCTGCATCTTCTTGGCGAGGTTGGTAAGGCTCTTGGAGCAGATGATGACGTTCAGTTTGGCGCGGTGCGCGTAGCGCAACTCCTCGAACTTCGCGTCGCCGCTTATGCAGGAAAGGATCCGTATCCCCAGCTTGTCGAAGAGCGGCAGCATGCCCCAGAGGTCTCCGGCGATGTTGTACTCCCCGATAAGGTTGATGTCGTAGTCGGTTGTGTAGGCGGGCTCGGCGGTGCCGATCACGTACTTAAAGAGCGTCTCGCCGGCAAGCCTGTTGCCAATGTTCTTGTCGCCGATGAAGCCGGGGGTGTTCACCGGGATCACCGGGATGCTCACCTTGTCCTTGGCCGCCTTGCAGACAGCCTCGATGTCGTCGCCGGTCATGGAGGTGACGCAGGTGGCATAGACGAAGATCGCCTTTGCCTCGGGGTAGCGGGCAGCCAGTTCCTGGATGGCCCGGTAAAGCTTCTTCTCGCCGCCGAAGATGACGTCGTTTTGCATCATCTCGGTCGTGAAGCCGCGCCGGTAGAGCTGGGAGTCGCTGGAGCGCGCCCCGCGGTTGTCCCAGGAGTTGCCCGCGCAGGCAATCGGTCCGTGGACCAGGTGGATCACGTCGGTGATGGGCATCAGGACGACGCGTGCACCGTCGTAGGCGCAGCTTCTCTCGGTCCCCTCACCCGGTTCGGATTTCTTGCAGAATTTAGGAGCCCCAGCATCGTGGGTGTCGCAATCGGTTGTGTCGTACCAGTCTGGCTTCGCCATTGGAGCCTCCTTTAGAAGCTGGGGGTGGGAGCAGGGAGTGGGGGAGAAACTGGCAAAGAATTCACCAGCCCCTAGCCCCCAGTCCCTAGCCCCTGGGTTTAGCGCATCATCTCGAAGTGACGGTCCTCGCAGGTCTCGTCACGTACTTCGATGAACTTGTTGCAGATGGTGGTCAGCATGTTGATGGCGCCCTGGTAGCCGATGATCGGCACCCTGTGCAGGTTGACGCGGTCGAAGACCGGGAAGCCGAACCTGAACAGCGGGATGTTGGCGTCGCGCGCGGCGAACTTGCCGTGGGTGTCGCCGATCATGGCGTCGACCGGATCGGTCATCAGCAGGCTCCTCATGTGCCAGAGGTCCTTGCCCATGTAGATCTTGCACCCTTTGCCGTCCGGGGAAGTGTCGAGCAGCGCCTGGATCTCTTTCTCCACCTTCTTGGTCCCCTTGCTGCAGAGGATGTGGTACGGCCTGGCGCCCATCTCCAGCAGGAACGAAATGTAACCCAAGAGGTAATCGGGGTCGCCGTAGAGGGCGAACTTCTTGCCGTGGATGTACTGGTGCGCGTCGGTCATGGCGTCTACAGCGTAGCCGCGCTCGGCCTTCAAGGATTCCGGTACCGGCTTGCCGAACAGCTCGGAGAGCTTCATCAGCAGCGCGTCGGTCTTGGTAACGCCGAACGGGGTCGGCAGGGAGACGTGCGTCCCGGAGTAGTTGTCCTTGATCCAGGTGAAGGT
>Ga0209317_1002528_pt1 | contig 13110 bp, 11 predicted proteins | sample RifGroB2_FD_183994 | JGI IMG/M metagenome (GOLD analysis project Ga0209317, IMG submission 183994) | Soil microbial communities from Rifle, Colorado, USA - Groundwater B2 (SPAdes) (version 2) | ecosystem: Environmental > Terrestrial > Soil > Unclassified | place: Rifle, Colorado | collected...
GGCATGTCAGACCTTCTCGCTAAAACCCAACTTACGCCGACTCAAATGAAATACGTGGACGCCCTGCATCGCTCAGGCGACATCTTGCTGTCCATAATCAACAATGTTCTGGACCTTTCCAAGATTGAAGCAGGTAAAATCGACCTTGAAAATATTTCATTCAATCTCAAGGAAGCCATATATTCCTCATATATTCTTTTTGCCGATAAAATTGAGAAGAAGGGCCTTGTTTATACCTGCAGCATCCATGAAGACGTCCCCGGCAATTTGTCAGGGGACTCGTCCCGCTTTACCCAGATCCTGAACAATTTGCTCGGCAATGCCGTCAAGTTCACCGACCACGGCAGCATCTCTGTTTTAGTCTCGGCAAGTGAGCGGAATGCCCATGATGTAACACTGCACTGCCAGATAACAGATACTGGAATAGGGATATCCGCAGAATCCCAGGATGAGATCTTCGACAGATTTTCCCAGGCAGACATAACTACCACGCGCAAATATGGCGGAACCGGTCTGGGACTTGCCATAGTAAAGCGACTTGTCGAACTGATGGGCGGGAAGATTGGTGTTGAGAGCAGGACCGGGGCGGGGTCTACTTTCTGGTTTACCTGCCGGTTCGCCGTCAATCCGGGCACTTCGCCCGAAAAGGGTTCGAGTGAACCGGTAAAGCCGCTGGTTTTATCCAGAAAAGACAACATTAAAGCACTTTTGGTCGAGGATAATCCCATCAACCAGGAGCTGGGTATTGCCATGCTCGAAAGCTTGGGGTGTAGAGTCGTGCTTGCAGACACAGGCATAAAGGCGATCGAGGCACGCGAGAATGAGCCCTTTGATATTATTTTTATGGATTGCCAAATGCCGGAAATGGATGGTTATGAAGTTACCAGAATCATTCGCAAGCGGGAACGGGAAGCAGTTAAGCCCGGCCAGGAAGGCAAGCCGGCCGACATTATTATCGCGCTGACAGCCAATGCACTTATGGGGGACCGGGAGAAGTGTCTGGCGGCAGGGATGGACGACTATCTCGCGAAGCCGTTCACTATCCTGCAGATTCACAAGGTTTTGTCCGCCTGGCTCGGAGTCGACTCCGGAGCAGTGGACGGCAAATCAGACCTATCCTTTTCCGATTTGCGACTGGGAACCGGTTCTCAAGTTCCTGAAGAAAAGCAGCGCAATCTTTCGGTTCTCGACCTCCGTTATTTGAAGGAAATCGTTGCGCTGCAAAGACCTGGAGAGCCGGATCTTCTGGCCAAGCTGATCGATTCCTACCTGAAAAGTTTTCCCGTTCATGCGGAAAAACTCGACCATGCCGTTATAGCGAAAGATACCGAGTGCATGCAATCGATTGCCCACTTAATGAAATCAAGCAGTGCCGTGGTAGGGGCAACCACCCTGTCGGATTTGTTCAAGGAAATTGAGCAGCTTGCCCGGACCAATAACGTCGAGGGAACACCGGAGCTGCTGGAACAAATAAAGAACAACTTTGTGGAGGTGAAAAACGCACTGTTGCATCTAAAGGGTGAAGGTTGCGAAGCATTGCGCTCGTGATTAATTCACCTAAGATGCCGACCGGCGCTACCACGGTCAGACGCTGTAATTCCGAAGTGTTGCCTTGTCCCGACCAGCGCCATAACCTCTTTCCCGGACAGAGCGAAAAGTCACAGGGATCTGATGATTCTTGCCAGTTTGGCTTCCTTACTCCCCACCGTTTCTGGGAAACTGCGCCGCAGGATCTTGCGCGGGTTGGCCAGCAAGTCGCGAATCATGTATATCAGAAGGGTATCCCCGAAGGGGACGTAGAAGCGCACCGGCACTTCCAATTCACGTGCCAGCGCCATCATGCTCCCGGAGGGCATGCCGAAAAAAAGCTCCAACTGCACCGCCGATCCTCCCCTCTTGCAGCGGGTTACCGCCTCCCGGGCCAGAATGCAATCGTGAGTCGCCACGGCTAACTCCGCTACCTCACCGGCCAAAAGCTCAACCAGCGCCAGGAATCCCTTTCCGGGCTCAACCTCGTCCGACGCATCGGCCCTGAAATCGCCCTTGACCAACCTGGGTCTCACCCCTTTCTTAACAGCCCAACGTGCATCTGCGACGCTTCTTTTCCAGCGCGACGGCAAGGTCAGGCCGAACTGCCAACTGCGCAGAGTGTCATTGGCTACCGGATATCGTTGCAGCACCCCCTCAAGGAGTTTCAAGGTCGGATCGGCAAAGATGATCCCGTGGGCGTCGAAGTGTACGTTGTGCCCGTTTTCCAGCGCCGTGGCAACGATGGCTCTTGCATACTCGGCATTGAATTTCAGTGCGGGAGGTTTTACGGAGAGATAAAAGCAATCTGCGGCAGTGCCGCACTTGTGAGAGTGGCTGGCAAGCTGATAGTCGCGAACGATCTGCGCCGGATCGTCTCCTGACTTGCTCAATTTACCCAGGGTCGACGCAACCTCGTGGCCGCAAAGCACCCGGCAGATTTCGGCTGCGTCCTGACTGTTCCTGCACCCGATGGGGCAGTGTAGCGCCAGCCGGTAGACCAGCCTCTTCAGGTGTCGTTGCCACACCGGTTCGCTTTGCGTTTTCATGAAATGCTTCTCCGTTGACTTAGGGGTGCTGACTTTGCGCCCCATCATAAGAGAATTTATCCCCAGGGGCGGGGCGGTATCGCTGTCGAAACAGGGGAACCGAAGATGCTGGTCACTTTTGCTCCTCTTCTTGCCACGCATTTCAGGGCCTTACTGCTTAAGAATCTATTCTTCGACCTGCGCCAGCCCCGTGTTGGCCGGCCCGGTTATCACCTCTCCGTAGCGGTCGTAGCGCGAGCCGTGACACGGACAATCCCAACTCTTCTCCATACTGTTCCATTTGACCACGCAGCCGAGATGGGCGCACAGGGCTGATCTTTTGTACAGTTGCCCCTGTTCGTCTTTGTATATGGCGACTTTCTTCGGCCCCAGCCCCACGATGGCGCCTTCGCCGGCCGGAATCTCATCGGCAGATTTAACGTCGCCACCGGTGAGATACTCGGAGGCATACTGCGCGGCCACATTCACGTTCTCGGCGGCAAATTCCATAATCCCACGTACGCGCAGGCTCTTTCGCGCGGGGTCGTAAAGCGGCTCCCAGGGGGACTCCCGCCCCATGATCTGGTCGGTGATCAGCATGCCGGCGATGGTGCCGTGGGTCATGCCCATACCGGAATCGCCGGTAGCGATATAGACGTTATTGTGGTCGCCCGGGTTGCGTCCGATGAAGGCTACGCCGTCGACCGGTTCCATGACCTGCCCTGACCAGCGATACTGAATCGACTCGATGCGCGGGAACCGTTCGCGTGCCCAGGCCTCAAGTCTTGAGTGCCGCTCGTGGATATCGTCTGCCTGCCCGGTCTTATGGTCTTCCCCTCCGACGATCAAGATGTCGTACCTGCTGCCGTCGGTTTGCTGCACGGTCTGAATTCGCACATAATGATAGGGATCGGGGGTGTCCCAGTAGAGCGCCTTGCTGACCGAGCCGAGCGGAATCCGGGCACCTATGACATAAGTGGTATAAGGCGCCTGCTTGGTGTGCATGGTTACCAGGTCGTTGACCGGAGTGTTGGTCGCTATCACGATGGCGTCGGCGTGCACCAGATAGCCGTCGCTGGTCTCCACCTGGCAGTTGCCACCTCCTGTCATTTTGCTGGCGTGGCTGTCAGTGTAGATGCGCCCGCCGTCTCGCTTGATGGCGCGACTCAACCCGCTTAGGTACTTCAAGGGATGAAACTGCGCTTGTCGCGGGAAGCGCAAGCAGATCCCTGTGTTGAAATCGATTGGCGCCCGCTCGACCTTCACCACATCGGCCAGGCCGGCGCGCTGCGCCGCTTTCAGCTCGCGTTCCAGTTCACCTTTCGATTCTCCCGGCGGAACAAACAGGTAGCCATTCAGACGCTCGAAGTCACAGTCGATTCCCTCTTTAGAAACGATGGACTCGATGAGGTCTATCGCCGCCCGGTGGCTATCGGCTGCAAGCCTGGCACCTTTTTGCCCATGCAGGCGCTCTATCTCGAAGTAGCGGTCATCGATGGCGCAGGATAGGTGGGCGGTGGTCCGCTCGGTCATGCCTCCTCCGATGGCTCCGTCATCAAGCACCACGACAGACTTTCCTTCACGCGCCAGCAGATATGCGGTTGTCATACCCGCTATCCCGGCACCGACTATACATACGTCCGCCCGGGTGTTTTCACCTAGCGGGGAACGGGCCGGCATCTCAGCCGTCACCATCCAGATCGATAGGGTGCCTCCTGAATTCGTGTCCATAGCTTTGGTTCCTCCCTGATGAATGATGATAAGGTCTCATTATGCGTACCTTTCTTCTGAAAACAAGCTGCTGTTAATAATTGTCTGCCCCGTGGAGGGGGGTGGAGGTTGGGAGGTTTGCGCCAGTAGCTTGCAGAGCGCTAAGGTGGATAGGCGGGACAGGTTATTCTGCCTGCGATTCTCTGATCTGCCTCACGAGCTGAACGCCTGTCAGCGGAAAAAGGTTGGCGGCTGCAGGATTTGCTTGGAATAGGTGGAAACTTATGGTCTTATACCTGTCCACCTACAGGCCCCGTTAACCTGTGGTCCTTGCGGACTATGGGGGACGGGTACCCGAGATTCCCGGAGCGGAAAATTCAAACAGGAGAGCAGATGACAACAACATATGTTTTACGACAATCAGAGACCCTGGTTTTTAATGACGATGGTGAAACATACACCTTTACGGCCAGGAATTTAACGGACGCGCAGCGCAGGGCAGTCCGTAAGCAGCGTGACGATAACAATCTGCGGCTCGAAGATGAGAACGGCAAAGTTATCGCCCTTAAGCGCAGCGGTTTCAAATGGGAAGAGAAACAGTAATGCCGAAGCGGGCAACCGGTGTGCTGCAGCGGCGGGAGTAAAGTGGAAACGCAGGATTACTGACGAACCATGCGTCCCTGTCGCGATAAACCCGCGCCGGTTCATCTGCTCTGCCAGTGACGCTACAAGCGTTGACAACTAAAATGAATGGTAATACATTGGCGCGTGTTGTAGTGAGGGGGGCGGACCGCTGGCATGAAATATACTTGCAGCTTCAAAGGACGAGGCTACGGCTTCCACGACCTAAAGAGCTTGCTGGCCAAGGCGTCACCGCTGCGCTCGGCGGACCAGATGGCCGGTATTGCCGCGGAGTCGGAACTGGAGAGGGCCGTGGCCCAGTCGCTTCTTGCCGGGCTGCCGCTGTCGAGGTTCATCGAGGAGCCGCTGATCGGGCCCGAAGATGACGAGGTCAGTCGGCTTATCCTGGAGTCTCACGACTCAGGTGCCTTCTCACCCATAGCGTCTTGTACGGTGGGCGAGTTCCGCGAGTGGCTGCTCGCTGATACTACTACGGACCTGGAGATCGCCGCTGCCTCTCCGGGGATCACGCCGGAGATGGCGGCGGCGGTATCCAAGATCATGCGCAACCAGGATCTGATCGCAGCAGCCAGACGCTGTACTGTGATCACCCGGTTCCGCAACACCATCGGGCTTCCGGGCCGGCTTGCCACGCGACTGCAACCAAACCACCCCACCGATGATCCCCGCGGCATAGCGGCCGGCGTCCTGGACGGACTTCTCTACGGTAACGGCGACGCTATGATCGGCATCAACCCGGCGACGGACAGCCCGAAGAACGTGGAACTCCTGCTGCACCTGCTGGACGACATCATCCGCCGCCATGAAATCCCCACCCAGTCCTGCGTGCTGGCGCACGTGACCACGACTATGGAACTGATGCGACGCGGCGCTCCGGTTGACCTGGTGTTCCAGTCCATCGCCGGAACGGAGGCGGCCAACAAAAGCTTCGGGATCAGTCTGGGACTGCTGGCCGAGGCTCGCGATATGGCGCTTGCCATGGGGCGCGGCGCTCCGGGCGGCCAGGTGATGTATTTCGAAACCGGACAGGGCAGCGCTCTTTCTGCTAACGCCCACCACGGCATCGACGCGCAGAGCTGCGAGGCCCGGGCCTACGCCGTGGCCCGCGCTTTCTCGCCTTTTCTGGTCAACACCGTGGTCGGCTTCATAGGGCCGGAATATCTGCGGGACGGCAAACAGATCATCCGTGCCGGGCTCGAAGACCATTTCTGTGGCAAGTTGCTGGGGCTCCCCATGGGATGCGACGTCTGCTACACAAACCATGCGGAGGCCGACCAGAACGACATGGATAGCCTTATGACGCTTCTGGCGGTAGCGGGATGCAACTACATTATGGGTGTCCCCGGTTCCGATGACGTCATGCTTGCCTACCAGAGCACCTCTTACCATGATGCGCTCTACCTGCGCCGAGTGCTCGGGATGCGCCCCGCCCCGGAGTTCGAGCAATGGCTGAACCGGATGGGGATCTTCGACGGGCGCAACGCCTTGAGCGGCGGGGCCAGATCTCCGCTGCTGCTCGGCGCCATCAGCGATCTTGCGGGTGTTGCGTGAAGAGCGATCTCTGGTCGGTCCTGCGCCGGTTTACCCAGGCGCGCATCGCTTTGGGGCGCGCGGGACACGCGATGCCGACCGCGGCTCTGCTGGAATTCCAACTGGCCCATGCCGAGGCGCGGGACGCCGTGCATCTTGTCTGGGACCTGGACGGTTTCGCCGACCGGGTGCGGGGGCTCGGCGCTCAGGTGCTGCTGCTGGAAACCCCGGTCGCCAGCCGCGACGAATACCTGCGTCGCCCCGACCTGGGGCGCATCCTGAACGGAGCGTCGCGGGAGCGCCTCGGCAAGCTTGACTGCGATGCTGCGGATGTGGCGCTGATCGTCACTAACGGCCTTTCCACTGCGGCCCTGGAGCGGCACGGCATTGCGCTGCTGCGGGCGCTATTGAACGGCTACCGGAGCCGGCAACTAAGCGTCGCGCCGGTAGCGCTGGTCGCCAACGGCCGGGTAGCCCTGTTGGACGAGATCGGCAGCGCTCTCGGCGCGAAGGTGGCAGTGATCGTGGTCGGCGAGCGGCCCGGTCTGAGCGCGGCCGACAGTCTCGGCGTCTACTTGGGCTTTGCGCCTAAGCCCGGCAACAGCGACGCGCAGCGCAACTGCATCTCCAACATCCGTCCCCCGGAAGGGCTGAGCTATCAGGACGCCGCCGCAAAAATCATCTATCTGACCGAGGAGTCCATGAGACGCGGCACTTCCGGTGTCGCGCTCAAGGACGACACGGCGGGCCTGCTGACGGGATAGCTTGACCTTGATCGCACACGCAGGGGCCCGACGGAATGGAATATAGGAAGGTTTGCCGGACAAAGACGCGGCTGCATCTTGCAATGCAGCCGCGTTTGGCGCTTTATCGCCTTGTTTGAGATTTTTTTAACATTTAGTTACAATAAGACTGTCGATTGCAGCTTGTGGGCAGATGGATCAAGCTGGTGTCGCTAATGTCGACCGGAGGGAGCTGGCTCTACCAAAAGGAGACGATAATGAGAAAGTTTACGGCGGTTCTTTCCATGCTGAGTATTCTGTGTCCTCGGGGGGTGAACTGTAACTGTCCTCGCTGCACGGAAGATGATAATAAACTGAGCGGCCCTGAAAATGGACAGCCACGTCTAGCTCTTCCTGAGTTTTAAGGTGGATTCCAGAAGAATTAACCGGTGTATTCCAATTGCAACGGAAAGCCTGCACAACAACTCCAGCCGGGACTATGATGTCCCGGCTTTTTAAATTTCAGAACCTTCCTAAGCCTGTTCCTGCGCGGATACTTGTAGAGGCTAAAAGTGCACACAAGATTTGAAATATCTTTGACTTTGATCCTTTCATACTCTAGTCTGTCGTGGGCCGTTTTTAGAGAGAGAAGGAGCGTTACCTATGGCAGAGCAGACCGAGCAGACCGTCTTTCACATCAAGGCACGCTTTGAGAAACCGGCGGAATATCCGGAGAGGTTCCCGGTACCTGACTGCTTGGTAAGCTGGGGAAGCGATTATCCCGACTATGCTCCGCCTTACTACGTGTCTGCCGTGGTGCTTCGCAACGATTCCAGCAGCAACCCGGACGGCTGGGCCGACCCTGAGGATATATCCCTTCTTAAGGAAGTGCCGCACAGTAGCCTGGCCGGTGAACTGCGCAGCGACGGAAATGGGAGAGTGCTGAACCCGGCGGGCAGGACTGGTGTGGCCGGCAGAGGGCTTCTGGGGAAATGGGGACCCAATTACGCTGCGGACCCGATCATCACCTGCATCAACCTCGATGAGGGCAGGGCGGAGATGCTGGCGGTGCAGCGCAGGGATAACGGTCAGTGGGCCATACCGGGCGGCATGGTGGACAAGGGTGAGGAGATCTCCGGCACGCTGAGCCGCGAGCTGATGGAGGAGACCGGTGTGGCTCTGGATATGAGCCGGGGGCGCTTGATCTATCGAGGGTATGTGGACGACCCGCGCAATACCGATCACGCCTGGATGGAGACAACGGCGAAGCATCTGCATCTGGATCAGGAGACGGCGCGTAGATTGGATCTCAAAGCCGGCAGCGATGCACGCGCGGTCCGTTGGCTTCCGCTTACGCCGGAAAATATCGGCATGCTGTACGCGAGCCATTGCGATTTGGTCAGGGCGGCGCTGCTTGAACTCGCCAAGGGAGAGCAGTCAGGGTTGACGGTAAGGGAGCGGGAGATTGTCGAGAGGTTGCTTCAGGCGCTGTAGGTGAATGGTAGGGGAGGGGAGGCACTGGTAAAAACGCCGATAGATGCTACCGAAGCCCCAGTTGTATTTTGATGGCGTCTTCAATTCTGGCCATATCTTCTTGAGAAATAGTTCCTGCTCGTTGAAAAACACGCAACTTGCTCACTGTGGCCAGTTGATCCGCCATAGCCTTATTCTCTTTGCCTTCAAAGAGCACCAAGGCTTCACTAGGGTAGAGGCGAGTTGTTTCGCTTGTCAGAGGAACTACTTGAACGCGGTTTAGGAACTTGTTAGATGCATCATTGCTTATGATGACTGCGGGGCGTTTTTTCTGCATTTCCCCACCTACCGAAGGATCAAAATTTACCAGGAGGGGCGATCTCCTTGAAGGTTATCTCGGCCCACTCAAGAGCTTCCTTTTCCCTCTGATCATCCTTGGCCATCTCAGCGTAATCGATAAGCTCCCTTTCTGTTCCTTTTCCTGCTTCAAGTTCTGCAATGGACTCGATCAGGCGACGAACATTCTTTGGGCTTCTAAGCAGGTATGCGGTCTCTTCGAGAGCTTCACAGTCATCAAGAGACATCATAATAACCGGCTTGGCTGCTTTGCGGGTGATTATGACTGGTGCATGGTCGTCGCAAACTTTCTCCATGTTTTGAGCCAGATTGCTTCGTGCTGAGCTGTATGTAATTGTATGCATTGCGTTTCCTCTCCTGTGGCCGTACGGCTAGATGTACAATAGAGCAGTAGCGAAAACAAGTCAATCACGCCTCTAAGAAAATCGGAAACCCGCATAAGCTTCTATCTATCCTAGGTCGTCCAACCTGCTGAGGAACTTCAAAGGCAAATCCCCCCTGTCCCCCCTTTGCTAAAGGGGGAGACCCAGTATCCGGGGATCTTAGAGTCGGGGGAAAGTTCTTCTCCGGTAAAACGCCGCTACAGGCGGGGTTGGTTGCTAATCAGTTTACATTGCCTGATTCGAACCTGGCATATCCTATCATTGCCGCGGTTTTTGACTGAAAAAAGTTTCAAATGATGCTACCACAGTGCAATTTGTGATGAGGAGCCACTATGGCATTTGTTAAAGGTAAGGACCCGGTAACCGTGCGACTGGAGAAGATCCGGGTGGTTCGGAAGAATCGCGAGGGTGTTGAAGTCGACCTTTTGCGCGACATCTCGTTCTCGGCTCGAAGCGGCCAGATTACCGCTGTTATCGGGCCGTCAGGCGGTGGCAAGAGTACTCTGATTCGACTGATCAATCGGCTGACGGAGCCGAGTTCCGGAACGGTATTCCTGGAAGGAAAAGAGATCGTCAGACTGGATCCCTTGCAACTGCGACGCACTGTTGCGCTGGTACCGCAAAAGCCGTTCATGTTCGAAGGGAGCGTTCTCGACAACCTGCAGCGTCCCTTTGTTTATCGTCAGGAACCGCTTCCTGCCATTGACAGCGAGGAGGTGCGGCGCTCGCTTGCGCTGGCCCGTCTGGATCTGGATATGGCGCAAAGGGATGCACGGTCGCTCTCTGTGGGCGAGCAGCAACGGGTCAGCCTGGCACGGGCGCTGATCACCTCGCCGCGGGTGCTTCTGCTGGATGAGCCGACCAGCGCGCTGGATCGCCGGACCGCGGATGCGCTAGCTGCTACCTTGCAGGAGATCTGCCGCTCGCAGAAGCTGACGGTGATAATGGTGACGCATGATTTGCGTCTGGCGGGACGGGTTGCCGATTACTGCTTGTATCTGGAAGGGGGATGCATCCTGGAGCAAGGGAGTGCTGAGGAACTTCTGACCCGGCCGGGGTCTCAACAACTACAGCGCTTCCTTGCGGAGCCGTCGGAAGAGGAGGCTTGATAGTGGAGAGTCAGACGCTGGAAAATCTGGAATTGGTTGATCTGGCGCTTGCCTACGGACTGGTCCTGTTGGCTGTGGCCCTGGCACGGCTGAAAAGGATCGGGCAGGAGGGGCAGATGCTCTGGGCCTCGGTGCGCATGGTGTTCCAGCTTCTCGCCGTTGGCTATCTGCTTCACTTCGTGTTCGCCGTGAAGAACCCTTTGCCGGTGATCGCCATCCTGTTTGTCATGGGCGCCTTTGCGCTCCAGGTCATGGGCGGGCGGATCAGGCGCAAGATGCCGCATTTTTACCGGGTGATGGGAACCTCGCTTTTCATCGGCTGCGGTGGAGTGACCTTCCTGTTTTGCACGGTGGTGGTGCGCTACTCGCCCTGGTGGGATCCGCGCTATCTGATACCGCTGGCCGGCATGATTATCGGAAATTCCATGAACGGGGCGAGTCTTGCCGCGGAGCGCCTGGGTGCCGAGATGAGGGAGCGAAAGGATGAGATAGAGACCGCTTTGTGTCTCGGGGCGAGCGGGCGGCAGGCTTCGGAGACGGCGGTGCAGACGGCCTTTCGCGCGGCGCTGGTGCCGACGGTTAATACCATGGCGGCCATGGGGATCGTGTCTCTTCCCGGTATGATGACCGGTCAGATATTGTCGGGCACCGAGCCTATGGTTGCGGTCAGGTACCAGATCGCGATCATGTGCGCTATCACGGGCGCGGTGGCGATTACGGCTTTTTTGATTCTGTTGCAGGGATACCGGCATTACTTCAGCAAGGCGCATCAGTTTGTCGGGGAGTGAGGAGGGGTAGGGATGCGGGTACGGTGCGGGTGAGCGGGTGAGCGGGTGAGGGGGACGCGTTGGGGGCGGTGGGCACGGAGTGCCCACCCTACGTTTTATGCCCCCCTCCCTTGATGGGAGGGGCTGGGGGAGGGTGAAGCTTTGCGGCGTTGTTGACGAATCTATTCCCAAAACAGAGGCTTAACATCTCACCCCTTTAGCAAAGGGGGCAGGGGGGATTAGTCTGAGCCGGCTGGTTAAATCCCCCTCGATCCCCCTTTGTTAAAGGGGGAGGTAAGTTTGGTAGCAGATCGCAGCCTGGGCACCCGCGAGGGGGGCCCTTATCAATCACTGCCCGGCTGCTACGGAGTTGCGGATGTCCTGCACCAGCGCTGCTATGTCGTCAACCTTGGTGTCCCAGGAACACATGAACCTGGCGCCGCCTGATCCGATGAAGGTGTAAAAATGCCAGCCGTGCCCGCGCAGGGCTTCCAGCGCGGCGGGCGCCATCTCAAGAAACACGGAGTTGGCCTGGGTCTCGAACATGACTCTGATGCCGGGTATCTTTCTGACTTCATTCTCCAGCAACCGCGCGCAGTTGTTGGCATGGGCAGCATTTTTCAACCAGGCGCCGCTTTCCAGCATGCCGATCCAGGGGGCGGTGAGAAAACGCATCTTCGAGGCCAACTGGCCTGCCTGCTTGCACCTGTAGTCGAACTCGAAGGCTAGCTCTTTATCGAAGAAGACGACGGCCTCGCCGATGGCAAAACCGTTCTTAGTCCCGCCGAAGGTGAGCACGTCCACTCCGGCCTGCCAGGTGATCTCTTTGGGCGCCACGTTGAGCGATGCCACGGCGTTGGAAAAGCGAGCCCCGTCCATGTGCACGTGCAGCGAGTGCTTCCTCGCCAACTCGCCTATGGCCTCCATCTCGGCCACGCTGTACACGGTGCCGAGTTCGGTCGCCTGGGTCACGCTGAGCGCCTTTGGTTTGGGATAATGGATGTCCGTTCTCTTGGAGATTGTGTGTTCTACGGCCTGAAGATCGATCTTGCCGTTCACGCCCGGGACCAGCAGCACTTTGGTGCCGTTGGAGAAGAACTCGGAGGCGCCGCACTCGTCGGTTTCTATGTGCGCCATCTCGTGGCAGACGATGGAGTGATATGACTTGCACAGGGAGGCGAGTGCCAGCGAGTTCGCGGCGGTCCCGTTGAAGACGAAGAAGACCTCGCAATCGGTCTCGAAAAGCTCCCTGATCCGCTCGCATGCTTTTGCTGTCCAGATGTCATCGCCGTAGGAACTGGCCAGGCCGCGGTTGGCTTCATCCATCGCCTGCCACGCTTCGCTGCAAATCCCGGCGTAGTTATCGCTGGCGAAGTTGTACTTGAGCTGCTTGGCGTCTCTGCTGGTACTTGTCATCGGATCCCCTTTTCATCCCCGCAATACTTCAATCTTGCCAGACGAAAATTTTTATTATAACGGCGCAGTTATGTCAACCGTAAAAGCTAAATTTTCAACTCCCCACCCCGGTCTTTTCTTGGAACAGTGCCATTAAGTTACCTGAGCGTCGTTTTGGTCATACCAGTCTCCCCGCGATGGCCGGGCCAGTTACCGTAGGTCGGGTTAGCGTAGCGTAACCCGACACCCGACCCGATGTCTTGAGGTATTGCATGTCGGGTTACGCCCTCCGGGCTAACCCGACCTACGGTTGTCGCACATGTGCAGCAGAAAGTCCCCTTCTGTTAAAGTGGGTACTTTTTTGTGAAAGGGGGAGTTTTGTTGAAATGGGACTTTTACCCTTCTGCGGCGACGGGGAGAGTCTCTGGCGCGCGTGCTTCGTCCGGCAGAGCCTCGGAAATCACCAT
>Ga0209317_1002529_pt1 | contig 13104 bp, 11 predicted proteins | sample RifGroB2_FD_183994 | JGI IMG/M metagenome (GOLD analysis project Ga0209317, IMG submission 183994) | Soil microbial communities from Rifle, Colorado, USA - Groundwater B2 (SPAdes) (version 2) | ecosystem: Environmental > Terrestrial > Soil > Unclassified | place: Rifle, Colorado | collected...
GCGCATTAGCAATGCCTTAATGATTCGGGCCGCTGTCGGACTGTTTCGTCGCTATGAAGTTCAGAAAAATGCCGTTTCCGGACGGACACTATCTAGTATCTTTCCGAGTCAGCCGCCGCTGCCGACCAAAAGAGGCCAAGGGAGCAATCTTCTTTAGGAAGTTGCAGACCTTGGCCTCTTGTTTTGTTACCGCTTGATCGGGACCGTCGCTAAATGCCGGTACCGTCGTCGCCGTACCCCTTCGCGGGGGTGGTGCCCCGCTTGAAGAGGAGGATGCTCACGCTATCGCCGCTGCGGTCGAATTCGAAGGCGAGGGTGTTGTCGTAGGCTAACTGCGCCACCGGTTCCAGCTGGGTCAGGTCGCGCAGCCTGAAGAGGATGCGGTTCCCCTTGTCCAGGTAATCGCGGATGCTCTGGGTGAGGTCCAGGATGAAGAGCCCCTTCTCCTCGGTCAGGTCGACCACGTTCAGGTTGGTGGCGGTCACGGCGTCAAGGGTGATGTGCCGCGGTGCCCAGGGGCTGTGCGCTTCTTCGGAGAGGAGCGCCCTCTGCGATTCGTCCGGGGCGTTGAGCACCATGCCCGCGGCGACCGTTGCGTTGGTGAAGCGGTCGATGAGGATGAAGCTGCCGGTGTCGCGGTTGTCGCCGTAGGGGTCGAAGGAGACCGGGCGGTCCAGCTCGAGCCGCGCCAGGCCAATCTCGTTCAGCCCCAGGGTCGAGACCTGCTTCTGCTCCAGGGTGTTCACGTCGACCGCGTACTGGACGGCGGTGACCCTGCCCGGGGTGAGGCCGGTCGCGGTTTTCACCAGGTAGAGCTGTCCCGGCTGCAACGGCTCGTCGTGCATCCAGACCAGATGCGCCTCGGGGTGCCGGGTGTAGAGCGGCGGCGCATCGGGCCTGGTGAGCATGTCGCCGCGGCTGATGTCGATCTCGTCCTCCAGGGTCAGGGTTATGGCCTGCCCCGCCACCGCCTGGTCCAGATCGCCGTTGAAGGTTACGATCCTGGCGACTTTGCTGGTATGGCCGGAGGAGGCTACCCGCACCTCGTCGCCCGGACGGATGGTGCCGGAGGCGACGGTGCCGCAGAAGCCGCGGAAGTCGAGGTTCGGGCGGTTCACCCACTGCACCGGCAGGCGGAAGGGGTGCTCGTCGCGGTCGTCCTCGACCTGGACCGTCTCCAGGAAGTGCATCAGGGTCGGGCCCTGATACCACGGGGTCTGCTCGCTCTTCTCGATCATGTTGTCGCCGTTCAAGGCCGAAATCGGGAGAGCGGTGATGGAGGCAAAACCCAGCGGCGCGGCGAACTCGCGGTAGTCCTTTTCGATGGCGTGGAACTTCTCCTCGTCATAGTCGATCAGGTCCATCTTGTTGATGGCCAGCACGATGTGCTTGATCCCCACCAGAGAAACCAGGAAGCTGTGCCGGCGGGTCTGGGTCAAAAGCCCCTTGCGCGCGTCCACCAGGATGACTGCGACTTTCGCGGTGGAAGCGCCGGTCACCATGTTGCGGGTGTACTGCTCGTGCCCCGGGGTGTCGGCGACGATGAACTTGCGCCGGTCGGTGGAGAAGAAGCGGTAGGCCACGTCGATGGTGATCCCCTGCTCCCGCTCCGCCTGCAGGCCGTCCAGAAGGAGCGCGTAATCGATGGCGCCCCCTTGCGTTCCCACCTTCTTGCTGTCCGCCTCAAGCGCCGCCAGCTGGTCCTCGAACACCATCTTCGAGTCCCACAAGAGACGCCCGATCAGGGTGCTCTTGCCGTCGTCCACGCTGCCGCAGGTGATGAAGCGGAGCAGCGACTTCTCCTCCTGGCTTTTCAGGTAGGCAAGGATATCCTTCTCGATCAGTTCCGATTGATGTGCCATTAGAAGTACCCTTCCTGTTTCTTCTTCTCCATGGACCCGGCCTGGTCGTGGTCGATCAGGCGCCCCTGGCGCTCGGAGGTGCGGGTGAGCAGCATTTCCTGGATGATCTCGGGGAGCGTGTCGGCCTCGGATTCCACAGCACCGGTCAGGGGATAGCACCCCAGGGTGCGGAAGCGGACCGACTTGTACTCGACCTTCTCGCCCGGCTTCAGCTCCAGGCGGTCGTCATCGACCATGATGAGCATGCCGTCGCGCTCGACCACCGGCCGCACCGCCGCGTAGTACAGCGGCACGATGGGGATCCCCTCCAGGTGGATGTACTGCCAGATGTCGAGCTCGGTCCAGTTGGAGAGCGGAAAGACGCGGATGCTTTCACCCGGCTTGATGCGGGTGTTGTAGAGGCTCCAGAGCTCGGGGCGCTGGTTCTTCGGGTCCCAGCGGTGGTTCGCGCTCCTGAAGGAGAAGATGCGCTCCTTGGCGCGGGACTTCTCCTCGTCGCGGCGCGCGCCGCCGAAGGCTGCGTCGAACTTGTACTTGTCCAGCGCCTGCTTGAGCCCCTCGGTCTTCATCACGTCGGTGTAGAGCGCGGAGCCGTGGGTGAAGGGAGAGACCCCCCTTTCCACCCCCTCCTCGTTCACGTGTACGAGGAGCTCCATGCCGGACTCCTTGGCCATCCGGCCGCGGAACTCGATCATGTCTCGGAACTTCCAGGTGGTGTCGACATGCAAAAGCGGAAACGGCGGCGGTGCCGGGTAGAACGCCTTGCGGGCCAGGTGCAGCATGACAGCGGAGTCCTTGCCGATGGAGTAGAGCATCACCGGGTTGTCGAACTCGGCCACCACTTCGCGGATGATGTGGATGCTTTCGGCTTCAAGTTGCTGCAGATGGGTCAGATTTTTCTTCATGGCAGTTCCCGTCTCGATCTCGTGCCGGCGCGTCTCACGCCGGGCGCATACTCCGTTGCCCCTACCTCCGGTGCAGACCGCACTCCTTGTGCTCCGGGTTCTCCCACCACCATCTCCCCGCGCGGGCATCCTCGCCCGGCTGGACGGCCCTGGTACAGGGGGCGCAACCGATGGAGCGATACCCCTGCTGCAGCAGGCGGTTCTGCGGGAGGCGGCGCTCATTCGCGTACTCAAGAAGCTGGGCCTCGCTCCAGTCAAGGAGCGGGTTGATCTTGATGATGCCGCCGTTCAACTGATCGAGCTCGATCGACCTCAGGTCGCCGCGGGTGACGCCGTGCTCCCTGCGCATGCCGGTGATCCAGCCGGAGAGCCCCTTGAGTGCGCGCCCCAGCGGTTCCACCTTGCGAATATGGCAGCACTCGTGGCGGTTGTCCAGGGATTCCCTGAAGGAGAAGAGCCCTTTCCCGCGCTCAAGCTTTTCCACCGCCTCGTGCTGCGGGAAATACCAGTCGATGGAGATCCGGTAGCGCTCGGAGATGGCGTCGGCCACCTCGTAGGTTTCCTCGTTGAGCCTGCCGGTATCCAGTGCGAAGACGCCGATCTCGATGCCGGCCTCCTTGGCCAGATCGATGATGGCGACGTCTTCCAGCGAGAAGGAGCAGGCGAGCTTTACCGGGCCCCCGGCTGCTTCTACACCGAGGCGGAGGATTTCCTGCGCGGTTGCGTTCAAGGCGACTTCAGGAACAGATTTCATTGTTGGCTTCCTCTCCAGATGCGATTCGCGACCGGCACTTTCGCCGGTCGTTCAAAACTTGTGTGAGGTTGTACCTTATTCAACCAATTCAGTCAACAAAATTTATCATGATTGCTTAGCTTGGTGGGAGGTTTTCGTATGACACATCTACCCACAGAACCAGCAGTACAATTGAACAAGGGATAAATTGTTGTTTTTTCGCGACACAACCGGCAGGGAGCAGTTCGATGACGCTGGAGAGAGTACCGCACAGTTTGAGGGGCGTAGTCAGAGAGCATGCAACGCTGGCAATCCTAGCAGAAATCGGGACAACTGCCAGCGATGGCTGCGGTCGACACAGTCAAAGGCCCGGCCGTCCTTTCCGTAGATAGAGAATCAGTGGGTGTCGTGCAGCACCTGGATGTTCCTCCAGGCACCGGAGCGGAAACGCAGCGACCAGATGACGGCGGTGAAGAATACGAAGCAGGTGGCAAGGGTCCATTCGGCGACGAGACTTCTGGCGAACGAGTCGATGAGCCACAAAAGGAGGAGGAATCCCGCGGAGGAAATGACGAAGGTGCGGGCGACCCAGTGGGTATCGCCTGCGGAGGAGAGAACGCAGCCGGTCATGACGTTGGCTGCATCGAAGAGGCAGTAAAAGGCGACGAACTTCATGATAATTGAACCGGTTTCGATGATGCGGACGCTTTCCGGCCCGTGCCCGGCGAAGACGGCCATGAGCGGCGCTGAGCAGGTGGCGAAGAGAGCCGCCATGACCAGCATCCAGACCTCGCAGACCAGAAGCGACTGCGAGGCGATGGCCGGAACCTCGTCGTCCTCCCCTGCCCCGCGGGCGTGCCCCACGAGGATACCGGCCGCCTGACCGAGCCCGAGCGCCGGGAAGAAGGCCATGCCGTTGATCCGGAAGGCGATGCTGGACGCTGCAAGTTCCACGGTCCCCAGCCGCCCCAAGACCACCAGGAAGAGGGTCCAGGCCAAAAGCTCACCGCTGATCCTGAGCCCCATCGGCATGGCGAGGGTAAGGAAGCGGGAGAGTGCCTGCCGGTCGAAGCTTCTGGCGGCGCGGTCGCAGAGGCCTCCCCCTATGACGAAGATCGCTGCATAGAGCGACGCGGCAACGGCCTGGGCACTGACGGTGGCCAAAGCGGCGCCCGCGATCCCCATGCGCGGCAGGCCCCACTCCCCGAGCACCAGTCCCCAGGCGAGGAAGGCGTTGACGGCAAAGGAGAAGAAGGTCACAGCGGTGACGATGACCGGACGGCCGATGCCGGAGAGCCAGCCCGCCAGCGCGGAACCAAGGACCGGGAACAGGGAGCCGGCCATGCAGATGCTGAAGTACGCCATCTCGTCCGTAGCCACTTCCGGGGCGTGCCCGGCCAGCCGGAACAGGAGCGCGATCGGCCAGGCGACGGCCAGGGCGATAACACCCGAGGCGAGCGAGGTATGGATGCCGAGCCAGGCGGACTTCCGCACTCCGGCTGCATCGCCGCGGCCGTGGTTGTGCGCCACGAAAGTTCCGGCATAGCCGGCGGTGCCGAAGAGAAAGCCCTGAAAGAGGATCACGGCGAGGCCCGAGGGTCCGATCGCCGCGACCGCTTCGCTGGAGTACCGGGAGAGCACGATGGCGTCGACGATCTGCATCAGGGTGATGGCAGAGGTGGAGAGTATCATGGGGCCTGCCAGCTTCAAAAGGCGCGGAACGTGATTTTTTGCCGGCAAAATTCGCACTTCCTTCAGTTCTGTTCAGCCCCCCTCACTCATGACGCAGGGCGTCGATGGGGTTGAGGCCGGCTGCCCGGCGCGCCGGGAAAAAACCGAAGATAACCCCAATGGCGGCAGAAAACAAGAAGGATAGCAGGTTGATCTTCAGATCGAACAGGTACGGGATGTTCATCACGTGGGCGAGCGCCATCGATGCCCCGGTGGCCAGGGCGATGCCGGCCAGCCCGCCCATGCTGGAGAGCACCACCGCCTCGATGAGGAACTGCAGCAATACCTCCCGCTCCAGGGCGCCGATGGCGAGCCGGATCCCTATCTCGCGGGTGCGCTCGGTCACCGACACCAGCATGATGTTCATGATGCCGATACCGCCGACCAGCAGGCTCACCGCCGCCACCGCGCTCAGGAGCATGGTGAGGATCTTGGTGGTGCTGGTCAGCGTCTGGGCGATCTGCCGGGTGTCCATGACGCGGAAATCGTCCTCTTCGTTCTCGCCGATCTTGCGGCGCTCGCGCAGCAGAAGGGTCAGCTGCCTGGTCGCCTGGTCGATGGAAGCCCCATTCCTGACCGAGACGGTGAAGCGGCTCACGTCCTGGTTGCCGGTCAGGCGGCGCTGCACGGTCCTAAGCGGCATGACGATGCTGTCGTCCTGGTCGGATCCCATGCCGGACTGCCCCTTGGACTTCAGCACCCCCACCACCTCGCAGGAGAACCCCTTGACGCGGATCTCACTTCCCACCGGGTTCTGGCGTCCGAAGAGCTTGTTCCTTACCGTCTCCCCGATGACGCAGACCGCCTTTCCTCCCCTCTCCTCGGGATCGGTGAAGGTGCGGCCGGCGGCAAGTTCCCAGTTGCCGGCGTGGAAGTAGTCGTTACTGGTGCCGCTGACCATGGTGGGCCAGTTGCGGGACTGGTAGATGGCGGTGACTGACTTGCCCGCGACGGGTGCGACCCATTCGGCACTTGAGATCTGGCTCTTGATGGCGTCGATATCGGCGCTCTTGAAGCTGGGCGCCGCGTCGGAGCCGGGGCCGAAGCGCTGCCCGGGCATGACCATCAAGAGGTTACTCCCCATGCTGGAGATCTGGTCCGAGACCGACCGGGTGGCACCGTTCCCGAGCGTAACCATGACCACCACGGCGGCGACGCCGATCACGATACCGAGGACCGTCAGGAAGGAGCGCATCAGGTTGCGCCGTATGGCGCGCAGGGAGAGAAGCAACGTGTTCCAAAGCATCAGACGCCCTCCCCGTTGGGCCGGTCGCTCTCCACGAAGCCGTCCACGAAGTGGACCACCCTGCGGGCGTAGGCGGCGATGTCCGGTTCGTGGGTGACCATGAGGACGGTGATGCCGAGCTTGATGTTCAGGGAGGTGATAAGTTCCATGATCTCCTGGCTGGTACGGGTGTCGAGGTTGCCGGTCGGCTCGTCGGCCAGGAGCACCTCGGGACGGGTCACGAGGGCGCGTGCGATGGCCACCCGCTGCTGCTGCCCGCCGGAGAGTTCCGCCGGGGTATGGGACTCCCACCCCTTGAGCCCCACCTGCTCCAGCGCCACGCGCGCCGCGGCGTGCCGGACAGCCGCCGCCTCGCCGCGGTAGATGAGCGGCAGCTCGACGTTCTCAAGGGCCGTGGTGCGGGCCAGCAGGTTGAACCCCTGGAAGACGAAGCCGAGGTAGTGCCGGCGCAAAAGCGCGCGCTGGTCTCTCTCCAACTGCTCGACGTGCACCCCCTGGAATTCATAGCTGCCGCTGGTCGGGGTATCGAGACAGCCGAGGATGTTCATGGTGGTGGACTTGCCTGAGCCGCTCGGACCCATGATGGCGACGAAGTCGCCGGAAGCGATCTCGAGGTCGATACCTTTGAGCGCCTGGAATTCGGTCAGCCCGCGGCCATAGCTCTTGGTGACGCCTGAGAGGCGGATCAGCGCTGCCTCGCTCATTTTTTGTTCTCCAGCGTCTCGGTGATCACCTGCATCCCCGGCTGCAGCGACCCCGACACGATCTCGGTCATCTTGCCGTTGGACGCGCCTGCCTTCACCTCGATGGCGACCGGCTTTCCTCCCTGCAGCACCCAGACCTGGCGCTGAGCGTCCTTGGTGCTCGTAGCGACCTGTTTCGGGGGAGCCGCGGGTGGGCGCGGCATCAGCGCTCCGATCACGCCGGTGGACTTTTTCTGGGAAACTTCCCCGGTGGGCGGCGTGAAGCGCAGGGCGGCGTTTGGAACCAGCAGCGCCTTGTCGCGGGTCACGGTGGTGATCTCGGCGCTGCCGGTCATCCCCGGGCGCAGGCTCAGGTCGGCGTTCTCCACCTGCAGGACGGTCAGGTAGGAGACCACGTTGTTCTTGGTCTGGGAGCCGTAGCTCACACGGGTTATGACCGCATCGAACTTGCGCCCTGGATAGGCGTCCACGGTAAATACGGCCCTCTGCCCCACCTTGACCTGCCCGACGTCCGCCTCGTCCACGTCCACCTGGAGTTCCATCTTGGAGAGGTCCTCGGCCAGGGTGAAGAGGACCGGAGCGGTGAAGGAAGCCGCCACCGTCTGCCCCGGCTCGACGCTGCGCTTGAGCACCACGCCGTTGATGGGCGATTGGATGCTCGCCTTGGCGAGGTTGGTCCGATCCGACTGCAAGTTGGCCTGTGCCTGGGTCACCGCGGCGCGGGCGTTGGCCTCATTGGCCTCGGCCCGCTTCAGGTTGGCCTCGGCCGTGTCCAGCTCCGCCTTGGAAGGAACCTTTCCGCCGGAGAGCTGCGCCACCTGCCGGTAACGCGCCAGCGCCGCCCGCGCCTCGGCGCTGGTTGCCTGCATCTGCAGCACCTGCGCCTGTGCTGCGACCAGGCTCGCCCGCGACTTGACCACGGCGTCTTTGAGCTTGGACAGATCCAAGAGGGCCAGCAGCTGTCCCTTCCTCACCCGGTCGTTGTCGTCGACCAGCACCCTGTCCACGATCCCCGACAGCTCGCTCCCCACATCGACCTGGTTGGTCGGCTGCAGGTTTCCGGTGGCGGAGACCTTGACCACCAGCGTGCCTGTCTCGGCCGGTTCCGTGGCAAAGCTCGGGCCGAGCTCCTTCTCGCCGGGCCGCAGGGAAACGGCGACCGTAAGGGCCGCGATGATCAGCGCGGCAACGATCCAGAGCCAGCGTTTGCCGAACAACCCGGCAGGGTTGGCCTTCAGGAGTTTCTCGAGGGATGCACCCTCAACTTGTTGGACTTCAGTATCATTCATCTATTTGGATTCTCCTTCGTGGCGCCAGCCGCCACCCAGTGCCTTGTATAACGCGATCAGCGCCAGGACGCCGTCGCCGCGCGTGCCGGCAAGGCTGTCTTCGACGCTCAGGACGTTTCGTTCGGTGTCCACCACCGATTGGAAATCGATCAGGCCGGCGCTGTAGCGCTGCCGCGCCATCTCCGCTGCGCTTAGCGCCGCTGTGGAAGCACTTTTCAGCGCCTTCTCCCGCTCCTGGTTGCGCGACAGCGCCACCAGCGCGTTTTCCACCTCCTGCAGCGCGGTCAGCACCGACTGCTCGTAGGCGACCTGCGCCTGCTCGCGCACCGCATCCTGGATGGCCACCTGGCTGCGCAGCTTACCCGCATCGAAGATGGGAGCGGCGATACCCCCCAAAAGAGAGTATTTCGCCGCCGAAGCGCCGGCCACTCCGCCCAGGGTAAGGGCCTCCAGACCTATGGAGCCGGAAAGTTTGAACGAGGGGTAGCGGGCCGCCTCCGCGACGCCGACGCGCGCAGTTTCCGCTGCAAGTTTTCGCTCCGCCCCCCGCACGTCGGGACGCTGGCGCAGCGTTTCGGCCGGGATCCCCACGGCCACCTGTAACGGCAGCAACGGCAGTTCCCCGGCTTTGGTGGAGAGCCGTTCGTGCAACGTCCCCGGCGTCTGGCCCAACAGGAGATCCAGACGGTGTTCCGCCTGGACAAGACTCGTCTCCAGGGTCGGGATCTGCGCCCTGGTCTGCTCGCTGTTGCTGCGCGCCTGTTCCACGTCCTGGGTACTCACGAGTCCCGCCTGCGCGCGCCACTGCGTCAACTGTAGCGTCTCGGACTGGCTGGCGAGGTTGTCGCGGGCGATACCGAGCCTTTTCTGCAGGGTGCGCAGTTCCACGTAAATCTGGGCCACTTCCGCCGCCAGGGTCACCTGCACGCCCTGCAGCGTTGCCTGGCTTGCATCGAGATCGGCAGCGGCGGCCTCGACGCTGCGGCGCACGCCGCCGAAAACATCCAGCTCCCAGCTCGCGTCGAACCCGGCGCTGAACAGGTTGCTCGTGGAGCCGCTGCCGGACTTTTCGCTCGATCTGCTGCGTGCGGCGCTCCCGGAGGCGGTCACGGAGGGCAAGCGGTCTGCCGCAGCCACCGACCTGCGGGCGCGGGATTCGCGCAGTCTTGCCTGCGCGCTTAGCAGGTCCGGACAGGCGCTGAGCGCCTGCTCGATCAGATCCGACAGCAGCGGGTCCTTCAGGGAGAGCCACCATTGGCTCAGGTCGTAATCTTCCGCGGCGGTGGTTTGGGTAGCCCCCTTGTCATCCAGTTGCTGCCATTTGGCAGGCGCCTTCAGCTCCGGCGCCAGGTAATGCGGGCCGACCGTCACGCAGCCGGCGAGCCCCAAGGCGGCAGACAGGATCAGCGCTCGGGCCACTAGGGAAACCTTCATGTGTTCCTCGATGTTTCGCGTTCATTGACAAACTGGGGCCAGTATAGCGACAAAGGCGGAAGTGCGTTGTAAAGAATTGAAATGACAGTGGTTACTGCTTTTTACAAAACTTTACACGGGCGCCACAGGTCTTAACCGAGGACGGGACGGAGCATTCCGTTCACCATGGCCGTGACGCTACTACACTGGGAGAAACACAGCATTGTCCGGTTAGTCCTTGCAGAATTGCTTTAGCACTGCAAAAAGCCCCTCACCCGGCCTTCGGCCACCCTCTCCCGGAGGGCGAGGGGATGGTTTGAAATGAGACATAGGCTGGCTTTACTGGCAGAAACTGCTACAAATTTTCTTTGCAATGCCGAACAGTACTGAAACGTCATGTCACGCACACATCCTATGCCCACTTTCAAAGGAGGAAATGCGATGTCTTTTAGTAGAATCGGCGGTTCTCTTTCCAGTATGTCAGTCGCCGCGCTGTTCATAGCGCAGGGAGCTCTGGCGGCAGACCAGGCGGCGCCGGCCAAGGCCAAACCAAAGGACGTGAAGTCCTGCTCCGTCTGCCACAAGCCCGTCGACGGACAGATGCGTGCCTTTTTCGACGACGTTGCCATGAGGTCGCACTCCATCCAGCTCAGGCTGGACGACAGCGCCGAGGTGGTCACCTTTGACAAGGACGCGCTCAACATCGTCAACGGCGCGGTGCCGGGGAACGTCGAGAAATCGCTGCGCGCAATCAAGAAGGGGCACGAGGTACGGGTCGCCTACGTAGAGGGGGCCAACGGCGTCAAGAGCATCGGCGAGATTTCCATCAAGCCGGCCATGAAGGTGCCGGCGGAAAAACAGCTGAAAGTCGAGCAGGTCGAAAAGCTGGTCTCAGGAAAGGAGAAGTACACCTTGGTGGACGCGAGACCGCCGTTGAAGTTCCAGGATGGGTCCATCCCGACGGCGATCAACATCCCCTTCCCCGCCTTCCAGAAGAACCTGGACAAGCTCCCCAAGGACAAGGGTGAGCTGCTGGTTTACTTCTGCGCAGGCGTCACCTGAGCTCTCAGCCCCTCCTCCGCCCGTGAGGCGGAGAAACTCGGCTACACCAACGTGAAGATCTTCCACGACGGCATCCCGGAATGGAACAGTCGCAACTTCATCGTGCTGAAAGCGAGCGCCCTGAAGGAAGCCTGGCTGGACAAGGCCCTCTCCTTCGTGCTCCTCGATGTGCGCCCGGAGGCCCAGGCCCGGCAGGGGTTCATCCAGGGTGCGGCCAACGTGCCGGAACAGGCGATCGACGCTGCCCTGGCGATCTTCCCGAAAAAAGAGCTGAAGCCTCCCATCGTGATCTACGACGCCAACGGGGACGGCAGCGCCGAACGCGTGGCGAGAAGGCTGGTCAAGGCGGGGTACCCGGGGCCGCGGGTGCTGACCGGCGGTTTCGCCGCCTGGCAGGGCGCAGGCTACGCAGTCTCCAGCGGAAAGCCGGCAACCAAGGTGGCCTACGTCCCCAAACCCAAGCCCGGCACCATCGCCGTGAGCGACTTCCGGGCCTTTGCCACAGGGATTCCCGCCCCAGTGAAGCTTTTAGACGTGCGTGGTACGGATGAAGTGGAAAAGACCGGCATGATCAAGGGAGCGGTCAACATCCCCGCCGACGAGATCGCCGACCGGCTCTCCGAGATCCCCAAAGACAGGAAGGTGGTGCTGCACTGCTCCACCGGTGCGCGGGCCGAGATGGGGTATACCCTCCTCAAGGAGAAGGGATACCAGGTCCAGTACCTGGACGCCACCATCACCACGAACCAGGACGGCAGCTTCACCATCAAGTAGCGAGGGGGACCAACACGCAACAACAGCGCCCCGGCAGGGTTTCCGCCGGGGCGCTGTTATTCGTAATTGCCCCCCCATACTGATTCTCTCTACAAGCTTGACGAACCTTGTGTGCACGACAGCTTGAAATAACGTCCGTCTGACGAGACGCTGGAGCGTCTCGGGCTTGCGTTCCCACGCTGGAGCGTAGGAACGATATCGAAGGAACGATATCTCGTAGGGGCGAATGATCATTCGCCCGTCCACACTCCCTCTCCCTCTGGGAGAGGGTGAATTTTCAACACTGTGTGCAAACAGAGCCTTCTTTACTGCCGGTCCTGATCGCACCCCTACACTAGTGCCTGTTCAGCACGCGCAGCGTCTCGTTGGCCTCCTGAAGCTTCTTGTTGAGGATCTTCAGCTCATCGCGGGTGTAGGTAGTGGCGCCCTTTTCGTTGATGGCAGTCTGCAGTTTTTTGATCCTGTCCTGGATGCTGTCGACTTCATTGTTGCATTCCCTGATCAGCAGAGCGCAGTCCCTCTCGCACTGCGGATCGGTTGCGTGCTTGCTACCGTGGTTGGCCATGTCTCCCGCCATTACCGGTGTTGCTGCCGCTAACATCGTTAGAGCCATAAGTACCAGAAGTTTCTGTTTCATCTTGCTATCCTCCCTGGATATTTTGGTCCTGCCGCGCTCATCCGCGCTACCTGCCTTACTAAGAGCATCGGCCGTGCCAAAAGGTAAGTCAGCGTTTTTTCGGGATTCCGTTCGGAGGAAGGGATTGAAGCTAGAGGATATTCGACAACAGCAGTGGCATATTCAGCAAAGCCAGGAGCGGGCGGTACCGTCTTCGACGGCTATCTCGGGATGCTCACCAGGGAAACCACGAGCTTCCTCCCTTCGGCATCCCCCAGCATATCCAGAGTCACCTCCCGGGCATCGGCTCCGGCCTCTTTACGCTTGATCCCCATCCGGTCCACGATCAGCGTCTCCTTGCCGACCCAGAGATGCTCCTCGGCCCGCCCCAGGACATCGGCAACCACCCCCAGATAGACATCAAGCATCTTGTCGTCCTTGCCTATCTCCAGCAGCTGCGCCTCGATTTCCGCCAGGCTCTTCTCGACGGCCGCCAGGTCGACCTTCTCTGCGGAGCGCGGGTCGAAGCCAAAGCCTCCGCGCTTAAGGAGGGAGAGCTTGGAAGTCAGCAGCGTGCGGTGTTTCTCCAGGTTGCCGCGCCGCGTCTTCATCTCGGCGATCCTTCCCAAAGCTATGCGCAGCAGGTGGTCGTAGGCCCGGCGCTTCAACTGGTAGCGGGTCTCATCCTCCTTGCCGTTCAGGTCCATGAGCCGGTGCGCCTCGAAGCTCACCGTCACCTGAGGCACGTCCCGCAGCACCAGGTCGCCGG
>Ga0209317_1002530_pt1 | contig 13100 bp, 21 predicted proteins | sample RifGroB2_FD_183994 | JGI IMG/M metagenome (GOLD analysis project Ga0209317, IMG submission 183994) | Soil microbial communities from Rifle, Colorado, USA - Groundwater B2 (SPAdes) (version 2) | ecosystem: Environmental > Terrestrial > Soil > Unclassified | place: Rifle, Colorado | collected...
GGATTCGAACCCGCGACCTTCAGCTTGGGAAGCTGACACTTCTCAGTTCCCAGCGTACCAGCCTGTTTCACGACGTCTTGCGTATCCAGCAAAACCCCTTGACTTACCAGGTTTTTTCCATTATTTTGGTTGCTGCAAGTTTCAGAGTGTAAATCCACTTGCCAACCCAAAAGAGGCCACGCGGAGGCCACGCGAACAACACAGAGGCCACGTAGAGGCCACGCGAAAGTCACTCGTAGAACAGGAAAAGTCGATGCCAGAATTCAAAGGAAAGTTCACTGATCTCTACCTCAAGGCGCTGAAAGTGGAAGTAAACAAGACCCCTCCCCCCAAGGAATATGATCTGCGGGAAGGTCATGGATTCGGCATTCGGGTTCGGAAAACGGGCGTGATAACGTTTTTCTATATATACCACTTCGATGGCGGCCGCAAGTTCTTAAACCTGGGGGCCTATGGCCTTCCTCCCGATGTGTCCCTGTCCGAGGCCCGGCAGAAACATGCCGCTGCCTTTTCACTGGTCCGGTCTGGTATCGACCCACTTGACCAGAAGAAAGCTGCTGTCGAGGAAAAGGCGAGCATGGCAAGGGAAGCCGCTCAGAAAGCCGAGGTTGCTGCCGCTGCAGCGACCCATCTCGAAAAATATAATTTTGACACACTTGTAACGGACGGGGTGCCTGAGAACTTTGTTCCTACGACTGTTGAGCAACTTGCAGGCGTCTGGTTCGTCAATTACTCGAAAGAGAACCATTCCGAGCGTTGGCAAGGGAGTGCCGTGAGCTGCATCAAAGTCCATATCCTTCCGAACATAGGGCAAATGGAAATCTCGGCCGTAAGGCACAAACATGCGGTATCGCTCATCCGGAAAATCGCTTCCACGGTGCCGGGATCAGCACGGAATACCATGAAATTTGCCAGACAGATGTTCAAGTACGCCTGCCGCCAAGAATGGGCCGAGATTCAGCCATTCATCGAGATTACCGAATCGGTGCCAAAGATTGCCCCGAAGGCCGATGAACGCCACCTTGATGATGACGAGATCGTCAAGGCGTGGGATGAGATCGGCAAATCATCAAGCTCATACGAAGTGAAACGGGCGTTGAAGCTTATACTCGTGACAGCACAGCGTCCCGGTGAGGTTGCACAATTGCACCGCGATCAGATTAAAGGGAGATGGTGGACGATTCCGTCTGAGGTCGCCGGAAAAAACGAGAGAGAGCACCGGGTTTACCTGACGGACACAGCCCTTGAGTTGATCGGGGATGGCAAAGGTTATATTTTCCCCTCGGAGAGTGGAAAGCGAGGGCATGTTTCAGGGAACACGCTATCCCAAGCGATAAATCGCGGTTATTTGACGGATGAAGTGGTGAAGGTCGTCGGCAACCGGAAAATCAAAGCAAGGAAGGAACCCTATTTCGGCATGAAGCCGTGGTCCCCCCATGACCTTCGCCGCACCGCTCGCACTAATATGGCGCGAGTCGGGATATCGGATGAGGTTGGTGAGGAGGTTGTAAACCATATAAAGCCCGGAGTTGTGGGTGTGTATAATAAGTATCGCTACGATAAGGAGAAAAAGGATGCCCTCCTCAAATGGGAAGGTCTTCTTCTTGAAATACTAGAAAATAAGCCGGCCTCTACCGAAGATATCGCAGAGGTTGCATGACAAAGATTCGTATCGATCGAGAAAGCTGCCTTCACGAAACAACCTGCTTGATACAATCGGGAGAATCGTTGCGCGTGGAGTTGACAATCGGCGAGACCGGCCACATTTCCATAAGATCGGCAGTGCTCCGGATCAGTGGTTGTCCGGTCGAGCCAGAGTGAAAATTCCTGTGGATGGAGGATCACCGGCATCTCATGGAGCGATTCGATGAGTTTCTTCGAGGAAGTAGTAAAGAATACTGCACGATTCCACGACCTCCCCCTCCGGAGATTACCATTGGTCCCAGATGCCGGCAAAACAGGTGGGTGCCCCATCTTTAAGACTGACATAGAGTGGGGGGCCTTCTTGCCATCCTCGCCTTGCCACTCGAAAAACCCTGAGCTGGGAATGATGCAGCGGTGGTAGCGGATCGCCTGGCGAAAAAGCTGGCATCTCGTGAACCGATTCCGACCGGGCGTTTATCATCTTGTGGCCGAGGGAAGGGTCTTTTGCCCAAGAAGTACACACAAGTAAGTCTGGAATATGGCAAACCTACAAGTTTTCCTTAAATGGACAGCATCCGATCTTGGAAGCGGTCAGTATCACAATGTTAATATAGCGGAAAGTAGCGCACCTGTTTCGGGAGCAGGGGGCCGGAGGTTCGAATCCTTTCATTCTGACCATATTAGAGAAGGCCCTTGGCAATTCGCCAGGGGCCTTTTTCATTGGCGCTCCGGTCCTTCTCCGGTCCCGGCAAAATATTTCTTGAACCTCATAGCATCTTTCGATCACGCCCCCGCCGCCACCTGCACCCCCCGTTTGGATCATTCTAGCCCCCGAAATCCCCCACCGGTTCGCAAACCCAAAGGCTATCCTTACTCCGGTCTCTCCGGTCCTTTTCCGGTACCTAGCCTCCTGCCAACGTCAAAGTCGATAAAACCTCATGGCGTGCAGGCTCTCTCAGCACGCGTCCTTCTGCGCGTGACTTCGAGAAAGCACATTAGGAAAAACTACACCGTGATCAGTATCCGTGCTATAACGCCTGCTGCTACACGAAAAATACTTGGTCGTCCAGCGGAGGTACAAAATGCCAGTTGACACTGTATGGAGTGATTCTTTGGCCATTCTTCTTTCTGACTCTATGGAAAGCTCAATTGATGGCCCACACGCAGTAATCTCGCCACTTGCCGCTCACTTGACTAAGCTGGGCCATGAGGTCATGAGAATAGATGAAAGCACCCGAGGGACAAGCAGCATCAAGCCGCACCAAGAGGTGTTTGTCAGCATTGGGGCCGACCCCAAAGTGCTAGCTCAGGTAGAAACCTTTTTATCTGAGGCTGGGATACGCTTTACCAAGCACGAAACCATAAATGATCCAGACCACATCGATATCAGCTACGACTTGGACAATGTGTCCGTCTGGAAATAAAGCGTCTCGCTTTTCGGTCATCTCGGGATTAGCGAGGTTCTGACCAGTCACGCACTGGGGAATGCAATCCCTCTGGCCACCGCCACTCTTTTTCCGCATCGATCGGAAGGCACTTCCTTCGTAAACAGTCAAATGGCTTGCGCGACGGGTTGAGCCGCAACATGAGCCGAGGCTGGTGTCTGTGCCTTCCGGCTCAAAGGTATAGTAGCTATGAGCGACGAAAAGATTAGGGTCGCGGAGGCTTTCCTAGAGCGCACCTTGTGCCAGAAAAATAGGGACCGTCGTACTGTGGCGCTTCGTCACATTTGCGAAGAGGCAGTCGACATCGCCAAGGGATGTGACAGTTGCCTCGATCTAAGGCTTCCGGTAGCAGCCGCGACGTTGAACCGTGCATTGTTTGAGCGCCTCATTTATGCAAAGTGGGCCGCTGAAGCTGAGGAAAACGCGATCCGCTTTTCTGAGGCCGCTCTCGAAGAAGCAGCCCGCCAGCTCCGAAAGATGCTCGATCGTGGAGTGGGAAAGGTTATCAGAAAGTCGTCAAAGGAAGATTTTACCGCAGAGTTCCGCAAGTCCGAGACATTCAAGGAATTACGCCGTCCTCCTGGTTTTGAGGAGATGGCACGCATTGCCGGGATCGAAGATATTTATCTGAAGCTTTATGGGATGATGTCAATGGCCGCCCATGGCACCAGCTTCGATATGCCATCGGACGCTGATAGGCTTTTATATATCACCTCCAACGCGATGCCCGCCCTATTATCTTCGATAACCGCAGTGTGTGAAGCGTGGTACTCACGAAAGCGGACGTTAACGCGTAAGGATTTAGTTGACCATCTGAAGATTTAGGGAAGTTCCTGCTTAAGGCGATAGTGAAAGGAGGGCAATTGGAAACGCTACCGGTTCACCTGTTCAGGGATAGTTTTGGTCCCTTCATTACTCTGCTGAACGAGCACGAGGTTCGATACTCGATGTTGAGGCTAGATCGGGTGTTCCCATGGCATCTTCTGGGGTAATTGAGATTCTGACATCGCCTGCTGTTTGGGGCGCTCTGGCCAGCGTTGCCATTGCATTCATCAAAAGCAGACATGGTAGGAAGGTGATCATTACTACTAAAGACAATACAGTGGTCCACGCAGAAGGCCTCTCGCCGAGAGAGCTTGAACAGGTTTTGGTTCATGCCAAGAGCTTGACAGCAATTGACCCAAACGGCCGTAGTAACACTAAGTAAACACGCAACGCCGGTCACCCTTGAATTTCTCTTTAATCTGTCGTTGCCAGCCCACCAGCGTCATTGGAGGTACTATGATTTCTTTGAAGGCTATAAGGCTTATTTTGAGGCATTTCGATTCCATTGACTACTGTGTCTCTAAGCGACTGATGAGAAAAAGGCCATGGTCCGAACCCGCCCTGACATCTCTTTTATGCGATCTACTTGACCAGGATGATCAAGTAGACGAGAAAATCAAGTATTCAATTGATCAACTGAACGCCGATTTGGCCAGTGAGGATGGACTAGTCGATCTCTCGTTTGAAATAGAAACTCATGAGTACGGCCCGGACTTGGAAGCGTATGTTACCCAAGCTGATCTTGGTCTTGTCATAAAATACGACGATTGCCTATTACCACCAAATTCGTGGGGCCGTTCCTGGCTATTGCAAGCAAAGCGAGTTTCTCCAGATCGGCGCCACCATCCTCAGTACACTGAGACTGCAAGCTTTAGAAGCCATGACTCTGCACAACATAGCAGAATTGTGGGGTTACGAAACTTGGTAGGTCACGATTTCATTCGGTACCTGCTTTACTGCCCTCGTGCTGAGTTCCTTGATCCAACAACGAAGCTCAAATTGCAGCATCTCAGGAATTCTGCGCTTGCTGGCCACATTTTCGATTATGCGCTTGGGCTTGAACTCCGAGAGGACCTCCTTTCTCCGAGTTCAACAGTCGATGCTGGCATTTTCGTCTCACTGGTAGACGATTTGCCGTCCTCCCTTGGCTCTGTCTACCAAGCGCTTTTCCATGGCGTTTCGCCGTTCGCCTGGTTTATCCTTTCTCAATTTGGCGGGAATGATCGCATTGGCAGGTCTGCCCAAGGGAAACCATTTCCTGACTCAGGTGAACACGGTCCAGACATTGCCCGGGGGATTGTATCAGGTGACCAAAAGGTTATCAAAAGTGTGCTCGCGCAGCTAGGTGAAGAAACAAATCAAAAAAACTTCCGCTTCCTGCCTCCGCACACTTTGACGATTGGTATCTCGGTCGGCCAAAAACTCAGCAAGGACTTCCGTCAGATCCGTAAGATCGATCTCGGGTGAGTTTGTTCAATCGCGGGTCGGGCCATTAGCAGCATAGTCAAGGGTTCCATAACTTCGGGAAGGATTGGAGGGCGAATGAGAGCTGACGTAGGCTATACTTTTTTGGGCTTAGGAGGGCTTTACCAAGTAACCCACGAGGCTACCATTATGGCATGCCATCGGTTTGGTACGGAAAAGGTCATGAGTGTGATCGCCACGGCAATTGATCCATGCCCCGTTGCACCGCTGACCATTGAAGGATTACGGAACGAGATTCTGGAAGAAACTGGCGTCGCCGTCACCGATGATGACATCTCCTTTCTCGGAAAGATAGCTGAGGCAAGCACCCTGATTCGTGAGGCTACGAGGCGTCTCGAAGAAGCACGCAAGGTTCCGTGATCAGGGGGGAAGGCCGCAACACTCTCGCGCTTCGCCACATAAATTGCAGTGGACAAGACCCGTGTGATCCGCTAGATGGAGAAAATTATGCTTGATCCGTTACAGCCATATTTGGAGGCACTAAAGCTATTAAAAGACTGGAGTAGCACCCTCCTAGTTTTACAGACAGGAATTCTTGCAGCCATCGGCGGTTTTATTGATAAAGATAAAATTAAAAGGGGTAATCGGCTCATAATAACTTCAATGTTATTTTTTTCCGCTTCGATCTTAATGGCCTTGCACGTAATCGGAACTATTCCATGGTCGACTCAGAAACTGAGTTAGTGGCAAAACACAAAGATATTTACCAATTTCCGAACTTCATCGGAATCCCAATCGGGTTCTTAGCATTTGGCCAACACTTTTTTTTCATCTTAGCAGTAGGATTTTTTCTGGCATTTGTAATTGTCTCTCTCAAAAAAAATCCTAGATAAGGAAGTCTTCGAGAATCTACACCCCGCTCCGTCAAAGAAATTGTTCCCCTGCCCTCGGGCAGGGGCAGGGGGAGAAACACGCTCAGGCGGCTTGGTCCAGCAGAATGGCGACACCGGCAGTGGCCTTCTTAAGCCCCTCGGCAGAAAGGTGGGCGTAGCGCTGGGTCATGGCGATGTCCAGGTGACCCAAGAGTTTCTGCACTTCGAAGAGACTAGCTCCTGCTAGCGAACGTGTGCCGTAGGTCGTGGATGCGGAAGTCCTCCACACCCGCGCGCTGGCAGGTCATTCTCGAAGGGTTTCCGCAGATCGTAGATGTGCCCCTTCCTCGTCCCGAGGCGTGAGGACAAACTCGCTCGCCTCGGTCCTCGCCTCCTGCTCCCTTCGCCCTTGCAGTTCCACGAGCACCTCCTGTGCCTTGGCGTTCAGGTGCACGGTCCTCGACGGTCCGTTCTTCGTGTCCGGACCTGATCCCACTTCATCGACAACATCACCCTTCCTGCAGCCGGTGAACAGCAGCAGGCGTATCGCCGCCACCGAAAGCCCGTCCTCTTCCTCATCACATCCAGCGCCCACAAGAAACGGGGGAGTTCATTCTTGCTCAGGTAGCGTTCCCGCTGATCATCCCGGCGGCGGATCGGTCTTTGGCCACAGGAGGGAATGAGCCCCCATTTCAACATGACAAATTCCCGACGCTCGTTGTCGGCAAGGGTTCGTGTAGCAGCGACCTGCTGCGAAGGTGCGATGTTGTATCGGGGTTCGATCCGCGTCAACTCGGCAAGACCTAAGATGCCGGCGAGGATCTCAGGGGGTAATATCAGAGTAAAACGTCCGCGCATATCTACGCTGCCCCACGGAACTTTTTTCTCCTAATTCGGCAAGAACGCCTTCCCCCCCTCGTGATTATATAAATGGGGGAATCATGCGCAGACTCATCTTTGCGGTGCTACTGGGCACCATTGTCAGTTCCAATGGGACGGCCCCCGCCTTCTGCTATGAGGAGGCGGGGGCCATGTATGGCATCTCGCCCCTGCTCCTCTGGACCATCTCCAAGGGAGAGAGCAACTTCAACCCTGCTGCAGTCAACCACAACACCAACGGGAGCTTCGACTTCGGCCTCATGCAGATCAACTCCTCTTGGGCGCCGACCCTGCGGAGGATCGGCATCCCGTGGGAGGCGCTCGCCGATCCATGCACGAACGTCAAGGTCGGGGCCTGGGTGCTTGCACAGTGCGTCCAAGACTATGGCTACACGTGGACTGCGGTCGGCTGCTACAACTCGCGCACCCCGTCGAAGCGGAACAGATACGCTTCCAGGATAGCACGGCTGATGAGCCGAGAGCAGGTCGCGCTCCGGCAGAACCGGCAAGAACAGAAATCTGCGCCAACTGTCACCGACTCTCCGGAAGACTCGCCCTGGGAAGCGGTTTTCGGCCATGCTCCCCGCTGACCTCCTGACAAAATACGGACTGCAGGAAGGCGAAGCGTTGGAAGCGATCGAAGTAGCGATTGCCCGAGCTCTGACCGTTGTCATCCAAAAGAACCTCGCCGTCAGGATCGGCAACGGGCTGGAGATAACAGTCTTCCCGGACCAGGGGGAACCAATCGAGCTCTCCCCATCGACCATCAAACGCAAGCTCCGTCGATACATCCTCCACCAGGTCGAACTGGAACTCCAAAAACGGCAAGTCATGCGTGAAGCGGAGGAGTTAAAGGAACTGCGGGGGAAGAACGTCCCGGGAGAAATTTCCCGGATCGCCGACAACGGCACGCTGCACGTTGCCCTGGAGATCGCCGACGTCTTCCGCCACCTGATCCTGGCCGGCGAATGCCCGGTGCGCTACCAGTCACCCCATGAAAGGGGCCGCTACCGTATCGGCGAAGTAAGGGAGTTCTACATCTCGAGCGTCCTTCCGATCGTCGCCAACGGCAGGTCGGCCCATGTCCGTATTCGGCTCAGCCGGATCACGAAGGAGCTTCCCGCGCTTCTTCTGCAGGAGCGGTCCGGGATTTGCGGAATCGAATGCCGGCGCCGGGTTGCCGGTGGCTTTAGCAACATCATCACCCCCGTCCGTATTCCAAAGGAGGCAATCAATGCAGTCGGAAAGGAACTGGGAGAGCACCTGAATGTTTTCATTTCGCAAACATCCAAAAGATGAGCCCCTGACTCATATTGGAACCGGAGTCAACATGGAGCACCCGACGAAGATCGTGCCCCTGTCCATCCCCGACTCCTACCGGAAGCGTCACATGTTCGTGTTCGGCACCACCGGTGTCGGCAAGACCAGGCTCTGCGAGAACCTTATCGAACAGGACATCAACAAGGGATATTCCGTCGTCTACTTCGACCCCAAGGGGGACCAGCAGATATTCACGAAGATCTTCGACGCGGCGCGAAAAGCGGGTCGTCTCGACGAACTGATGCTCGTGACTCCCATCTTTCCCGAGTATTCGTCAGTCGTTGACCCGATGGCCTTCTACTTCATGGTCGACGAGTTGGTCGGTCACATCATCTCCGGCATCCAGGGTGGGAAGGAGCCGTTCTACCGGAACATAGCTAAGGAGATCACCACCGCAGTTATAACCGCCAATATCCTCCTGGCTACGGAGGAGGGGCGCCTACCGGTAATGAACATCGACACGATAAGGCAAAGCATCCGCCGTGACGCCTTGGAGGAGACAATGAACGCCTTGCGGCGGATCGGCACCCGTGAGGCGGACCTGCCTGGAGGACATCCTCAAGTCACCCATGGAATATTACGCGAAGGTCTCATCTACTCTCAGGACGGCCCTCATGGAACTTTCTTCGGGCAACATCGGTAAAATCATCGGCCAGGCCGACTCCAACCGCTTCATCAAGCGCCTGGAGGAAGGGAAACGAGTGATTCTCGTGGTACACACCGGAACGATGATAACCCGCGAGGCCGCGGCCACCCTTGGCAAGGTCCTCCTCTCGATGATCCAGTCCTTCATCGGGCGGGTCTATCTCTCGAACAAACAGAAGGTCGATCCCCCTCTCTCCATCTACATAGACGAAGCCCAAAGCCTGTTTTACCAAGGTGTGGAAGACCTTTTCGCCAAGGCGGGGTCCGCGGACGTGATGGTGACGGCCTTCGCTCAGTCGGTAAACCAAGTCTACGCTGTCGTGGGTGAGGAGTTCGGCAAGAGCATCCTTGACAACACCAATACTAAGATTTTCATGCGCTGCTCCGATGCGGAGACGAGCGAATACGTCGTCAAGCACTTCGGGGTGCGAAACGTCCTGACGGGGATCTTCGGGTCGAATCAGGTAACGACACGGGAGGTGGAACAGGACATCCTCAAGGTCCAGGATATTCTGGGTCTCCAGCCTCGTGAATTCTATATGCTCACCTATTCAGGGAGGTTCAAGGGGAGCACGCTCGATGCCCCTAATCCCAGATTGAAGATCATCTTCCCTGCAGCGTCGGCTGTCGTCTCCTCGTTCAATCACTACCGTCCCCAGGAAGAAAAGGAAACTCCATGAAAGGAGTATTCTTCGCAACCGCCGTCATCGGGACAGGACTCGTGTCTTATGCAGCCAGAAGCCTTTTTCGTCAGCTTGGCGACAACGCGCTCACAGGGGAGTCTCACAGCGAAAAGGTCGAGGAAAAGACTCTGGCCGAGGTGAGCAGGACCTGGAACGGCAAGGAAAGCAAAACGTTGAGCGGCAATGTAGTCGACTTCCGAGAAATTGCCAAAATCTGGCGCGAGCCCGAACCTGAGCAGACTGATACGCCCCTGCCCCGCCCTACTTTCAAACACGAAGAAATCGAGCATTTCTTCTCTGAGATGGTAGAGAAGCGACGCGCCATTAAAGGGGACCGCCGGACAATCATTATCAAGCTTCTCAAGATGCTCGACGAGAAGGGGGATTGTCCGTCAGTCGTAAAGATGAACCCGCTGGAAGCGGAAGGGAAATTCCCGGAGGACACCTTCTCCATGCTGGCCACGATCCCACTTTATCGGCATACCCTTCAGGTGGCGAGGAAGTGCGCGGCGAAGGTCAACCAGGAGCTCATGCTACCGGACATTTTCATCGTCTCCCTCGCCCATGACATCGGCAAAATACCGTCCTACCACGACAAGATGTACGCAACCGCAGACCACCCGCTCATTTCGGCGATCATCCTCAATGGGATCTCGGAATATGCCGCTCTGGCGAACCGGGAGGAACTCGACAAAATCATCAGGGAGCACCACCTGCTCAAGGCGGATTATCCTCTTACGAAGATGCTGAAGCAGTGCGACCAGGACGTGCGTAAGGAGGAACTGGCCATGCTGATCGGCGAGGCGGTGGAGCGGGATAAGACTTCGACAAAAACCGGAGATCCCGCGCCCCAAGATCCTGTACCTCTCATGGCTGCGGGAAAGCCGGCCGCAAAAGATGCTTCCGCCGAGGATAGACAGGCACATCCCCTGGGAGAATCGGAATTGCAGGAGTTTCCCGACCCCGTTGCACAGGAACTGCCGTCCTGGTTCGACGCCGATGCGATCCTTTCGGCGGTCAAGAACAGGGTCAACCAGCTTGAAACGACACCCAAGGGGCAGCGATGGACAGCGGTGTCCACAACCATGGGAGTCGTCTTCGCAAATCCCGATGGACTGTGGGCGGCCATCAAGGAGGTGAGCGGAAAGGATGCGGCAATCCTCGCGGCCGACGCCGATGAAGGGGCGAAAAGGAACCTCCTCTTCACCATAGTGTGGGAACTCAGCAGGGTCAAAGACGCCATCGCTACCGAGTATGTGTCCGAAAAATATTACACGACCAAGGCAACTATCGTGACCGGCGGCGGGAAAGGCTTCACTGCGCTCCTCGTGCCATTCAGAGCGAACGCCTTCGGAGAAAGCGTAGCGACACTGGAAGGGCTGAAGTCTCCCCTGCTTAAAAAGATGGTCAAAGAGATTAAACCGAAACAGGTGGAGGTTGAAACGTGCGCCATTTGATTGCAGCCCTGATGCTCGTCTCCTTTGCCACCACGGCCGAAGCCGCTTACTACTCCCAGTCGGGAAAGGGATGGTGGTGGTATCAGAAGGAGCCTGACAAGAAGGAGGATAAGGAGAAGGAGCCGAAGAAAACGAAGGCGAAGAAAAAGAAAACCCCTGCATTTTCCGACTACTCCTATGACCAGATCTGGAACATGCACCCGGACGAATTCGAGAAGTTCGCCGAAGGCCTGAAGAGGAAGGCGGTCCAGAACCCGTCCGAGGAGAACGTCAAGGACTACTACGAGGTCCAGGAGATCGCCCGGAAGAAGGCACTGGCGTTCACGAACGTCGCTCAGTATGTCTGGCAGAAATATCCCGAGCTTTCCACCGCCAAGGATTACCCGATAGCCACCCCAGGCAATCTCAGCCGGGTCGGCCAGATCCAGGAGGAAAAAACCAGAAAGCTCCGTGACAACAGGGAGGAATTCGCCCTCATTTATTTCTACAAGAATGACTGCGGCTACTGCCAACAGCAGCAGCCGATCATCGACTGGTTCACCGGCGCCACCGGCTGGCAGGTGAAGAGGATCAACCTCGAGGAAAACCCCGGCCTTGCCGGAAGATTCGGCGTCGAGGTAACGCCGGCTATGATCCTGATCCAGAAGGGGAACCAGAACTCCTTCCCTGTCTCAAGCGGACTGATAACCGCCGAGGAGATCGAGGACAAGACATACAGGGCGGTGCGCCTGCTGAAAGGCGAGATCACCCCGGAGGAATTCAGTCTTTATGATTTCCAGAAGGGAGGTGGTTTCGACGTCAAAAAGAGGCCGTCGAACCTCGACAGGCAGTGATGCATCGGGAGCTGCGATTGCTTCAATCCGACGATGAAAGGAGGTGAAACAACCATGAAACGAAAAAAAGCCGAGAAAACCATTGCGGCGACACTTGCCCTGGCGATCGTCACGATGCCCGCTCTTTCCTGGAGCGGCTGGGTCGATGACTGGATGACCCAGAAGACCGCCACATCCCCCAGCTACTATGAAGGGGCAAAACGCGGCTACTATACCGGCGGCACCTTTTCCGCCCGCCCCAAGTGTCGGACACCATCAAATCCCTCGAGGCAATCGCGGACCGTCTGAACAACATCCAGCTGAACGACTGCAAAGCGGCAAAGGCCCTCGTCGCCGTTGCATCAGAACCCTTCTCGCCGATCATGAGCAACAGCGTGAAAAATGAAATGAGCAATTCCATGAACGACTTCATGGTGTCAAGCGGCGTGAATGACCTGTACCAGACCTCGAAAACGAATCTCACAGCTGTGATGAATTCCGCGATGGGAAACGCGCCGCCGGTCGGCAATGTTGTCGCCCAAGCTTCCCAAGGAGGCACGGCCGGCTGCCCCAGTGACATCACCGATATCTTCGGCGGCGGCTCGGTCCTTGACAATCTGGCGGCTAAGAAAGGGATGAATGCCAACTACGTGAAACTCATCCGGGGCTTCATCGGCGACGTGGTGGTGCAATCTCCCACAACGACGAAAAGCACTTATGTCGCCAGCTACATCCCGCCCTGCGACAAGAATACCGATTTCGATACGTTCATAAACGGGACGGCACAGGGGAAGGATTCAGCCGGAGTATGCACCACCATAACCGACGCCAACGCAAATCTCATGCAATACGTCTCGACCCGCATGCAGACGATATCGACAAAGATGAAGGCAAAGCAGACCCTCGACGCGACCAATGACGTTCCGTTTCTCAACGCGACACCGCTCTCCATCAGCCTCGTTCTGAAAACGGCCATCTCAACCAACACCGAGGGAGAGGTAATCGGCAAGCTTTCCGCGGTTACCGCCAGGGCATTCGCCTACTACATGCTGCTCGATCTCCTGCAGGAGGCGACGCAGCTTCAGAACCTCTC
>Ga0209317_1002532_pt1 | contig 13092 bp, 11 predicted proteins | sample RifGroB2_FD_183994 | JGI IMG/M metagenome (GOLD analysis project Ga0209317, IMG submission 183994) | Soil microbial communities from Rifle, Colorado, USA - Groundwater B2 (SPAdes) (version 2) | ecosystem: Environmental > Terrestrial > Soil > Unclassified | place: Rifle, Colorado | collected...
TCGCAAAGAAGTTACAAAAACCTCAAAGTATTATTTTTACGACAATGGCATAAGGAATGCCATTGTCGGACAATTTAACCAACTTGACAAACGAAACGATGTTGGACAATTGTGGGAAAATTATATAATCGCAGAGCGAATAAAAAAGCAAAAATACAAGGAGATTTTTTGCAATAATTATTTTTGGCGAACTTACGAGCAAAAAGAGATTGATTGGATAGAAGAAAGAGAGGGCAAGCTTTTCGCTTACGAAATAAAATGGAAAAACAGCGTTAAGGAGCCGCCAAAAGACTTCACAAAAGCTTATCAAAACTCAGAATTCCAGGCAATAAACAGAGATAATTATTTGGAGTTTATTACCTGATCAATAACGATAGTTTAAGAAAAAAACTGGCGGAAGGCGCCCTTTCGGTCATAAAAAATTTGCCCAGCAAGGAAGAAACCCTGGCTTTGTATAAGCAAAGTTGGGAAAAAGCGAGACAAAATAAAGTATTTGATGATTGACATGGTTATACTTTTGCATATACTTTAGTATATGAGAACCAGCACCACAATTTTAATAAAAACCGACAAAGTGGTAAAGAATGCGGCGAAAAAAGTGGCTGAGGAGATTGGCATACCGCTTTCTACTATTTTGAATGCGTATCTTCGAGCATTCGCGCGCGAACGCCGCGTGGAGTTTGAAGTTCCTCGCGTTCCGAATGCGACAACGCGCAAAGCGATTGCCGACGCGCGCTTCGGACGCAATATAAAGACCTTCACGAAATTTGAAGATCTTGCCTATTATATTCGCGCGCTTTAAACAAAACGTATGCGACACAGCATTGCAAAACCGCAATTTGATCGCGATATTCAGCGTCTGAAACAGCGAGGAAAAAATATTGAAAAACTAATCTCCGCAATTTCAATAATTGAACAAGGAAAAAAATTACTTCCATCGCTTCGTCCGCACAAATTGAAAGGAGAGTATGGCGGTTGTTGGGAATGTCATATAGAATCGGATTGGCTCCTTATTTGGGAGTTTTATCCTAACCGTATCTTGCTCATCCGAACCGGCAGCCATGAGGATCTTTTTGAGTAAATAATTTACCGCAATTTTATACGCAAAAAATCGGGAAAAAGCGATAAAAAATAAATAAAATGAAACTGCTGATAATAACTCAAAAGGTGGATATAAATGACGATAATCTCGGTTATTTTCATAGTTGGCTTGAAAAATTAGCCGAGAAAGCCGATATTTTTGTAATAGGCAATTATGTAGGCAAGTATGATTTGCCGGAAAATGTAAAAGTTTTTTCTTTAGGGAAAGAAAGAAGGGTTGGCAGATTGGTAAAAATTTTCAAATATCAATGGTTTTTATTGAAATTGTTGCCGAGAGTTAACGGCGTGTTTTTCCATATGTGCCCGGAATATGTTTTAGGCGCTCATTTATTGCCGAAAATTTTCAGAAAAAAAACATTATTGTGGTATACGCACAAATCCGTCAACTGGAAACTTAAACTGGCCGAAAAATCAGTAGACAAAATTTTTACCGCTTCCAAGGAAAGCTTCAGATTGCCGTCTAAAAAAGTGGAAGTAACAGGACATGGAATTGATTTGGATAAATTTAAACCCGCAGAAACAAAAAAAGATGGCTCAAAATTTAAAATAATAAGCGTTGGCAGAATTTCGCCCGTGAAAAATTATGAAATTATGATAAACATGGCGGAGATATTGAAAAACAAAGACTTTTCCGCCCAAGGCGGATCAGCCTTGGGTTGGGAGATTAAAATTGCCGGAGCGCCTATTTTAGAAAATGATAAAAAATATTTTGAAAAACTTAAAAATTTAATTAAAGAAAAAAAACTTGATGATATAGTTGAATTTGTCGGTCCCATATCCAATAAAGATATTGCGGAGTTTTATCAAAGCGGAGATTTGTTTGTAAACCTTAGTGACACCGGCAGTTTGGACAAAGCGGTGCTTGAGGCGATGGCCTGCGGATTAAAAATTTTAACTTCCAACGAAGCATTTTTAAAGACAATTCCTTTAGAAAATTTTACCATCAATGATTCGATGTCAATCTCCGATAAAATACTAAGCCTCTCTCAAAAAGAAAATAACACATATCTTCAAACTTTTATTTCAGAAAAAAATAATCTCAATAAATTAATTGAAAAGATTGTTAGTTTTTATAAAAGCATTTAGATAATTATACTTTGCATAAGGCCATATACTTCTTGCACTCTTTGAGCCAGCAAAGAGATGCGGATATTTTGTAAATATAAAGGGATAAAGGGGTTTGTAAAACTCTACAATGATGCTTTAAGATTTCGGTATATGATTACCGAACAAGCATTAAAGAAAGTTCGCATTTTAGCCTTTTGAGAAAAACACGGATTGCAAGCGACAGCAGAAGCTTTTGGCTTTAAACGACGAACCTTGTTTTTGTGGAAAAGGAAGCTGAAAGAAGCCGAAGGAAAGTTTGAAGGATTAAACAAAAAGAAAACAACGCCGAAGATTAAAAGAAAAAGAATTTGGCCGTTGGAAATACTGGCGGAGATTAAAAGATTAAGGTGGAAGCATCCCAACTCTTTCGCCTTTATGTTCGTCTTAACCGACAACGGTTCAGAATTCAAGAAACACTTTTCCGAGGAATTGAGAAAACTGCATTTAACCCATTATCACACTTATCCCAAGACTCCCAAAATGAACGCTCATCTGGAACGATTCAACTGCACCTTGCAGGAAGAGTTTGTTGATTATCACCTGGCCGACTTGCTCATTCCGGAGATCTTCAACCGCAAGTTGGCCGAGTATCTTCTCTGGTACAACGCCAAACGAGTCCATTTCGCTTTTCAAAACAAACTTTCTCCGATACAATTCATGTCATCATTACCAATTAACCAATTGCCTGAAAAGCGCAAAAGCGGGTGGCCTCATACAACCCTTTTGTTTTTTATACAAATGTAGTAATATAGACAATGATGAAAAACAAGATACTTATCACGGGTGGCGCCGGTTTTATTGGGGTAAATTCGGCCAGGCGTTTTTTAAATAGCGGGTGGGATGTGCACATTTTGGATAACTTTTCCAGAAAAGGAACCGATTTAAATATTGAGAAATTAAAGAACGAATACCCGGCATCTAAACTCAAGATAATTAAAGCTGATATAGTTAAAGATTACCTGGTGTTGTGTGCGGCCGTATCGCAAGTTGATGTGGTGCTTCATCTTGCCGCACAGGTTGCCGTAACCACCTCAGTTGCCAATCCGAGGCACGATTTTGAGACTAACGCTCTAGGGTCTTTCAATGTACTTGAGGCGGTAAGACTGTCTGGCAATAAGCCTATTGTTTTATATTCCTCAACCAACAAGGTTTACGGTTGCCTCGAATATTTGCCCGTAAAAGAACTTGATAAACATTATCAATTTAATGATGAAGAAATACACAGATATGGCATTCACGAGAATATAAACTTAGATTACCATTCGCCTTACGGTTGCAGTAAGGGAATAGCCGACCAATATTTTATAGATTACAACAGAATATACGGCCTTAAGACGGTTGTTTTCAGGCAGTCGTGCGTATACGGGCCTTTTCAATTTGGGATAGAAGATCAGGGGTGGGTGGCTTGGTTTACCATTGCCAGCATGCTGGAAAGGGGCATTAATATTTATGGCACGGGCAAACAGGTGAGAGATTTGTTGTTTGTTGACGACCTATCTCGCCTATATGAGTTGGCTATAGGTAATATAAACAAAGTTTCCGGAAAAGCCTATAACATAGGAGGCGGTCCGGAAAATAAACTGTCGCTGTTGCAGTTTCTTGATAAATTAATGTCGCACATAGGCAGAGAAATTCCTTTGACTTATTCGGAAATGAGATCAGGCGATCAGCCTATTTTTATAGCGGACACGAGAAAGGCGTTTAAGGATATGGGCTGGAAGCCGGAATACGATTTTGATACTGGCTTTGATACCATGGTGGAATGGATTACCGGAAATAAGAATATATTTAAAAAATTTTTCAGTTATTAGTATCAAAAATATAATAAGGAATTTTAAAAATGAAAAGGTTTGATTTTTTGTTAAAAAACATAAAACCGGGAAAAATTTTGGATGTGGGAAATTTGGACAAGCAAGGAAAAATTCACAAAATTTTGATTAAAAAACTTCCCAAATCGGAAATTTTCGGGATAGATGTTTTAGATCAGGAAAAACTGGGACTTTCTTTTGCGAACCAAGCGATTGGAAATATGGAAGAAATAGAATTTCCAGACATTTTTTTTGATTCTGTTTATATGGGTCAAGTTTTGGAACATTCATGGACGCCGAAAAATCTTTTAAACAAGATTTATAACATGTTAAAACCAGGGGGAGTTTTAATAATAGACGTTCCAAATGTTTATTCACTGTCAAGAATGTTCAAATATATAATAACGGGAAAAGATGTTATTTTGGGCAACCCGGACCATAAAATATTTTACTCAAAAGCAATGCTTGAAAACCTTCTTGGCGCTTCAAAATTTAAAATAAATAAAATAACCACTGAAAACGTTTTTGCCTTTAGAGGTAAACTTTTCCCCATGCCACATTTTTGGATATTTAAAAATTACGGAGAATGTTTGATGGCATCGGCTCAAAAAAACGGCTAATATAATTTTTTGATAATGATAGTTGGTCCGCTGTTTTTAAGATTGTAGATATTTTTAATTCCTCCCCCGTTGTCTTCAACCATGTCCAATTTTTCATTGTCAAACCCCTTGAAAGTTTTTAGGGTGATTCCTTGCGAGTAAAAATAAAGAGGAACGTTTTTTTTCTCCAGTAAAAAAGGATTATAAATGAAATACTGGTATTTTTCTTTTTTTATATAATTTTCCAAATTTTCGGCAAACCACGGTTCTTTGACCGTATACAAATTTAAAGCGTGGAATTTTTTACCTTTGCGCTTGCTTTGGTTTATGTTTTTTTCCGCGCGGTCAATGTTTCTTAGAGAAAAAACATCTATGGATTCTTGTTCTTTGATTGCTTCAAGCGTTGAAGGAAATCTTGTCAGAGGTGCGGCGACAACAATTCTGCTTTCTTCCGGCAAGTTTTTAATTGCCCAATCAAGAACCTGTTTTCGTGTATCGTTTTTAATTAACAAATAATCAAATTTTATTGTGTTTGCTCCCATAAAAATAAACGCAGTTGAAACCGCAATCGTGGCGCAGAAGCGGGCTTTAAAAGAATTGAGTTTCAATAATTTGTAAGCGCCGTAACCTGCAGTAATAGCAAAAATAGGATAGAGCATCAAAATATATCGCCCATTATTGAGATAAATAAGGTCAAAAAGAGCAATATAAAACAAGCTGAAGATTAAAGCGCTCCAAAAATACTTTTTTTGGTAGATAAAACTAACAATAAAGCCAAAGAGGGTAAAGAATAAAAAAGCGGGATCGGTCTTTAGAAGATTCTTAAAATAAAAGACATATCCGTCCAAAAAGGAAATTTTTCCGTCAGCAAACAAATCTCTGGCGCCTGTTGTTGCGGGATAGATATAAATTGTCAAAACAAAAAGGCTTAGAAAAATTACAATCGCTCCATATGACCATCTTTCTTTTAAAATTTTTTTAAGAGAAAGCTTGTCGTAAAAAAAGAACCAAAACAACATAAAAAATATTGAAAGCCCAACTTGATAATTGATTCCCATTCCTATTCCAGCAACCAATGAGGCCAGAAGGTATTTCTTTTTTGGCGAAAAATCTTGTCTTGAAAGGAAGTAAATAATTATAGTCAATAAAAATGTCGCCCAAATCCAATGTCGCGTCCAGTGCGAGAAACTGACGTGGAGCAAGGCAATTGATAAAAAACCAGCAGACAGCAACGCAGGGGCTTCTTTTTCAAAAAGGTTTTTTGAAATTTTATAAACTAACCAAACAGTAGCTGTTCCAAGTATTACGCTAAAAAACCTGGCCATGATAAAGAACCATGATAAATCAAGCATGGCGAAATTTTTGAAGTCGGCCATCGGTATATCGGCAAAAATAAATTTCAATCCGAGTAATGCGGAAAAAGGAATAATGTAAATGTACGAAATAAAAGGTGGGTAATATAAAACGCGCAAGAATTCCTCAATATGATTGGCAGGTATTAAGCTTTTTAATTCTATCATTTTTAAAGCTCCGAAAACAGACCCGGGTTCATCGGGTACAACCCATAAAGGCAAGCCGTAATTTATGCCAAAAATACGAACCAAAAAAGCCGTAGCCAAAATGGTTATTAAGATTATTTTAGTTTTGTTCATGATAAATACCTATTCTTTTTAAAGTTAATAAATAAATCAAGTAAAAATGCTGAACCAGAACCAGTAATTCAAATCGAAGCGGCAGCCTATATTTAAATCCATACTGAACATAAGACAAAGGGATTCTCATTAAAAAACCGGCAATAATTTTTAATCTGTGATAAATACCCCAGTATAAAAAAATCTTCCAAGAATTTATTTCAAAAACATCAACTTCTCGTCGGGTGTATATTTTTTGGTAATTCCAAAAATTTTTAACTCGTTCATCCGGCCATATAAAATAATAATAATTTTTCATTATTCCTGTTTTGTATTTGATTTTGTCAAAAACTATATGGTCATGCACTTTGCCTTTGAATTTTGCGCCAGTGCTTCTTTTAAGAAGGCGAATTTGATAAGCCGGATACCATGAAGCGTAATTTGTTATTTTGTCATTTATTATTATTTTTGTCGGCATTTTGTATACCAAAAATTCCGAATCGTTATTTACAATTTGTTTTATTTCCTCAATTGTCTCCGGCGACAGAATATCGTCCGCGTCCATAAAGAAGTACCAATCATAATTGGCGGTGTCCATGTTTTTCTGTCGCACATTCGCCTTGTCTTTCGCGCAGCGCAAGTTTGGTTCGTCCGAATCGTATTGCTTGATGATTTTTGCGCTATACTCTTTGGCAATTTCTAAAGTATTATCCGTACTATTGCCGTCGCAAATTATAATTTCTCCAAAATCTTTGAGAGATTCAAGACACCGTCTAAGAGTATCGCCGCAATTGAGAGTTAATATGCCAACCGAGCAATTTATTTTTTCACTTAATTTCATATTTATTAATAACTGATTGAACGACTTTATCAATGGATTGTTGAGAAAATAATTCTGAGGCAAGATTAATGCTTTCTCGGCTTAATTTTTCTCTCTTGACCTTATCCCTCAATTCTAAAAGACAATTAATAAAATCAGCTTTATTCTTGGCAAAATAAACATGGACGCGATCCTTAAACGGATAATCGGCTATACCTCGTTTTGATGTTATTGTCGGGATTCCTCTTGCAAGTGGTTCAAAGATTTTTTGTTGCATACCCGCTCCAAAAAAAGAAGGGGTTATGGCTATATCCATAGCTGTTAAAAACTTTTCTAGTTCTTCTCCATAGGTCGGTCCTTTATATATCACACTATTGGTAAAGTATCGGTTGCAATTTTCCGGAACTTTGTTCCCTAATATATAAAATAAAAACTGATTTGGATAATTTTCGCACACAAAAGGAGCAACTTCCTTTAAGATAAATTCTAGCGCTCTTCTGTTGTGAGAAACATTATAAGTAGAACCCATAAAAAACACATTTAGGGTTTTTTTGTCATTTATAGGATGAGATTTCTTCAGGCAATAAGGAAGACCTCTTAAAGGCAACACGCTTGCTTGTTTATTCATCATCTTATATATTTTTTCTTCTTTTGGCGTTATGGCGAATATATGGTCGCTCTTTATAGATGATAAAAATTCACTAAAAAATTTAGGCACAGACTTTAGTAAGTTAAAAGGAGTATAGCCGTCTTCTTGCAAAAAATGAATGGGTTCGTAATTTATGGATCTTGTTACTATGGGTATTTTTTGTTTGCGAACTATTCCATAAAGCGGCCAAAGATAAGTATAGTCAAACCAAACTATGTCCGGTTGCCATGTTCCCATTTCTTTTTTAAGGGTTTTTTTAATTTCTGGTTCGGCATACTCTAAAGCGGCTCCGTCCAGCAAGAATGGATTAGATATTTTAAGCAGTATTTTTTTAATCTTATCTTTAAGCGTCAAGGTTTTGTTGCTGAATTTATAAGGAACCGTAATAATAAGGATGCCTGTTTTATCCTCTGTTTCTTTGACTTGCTCTTTAGATTGCCAAGCGACTAACTTGGCTATGACTCTTACTTCATAGCCCAAATTTTTCAAATGACTTATTCCATAAGCGCGGTCGGATTGTTCCGCTCCGGTGGTGGGAAAGGGGAAACTGGGGGTTATTATCAATATTTTTTTCATTTTAATTTAATTAAAAATTTGCCGATAATTGCTGCGGTTTATATTATGTTTTTTAAAGACGATTAGCAATGATAAAGTTTCCAACGAAGAAAGAAGAATTAACGGCTCAATCAAGGAACGATACCGATGTTGTCCAACCGGCGAAATCATTATTGCATATAAGATTATAGCAGAAGCAAACAATATCGATGTCGCAAAAAATCTTTTCGTAACGGCATGTTTTATTAGTGGGTTAAGTATGGCAAGAGCGCCAAGTATTAGCGCAAGTATTTTTAAAAATAAAGAAATAATCCAAACTGGATTTTCTTTGATGTCTAGAAGGCCTTTTTTTAAATTTCCGTTTAATAAATTTTTTACCGCATCTATGTCTGATTTTTCTATGTTGCTTTGTTTTATTCCAAAATTTTCCTCTATAGTTTCAACTGTTGTATCGTGCCAAAATAATCTCGGGATATGAGTGATGTGGTAAAAAGAAAAAGAAACGGGGTCTTGAAAAATTATTTTTTTGCCAATTTCCGAAAGATTTTTTGAGTTTTCGGGCATGAAAAGCTGAGCCGCGTTTTCCGCTCCGGTTATTCTCTTGGCTTTTTCAATGTAAGTTTCATTGTTTTTGTCGTAATTTTTTTTTTTCCATATCTGGAAATAATCAGCGATAACATATAAGGTCACATTGGACACTGAAGAAAATTGCCATGTTTTAAACGAAAGGAAATTATAAATCATCCACGGAGAAACAAGGATAAAGAACAAAGAAAAAGAAAGAGCGGAAATTCTTAGCTTTTCTTTGCGTCCGGAAAACAATATTGCCAGACCGATGAAAATAAAGAAAAAGAAAAACTGCGGTTTAGTTAAAGCAAGCAATGCCAAAAAAATAGTTCCCCAAGTTAAATTTTTATTGTCGCCTTCTTTCATAAAAATAGCCAGATTCAAAAAGGATATGGTTAGGAAAAAAATGGCTGTTGGTTCGGTCATTATTGATTTTGAAATAAAAGTGGACGCTAGATACGGATTCAAGGCGAATATGATGGCGGAAAAAAATGAAACTTTTTCGCTAAATATTCTCCTGCCCAAACCATAAATACAGACAGCGGTAACAGCCATTAAAAGGTCTTGAAAAACCGCCACGTAAAACAGAGGAATTTTTAACAAAAGAAAAATTGATAAAAACAATGGATAAATAGGCGTCCGAAGATTATCTGGCTGGGGATTGTTTCCTGAGTCGGCCGACCATATTCTTTTTTCCAGAAAATTTTGGGCGGTTTGAATGTAATCCGGAGCGTCTCCGGCTTGAGAATAAAGTTCCTGTCCGCTAAAAAATAAGCCCAATCCGAACATTAGTCTTATTGTTAATGCTATTGAAAAAATTAAAATTACCTTATTTTTTAATGTCATTTTTAATTAACAGAAAGATAAAAATGATAATTTTTCGTCGTACCGTGTGTTTGCAGATTCTCTTTTATAATCTTTATTTTATCATTATTTTTAATGATATCAAAAAAAGTGGCACGGTCTTCTTGAGTAATTATTGCCAAAAAATTTTCTTGATTTATGGTTTTGTTTATTTTTACCGAGTAAGAGTATAAATCATTCAAATTTTTAAATGAAAGAATCAGCCTGTCCGAGTAAAACTCGGCGAAAAATATTTCCGAGCCGGACAATGCCTTTTCCGTGGTCACAACGATGATTTCCGGTTCGGTGTTTTTTTTAATTTCTTGCCAATTATTTATTTTATCACCGTCAATGGTATTGTTGGGCCAATTTTTAACATATGAATATGTTCCTTTCGCGCGAAATGTCCAAATAGATCCAATAGTTAACAGTAAAACAAGGCACCCAACCGCGCTTTTTTTCCAAAGATTTTTAAAGTTTATTAATATTTCATAAGTTACCGTGGAAATAAGTATCAAAACAAATGCTGCCATTTGTCTGCCTTGATATCCGAAAGTTCCCGCTATGGGCATGAGTATCGGATATATAATCCCACTGGCGGCAAGGGCGCCCGCATACTTCCATTGAGTTGGTTTAAGCAGTTTAAATTTATAAATTAAAAAAATAAGTATCAGAATAACAGGAAGCATGAACCTGGTTCTTGCATCTAAAAAATAGCCGATAGTAGACAGAGAAGCCGCTATGTTTTTAAAAAATAAGGGATAATTGCTTATGGCGGCAGGGGCTTGCGTGCTACGGAACAAGAACGACCCCCAAAAATCCAAAAACATATCTTTAACTCCAAGGTACCAAGTGTTTTGAATAATTTGCAAGAGAAAAGCAAAAACTGGCGCAGAACCCAATGTTAAAAAATATCTAAGGCTGATTTTTTTTGCGTTTATAAAATCAAGGGTGATCAGCCAGAAAAAAACAAAGAAAGTTGAATCATACGAACTAAGGGCAAGAATAAAAAACAAAGACCAGATTAGATATTCAAATTTATTTTTGATGTTGGGAGAGGGCGATTTATAAGAATATAAACTTAAGAATAAAATCGCGTATTTTAAAAAATCATCAATTGGCATATTTGCCAAAGAATCGGCATATCCTAAATAAGTGGCGGATGCGGAGTAAAAGATTGCAGATATAAATGCTATCCAAAAGTTTTTATTAAAAACAAAATAAATAAAACCAAAAAGAAAAAAGATAGAGGCGGTGGATAAGAAAATGGCTAAAAAACGATAAAAAAATCTGTCATGTATGCCCATTTTTGCAAGAAAACCGAAAGGTACCAAATAGCCTGAAGGATAATGTGTGTAATAAAGCCTTGTGCCTATAAGCTCTCCTGTTTTTGTGCCGTTGGCCAAGAATCTAAACTCCGGTTGATCTAAAAATTCTATCTTTGAGTGATATCCGGAAGGAATAAACAGCAACTTATTTTTTATAAAGCCTTGTTCCCCCCAATGGCGCGCTGTTAGCATGGTCTGAGCCGACCCGAAAGACCAATTATCCCAACTGTTTATTTTTTTTGCCTTTGCCAACAAAAAAGAAAAAGACACCGAAATAATGCCCAATAAAAGACACAACATAATAATTTTTTCTTTTCTTGTTTTTGCAATACCAAATTTTTCGATCATATAACTAAAAAGTTTAAACTTTTAATCCTATTCTAGAAATGTTATTATTACAAAGTTTTAAATTATATCAAATTATATCAAATAATCTTAAAATAAACATCACTAATTACTAAACATGAAAATTTCATTTGTTCAAAATTTTTTGGGTCCGCATTTCGGAATAATGTATCTCTCCGCTGTTTTGAAAGAAAAGGGGCACAATGCCGATGTTTTCATAGAAGATTTGGATAAAAATATTATTCAAAAAATTATTGATTCAAAACCGGACATCGTAGGATTTACTTGTATTACGGGGGAGCATAAGTGGGCGCAAAAAAGAATATTGGAAATAAAAAAATTTGTGCCCAACGCAATTGTGGTTGTCGGCGGGCCTCATCCGACCTATTTCCCGGAAATGATACAAGAAAACGGCATAGATATTATTTGCAGAGGAGATGGGGAACGGTCAATTTTGGAATTAGCGGAGAGAATAAAATACAAAAAATCAATAAAAGACATTTCAGGGTTGTGGATTAAAGAAGACGGCACAATACATCGAAATACCATAGCTAGATTGGTTGAAGATATGGACTCCTTGCCTTTTGCCGACAGGACAATTTATGACAAATACAATTTTTTTAAAAAAGAAACGGAGTTGCCGATCTGCGTTTCAAGAGGTTGCCCCTATAACTGCACTTTTTGCTACAACGCCATAAAGAGAGACTTGTATAAAGGACAAAAAATGGTTCGGATTAGAAGCGTGGATAATATTATTTCTGAAATTAAAATACTTCTTAAAAAATATCCAAGCGTAAAATCAATCATATTCAATGATGATAACTTTGGCATAGACCCGAAATGGTTTGACGAATTTTGTGAAAAGTACAAGGGGATTAATGGTCTGCCGTTTTTTGCGAGCATAAGGGCCGATTTTATAAACGAAGAGAGAATCAAGAAATTAAAAGATGCGAATTGTTTCTGTCTTTCCATGGGAGTTGAGAGCGGGGATCCAGAACTTAGAAAGTATATTCTTCATAAAAGCATTACTGATGAGGTTTGCCTTAATGCCGCAAAAATAATGAGAAAGTATGGTATCAAAATAAGAACATCAAATATGGTTTTCTTGCCTGAAGAAACAATAGAAAAAGCTTTCAGCACAGTAATATTGAATAAAAAAATGAAGGTTGATTTCCCTTGGGCATATGCTTTGCAGCCATACCCGGACACGGATATATATAAATATTCTATTGAAAAAGGATTTCTGGACAAAAATTTTTCGTTTGATGACATAGATCCTTTGGGCATGCTGGAAAGTCCTCTGGCCAGCAAATTGAAAGATGGAAACAAAATCAAAGTCTTGCAGAGATTTTTTTATTTTGGCGTAAAGGTGCCCGGCTTTATCTACCTACTAAAATTGTTAGTGTATATTCCGAATAATTTTCTTTTTGATTTTTTCCACAAGTTTTCTATTTTAATAAGTTATGCCACTTATCATCAAATCGGAATTATTAGAGCGCTCAAGATAGCATTGCAAGCCAGAAAGGTAGAAAAAAGAAAATAAGCCGCAATATTGCGTTAATCCGTTTTTTTACAACTGTTTTAGGCACAGACATTTGGCGGTCTAATTAACTGATAATCTGCCAGAAATTCAATCGGTGTTTTTCCATTTAAACCGCAATGTTCCAAATTATTGTATTCATCGTTCCAAATTTGTATTTTGTTTTTTAAATCACCAAGAGATTTGAATTTGTTTTTAT
>Ga0209317_1002534_pt1 | contig 13083 bp, 13 predicted proteins | sample RifGroB2_FD_183994 | JGI IMG/M metagenome (GOLD analysis project Ga0209317, IMG submission 183994) | Soil microbial communities from Rifle, Colorado, USA - Groundwater B2 (SPAdes) (version 2) | ecosystem: Environmental > Terrestrial > Soil > Unclassified | place: Rifle, Colorado | collected...
AGAGCGACACCATCGAGGACGTCTACGAGCCGTTCCTGATCCAAAACGGATTCCTGAACCGCACCCCGAGGGGGCGCGTGGCGACGGCCGCCGCCTACAGCCATTTCGGCAGGATAGCGCCCGAACCGCCGCAGGGCAGACTGTTTTAGGGGTTATATGCAGCTTATCTTTGATTTTCCCGTAGTGCCGCGTTTTGGCTTTGAGAACTTCGTGGTCTGCGGCGGCAATAAGACCGCGTACCAGTTCGCTCAGAAGCTGGCCACCGGGAATGACGCGGAAAACCTGCTCTACGTCTACGGCCCCGAGGGGTCCGGCAAAACCCACCTCCTTACAGCCCTCTCCACCGCCATCGAGGGGGAGTATTTCTCCTTCCGCGATGCCGACACCCTCTATCACGGCGACTACAGAAGCGAAGGCCCTTCCAGGCTGGCCGACCGCTTCGCCGGCTCCAGCGCGCTGATCCTCGACGACCTGCACCTGCTCCCCGACAACCAGGAAGTCCGGGTGGAATTGTGGGAGCTTTTCAACGCCTTCTATAGCACCGGGAAGAAGATAGCGATGGCAGGGCTCAACCCGCCAAAGGAACTGCCGCATCTGGACGGTCACCTGACCAGCCGTCTGCTGTGGGGGCTCGTTGCGCGCATGGACGTCTCCGACGACGAATCCAGACGCATGATCCTGAAAAAGCTCGCCGAGGACCGGCAGATGTCGCTTCCCGAAGACGTCATCGACGAGATGCTCTTGCGGGTACGGCGGGACATCCCGTCCCTGGTCTACGCCCTGGAGACCATCAACCGCTTCGCCATATCCACGAAGAGGAAGGTGAGCCTGAGACTTGCGAAGGAGATCCTGAAAACCAATTGACCTACGATTGGCGATGGACAGTGGTGACATGAAAAAGGCTTCTGACACTCCTCGTTACGGGGTATCCAGAAGCCTTTTCAGCTAAAACAGTAATGAATGAAACGCCCCAAGGCATGGCGTTTATCTTTATCTTTATCTTAACCTGCTTTCTTAGTTTCCAACTCCTCCCAACGCCCATAGGCTGCGGCCAGCTCGGCCTCGAGGCGGCTGTAGTTGGCCGAGATGCCGGCTACGCCCCCCTCGGCCGTAGCGTAGGAGGAGGGATCGGCCAGCATCGCCTCTACTGCGGCAAGATCCTTCTCCAGCCCGGCTATGCCCTCCTCCAGCCGCTCCAGCTCCAGGCGCTCTGCATAGGTGAGCCCCTTTTTCGGCTTGTCCGCTTTCGCCGCCTGGGCTTCCCGCTTCTCTACACGCTGGGCAGCGGCGGCCGCGCGGACAGCATCCTTGCGCTCGCGGTAGTTGCTGTAATTCCCCTCGTAGAAGACCACCTCTCCATCGCCTTCGAAGGCGAGCACGCCGGTCGCCACCTTGTCCAGGAAGAAGCGGTCGTGGGTCACCATCAGCACGCATCCGGGAAAGGAGGCGATGGAGGCGTCCAGAAGCTGCAGGGTCGGGATGTCGAGGTCGTTGGTAGGCTCGTCCAGAATCAGGAGGTTCGAGTCCTGCAACATGAGCCTTGCCAGTATGAGCCGGCTCTTCTCACCCCCGGAGAGGCTCCCGATGGGGCGCCTCCTGTCCTCGGGGGAGAACAGGAACTCTTCGATGTAGCCGATCTTGTGCCGCTTGTCACCGGTAGCGGTGGTGACGTAGTCCCCTTCGCCGAAGAAATCGTAGATGGTCTGCGTCGGGTCGATCACCTCGCGCAGCTGGTCGAAATAGGAGATCTTGGTTTTCTTGCCGACCACCACCTTCCCGTGGTCCGGCTCCTCCTCTCCCATGATCATCCTGATCAGCGTCGTCTTGCCGCAGCCGTTGGGCCCTATCACGCCGACCCGGTCGCCTTTCTTCATGCCGAAGGTGATCCGGTTGATCAGCTTCCTGTCGCCGTAACCCTTGCCGACCTGGTCCAGCTCCAAAATGGTCCCGCCAAACCCCTCCTCGGTGTTGAACCCGATCTTCAGATCCTTCCGTGCCGGGCCGGAGCAGGCCTCTTCAAGCTCGTAAAAACGATCGATGCGCGCCTTCTGCTTGGTGGAGCGGGCGGGGGGGCCTCGCCTGATCCAGGCGGTCTCCGTGCGCAGCAGGTTCAAAAGGCGCGAGCGCCTGGTCGTCTCGTTCATGAGCCGCTCTTCCCGAAGCTCCAGGTAGGTGGAATACCCCCCCTGGTAGGAGATCATCCCCCCCCGCTCCAGCTCCAGCATCCTGGTGACCACCTGGTCCAGGAAATAGCGGTCGTGGGTGATCAGCATGACGGCGCCGGGGTAAGCCTTGAGGTGGTCCTGGAGCCACTGGGTCGTGTCGGCGTCGAGGTGGTTGGTCGGCTCGTCGAGGAGCAGGAGTTCAGGGGCCTGCAAGAGGAGCTTGGCCAGCGCCACGCGGCGCTTGGTGCCGCCGGAGAGGACGCCGATGCGCTGCTCCCGCTCCGGCAGCTGCAGGTGGGTCATTATCTCGGAAACGCGGTGGTCGGTGTTCCAGCCGCCGTGGTGCTCGATCCAGGCGGAAAGCTCCCCCTGGCGCACCAGGAGCCTGTCCATGTCGGGAGGGTTGGTGGCCATCCGCTCCGACAGTTCGTTGAAGCTCGCGATGGCGGCACGGATCTCCTTCAATCCACCCTCTATCTCGGCCGCTACGGTGGAGTCGTCATCGAGCACCGGCTCCTGGCTCAGGTAGCCGACCGTGGCGCCGCGCTTCATGGCGATGGATCCGCCGTCATGGTCCTCGCTGCCGGCGAGGATGGTCAGAAGCGTCGACTTGCCGGCGCCGTTGGCGCCGATCAGCCCCACCCTCTCCTCTTCGCCCACGGCGAAGGTCACGCTGTCGAGAAGCTCCCGGGAGCCGAAGCTTTTGCAAAGGCCTGTGATGTCTACTACGTTCATTATTGAAACTCCGGAATCTGACCGATCAGCCCGATTGGACGATCTGGCTGCTCGTCAGCTTAAAACTTGAATAAATCGGTGATCTTGCCAAAGAGAGCCGACGGGCGGTACTGCTTGGGGATTGCGTAGGTGCCGGTACGGTTGATCGGAACGGTCATCTGTCCCATCGGGGTTTCGATGTCGAGCCCCGCGGCCAGCTGATACGGGACGTTCTCAGGGTCGGGCTTTCGCTTGAGGATCTCCAGCATGTCGCCGTAGGTGATGCGGATCGGTATGCGCAGGTCGGTTTCCGCCTCGCCGGCGAACTTCATCTCCTCCCGCGCGCCCCCCTTTACTAACGGGGTCGCCATGACCCTAAGATCGTAGCTGTACCCCCGCAGTGTGACATCGAAGCTGTTGGGGTTTTTCACGCGCAGGAACAGTTCCAGCCCCGCCCCCGCAGGGTCCAGCGACACGACGTTAAGATCCTTCACCGTCACGACCGGTTGATGCACGGTGGTGCACCCGGCGAGCATCATGAGCAGCAGCAGTAGATAGGCGATTTTCTTCAAAACGAACTCCTGAAAATGGCATCTCCCCCCGACCATCCCCATGAAGGGGAGCACGATTTAAAGCAGGGGAAGACTGTCACTAGTCGACACGGCTTTGAGCTTGAAACGATAACGGGCGGGTCCCGGAAAGGAACCCGCCCACTATAGCACAACCGTACCGCAAACAGCAAAAGGACTATCTAGTTACTGGCTATCTGCATCAACATATCCTTCTGCATCTCGCTCAGTATTTCCGCCCTGCACCGCTTGCGAACCTTGTCATAGGCCCTGGCGGCCGGACCTATTCCACAATAGAGCCTTTTCGCCCTTGCCTTGTTTCCCTTCGCCATGCTGAGCTTTTCGTGCAGTTCCTTTACCGCGGCATCGGCGCATTTCTCGTCGTCCCACATCTCCTGCGGGGTGTAACCGTGGCTGGCTGCCCTCTCCGGCATCAACTGCCAGACACCCAAGGCTCCCTTGGAGGAAACTGCCCTCGATGACAGCTTGTGTCCGCCTGTTTCCGCCAGAGCTATCTCAGCCAGGTCCAGCGGTGTGAATTTCGTCCCCTCCGTCTGCTCGTAGCAGATCTCCGCCAGCCATTTCGCCCGGGCCGGTGTCGTCCTGCGGGCAAAGGCTGCGTAGATGGCGGGAACCAACCTCTTCCTGCCGTCGAGTTCCTCGTCTTCGGTCAGGGCCAACTGCGCCATGGGGGTTGAAACGGGTGCCTTCGCCCCTGCCTTTTCGCTCCCCTCCGCCCAGGCGAGCAGCGCCCGGTCCGATTCGGAGATCCCCGGACTAACCGGTACCTGCGCCTGCTGCAGGTGGGACTGGTCGCACGATGCTGTCAACATCAGCATCACAACCAGCAATGCAAATTTCTTTTTCATAGATCACTGTCTGAATGGCTTGTGCCGGCTTGTAGAATACATAAATGTCGGTAGTGAAGCCCGCGCCAATCATCTCCTTTCATTAAAATGCAATTGGCTCGTCGCCAACCTGAGGGTTCTAGTGTAGCCAAACCCGACAACATTGCAAGCGTCACATTAAATACTCGCAACATTTGTCGATAAAAAAGGAGGCCCGCCCTAGCGGTCCTCCCCCACTAAAACCTCGAAATTTCCATATATTAAAGCTGCACCCCCATAACGTCCGCCACGGTGTGGATGTCCTTGTCGCCCCTGCCGGAAAGGCAGACGACGATGCTCTCATTGGTTTTGAGTTTCGGCGCAAGACGCAGTGCGTGGGCAACTGCATGCGATGACTCAAGCGCCGGAATGATCCCTTCCTCGCGGGTCAGGATCTGAAATGCTTCGAGCGCCTCGTCGTCGGTGACGGAGACGTAGGTGGCCCGCCCGCTATCCTTCAAAAAGGCATGCTCGGGGCCGACCCCGGGGTAGTCAAGGCCGGCTGATATCGAGTGGGCATGGGCAATCTGCCCGAACTCGTCCTGCAAAAGGTAGGTCTTGTTGCCGTGCAGGACACCGACGGTTCCCGCGCAAAGCGGCGCCGCGTGACGCCCCGAATCGATGCCGTAACCCGCGGCCTCGACCCCGATCATCTGAACGCCGGCGTCGTTGGTGAACGCATGAAAGAGGCCGATGGCGTTGCTGCCACCCCCCACGGCTGCGACCAGGTAATCAGGAAGCCTTCCTTCCGCCTCCAGGTGCTGCGCCCTCGCCTCGTTGCCGATGATGGCCTGGAAATCCCGCACCATTACCGGGTAGGGGTGCGGCCCGGCAACCGTGCCGATGATGTAGAAGGTATCGGACACGTTAGTCACCCACTGGCGCATGGCTTCGTTCATGGCATCCTTGAGCGTTGCGGTACCGGAGCTGACCGGGTTCACCTTGGCGCCCAGCAGTTTCATCCGGAAGACGTTCAACGACTGGCGCCGGATATCCTCCTCGCCCATGAACACCTCGCACTCCATGCCGAACAGTGCAGCAACAGTCGCCGTCGCCACGCCGTGCTGTCCCGCACCTGTCTCGGCTATTACCTTTTTCTTCCCCATCCTTTTGGCCAACAGCCCCTGGCCGATGGTGTTGTTCACCTTGTGGGCGCCGGTATGGTTCAGGTCTTCGCGCTTCAGGTAGATCTTCGCCCCACCGAACCTGCGGGTCAGTTTCTCGGCAAAGTAGAGAGGATTCGGCCGTCCCACATACTGGCGCATGTAGTAGGCAAACTCCTCCTTGAACTCCTTATCGTTGCGATAATGGTTATACGCTTCCTCGAGTTCGAGGAGCGCCGGCATAAGCGTTTCTGAAACGTATCTGCCGCCAAAACGGCCGAAGTGTCCAGTAGTGTCAGGCAGGCTCAAGTTATCCTCCAGAACGTATATGAAGAAGGCATAATAGACTATCTCTCGATAAATTGCAAGCTTACAGAATCCGGGTCCCAGTCAAGCCCCCGCCGTTACTGACTTTTAGCCGTTTCTCTTTGCCTTATTTCCCGCTTTGAGATACAAATATCGTCTCTTTTTACAGCTTATTTTCGATCGCTGAAAGACAGGTTTTTCTCAGCTGAAAGGACCTCAGAGAGAGGTCCTTCTTTGAAGGTTTTCACCTTCCTGTCTTAGCCGATCTTCTTTCAGTCAAAGGGGTATCAGATGTCACTGGAAAAACCGTTTCACATTGTGCTAGTGGAACCGGAAATCCCACCCAACACAGGGAACATCGCCAGGCTTTGCGGTGCCACCGGCACCATTTTGCACCTGGTCGGAAAGCTCGGCTTCTCAACCGATGACCGTTACCTGAAAAGGGCGGGGCTCGACTACTGGAGCGAGGTGGATATCCGTTACTGGCCGGACCTCGCCGCCCTCAAGCAGGCATACCCCGAAGGACGCTTCATCTACACCAGCAAGAAGGCGCCCAAAAGCTACCTCGACATGGAATTCCGGCCCGGCGACTTCATGGTCTTCGGCAAGGAGACCAAGGGGCTTCCCGACGAGCTGATAGAGGCAAACCCGGAGACCGCGCTGAGGATCCCGATCATAGGGAAGGTGCGCAGCCTCAACCTGTCCACCTCCGCCGGCATCGTGCTTTATGAGGCGCTGCGCCAGACCGGGGCGCTGAAGGATGCCTAGCGGGGGTCCGGTCGGGGGGAAGTCCCACATGGGCAAACGTAGGTGCAAATAATCAAGAGGAAGAGGCCACTATAAAGGGAGACATGGATGTTCGAAAAAAGTAGCGAATGCGGTTACAAGCAGGTACTGCCCGGAATCAGGCAAAAGACGCTGGTGCATGGCAGCACCACCTTGATGGTGGAATTCCTTTTGGACAAGGGGGCACAGTTGCCGCTGCATGCCCACCACCATGAGCAGACCGGTTACCTGGTGGCAGGATACATACGGCTTACCATCGGAGGGAAGGTTCACGAGGTGCTGCCGGGGGATAGCTGGTGCATTCCGGGGGGGGAACAACATCGCGCCGAGATCGTGGAAGAATCGGTGGCTGTCGAGGTGTTTTCGCCGGTGCGGGAAGATTACCTGCCGTAAGACAATGAACCGTTACACCCATTGGTAAATCAGGAAGGCGAAGCTCACGGAAATGGCCAGGAAGGCCACTAGGGCGAGAAGACCGTCCCTGGCGATGAGCGCCAGCCCGAAAGCGGTCAGGGCAAGGCCTGCAACGTGCGCGGAAAACGGGACCAGTTCCATCATCGGCATGACGGCCGCGATCGCGGCACAGACGAGCGAAATGAGGTAGGTGCTCCCCCCCCTGATGAAAGCGGGGAGGCGCGGCCGCAGCCAGCGGTCCACGAAACGCGCCGACGGTCGCAGCCAGTTTATCGCCCTGTGCACCTTGCGCTGCTCCAGGGAACGCCTCAACACAAAAGCCGGGAGCCAGAAATGGTCACGTTGAAACAGGAGCTGCCCGGCGATCAGAAGGACCAGCACCCCCATGGTGGTCGGGACTCCCGGCATGCCGCTCAGGGGCGAGGTCATGATCACACCCACCAAAAGCAGCAGCGGCCCGAACGACCGATCCCCTACGGATTCCACGATCCTTCCCAGAGAGACACGCCCTTTGCGGTCCGCAGACTCACCGATCCGATCCAGCATTTGCTCGAGATTGGTAATCTCTTGAGTCATTTCGGACATCTCCTCCCCCCCACAAGTATTTCCGAAGAGTACATAAGAACAGTTGCATGTCAAGATTGAACTCCGCCGCTCCCGCGCAGCACATCCATATGGGAATTATAATATTCCGCCGAACTTGACCCCGGTCCCCGCCCGGCTACAATCCCACATAGGAATAATTACGAACTAGCGGGACGGCAACATGGAAAACGAGACCGCACCGATTGAACGGCGTATTGCCGAATTTACCGAAGCGTGCCGTCGAGCAGGGCTGCGGATCACCTGTCAGCGGCAGGAGATCTTCCGGGAACTGGCAAAGGCGAAGGACCACCCTTCCGCGGAAGCGCTCCACAAGAGGCTGCGCTGCACATTTCCCAACATCTCCCTAGACACCGTCTACCGGACCCTCTCCACCCTGGCTTCATGCGGGGTGATCAGCAAGATCGACACGATGGAAAGCCAGGGAAGGTACGAGGCCAATTTCGTGCGTCATCACCACCTGATCTGCCATGGGTGCAAAGAGATCATCGATTTTCAGTGGCATGACTTCGACGAGGCGGCACTGCCGCAGGAAGTGAGAAGCTGGGGGCGCATAGGGAGCCCCAATGTGGTTATTTACGGCATCTGCCAAAAATGCCTGGACCTGCAGGACGGATAAACCCGCAGAAGTGCAACCGCATACGGACCGGATCATGCCGGCCGTCATATACAACAACAGGAGGAATTGATGTCGACAAAGGAAAATTTAGCCGAAGCGTTTGCAGGTGAGAGCCAGGCCAACCGGAAATACCTTGCCTTCGCCAAGAAGGCAGAGGCGGACGGGCTTCCGCAGGTAGCAAAACTGTTCCGCGCCGCGGCCCATGCGGAAACGGTGCACGCCCACGCCCACCTCAAGGCGATGGGGGGGATCAAGAGTACGCTCGAAAACCTTCAGGAAGCCGTCGAAGGGGAGAGCCACGAGTTCCGGAAGATGTACCCTCCCTTCCTGGAGCAGGCGAAGAAGGATGGGGACCGCGCGGCGGAGAACTCCTTCAAGTTCGCGCTAGCGGTTGAGGAGATCCACCACGACCTGTACCAGAAGGCAGTGGCAGCTGTGCAAGGTGGCGCCGACCTCGCCGCTCGCCCCGTCTACGTATGCGAAGTCTGCGGCAACACGGTGTACGACGCGGCGCCGGACAAGTGCGAGATCTGCCTGGTCCCCAAGGAGCGCTTCACCCTGATCGCGTAAAGCCGTCGCCTGAAACGACACGGGCGCTGCCGATTCGGCAGCGCCCTTTTTTGTGCCATAAACCTTTTCCACCTATCAGGGGTTCCGTATCGCCACCCGCCCCCTGGTCGCCCAGTCGTTGTGCCCCCCTTCGATCGCCCGGAAGGTCGAGCCTTTCTTGCTGTCGGCCAGGGCCTTGGCGAATTTCATCGGAATCACCTCATCATCCCTGATGCCGAAGATCTCCAGCCTCCCCTTGTACTCCCGAAGCGACTCGACGTTGTCCCAGTCATCGGACAAAAGCAGGCGGACCGGGAGGAAGGGGTAGTGGTGACTTCCCACCCGGTGCAGCTTGTCGAACGGGGCCACCAGCACCATCTTGTCCGGGGGAGGCTTCTGGCTCGCCAGCACGGATGCCGGGCCGCTCCCGAGCGACTCCGCCATCACGCAAACAGGCGTGCGCGTGAACCTCGACCTGAGCAGCAGGTAGGCCTGCCTGGCGGCCTCGTCAAAGCTCTTTCGGGAGGGAGTTCCGGGGCGCTGGCCGTAACCGGGGTATTCGAGAATGAAGACAGAGTCGAGGGGGGAGAAAGAAGAGAGGGCATAGACGCGGTCGCTTGCCTGGCCGCCGTTTCCATGCAGCATCAGCCAGACGTTGCCGGGGGACGGCACCTCACGCGAGAAACCGATCAGTTCCCCCCGGTGGCGCCACTCCGAGAGGCCGTTATTCCGGCTGTGATGCGTCGGGAAGTAGAGCAGCTGCCGCTGCCATGCCGCGGCCGCCAGCACCAGCGCCACCAGGCAGACCAGCAGCAGGATCAACATGCGCATCTAGACCCCTCAGGTTAAGGTTAAGGTTGAGACTAACATTAAGGCAAAGTGAGGAGCTAGGAGCTTTTCTTCTTAACCTTAACCTCAACCTTAACCTGTTTTTTTCACCCAAGCGTGAAGTACACCGTTGCACCCAGGTCGACTGCGCCCTGCGCCCAGACGCAACCGCCATGACGCTCGACGATGCGCTTGACCGTAGCTAGGCCGATTCCCGTCCCTTCGAACTCCGATCCGTGCAGACGCTGAAAGGGACCAAACAGATTGTCCTTGTACGCCATGTCAAAGCCAACACCGTTGTCCCTGACGAAGAACGCCTCCCGCTCCTCGCATGCCTCTCTGCCGAGTTCTACCCTGGCACAGTCACGGGGGCTGGAATACTTCCAGGCGTTGCCTAACAGGTTCTCCAGCATCTGCCCCAGAAGGACCCTGTCACCGCATACCTCCAACCCGGGCTCGACGACGAACTCGACGCGACGCTCCGGGTCGGCTTCCTGTAATTCCGCGATGATGGTCGGGGCCATCTCGCTCAGGTTGACCGGGACCTTGACGAGTTCAGACCGGCCGACGCGGGACAGCTCCAGCAGGTCGTCGATCAGGTCGCCCATCGTGCGGCTGGAGTTACGGATCCGGTCCATGTATTGCGTCGCATCGGGGGGGAGTTCGGAGCCGAAATCCTCCTGGATTATGGCGGTGTAGCTGTTGATATGGCGCAGCGGCCCGCGCAGGTCGTGGGATACCGAATAACTGAAACTTTCCTGCTCCCGCATGGCGGCCTCGAGCCGGGCCGTCCGCTCGGCCACGCGCCCTTCCAGCTCCTCGTTCAGACGATGCAGCTCCTCTGCCATGCGGCGGCTTTCGGTGATGTCACGGGAGATGCCGAAGATCCCTATGACGCTGCCTTCTCTGTCATGCACCGGACCTTTGATAGTCTCTCTCACTATCTTCCTTCCTGAAGCATGGGTGAACTGGGACTCGTGTACCTGCGTCTCCTTGGTTTTCAGCACTTCTTGATCCTGCTGCATGATCTGCTGCGCCTCATGTCGGGAAAAGAGACAGGTATCGTCCTTTCCCAGCACCTCTGCCGCGCTCTTGTTCAAGGCCTGCTCCGCCGCCCCGTTGACGAGGACGTAGCGCCCCCGGATGTCCTTGACGAAGATGGCATCGGTACTTCCCTGGATCACGGCATCGAGCAATTCCTGGTTCTGACTGAGAGAATCTTCCGCCTGGACAAGCTCGGCGACACTCCGCTGCAACTCGTCATTCAGAGTCATGAGCCGCGTCTGTTCGCGGTCAAATCGTTGCAGCAACACCCAGAGCATCAATGAGCAGCAAACGGCAGTCACGGAAAACCCGACCATCAGGTCGGCAGTCCTGTGGTACGGGGTCACAAAGGGGATCACCCAATCTGGCAGGTGCAGTTCCGCCGCCAGCAGCAGTGCATTACTGGCGACGGCGATGGTCAAAAGCAGACAGCGCGCCCTGCCCCGGAAAAATATCGGGACATAGACGAACAGGATGAAAAAGTAGTAGCTGGCGCTCCCATGCGAACCCCCGTTCGGGAACCAGACCAGGATCAGCACAATCAGGAGCAGGAAGAACAGCGATTTCGTATGGTAACGCCCGCGACAGGATTCCCGTGCCAGGTAGAGGGTCGACAGCCCGAAGAGCAGGACCACCAGGTTGATCCATGGAGAGAGTTGGTGCAGGTAATCAGTCGGGATGATGACAAAAAACGAAAGCAGACCAGCAGAGACGCAAAGCAGCCTGAAAAGGAGGAGTTCCATTCCCTCTTCCTCTTCTTTCAAGATGCAGGACCTCAGCCTTTGAATGAAGGAATCCATATCGATCGATCTCGCCCTCGTGTTTATGGCGACGCAAAAACAACCGACACGCTAACACATGAACAAACATTTATAAAGTATTTTTTTGATACAAGTGACGTTCAGCCAGAGAAGGGGAGGGTAGCGCGCGTCTTTCAACGCGCGAAAAGAATCGTGCGGGGCTATTGACAGGTAGTGAAGTTGCCCTAGTGACAGTCGAGGAAAACGGCAAACAGTGCGGTTTGTATCAGCAAAGCGAAACCATGTTGCGCCCACCGACCTTGCTTCTGTACATCTGGCTGTCGGCTCTGTCGATGATGCTGGTCCCGCAGTCACCCACCTCGGCCATGGTTCCGCCGATTGAGACGGTGACCCCCAACCGTTGGTCTCCATCCATTATAAAACTCCTACCTACTGCGACACGGACACGCTCGGCTATAGCGGCGAGGGCTGTGCGGTTTATGCCCGGCAATATGGCAATGAACTCCTCGCCACCCCAGCGGGCAGCCGCGTCCATTTTCCTGAATACGTTGACCATCGACTTGGCAACCATCTTCAGCACATCATCCCCGGTCCTGTGCCCGTAGCAGTCGTTGACGCCCTTGAAATGGTCGACATCCAGGAACAGGACGCCAAACTGCCTCCGGTGCGCCTGCCAGTCGTGCAGACGCGAATCCAGCGACATGTCGGCGTATCTGCGGTTCCCGATCCCGGTGAGAGGATCTATGAGGACATCCTGCTTGAGCTTCTCAAGCGCTTCCAGTATCTGCATGGCATTGGAGTTGTCGGTAAAGATCTCCACCGCTCCGACGATGTTCCCATGCCCGTCCCTCACCGGCGAGGTGCGGACCTGCACTGGAAGCCGATAGCCGTGCTTGTGGTGCACCAGCACGTTGGTTTCGCGTATCCTGCCGTCCGCCATGGTGGCTGAAAGCGGGCAACGCTCCTCGCAGAGCTCCTGCCCGTTACCCTCTGCGTGGCGCAGGAGGTTGTCGGCACAGCGTGAGCCGATCACCTCATCGGCGCTGTATCCGGTTATTCTCTGCGCTGCACTGTTCCAGAAAGAGATGCGCCGTTCCAGGTCGACGTAGTATACGCCATCGAAAAGACTGTTCAGCAGCTTGTCCGACGATATAGCTTGCATTGGCTGGGGACTCCTTCTGTTGTAGCACGCAGGGGAACTGCGCCCGTAGCATTGTCACAGGCATGACACAATTCGAATCAAAAACTGGTTGTGAGTGAGAAAGAGGTGCTTAGAAAGGTTTATCGGAACAGACCGCTACAGACTTGAATTTTTTTCCCTACCCCTGCCCTGGCCGGCGCACGTCTACCTTCAGATGCACGTACCAGTAGGCAAATGCGACAAAAAGCACTCCCCCGAGTATGTTGCCGAGTGTCACCGGCAGCAGGTTATCCCTGAAGCAGGCAGTCCAGGTAAGCCCCGGCACTTCGCGCCCCAACCGCCCGGCCAGCAGCAGCCCGGTGGGGATAAAGTACATGTTGGCGATCGAATGCTCGAAACCGCTGGCGACAAACGCCATGATGGGCATGTAGCAGGCAAGTATCTTCCCCGGCACCTCGCGGGCGGCCGTGGCCATGAACACGGCCAGGCAGACCAGCCAGTTGCAGAGAATGCCCCGCACCAGGGCCACCGTGAAGGGAAGCTGACATTTTGCCGCGGCGATCCCTATGGCGTGATCGGCGACGCTCCCGTTCA
>Ga0209317_1002539_pt1 | contig 13068 bp, 12 predicted proteins | sample RifGroB2_FD_183994 | JGI IMG/M metagenome (GOLD analysis project Ga0209317, IMG submission 183994) | Soil microbial communities from Rifle, Colorado, USA - Groundwater B2 (SPAdes) (version 2) | ecosystem: Environmental > Terrestrial > Soil > Unclassified | place: Rifle, Colorado | collected...
GGTGCCGAAGACTGGAATCGAACCAGCACACCCTTGCGAGTACTAGAACCTGAATCTAGCGCGTCTACCAATTCCGCCACTCCGGCTTGCGAGAGACCTACTTATAGCAAAGGAGGCTTCTCCATGCAAGAAAAAAATCGCCTGAATGATTAACTTTTTTGGCCGGCGACATAAATATAGGAAAAAACGATGGATGTAAAAAAGGGGGCCTGAGCCCCCCTGGTATACTCACTATTTTGCGCTGCCTGTTACTCCCTGACGTAGGTGTCCATGTCGGATTCGTCGACCATTGCCATGATCCGGGCGTACTCGGCTTCGATGGTGAGGTAGTGGTTGTGGGTCTCGTTGGCGTTCCACAGGAAGATCTCCTTGATGCCGGGGTCGGAGATTCTTGCGGCCGTCTCGCGGAGGGTACTCTCCAGGTTGGTCTCTTTCTCCATGGCGTACTCCAGGGCCTTTTGCTCGGTGAAGTCAGAAGCGATGGCCTTTTGGATGGAGGAGACCCAGAGCGCCTCGTTATGCGGCGGAGCGGTGATGAATTCTTCAAAGGAACCGAGGTCGCTGCCATGATAGGCTTTGAAGAATTGAGCGGCATGTTCCTTCTCTTCTCTGGCCAGTTGCTCGAACAACCTCTTGGCTTCCTTGTCTTTCATATGCTGTGCGCCAATCTGGTAGAAGTTCATCGCATTCTTTTCAGTTCGTATCGCCTGCTTAAGTGCGTCCTGTGTGTCTTTCATTCACCCCTCCCGTCTCCATGAATATCATCAAATCGTTGGTGTAGACATTATATGGGGTGTTGTTTGATTGTCAACCGGACCACCCTTGCCGGCCTATGTCAGTGGGGAAGGGGGGGCGGTGAATAAGCCGGATGGGCGGCGTATAATCCGCCGGCACCTGATGGCAAGGGGATGTTATCTGATGCCATAGGCACTGAACTTGGAGGCGTGAGATAATGCTGGATTTGATGTGGTGGCTGGTGGGGATAAGTGCTGGAAACAAAAAAACGCCCCGGCTTAAAAGCTGGAGCGTTGTGTTTGTGTGGTGCCGAAGACGAGACTCGAACTCGTACAGGCTATCGCCCGCCACCCCCTCAAGATGGTGTGTCTACCAATTCCACCACTTCGGCAAGAAGAACCCAGTTTGTATCATTTGCTGCAGCTGAAGTCAAGAGGATTGGAGCACATGCTGACTCTTTTTTCAAACTGCTGATCGTGGGAGAGCGTGACGCACTACTTCTCCGGAGCAGAGCAGGTAGCGGCAATAAAAAAAGCGTCCCGGCTCTGTGAGCAGGACGCTTTTGTGTTTCAGATGGTGCCGAAGACGAGACTCGAACTCGTACAGGCTATCGCCCGCCACCCCCTCAAGATGGTGTGTCTACCAATTCCACCACTTCGGCAAGAAGAACCAGCTTTTTATCATTAGTCGGCAGAGATGTCAACAGCAAATCTCTAATAATTACTTCGCGGGAGCTGCGGGAGCTGCGGGTGCTGCAGGGGCAGCAGGTGCTGCAGGTGCTGCAGCGTTGCCGGGTGCCGCCGGTTTGATCGGCTGCTGCAGCGGCAGGCCGCCCATCGGAGCCGGTTTCGCCTTGGGAGCCTTGGACATGATGGAGGATCCGCCGCCTTTGCCGGACACGAAGGCCAGCGAGAGGGAGGTCAGCATGAAGATGATGGCCGCGTAGGTGGTCAGCTTGCTCATGAAGGTGTTGCCGCCGCCCGCGCCAAACACGGACTGGCTGCCGCTGGCGCCGAAGGATGCACCCATCTCGGCCCCTTTGCCGGACTGCAGCAGGACGACTACGATGAGCGCGAGACAGACGATGACGTGCAGGGTTACCAGTAAAATAGTCATTAAAAAACTAACCTCCGAGATTGTTCAAAGAGACTGCCAAAAAGACTGTTTAGCATATTTGCAAAAAATAACCAAGAGTTTATTCGCCGAAACGGACGATTGAGGCAAAAGAGGCGCCCTTGAGGCTTGCTCCCCCCACCAGGGCTCCGTCTATGTCAGCGCAGGCCATCAGCCCTTTCGCATTCTCGGGTTTCACCGACCCGCCGTACAGTATCCTGACCTTGTCTGCGGCGCTCTGGCTGAACAGTTTGGCCACGACGCCGCGGATGAAGGCGTGGGCCTCCTGGGCCTGCTCGTCGGTGGCTACCTTCCCGGTGCCGATGGCCCAGACCGGCTCATAGGCGATGATGACCGGTGCAAACTGGGTCTCGGTCAGCCCCTCCAGGCCTCCCTTCACCTGGCGCTCCAGCACCTTGAACGTCTCTCCCGCCTCGCGCGCCTCCAGGGTCTCGCCGATGCAGAAGATAGGGACCAGTGCCCCCTTGAGGGCCGCCTTGATCTTCTTGTTCACCGTCTCGTCCGTTTCGCCGAAGTACTGCCTGCGCTCGGAGTGCCCGATGATGACGTGGCTTGCGCCGGCGTCGAGCAGCATGCGCGGGGATACCTCACCCGTGAAGGCCCCTTCCTCCTCCCAGAAGACGTCCTGTGCGGCGAGGCTGATGCTGGTGCCGGCGAGCGCGGCGGGGAGGGTGGGGAGCACGGTGAACACCGGTGCCACCACGATCTCCACGTTGCTGACCCCTGCGACCAGCGGGGCCAGTTCCTCGATCAGTGCCAGCGCCTCGTCCTTCGTCTTGTACAGTTTCCAGTTACCTGCTATGACCGGCTTGCGCATCTAAACCTCCAGGAATCAGATTAAGGTTGAGGTCGAGGTTAAGGAAAGGCGGGAAGTTCTCAACCCTAACCTTAACCTCGACCTGTCTTTTATTTGTGCCCCTTGTCTTCCAGCACCTTGATGCCGGGGAGCTTCTTCCCTTCGAGGAGTTCGAGGAAGGCGCCGCCGCCGGTGGAGATGTAGCTGATCTTGGCGTACTCGCCGGCACGGTGCACCGCCACGTCCGTGTCGCCGCCGCCGACGATGGTCAGGGCGTAGGAGTTGGCCACGGCGGAGACCATGGCGAAGGTGCCGCGGGAGAAGGCGTCCATCTCGAACACGCCCATCGGGCCGTTCCAGACAATGGTCTTCGCGTTCTGCAGCGCCTCGGTGAAGAGTGTCACGGTGGCGGGGCCGATGTCGAGCGCCATCCATCCCTCGGGGATCTCCTGGATCGGGCAGACCTTGGTCTCGGCGGCCGGGTTGAACTGGTCGGCGACCACGCAATCGACCGGGAGGTAGAATTTCACACCCTGGGCGCGCGCCTTCTCGTAGGTCTTCATGGCGGTCTCGATCAGGTTGTCCTCGACCAGAGACTTGCCGACGTTGTACCCCATCCCTTTCAGGAAGGTGAAGGCCATGCCGCCGCCGATGATGATCTTGTCCACCTTGTCGCACAGGTTCTCGAGGACCTCGATCTTGCCGGAAACCTTGGCGCCGCCGAGGATGGAGACCAGCGGGCGGATCGGGTTCTTCATGGCCTTTTCGAAGTAGTTCATTTCGTTCTTCATCAGGAAACCGGCGGCAACCACGGGGAAGAAGTCGGTGATGGCCTCGACGGAGGCGTGGGCGCGGTGGGAGACGGCGAAGGCATCATTCACGTACACCTCGCAGCCGTTGGCCAGAGCCTTGGCGAAGTCGACGTCGTTCTTCTCCTCGCCGGAGTAGAAGCGGACGTTCTCCAGCATGATCACGTCGCCCGGCTGCATGGCGTCGATCATGGCGTGCACCTCATCGCCGATGCAGTCGACGGCAAGCTTCACCTCCTTGCCTAGGAGCCTGGAGAGGCGCTTGGCGGCAGGCGCCATGGAGTACTTCTCCTTACGCTCCCCCTTCGGACGACCCAGGTGCGAGGCGAGGATGATCTTCGCCTTCTGGTCCAGCGCGTAGTTGATGCTCGGCAAAACGGCGCGGATCCTGGTGTCTTCGGTGATGTTCTGGTTGTCGTCCAAGGGTACGTTGAAGTCGACGCGCATGAACAGCTTCTTTCCGGCAAGGTTTTCGATTTCATCGATGTAACGAATTGACATGACTCCTCCTAGGCACAGTAAAAATAAACGGGGGGGAGTAAGCTCCCCCCCCCGCGGTATGTCTTCAGGTCAGCCCTGTATTACAACAGGATTCTCATCAGGCCGACCACCCTGCTGGAGAAGCCCATCTCGTTGTCGTACCAGGAGATGACCTTCACCATGTTGCCGTCGATCACCTTGGTGCAGGATGCGTCGACGATCGAGGAGAGGGTGTTGCCGTTGAAGTCGCAGGAGACGAGCGGCTCCTCGCAAAAGCCGAGGATGCCCTTCAGCGGCCCGTCGGCTGCGGCCTTGAGCGCCGCGTTGACCTGCTGCGCGTCGGTCGACTTGGAAAGGGTTGCCACCAGGTCGACCACGGAAACGTTCGGGGTCGGCACACGGATGGCCATGCCGTCCAGTTTCCCCTTCAGCGTCGGCAGCACCAGCGATACCGCCTTGGCGGCGCCGGTGGTGGTCGGGATCATGGAGAGGGCGGCGGCCCTGGCGCGGCGCAGGTCCTTGTGCGGCAGGTCCAGGATGTTCTGGTCGTTGGTGTAGGAGTGGATGGTGGTGACCAGGCCTTTTTCGATGCCGAAGCTGTCCTGCAGGACTTTGGCGACCGGAGCCAGGCAGTTGGTGGTGCAGGAAGCGTTGGAGATGATGTGGTGCTTGTTCTTGTCGTACTCTTTGTCGTTGACGCCGAGGACTACGGTGAGGTCCGGGTCGGTGGCAGGCGCGGAGATGATCACCTTCTTGGCGCCGGCGGTCAGGTGCTGGGCCGCCTTGTCGCGGGCGGTGAAGAGACCGGTGGATTCGAGCACGATGTCCACCTTCATCTCCTTCCAGGGCAGCTCCGTGGGGTTCCTCACCGCCAGGACCTTGATGGCCTTGCCGTTGACGATGAGCTGGTCGCCGTCTACGGACACTTCACCCGGAAACTTCCCATGAACGGAGTCATACTTTAACAGGTGCGCCAGGGTCTTAGCATCAGTCAGGTCATTGATCGCAACAAATTCAAATTCTTGCGTCTGTGCCGCAGCTCTGAGGACACAACGTCCGATACGGCCGAATCCGTTAACAGCTACTCTTAAAGCCATGTGCTCCCTCCCGTTAATTAAGTATTCCTTCACAATTGACCATACTAACAGCCGAAGTGATGGTCGTCAAGATTTTATTCAAGCTTTTCCGTATCCTGACGATAGCGAAGAAGAGCCCGTGGAAAACGGCTTTCAGCGGAGAATCGCCCGGCTGATCGCGGGTTTTTGTCGGTGAATAAATCCACATAATAATTGACTTTTTATCCTTGTATAAATTATGCTGGCGTGGACCATGATGCGCATTCATTCCTTCACGTATTCGCTGGAATAGACCATAGATGAAAATGACACTGGAAAAACGCATCTTACTATTCTCCTTCCTGATCCTCTTCCTCACCATCTTCATTGGTTCCGGCATGGACATAATGGCGTTGCGCAAGGACCAGGTGAACGCACTGAACCTGCGTTCCAAGGGGCTCGCCGTCGCCCTCAAATCCAACATCGAGAAGGTGCTCAACCTCGGTCTGGAGTTGAAGGACATGACCGGAGTATCGGAGAAGTGCCGTGAGATCATCGAAGGGAACCCGGACATCGCCTATTGCGTGGTGACCGAGCTAAACGGCAGGGTGCTCTTTGCCAGCGACCCCCGCTTCATGTCCATGCCCGTGCAGCAGTCCCAGAAAGAGGAGACGAGGCTTGGCGAGGAGCCGGTGTACAAGCGCCGCATCACGATGTCGCTGGAAGGCGTCGAGAACTCCTTCTACGACAACGCGGTGATGGTGATGAACCCCTACGGCAAGCCGATCGCGCAGGCGCATGTCGGCTTCAGCGAGCAGGTGGTCTTTGACAAGATGAGGGGGATGGTGCTGAAGACGCTGTTCCTTCTCGGTATCTCCCTGGTCATCTCCTTCACGCTGATCATGCTCTTCATGAGGAAATACGTGATGCAGCCCATCGCGCTCCTCTTGAAGGGTGTGAAGCAGATCTCGGAGGGGGCCTTCGACACCCAGATCGGCGAGGTGCAGGTCTACGAGTTCAACGAACTTGCCCGCAACGTGAACATCATGTCCCAGTTCCTCAAGAACAGGGATGCCGAGATCAAAAAGAACTACCAGGACATGGAGAAGACCTTCGATGAGCTGCAGGCCTCCTATCGTAAGCTCGAGACGCTCTCCACCGACCTGGAGCGCTCCGAGGAGCTGTACAAGTCCCTGATGGAGGACGCAAGCGACGCCATCGTGGTGATCGGGGCCGACGAGTCGATCCGCATGGTCAACAAGATGGCCGAGGAGTTCTTCGGCTACGAGGCAAAGGAGCTGGTCGGGCTGCCGCTCACCAAGATGCTCCTGCTTCTGAACATCAGCAACATCCCCAAGGTGCACCGCATCTTCCGCGTTGCGGCCGAGGGGGCGCACATAGCCGAGGAGATGCAGCTTTCCAGGAAAGAGGGGGCCGGCATGGTCGCCATGCTGCACGCCTCCAGCATCAAGAGTGGATCCGAAACCCTGGTGCAGGCGATCTTCCGCGACGTGACGCGCGAGCGCGAGATCATCTTGAACCTGGAGAAGAGTTCCGCCGACCTGGCGCGGTTGAACCGGATGAAGGACTCCTTCCTAGGGCTCGCCTCCCACGAACTGAAGACCCCGCTCACCGTCATCATGGGGTACTCGGAGCTGATCACCACCGACCTTGCCGACAAGGTGGACAAGACCGTGCTGGAGATGGTGGTGAACATCGCCAACGCCGCGGCGCGCCTGGACAACATCATCAAGGACATGGTCGACGTCTCCATGATCGACGAGAAGCGGCTGCAGCTCAAGGTCGAGGACATCCAGCTGAACCGCCTGATCGAGGCGTCGGTGAACGAGTTGCGCTTCTTCTTCTCCATGAGGAAGCAGGAGGTGGTGCTGAACCTGGACGAGTCGCTCCCCACCATCAGGGGCGATGCTCTTCGTCTCATGCAGCTTCTTTCCAACATCCTGGGCAACGCCATCAAGTTCACCCCGGATGGCGGCCGCATCACGGTCAGCAGCTCGGCCAAGTACCTGCTGCGCGGCCCCGCAGGGGCGGAGGCGGGGCAGCAGGGGCGCGAGCACCACCTGTTCCTGGAGATCACCATCACCGACACCGGCATCGGCATCGACCGCGAGGACCAGTTGCGCGTATTCGACAAGTTCTACGAAGTGGGGAACATCCAGGAGCACTCCAGCGGCAAGGTCGCCTTCAAGGCAAAGGGGGCGGGGCTTGGCCTCTCCATCGCCAAGGGGATCGTCGACATGCACGGCGGCGAGATCTGGGTGGAGTCCACCGGCTACAACCCGGAGCGCTTCCCCGGCTCCACCTTCCATATCCTGCTCCCTCTGGCCCCCGGCCTGAGCGCGGGAACCACCGACTACAGCAGGCTTTTGCGTTAAGCAAATCTCAGCAACTTCATCTTGAATCTCCTACCCGTTTCCTGTATAAAAATAAGGTTTTTCTGCCGTTCTCAGCCCCCGCCCGGGGGCCTGATCTGCGCAACTTCGGAGGGATGCATGAGGCTCAGCCTCCTGGCAAGTGGCAGCAAGGGGAATTCCCTTTTCCTGGAGACCGATTCCTGCCGTTTGCTGATCGATGCCGGCCTCTCCGGTCGGGAAACCATCACCCGACTTTGCTCCATCGGTGTCGACGCCGCCACGCTGGACGGCATCATGGTGACCCACGAGCACACCGACCACATACGCGGCGTCGGGACGCTCGCCAGGCGCCTGAAGGTCCCGGTGCTCGGCTCGAGCCGGATGCTCGCCGCGGCGAGCCACGTGATAGGGAAGGCGGAGCTGATCGAGTTCGATGCCGGTTCACCCTTCGTCTTCAAGGGGGCCTCCATCGATCCCTTCCCGATCACCCATGACGCCTGCGACCCGGTCGGTTTCCGGATCGAGAGCGCCGAGGGGTGCATCGGCTTCGCTACCGACCTTGGGATTGCCACCCGGCTGACCCGGGAAAAGCTGAAGGGGTGCCGCGCTCTGGTTCTTGAGTTCAACCACGACGAGCAGATGCTGCAGGACGGGCCGTACCCCTGGCACCTCAAGCAGCGCATCCGCTCCCGCCACGGGCACCTCTCCAACTCGGAGGGGGCGAACCTCCTGGAGGAGCTCCTGCATGCGAACCTGCAGGGAGTATTTCTCTCCCATCTCTCCGAGGTGAACAACGACCCTGCGCTCGCTTTGTCCGCCGCGCACGGGCTTTTGAACCGCCAGAACCTGTGCGGCCCCGAGCTTTTCGTGGGGTGCCAGCACCGGGTCTGCGGTGTATTTAAAACAGATTAAGACATAGATTAAGATATAGGTTGATGCTGTGAAGACCCAGCAAAGGCGTGAATTTCTTGTCTTCGTCAGTCTGCATCCCCAATCTTTCATTCATCTAAGTCTTCATCTTTGTCTTTATCTCAATCTTAATCTTAATCTGCCGTACCAAGGGGGAAGAATTCGTGATTGAACGTTACAGCCGTCCTGAAATGACCCGCATCTGGGAGCCCGAGAACCGCTACCGCAAGTGGCTCGAGATAGAGATCTACGCCTGCGAGGCGCACGCCGAGATGGGGCGCATCCCCAAGGACGCGGTGTCGCGCATCAGGACCAAGGCGAGCTTCGACGTGGCGCGCATCGACGAGATCGAGCGCACCGTGAAACACGACGTCATCGCCTTCCTCACCTCGGTCGCCGACTACATCGGCGACGACTCCCGCTTCGTCCACCTGGGGCTTACCTCCTCCGACATCCTGGACACCTCCTTCGCCATGCTCCTCAAGGAAGCGGGCGAGCTGATCATCTCCGACATCAAGCGCCTGATGGCCGTCATCAAGACCCGCGCCTTCGAGCACAAGATGACCCCGCAGATGGGGCGCTCGCACGGCATCCACGCCGAGCCGGTCACCTTCGGCCTGAAGATGGCCCTTTGGTACGACGAGATGGCCAGGAACCTCAAGCGCATGGAGGCGGCTTTGGAGACCATCTCCTACGGCAAGATCTCCGGCGCGGTCGGCACCTTCGCCAACATCGATCCGCAGGTCGAGGAGTACGTCTGCAAGAAGGCGGGGCTGAAGCCGGCTCCCTGCTCCACGCAGGTGCTGCAGCGCGACCGCCACGCCGAATACTTCACCACGCTGGCCATCATCGCCTCCTCCATCGAGAAGTTCGCCGTCGAGATCAGACACCTGCAGAGGACCGAGGTGCTTGAGGCCGAGGAATACTTCAGCAAGGGGCAGAAGGGCTCCTCCGCGATGCCGCACAAGAGAAACCCGGTCCTCTCCGAGAACCTGACCGGCCTGGCCCGCCTGCGGCTACGCGGTCTCCGCCATGGAGAACGTGCCGCTTTGGCACGAGCGCGACATCTCCCACTCCTCGGTCGAGCGCATCATCGGCCCGGACGCCACCGTCATGATGGACTTCATGCTGAACCGCGCCATCGGCCTGATCGAGAACCTGGTGGTCTACCCGGAAAACATGATGCGCAACCTGAACCAGATGCGCGGGCTGATCTTCTCGCAGCGCGTGCTCCTGAAGCTCGCCGAGGCGGGCGCCTCCCGCGAGAAGGCCTATGCCCTGGTGCAGAGAAACGCCATGAAGGTCTGGGAAGAGGGGAAGGACTTCCAGACCGAGCTTTTAAACGACGAAGAGGTGGCCTCGTTCCTCCCCGCCGAGGAGATCAAGGAAGCGTTCGACCTCGGGTACCATCTGAAGCACGTCGACACTATTTTCACGAGGGTCTTTGGTGGATAGTCTCCTGTACTACCTGGCGCCCAACGAGATGGACCCGTTCTACCTCTTCTGGGCCAAGCAGGCTCTCATTTCCGCCTGCATCATAGCTGCGTTCTACCTCCTCTCCAAGCTTGTCCAGGTGCTACTGAGCAAGGTCGGCACCCGGCTGTGCGCCTTTACGGAGACGGACCTCGACGACAGGATACTTGAGCGGGTCTCCGGACCCGCCATGCTCCTGGTCAACTGCGCGGGCCTGTACCTGGCCATCAAGCGTCTCCCGCTGCACGACCGGATCGGCACCATCGCGGCAGGGCTTTTGTTCGTGGTGAACATCACCATCCTCACCGTGATCGCCTACCGGGCGCTGGACGAGCTCCTGAAGGCGTACGGTGCCCGGGTGGCCGGGGCCGAAGCGAGCCGCCAGATCATGCCGCTGGTGGAGAAGCTCTGCACCATCTTCCTGGTGGTCACGGCGCTCATCATCACGCTGAAGCATTTCAACTACGACATCCTCTCGCTGGTGACCGCCCTGGGCGTCGGCTCCCTGGCCATCGGCCTGGCCGCCAAGGACACCCTGGCGAACATGGTCTCCGGCTTCACCCTGATGATCGACCGCCCCTTCCGTATCGGGGACCGCATCCAGCTCGGCACCCAGATTGGTGACGTCATCGACATAGGCCTGCGGAGCACCAAGATCAAGGGGGTGGACAACACCTTCCTGATCATCCCGAACTCGGAGCTCTGCAACTCCACACTGACCAACATGGCTTTCCCGGACCTCCGGGTCAAGGGACGGGTCAACATCGGCATCGGCTACGGCTGCGATGTGGCGCGCGCCAAGGAGCTGATGGTGCAGACGGCGCTCGGCGTCCCCGAGGTGCTCCAGGAGCCGAAGCCCGAGGCCTTTTTCATGAACTTCGGGGAGTGCTCCCTGAACCTCTCGCTCTTCTTCTGGGTCGCCGACTACACCCACACGGTGGCGGCCACCGACAAGATCAACAGCGCCCTTTTGCAGTGCTTCCAGGACAACAGCATCAACATACCGTACCCGACGCGTACGGTTCTCTATGAAAAGGACACCACCCATGCCTCACAGGATTGAGATCACCCTAAAGGACGAGGTTCGCGACCCGCGCGGCGAGCGGATCAAGCGCGAGATCGAGCACTTCCTCCATCTGGAAGTCGCAGCGGTCCGCACCATTGACGTCTACACTGTGGACGCGCAGCTTTCAGGCGACGAGCTTGACCAGGTGGCCGCCGGTCCCTTCAGCGACCCGGTCATCCAGAACTACTCGATCGGCAGGCCGGCGGCGGCAGGCTTCGACTACCTGGTCGAGGTAGGCTTCCGTCCCGGCGTAACGGACAACGTGGGGCGCACCGCCGGCGAGGCGATCGGCTACCTGCTCGGGCGTCCGCTCTCCGCGGGGGAGGGGGTCTACACCTCGGTGCAGTACCTCATCTCCGGGAAACTCACCCAGGCCGATGCGGAGAAGATCGCCACCGGTCTTTTGTGCAACACGCTGATCCAGCGCTACCAGATCCTGGACGCCGCCACCTTCAAGGCCCGGGGGGGCGTGGCTCCCTTCGTGCCCAGGGTCCAGGTCGAGGCGAAGGCCGAGGTCAACACCATCAACCTCGAGGTCTCCGACGAGGAGCTGATGCGCATCAGCCGCGACGGCGTGCTGGCGCTCACCCTGGACGAGATGAAGATCATCCAGGCCCACTACCGCGACCCCAAGGTTGTCGAGCTAAGAAAGGGCGTGGGCCTTGCCGCGGCACCGACCGACGTCGAACTGGAGGCGCTGGCCCAGACCTGGTCCGAGCACTGCAAGCACAAGATCTTCTCCGCGGACGTCACCTACGAGGACGGCGAAGGGCGCACCGAGAAGATCAACTCGCTTTTCAAGAGCTACATCCAGAAGACCACCGCCGACGTGCGTGCGGCCCTGGGGGAGAAGGATTACTGCCTCTCCGTCTTCAAGGACAACGCCGGCGTGATCAGGTTCAACGACGACTGGTCCCTGGTGTTCAAGGTTGAGACCCACAACTCCCCGTCCGCGCTCGACCCCTACGGCGGGGCGCTCACCGGCATCGTCGGCGTCAACCGCGACCCGTTCGGCACCGGCAAGGGCTCAAAGCTCATCTTCAACACCGACGTCTTCTGCTTCGCCGATCCCTTCTACGGCAAGGAGCTCCCCAAGCGCCTCCTGCACCCGCGCCGCATCTACGAGGGTGTCGTGGAAGGTGTTGAGCACGGCGGCAACAAAAGCGGCGTCCCGACCGTGAACGGCTCCCTCGTCTTCGATGACCGCTTCGCCGGCAAACCGCTGGTCTTCTGCGGCACCGCGGGGATCATGCCCGCCACGATCCAGGGTGAGCCCTCGCACCAGAAAAAGATCCTCCCGGGCGACCTGATCGTGATGACCGGCGGCCGCATCGGCAAGGACGGCATCCACGGCGCGACCTTCTCCTCGGAGGAGCTCTCCGAGAGTTCGCCGGTTTCGGCCGTGCAGATCGGCGACCCGATCACCCAGAAGCGGATGTTCGACTTCCTGATCCGCGCCCGCGACAAGGCGCTTTACCGCTTCATCACCGACAACGGGGCAGGGGGGCTTTCCTCCTCGATCGGCGAGATGTCCGAGGAGTGCGGCGGCTGCGAACTCGACCTCTCCAAGGCCCCGCTCAAGTACCCGGGCCTCGCTCCCTGGGAGATCCTGATCTCCGAGGCGCAGGAGAGGATGAGCCTCGCCGTGCCCCCCGAGAACATCGACGAGTTCACGGAGATGGCCAAGCGCTACGGCGTGGAGGCCACCGTGCTCGGCAGCTTCACCGACTCCGGCATCTTCCATATGCTCTACGGCGACAAGACCGTGGCGTACCTGCCGCTTTCCTTCATGCACGCGGGCCTTCCGCCGATGCAGATCCCGGCGCGCTGGGAGAAGCCGGTGCACCCGGAGCCGACCCTCGCTCCCTGCTCCGACTACACCGGCGACCTCAAGGGGCTCCTCTCCTCGCTCAACATCTGCTCCAAGGAGAGCGTGGTGCGCCGCTACGACCACGAGGTTCAGGGGGGCTCGGTAGTGAAGCCTTTCACCGGCGTGGACAACGACGGCCCCTCCGACGCCGCAGTGGTGCGTCCCATCCTCGACTCCTTCGAGGCCGTGGTCGTCGGCCACGGCATCTGCCCGCGCTACAGCGACATCGACGCCTACGACATGGCGGCCAACGCCATCGACGAGGGGTTGAGGAACTACGTCGCAGTGGGTGGTTCGCTCGACCTCGTGGCCGGTCTGGACAACTTCTGCTGGTGCGACCCGGTCCTCTCCGACAGGACCCCCGAC
>Ga0209317_1002540_pt1 | contig 13066 bp, 11 predicted proteins | sample RifGroB2_FD_183994 | JGI IMG/M metagenome (GOLD analysis project Ga0209317, IMG submission 183994) | Soil microbial communities from Rifle, Colorado, USA - Groundwater B2 (SPAdes) (version 2) | ecosystem: Environmental > Terrestrial > Soil > Unclassified | place: Rifle, Colorado | collected...
CCCCCGCAACGCCCCCGTAAAACATGCAGTTTGGACCAAAGCAGCCGGCATGAAAACGCCGGCAGCTTTACCGCTCCTGTCCCCATCCCGGGCCGCGAGCTTTCCGCTTCGCTGCCAGGGATAGGGCCTTTCCTCTTCACCTGCTCCGGCCCTGGTTGGCCGGGGGAGTCTGGAAGTTAGGCTGTCTCCCCAGCACATAGAGAAAAAGGATACATGGGAGGATACACCAGCAGAAAAGTTGGGAAAACGCGAAACTTTGGGGCTTGATGATCGGAACCCAAGATAGGGACAGGGATGGATAGTGAGGAGAACGTTGAGATAATTTGTGCTGCCTGGAGGGGTTCCGCGCTCGTTTTCGCCCTTCAGCGTAAACAGAAAAGGATACGCAGGAGGATACATAAACGGAAAAGGGGTTACAGCCTAAACTGTAACCCCTTGATTTTATGGTGGAGATGAGCGGGATCGAACCGCTGACCTATGCGTTGCGAACGCATCGCTCTCCCAGCTGAGCTACACCCCCAAAATTGTTTGCAGCGGCAATCCCCAGATTAAAACGCCCAAAGACCGTTCCCTTTATACCGTAAACGTCCCGCTTTTCAAAGTGAAAAATTCACCAGTGCTTGGGGAGAATGACTTTGAACTCTACCCCCAACCCCGGGGTGTTGGTGATCTGTATCTTGCCGCCGTGGTTGGTGATGATCCGGTTGGCAATGGGAAGCCCGAGACCTGTGCCGCTCTCCTTGGTGGTGTAGAAGGGGGTGAAGATGCTGCTCAGCGACTCAAGCGGTATGCCGCCGCCGGTGTCCGCAATCTTCACGCTGACGGCGTCCTTGCCGTCCAGGTCGGTGGCGGAGACCTGTATGACCAGCTTGCCTCCGCTCTCCATGGCGTCCAGCGCGTTCAGCAGGATGTTGATGAATACCTGCTTCAACTGCTGCCCGTCGCCCAGCAGGACGAGCTTTTGACGCGGAAACTTCGTGGTGACGGTGATCTGCTTTTCCTCAATGGGCGGGCCGACTACGGCCAGCGATTCCCTGACGATGTCGGCCATGTTGCAGCGGGTGTAGCAGATGGTCGCTTTCTTGGAAAAGAGCAGGATCTCGGAGAGGATCGATTCCAGTCGCAGCACCTCGCGCACGATCAGGTCGGCATGCGCCCACTCGCTGGTCTCTTGGGGGAGCTTCTTGGCAAGCCGGCCGGCGAAACCGCCGATGGACACCAGCGGACCCTTCAACTCGTGCGCGATCCCGGCCGCCATCTCGCCGATCGCCGCCAGACGCTCCTTCTGGAGCAGGTTCTCCTGCGCCTCGCTCAACTGACGGTGGGCGTCCTCGATCTTGTTGTAAAGCATCGAGTTCTCTATCGCCATGCCGGCCTGGTTGGTGAAAAGCTGCAGGAAGCGGAGGTCCTCCTGGGTGATGGCGGCCCGGGTGAGGGCGTTGTCCACGAGGACCGCCCCGACGGCCTGCCCGTGGGCTATCAGCGGCGAGGCGGCCAGCGCCGTGCGGCCTAGATGCAGCTGGTCTCCCCCGATACCGGCCTCATCCGGGATATAGATCAGCCGCTTCTCCAGCACCGCCTGGGACGCGATGTTCAGGGTGCCGTCCAGCTCCAGCCTCCTCCCCTGCACCTGACGGCAGAACTCGGATTCCCGCTGGGCGGCCATGGCTTCCTCGGAGATGTCCCAGCGGCTGGACAGGATGTCGTCTCCGCCTCCCTGGGGGATCGAGAGGGGAGGGGAGGTCTCGCTGGTCACCCCGAGCATGCCGAGCAGCACGCCGGAGCGCTCGTTGGCGAGAAAGAGCATGGCCCGGTCGAAAAAGGGGGTGGGGCCCGAGGTGAGCGCGGTCAGGGTCAGGTGGATCAGCTTGTTCAGCTTGATGGTGGAGAGCATGGTGTTGCTCATCCGGTACAAGAGGGAGAGTTCCTTCAGCTTCTTGTCGTTCTCGCTATCGAAGGTCTGTATCTGCTCCTTGCAGATCGCCTCGGCGAGGGCGCCGGAAAGAAGCCTCGCCACCGTCTCGGCCAGCTCGATCTGCTCGGGGGCGAACAGCTCGGCGCCGCCAAAAAGGGTCAGGGTGCCAAGGGTGCTGCCGTTGCCGCTCAGCGGGGTGCAAAGGGCGTGGCGGCACGAGCCGGGGATCGCCACGGGCTCGGTGCAGGTGGCGCCCGCCGCGAGGGTCCGGGCCGAAAGGGCGACTTCCTCCTGCAGCAGGGAAGGGAGCGTTACCCGCGCATCCCTGCGGCAGCTCCTGAAAAGCCTCGCTTTCGAGGTCTCCCTTTCCCTGAATCGGATCACGGCGCAGCAGGAAAGGCCGCTCCCGGTGCAAAGCTTCATGAGCTGCGGCAGCAGCGTGCCGGGGGACTGGGGCGTGCTGAGGAGTTTTCCCAGGGAGGCGAGCAGGGAGAGGTTCCGGCGAGCCTGCTCGGCCACCTCGGCGGCGGCAACTCCCGCCAGGGTCAGGGCGAACACCGGGACAAGCCGGCGGCAAAGGTGGGCGGCCTTCTTGGGGACCTCCTGCTCCGCGCTTCCCAGGGTAAGGACCGCGACCAGGCGCTTGCCGTCCAGCACCGGGAGCGAAAGGAATGACTTTTCCAGCGCGTCGCGCGGCTCGTCGCCGTGCAGTTGGTCCGGGGCGGCCTTTTGCTGGAGGGAGCCGGCCGCCACGCGCCCGGCGCACCCATCCCCGTAAGGGATGAGGCAGCTGCGGCTGGAGAGCGGCAACCTGGTGCTGTAACGCTGGGTGAGGAAGGCTTGCTTTGGATCGGGAAGAAAGATGGAGGCCGAGGTCAGGCCGAGAGTCCGGGCCGCCATGCGGAGCAGGCTGTTGAGCCGGACCTGATGGGAGCGACCGGAGGACTGGGCGATGCTTAACGCCTGCTCCAGGAGGTTTTGTCCCTTCCGGGCAACCATGGGAACTCCGAAGGATGCAACAGCTTGAGGGGTTAGGGGGTTAGCGTAGCCTTTCCTTCTTTTCCTGCTCCATCTTGCAGTCTATGCAGAGCGTTGTCACCGGTCGCGCCTTGAGCCGCGCCTCGCTGATGTCCTCCTCGCACACGTCGCAGATGCCGAAGGTGCCGGCATCGATGCGCCCCAGCGCTTCCTGGATCTTGTTGATCAGCCGGCGCTCCCGGTCCCGGATCCTCAGCTCGAAGCTGCGGTCCGACTCCTGGGTGGCCCGGTCGGTCGGATCGGGGAAGTTGGTCGTGTCCGAGGTCATCTCGGAGACGGTACGGCCTGCCTCCTCGAGGAGCGATCTCTTTTCTTCCTGCAGGATACCTCTGAAATACTCAAGCTTTTCCGTATTCATGACACCTATCCCTTTCGAATCAATTCGCCATTAAAGAGGATTTTTCTGCATTAGTAAAGTGAAATTTCGTATCCCCTTGCCAAACTCCTCTGGAAACCGCTGCGCCGCAGCCGCCTCCGGAGGGCTAAATGGCGTCCAGCGCCTCCGCCAGGGAGGCGACGCCGACGACCTCCATGCCCGCCACCCCCTTCTTCGGCGCGTTCCCCTTGGGTACTATGGCGCGGGTGAATCCGTGCTTCACCCCCTCCTTGAGCCGCGCCTCGCCGTTTGACACCGGGCGTATCTCCCCGGAGAGGCCGACCTCCCCGAACACCAGCAGGTCCTGCGGCAGCACGCAGTTGCGCAAGCTGGAGACGATGGCGAGCGCTACCGCCAGATCGGCGCTGGTCTCAAGCACCCGGATGCCGCCCACCACGTTCACGAAGACGTCCTGGTCCGCGAGCACCAACCCGCCGTGCTTGGTGATGACGGCGAGGATCATGGCGATCCGGTTCTGGTCCAGGCCGATGCCGAGCCGGCGCGGCGTGCCGTACTGCGCCGCGACGACCAGCGACTGGATCTCCACCAGAAGCGGGCGGGTCCCCTCCCAGAGCACGCTGATCAGGCTGCCGGGGGCGGCGGAGTCGGTGCGGGAGAGAAAGATCGCCGATGGGTTCTTCACCTCGCGCAGCCCCTTCTCCGTCATGGCGAAGACGCCGAGCTCGTTGACCGGCCCGAAGCGGTTCTTGGTGGTGCGCATCAGCCGGTAGCGTGCGTCCTCGGTGGAGGAGAGCATGACCTGGGTGTCCACCATGTGGGACAGGGTCATGGGGCCCGCCAGCGACTGGTCCTTGGTGACGTGGCCTACCAGGATCAGGACGACGCCGGAGGTCTTCGCGTAGCAGGTCAGGGTCGCCGCGCTCTCGCGCACCTGGGAAACCCCTCCCGGCGCCGCCTCGACCCCGGCCGAGTGCATCACCTGGATCGAGTCGATGACGATCACCTCCGGGCGCTCCGCGTCGGCCGCCTCAAGCACCCGCTCAACCGAGCTCTCCGCGAGCATCTTCACCCGGTCCACCGGAAGCTGCAGCCTCCTGGCACGTCCCGCTATCTGCTGCAGCGACTCCTCCCCTGAGACGTAGAGCACCTCCCTGGAGGTGGCGGCGTGGCACATGGTCTGCAGCAGGATGGTGCTCTTCCCCGCACCCGGGTCCCCCCCGATCAGGATGACGGAGCCGGGGACGAAACCGCCCCCAAGCACCCGGTCGAACTCCTCGCTGCCGCTGGAAAAGCGCGCCTGCTCGGTGCACTCCACGCTCCCCAAAAGGGTGACGGCGGAAGTCGCGCCGGCGAAACCCTCGCGGCGCCCCGGGCGATCGGCGCCCAGGCGGACCTCCTGCACCGTGCTCCAGGCGTCGCAGGCGGTGCAATGCCCCTGCCATTTCGGGTAGACCGCGCCGCAATCCGAGCAGACGTACCCTGTCTTCACCTTTACCTTTGCCATACCCCCCCGGCCCGGGCGCTACCAGGGCTAAAAAGCTGGGTAATCCTAAGCTTTTTAGCCCTGACTGTCAACTCCGGCGCGTTGTCGCTTCTTTTGACCCTATTAGTTTGACAAGCTTTCCTACAGTGGGATAAAATCGCGCACGGTTCTAATTGGAATCACTGCTGATCACGGGAGGCCGTCTTGACCGTTGCGCAGAAAAGTTCGTTAAAGCTGGTCCCGGGCACCGAACCCAACGGCGTCCTGGCGCAGGCGCTCGTCGAGCTGCACAGGGCGGTCAAGGGGGCGGGATTCTACCCGAAGCGGCACCCCTCCCGGACCGAGACCATGCAGCGCGCCCTGGCGTTGCTCCAGGATCTCGTGGCCGAGCGGGAGCTGGTCCTTGCCGTGAACCGGCAGGGTTTCCATCTGGCGGGGGAGCCGGTTTCGGGCAACGCCATGGTGCATCATCTGGCCAACGAGTGCTTCATCCGCCGGATAGCAAACGTCACCTTCATGCAGGACCTGCTTCCCGTCGACCTGGAGTCGTTCGTCCAACTGCTGAGCTGCGACCAGCAAAAGACCTCCGCCATGGGCGGGTTCGCCAAGCAGATGGAAGCATGCGGGGCGCGCACCATCTGGGTCAACGAGAAGGACCTGGCCGCCATCTGGGCCAAGCGCGCGGGGTACAACGAGGAGGGGGGCGAGGGGTGGGACGCTTTCCCTCCCCTGGAACTGGCGGCAGCGGCGCCGCAGCTGCACAGCGTCTCGGAGCTTTTGCGCCGGATGGCCGAGGAGACCGTCGATACGCGCTACCAGGAACTGGGGCGGGAACTGGTCGGCAGGTTCCAGACCGATCCGGGCGTGGTGCCCGTCCTGCCGGTTTTGGAGGAACTGCTGCGGCAGCACGAGGACCCGCAAAAAAGCCTGCCCAAGAGGGAGTACGCGCTTTTCACGCTGGAACACCTGGCAGACGGGGTGGCCGACCTGCTGCTGGATGCGCTGGAGAGCCGGGATTGCCAGGAACGCGAGGGGATCCACCGGGTGCTGACGGCAATGGGCGGCAAGGGGGCCTACTGGGTGATCCAGAGGATCTGCCTGGCCGAGGGGCTCTTCGAGAGGAAATCGCTGGCGGCGGCGCTGGTCGCCCTTGGCCCCCCCGCCGTCGCGCCGCTCATCGCCATGCTGAAGGACGAGCGCTGGTACGTGGTGAGGAACATGGTCTCCATCATCGGCGAGCTGCGCTGTGCCGATTGCGTGCTCGCCCTGAAAAAACCGCTCTACCACAACGACGTGCGGGTGCGCAAGGAAGCGATCCGGGCCCTCATGAAAATAGGCGGCGAGTCCGCCATCCTCACGCTGCTGCCGCTGGTCGAGGAGACGGACGAGGGGGTGGCGCGGCACGCCATACTCTCCCTGGGGCTTATGCGGAGCAGGGAGGCGGTGCCGGTCCTGCTGAGGCTCCTGGAGCGCCGCGATCTGCTGCTCAAGGAACTCGGCGTGAAGAAGGAGATCGTCGCCGCCCTCGGTCGCATAGGGGACCGCAGGGTGACCGGGCCGCTCTTGAAGATGCTCGGCTCGCGGGGTTGGCCCGTGCTCGGCAGATGGCTGGAACTGAAGATCGTGATCGCCTCGACCCTCGGCATGCTGCGGGACGAGGCCGCCCTGCCGGCACTCGCCGGACTTGCGCGGGGCAAGGGCGCGCTGGCCGAGGCATGCCGCGAGGCGCTCGACGCCATAGAGAGGGTTTCCGGAGGAAGCCATGATTGAGAACGGCCTGCAGCATGCACAGCGCCTGGCGACCCTTCTGTCCGGAGCGATCCGCGGCGCAGGGCTCTACCCCCCCGGGCATCCCGCGTCCCTGCAGCCGTTCAGGGAGATGGAGGCGGTCATCACGGCGCAGCAACGCGAAACGGGCGAGATACGCCTGGCCGTTGTGGACGGCGTCCTGTCGGTGGGGGAGCATCTCTTCTTCGCGCCTCCGGCCCCGCTGCAGGAACTGATATACCGCCTGGAGGAGAAGAAGGTGACCGGCCTGATCCTGAAGCCCGGGGTGCTGGCCCATGACCTGACGGTGCTGGCGCGCCTGATGGCGGACCCTTCCGGCACGGCTGCCGAACTGGGGCGGGCTCTGAAGCGCGCCGGGATCCGGCTCATCGAGGTGATGGAAGAGGACACCCTGTCCCACACCTACAACGAGGCGGTGAGCGCGGTGCGCGACATCTTCCAGGAGATAGGGAAGGGGCGCATTCCCAACAGCCGACGCATGCTGACCGTGGTGAGCAGCCTCGCCTCGACCGCGATCAAGGAGCCGGCCGCGCTCCTGGGGCTCGCGCTTATCAAGGATTACGACAACTACACCTTCCAGCACAGCGTCAACGTCGGGGTGCTCTCCATGGCGCTCTCCGCCTCCATGGGGCAGCCGGCGCAGGCGGTCGAGGAGGCGGGGCTGGCCGGATTTCTGCACGACATCGGCAAGACCCGGGTCGACAAGGAGATATTGAACAAGCCCGGCAAGCTCAGCGCCGTCGAGTCCCTGGAAATGAGGAAGCACCCCGAGCACGGCGCCGAGATCGTGCGCGACATGGAGGGGGTGCCCGATCGGGTGGCAGAAGCGGTGCTCGGGCACCACATCCGTTACGACAGGGGGGGGTATCCCGAGTGGGCCAGGGCGCTGCACTTCGGGGTCACCAGCGGCATCGTCGCGGTGGCGGACTTCTATGACGCGACCACCACGCTCAGGGCGTATCAGCGTCCCATGCAGCCGACGCAGGCGGTCGAGGAGATCCGCAACGCGTGCGGCACCAGCCTGGACGGGGAGATCGTGGAGCGGTTCCTGGAGCTGACCGGAAGGTTCCCGACCGGAAGCCTGGTCAGGCTGGACAGCAACGAGATCGCGGTGGTGTTCACCCCGAGCACGCACGAATGCGGGGCGGCGCTGGTGAAGGTGATCATGGACTGCCGCGGGAGCGCGCTCCCCGAGCCGGAGCTAAGGAGCATCATTATCAGCGGGGAGCGCATCGTCGACCTGGTCGACCCGCTGGTGAAGGGGATCGACGTCTCGCGCTATTTCTAGGGAGATATCAAGGGAGCAGCGACAGGGCGGTCGCCGCGGCGGCCCGGGTCCTGTCGTGGGGGGAGCTTGTCAGCTTGATGAGCGGTTCCGCGAGCGAGGCGTCCCCGATGCGTCCCAGGGCGAGCGCCGCTTCGGCGTCCAGCATGCCGTCGTTGCCATCGAGGAAAGGGAGCAGTCGCGGCACCACGGCGGGGTCCGGGTAGTGGGATAGCGCCTCGATGGCGAGGGCCCGCACCGTGAGCGAGGGATCCTGGAGCTTCTCCAAAAGCGTGGCGACCGCCTCCGGACGGGCCAGCTCGCCCAGCACCTTGATCGCCGCGCACCTGATGTCCTCCTCGCTTCTCCCCGCGCAGTACAGGAGGATCGGGAGCACCTTTTCGCCGCCGATGCGCCCGAGGGCGTGGATAGCGGTGACCTTGGTGGCCCGGTCGCCGCGCTTCAGACGATCGAACACCTCCTCCAGGCTCTCCGTCGCTTCCAGCGCGTCAAGCGCGCGGGCGGCCGCCAGGCGCACCTCGGCATTGGAGTCCTTGAGGAGCGGCATGATCGCTTCGCGCCTTCTTGTGAGTGAGGCTCTGTCCATAGGGTTGATAACTAGCAAAAAACCGCCGCTTTCACAACATAAAACAGACGGCGCCTCTAATATCCGGGCAGGGGCGGCTAATCGATATAGCGACATTTTATACCGCTGTCGGACAAGGAGAACAGATGGGAAACAGGATCAAATGCGTGGCACTCTCCGCCTTGGTGCTGCCGGGGCTTGGGCAGCTTTACCGGGGGAGCCGCTTGAAAGGCGGGGTGATGATACTGCTCGACAACGTCTTCATCCTCGGGGCGCTCTTCATTGCCCTGCGCGGCGCCGGCAAGCTGTTGCTGGCGGGGCAGCAGGGGGGGGTGGACCCCGAACAGGTGCTGGCGGCCATCCGGGCCGACTCCCCTTACGCCAGCTGGCTCATGGGTGGCTTCACGCTGCTCTGGGTCTACGGCGTGGTCGATGCGGCGCTCGACAAGGGGAACCATGGTAGTTGACAAACATCTTTTTATTATGAGATAAGGGTAATCCATCCCCGGCCGGGCGGCTTTGCCGGGGATGAAGGGGGTGAATTCGAAATGGTGCAATCGGAAATACTCGGGACCGGTGGGCATGTGCCCACGCGAGTCATACCGAACGGTTATTTTGACTATCTGGTGGAGGACGCGGAAGGGTGGATCCATTCCAGGACCGGGATCAGGGAGCGCCGCTTCGTCGAGGAGGGTGAATCGACCTCCGACATCGCGACCAGTGCCGCCCTTCTTGCCCTGGAGAACGCCGACCTCGACCCGCTGGAGCTCGACTGCATCATCGTCGCCACCTCCACCCCGGACATGATCCTTCCCGCCACCGCCTGCATGGTGCAAAAGAACATCGGGGCGGACAACGCCTTCGCCTTCGACATGAACGCGGTCTGCAGCAGCTTCATCTACGGCATGGAGATAGCGGACAACCTGATCCGGTCCGGCAAGTACAAGAAGGTGCTCCTGATCGGCGCCGATACCTACTCGAAGATCCTCGATTTTCAGGACAAGGGGTCGGCCCCGCTGTTTGGCGACGGTGCCGGCGCGGTCATCCTTGGCGCCGGTCTTTCCGGCAAGGGGATACTGCAGAGCGTCATGAAGAGCGACGGCAAGGGGTGGGAGCTGATCCAGGTCCCCTCTTCGGGGTCGAGGAAGCCGGTGACCGCCGAGAGCATCGCGCTCAAGGAGAACACCTTCAAGATGGCGGGGAAGAGCGTCTTCATCTTCGCCACCGACGTGATACCCGGCATCATAGCGGATCTGGCGGAGCGCGGCGGGGTGACCCCGGAGCAGATCGACCACATCATACCGCACCAGGCCAACGTGAGGATCATCGACTTCATCTCCAAGAAGACGGGGATCGCCAAGGAGAAGTTCCTGCTGAACCTGGACCGCTACGGCAACACGGCGGCGGCCTCCGTCGGGCTCGCGCTGGACGAGAACCGCAGAAACGGCGTTATCAAGCCAGGCGATCTGGTGCTGATGATGGGTTTTGGCGGCGGTCTTTCCTGGGGCGGGGTGCTGATTAGGTTCTAGAAAAAGCAGATTAAGATCAAGATTAAGATTTAAGTAAAACCCAAACCTCTGCTTGAAGGGACGGCTCCCTAGGTGCCCGTCCCTTTTTTCATCTCAGCCTGATCCTCTAAACCTTAATCTCGATCTCAATCTGCTTTACCAGCTATTCCTTCCGGTACCTCCAACGGGGTCAGCCCGTTTGCCTGCATCAGGGCGCGCAGCTTCTCGGCTGGAACGCGCAGCCGCCAGCCGGCGTGGAACCGGTCGGCGGCAAGCAGCACCCCGCCCGGGGCGAGCCGCGCCGCCAGCGCTCGAATGGCGCCCGCCAGCTCGTCCGGGTCGTGCATGAGCGGCCCCCCCAGCAGGCCGTTGCAAAGGACCAGATGGTACGGCTCGCGGCTCGGCCCGTAACCGACCTGATCCAGATAAAACTCCAGGCGCGGCGCGTCCTGCCTGGTGAAGAGCGGCGCCACCCTGCCGCGGTAGTCGCTCTCCCGGTCCCGGTCATGCGGGAAAAAGAGGTGCGCCGCGGCGAACAGCTCCATCGGCTCAAGCGTCGAGCCGTGCACCAGGCAACCCTTTCCCGAAAGCCCGGCGGCAGCGAGCAACTCGGCCAGTTGATAGGTCCCCTCTCCGCTGCCGCAGGCGCTGTCCAGAACCCGTATCCCTACCTGGAAACTCCCGGCCCTCAGCTTCAGCCAGTCCGCAAGCCAGAGCGACTGCAGCGGGTAGCGATCGAACCCCCCGCCGAAATGGTGCGGCAGCAACAGGGCGAACAGGAAACGGGTGCGCGCCGCCCCGTCCTGCGCCAGCTCCCGCAGGGTCTCCGCGGGGTTCGCGCTTGAGAGCTGCGGCCTCAACCTTTGCAGCAGGTCGAGCCAGCTCGCCGAGCTGTAGAGGTAGGTACCGTAGAGAAGCGGCGGGAAACGGCAGCCGCGTCGGAGCAGCAGATCGAAGACGGACCTCACCTGAGAGATGGGGAAAAGAGCCTCCGTCAAGGACCGCATCTCGTTGTCGACCACGAGGCCCGGGGCCCAAAGCGGCAGAGGATAGCAGTCGGCGTAGCTTTGGAAGGCGCGGGCGAGGCGCTCGATGCTTCCGGCCAGACCGGCGTCGAGGATGGAGCCTCCGACCAGGAGCCGGTCCAGACGCCGGAGCGCCTCCTCGCGGTCGAGGGTGGGTGTGAAGGAGAGTCGCATCGGCTAGATGATCATGCTGTGCAGGTCGCGGCGCTGGTAGCGCCAGGCGAAGGCGGCGGCGCGGAAGAACCAGTCCACCAGGAACACCCCCCATACCATGTAAAGGGAGAGCTGCAGCGGCTCGGCGGCGATGTAGGAAAGGAGCACCCTGATCCCCCACATGGCGACCAGGGTCACCAGGAAGACGTAGTGCGTGTCGCCGGTGCCGCGCAGGCTGCCGGCGTAGACAAAGGATATGGCGAGAGGCACCTGCGCGAAGGCGACCAGCCTGAGAAAGACGCTCCCCTTCTCGATGACCTCCGGGTCGCTGGTGAAGAGCGCGATCAGCTGGTGCGGCAGACAGAAGAAGAGCAGCGCCATCCCCGCCATGACGATGATGGCGAGCCGGAGCGCCTCGGTGTGGCTCATATGCGCGCGCTTGAGCTTCCGGGCGCCGACCGCCTGCCCCATCAGCGTCGCGGCGGCGATCCCCATGCCCGCGCCCGGCATGAAGGAGAGCGACTCGATGGAGAGCCCGATCTGGTGTGCCGCGTAGGCGGCGGTGCCGAAGCCGATGATGATTTTCGAGTAGAAGAGCTGGCCGGACTGCTGGGCGATCCGCTCCAGCGCCACAGGGTAGCCGATGTCCCAGATCTTCCTGAGCAGCACCAGGTCGGGGCGCCCGATCTTCAGGTACCCCTTGCGCAGCGCCTGCACCAGGAGGTAGAAAAAGCCGACCATCTCGGAGAAGTTGATGGCGTAGGCGGCGCCCACCACCCCGAGGCTCGGAAAGCCGAAGTGGCCGTAGATGAGCGGATAGGCGATGACCACGTGGAGGATGTTCACCAGGATGATCGCCTCCATCGGGGTCCGGGTGTTGCCGATCCCCTGCATGATGGCGGAGAGGATGTTCAGCCCGGCGGTGAAGGCGAAATAGAGAAAGACCAGCCGTATGTAGTCCGAGGCGAAGGCGAGGACCTCGTCGCCGGCGCCCATGAAGACAGCCACGTCGCGTCCGAAGAAGAGCCCCAGTAGCGTTGCCGCCACGGCGAGCACGGCGCAGGAGAGCAAGGAGGCGAAAGCGGCCCTTCTCGCTTCCGGGCGCCGGCCGGCGCCCCACAGGTGGGCGATGACCACGGTCGCTCCGGTGGCAAGCCCCCAGAAAACCGTCATCACCACGAAGATCAGCAACTGCCCCAGGCCGGTCGCCGCTATCGCCGCGGCCCCCAGCCCCCCGACCATGAAGATGTCCACGATGGAGACCAGGCGCTGGAACAGCGACGACAGGAGCACCGGCATCGACAGTGCGGCGACGTTGCGTCTGATGGATACCCGTTTCCTTCTGCCGGGCAAAATGCGCTGTATCAGCTGTATCAAGACTGCATGCTCTCTGGTTGCCTGGTTTAAGAGTTTGATGCTCCCGTTAGAGGAGGGTTACGGTGCGGGACCGGAAATTATGCAGGATGGATCAGGAAGTTGTAGGAGCGGCATTCCAGCCGCGATGACCGCCGCTTGATCGCGGCAGGAATGCCGCTCCTACCAGGATTTCTGCGCCTTTTCAAAGTGAGGAGAGCACCTCTTGCATGCTGAGGGCGAAATTCTTCGCCCTCCCCGATGGGGCGATGATGCCGTAGGCCATCGCCTCCTTCAGTTCCTCTTCCGTGGCACCGGCTTCCTTCGCGACCGCGAAGTGCTTCTTGAGTCAGTCAGGGCAACCGACCGCCACAGCGCAACCTACCCGTATCAGTTCCCGATATTTGACCTCGAGAACTTCTTCATACTCATAGTCCAGGATCTTCTTGCGGATCTTCATGGTGAACCTCCTTTGTCACGAAAAGAGAAGCGCCTCGGAATGTCATACATAACTAGCACAAACGGCAGGCGCTGAAAACCTTAACATCGGTTTTCCGGCCGGAGCAAAGGGAGTATTTTCGAGCTGCGCTGGAGCGGGGCAGGAACTCGCGGGGGC
>Ga0209317_1002541_pt1 | contig 13058 bp, 8 predicted proteins | sample RifGroB2_FD_183994 | JGI IMG/M metagenome (GOLD analysis project Ga0209317, IMG submission 183994) | Soil microbial communities from Rifle, Colorado, USA - Groundwater B2 (SPAdes) (version 2) | ecosystem: Environmental > Terrestrial > Soil > Unclassified | place: Rifle, Colorado | collected...
TAGCTGCCAACCAGTACATCCTGGCGCTCGCTAACCAGGGGCCTCTAAACGATTTATATCGAACTTCTCGCATCCGCTATACAAAGGAACAGGCTATAGCGCTTAGAGAAAAGTTGTTCGGGAAAACAGATCCGCCTTCCCAATTCTTCAACCTGCACGAGAAGGAAGCTTTTGCTGACCCTAATGTCACCGAGGCTCTGCCCGTCCAGCACATCATCCTTTCCGATGACCAATCCCGGCACTGGGCCTTCGTGGTTACGTGCGAGCAGCGGGATGGCCTTTGGGTGGTTACCGATGCCCGTAGAGACCCGGGCATGACTGAGAAAGAGGTGGCGGGCATTATTCGTCGTGACGAGGAAAGAAGTGCCAATTTCAGGACAGGCGAAGTCCCGAAGCCGATCAAACCGCCCGCATCCACCAAATCGCTGACCGCACCGAAGCCAAAGGCCCGGTGAGTTCTTGAGAGCATGGGAGGGTGAGGGGCGCAGCTACGTCATCTATGATTTTTAAGGAGGGGAAATGTCAACACCACTTATTGCTCTGGCGGCGATTCTAGCGTTTTTTGCGGTAGTTTTAATACCGTTCATGTTCTTCAAGGGTGGGCAGCAACCACCCCATGAGCAGCATGCCCATGCCGATCAGGGTAAAAAGGTGCGCAAGAAGAAAAAGAAACGATAGGAACGGAATTCCAACAGATTAAAGTTGGTCACGCTCTTCGTGCACTGCCGCACTGGTCAGAGGGAAATTTTCCGGATGCAGAATGCTTTCCAGTTCAAGATCCACATCCAGGTCAGGCCAGTACAGGTGCTCCGCAGTGACAGGTTCTACATTTACGAGCTTCCCTATAGGAGCATTTTTGAACCAGGGGAATGTGTCGAAGGGAAGAAATAATTCCTTTTCGTTGACCAAGAGCCAAAAGCCATGTTTGGATACATTGGTAACTTCAACATCCAAAGTGCCTTCGCCACGCGTGTTGTATGTCATCTCTGTGTTCCTCACTTAGTCCGGCCGAAGATAGCTTACTAAAGCGTTGCGTTTTTGACAACTGCTGTCGATAGGTCCCTCATTTTCTTATCGTGCGATGGCGTTGAACTCGACGCGGCTGCGGCTGGCCGATTCTTTCTCGGGGGCTTTGTAGATGTTCTCGCTTCCCTGGAAGAGTTTCTCGGCTGGGAGCCCTCCTTTGGCGACCAGGAAGTCGATCACGGTAGCGGCGCGCTCTCTGGCCAAGGACTGCAACTCGTTTTCGCCGACCACGGTGTTGGCGATGATCAGCTTCTTCATCTCGTTGTCAGGCAGGTCCTTCACCATGCCGAGAACGTTGCGCGGCTTGGGGAACTTCTCTTTCTTGTAGACCGCCTTCAGGAACTTCGAGTATTCCTCCGCCGATAGCTGCACGTTCTCGCTGCTGTCGCCCTCCTTGGTCTGCTGCTCCTTTACCAGGTACAGGAACTTCTCGTTCTTCACCTTTTTGTTCAGGAGCTCCTGACGGTAGCCCTCCGGATCTTTCCCCTTATCCACAAAACCTTTGACCTCCAACTTCAGGCCCGGCCGGTCCTCCAGCACCTTGGCGAGTTGCGTAAGCTTCTTTTCCTCGCCGGCCGGCAGCTCGCTGGAGCCGGGGGCGAAATCGATGACGCTGAAGTCCTGCCCGCCGCCGCCAATGGACGAGAGCAGGGCAAAGGGCGAGGTGGCTGCCTTGACCAGGAGGTTCTTCAGCACCCGGCCGATCAGGCGCCAGATGCTGAACTGCGGGTCATCAGTCCGGCCGGTGACCGGGAGGTCGAGATGGATCTCTCCCTTGCGGTCCTTGAGCAGGGCGATGGCGAGCTTCACCGGCAGGTTCGTGGCCTGGCTGCTTTCCACTTTATCGCCGAAGGTGAACTGGTCGATGAACACCTTGTTCTCGGAGGTGAGCTGCTTCCTCTCTATCAGGTATTTGAGGTCGAGGAACAGTTTCCCCTTGTCGATGGCGTAACCCAAGTAGGTCCCGGAATAGGGGGTGGCGGGCGAAAGCTCGATGTCGCGGAAGGAAATCTTCAGGTCGACGAAGAGGTCGTCCCGCAGCGGGTTGAGCCTGCCGGATATCTGCATCGGCGAGTGGTTCTCCAGGTTGCCTCGGAGGTCCACATCGGCGAATTTGGACTCCTCTGAAGTAAGCCCGCTGACCCTCCCGCCAAGGTTGTAGAAGGTGCTGTTGAAGGTCTGGGGCATATGGTTGTCGGTAAAGGCCAGTGTCCCGTTCTGGATAGTTACGCTTCCCACGGAGATCTGGCGCTGCGCAGCTGGTGCCGGCGCGGCGGCTGCTGTCGGCCCTGCGGACGGTGGTTGCTTTGCAGAGGGGACGGGTGCCTGCTGTGTAGCCGGGGCTGCGGCCGTGGCCGGAAGCGCTGCAGTCTGCGCCGCAGGCTCCTTCTTCACCAGGTCCTGAAGGTTCAAGGTACCGTCTTTCCTGATGATGATGCGGGAGTAGACGTCGTTCAGGGCGACCTGCCGGATGCTCAGGGTGAACGGATCGAAATCGCCCCGGAATTCGTCGAACTGCAGGCTCTCCCATTTCAGGAGGTCTTCATCGCCCACGGCGTCGATGCTGTGGAAGTCGCGCACGCCCGCGTTCCCCCGGAAACTCCCTTTCGCCTTCCCCTCCTTGATGGCGAGATCCAGGTTCATCGTGGTGTCGAGGGTGCCGCCGATGACAGAGAAGTTGAAGCTGTCGGGGAAGTAGGGCTCGAAATCCCTGATGGGAAGGTGCGCCACGGACACGTTCCCTTTGTAGCGGAAGGGCGCGGGGGTAAGGGCGCCGTTGGCCTTCAGGGTGCTGCGCTTGCCGTAGGTCGTGGAGAAGCGGAGTGCGGCCGGGGTGAACTTGGGCCCCTGCAGGTTGGAAAGGGTCAGGTTCGTGTTGCGCAACGTGAAGCGCGGAGGCTCCTCGAAGGTCTTGTCGGTGAAGGTGAAGTTCAGCTTCTCCAGTTGAATGCGCTTCAGGTTGTAGGCGGTTCGCCTTCGCGATGAAGCTGCTTCGTCGGACGGGGCCTGCTTTCGCGATGAGGCTGCTCCGGCGGACGTGGCCTTTTTGACGGTCTTCTTGGGCTTTTGGGCGAGGGGAGGGGGCACCGGCCGGTCGGGGATGAGCGAAAGGAGCGACAGCTTGCCGTCGGCCTCTTTGGACAGGGAGAGGGTTCCTTGGGCCAGCCGGATGCTGCCGATCTCCAGACGGTTGTCGTTCTGACGAAAGCTGGCGTCGCTTACCTGGAGGGTGGCGAGGTCGAAACCTTCTTTCTTGCCGTAGCGGGCGGAAAGACCGGCAACGGAGATGTTTGCTTTCTGGACGGTTAAGCCGGCGGCCTCGCTGTAGCTCACCTCTGACGTCATGCCGACGGAGCCCTGCACCGGCGCGGTGAGGTACTGGCTCAGGTAGGGCCAGGCACGCTGGATTTTGAGTCCGGCGAGTTGGAGCTTGGAGGTCACGGTGAGCGGCGTGGCGGTGAATGTCCCTTCTGTTTTCAGGGTGGCGTCGTTGTCGGGTTTGAGCGAAAGCTGGTAGCTTGCCGAGGTCCCCGGCGCGGTGCTGAAATTTCCGATAGACAGATCGATGTCGGAGGCGGTGGTCCTGAAGCCGCCTTTGGGCAGGTCGTCCTGGAAATGGATGGTTGCCTTGCTGCAGGAAAAGGAGGGCAGCAGGACCGTCGTCTTCTGTTCGGGTTCTGCCGCAGCCTCGGGCTCCCCCTTTTTCGAGGAAACCAGGCGCGAATACGTCCACTCTCCTCGTCGGTTGCGCTCGATGAAAAGCTCAAGCCCGGTCGCGGCGATGGAGTCGAACTGGAGGTTCTTATTCAGCACCTCCAGCTTGGCAGCCTTAACCTCCAGGCCGGGAAGCCGCGCCAACGGCTTCCCGCCCGGAAGATCGACCGCGACGTCGTCCAGTCTGCTCATCCCCTTCAGCAGCAGTTCCGGCTTCTTGTCGGCGGAGATGCGGTAGCCGATGTCCATATCGACGGTCAGCTTCCCCGAGGTGAGGTCGGCGGGAGGCTTGACCGGGTAGTAGGCCACTAATTGCGGGAGGTTCAGTTGCTTCAGCCCGACGTGTACCGAGGTCTCCAGGGACTTGCTCATCGGCTTCAGCTTCCCGGCAAAATTGAAGGATGCCCCGTTCACCAGAGCGGTAATGCGCGGGTCGATGTACCTCTCGGCGAGGTACGGGCTGTTGCTGATGAAGGGGATGGCGATGTTCAGTTCGCGGACGCTGTGCTTTCTGCCTCCGCCCACCATGCGGTCGTCGAACGCTATCGACCCGTTCTTTACGCTGATGTTGATCAGGGAGAATTGAAGCGGGGTCCCCTTTTTCGACTTCTTCTCCTTGGACTGGCGGTCGATGATGTCGCTGAAATTGAAGCGGTTGGGGGCGGTGCGCACCAGGTTGAAGGTCGGTGTGTCGAGGGTGATCTCCGAGAGTATCAGCGCCCGCTTGAAGATGGATGCCGGCGCCAGGGAGGCGTGCAATTCGCGGAAGGCGACCAGGGGCGGACCGGCTTCCCCGGCTATGGCGAAATCATCCACCTTTACGTGCAGGGTGAGCGGATTGATGCTGACTGAACCTATCCGCGCCTTGCGCCCGGTGGCTTCTTCCAGCGCGGTTACCGCCTTGTTTTTGACGATGACCGGAAGTATCGCTACGGTGAACAGGAGCAGCGCCGCAATTACTCCCAAGCCGATGAAGAGATATTTTTTGCGCGGTGACACAAGAACCTCACAACGACGTGTCCAGTGTAGTTGATCAGCTATGGTAAAACTTAGCACGTTTTTAGCAGAAGCACACCGGCGCGTGCACGAGAACGCTGGTGAGAGTGAGAAACCCGGTTGTGTGTCAGAAGGTTTGGACTGGGACGGAGATGAGCCAAAGCGGCAGAGGAAAACGAGAAGTCATGAGGATGCCAAGGGGAAGACGTGAGGAGGACGCTGCAACTTCCTGCAGCGTCCTCCCGTTATTTGCTAGCTGATGATCTTCTTGTACAGGTCGTTACCCTTGTCGTCGACCAGGATGAAGGCGGGGAAGTCGCTGACCTCGATCTTCCATACCGATTCCATCCCCAGTTCCGGGTAATCGAGGCACTCGACCTTCTTGATGTTCTCGTGGGCAAGCAGCGCGGCCGGGCCGCCGATGGAGCCGAGGTAGAAGCCGCCGTGCTTCTTGCACGCGTCGGTCACCTGCTTGCTGCGGTTCCCTTTGGCGATCATGATCAAGGAGCCTCCGTTGGACTGGAGCAGGTCGACGTAAGAATCCATGCGCCCGGCGGTGGTGGGGCCGAAGGAGCCGGAGGCGCCACCCTGCGGTTTTTTGGCAGGGCCGGCGTAGTAGACCGGGTACTTCTTGAGATACTCGGGGAGCCCCTGCCCCTTGTCGAGCCGCTCCTTGAACTTGGCATGGGCGATGTCGCGGGCCACGATGACGGTGCCGTACAGGGAGAGACGGGTTCCGACCGGGTGTTTGGTCATCTCGGCCAGCACGTACTGCATCGGCTGGTTCAGGTTGATCTTCACTCCCCCCACGTTCTTCAGGCGCGCGGCAAGCGGGAGGTATTTCCCCGGATCGCGCTCCAGCTCCTCCAGCCAGATCCCGTTCCTGTCGATCTTCGCCTTGACGTTGCGGTCGGCGGAGCAGGAGACCCCCATGCCTATCGGGCAGGAAGCGCCGTGGCGCGGCAGACGGATCACCCTGACGTCCAGGGCGAAATACTTGCCGCCGAACTGTGCGCCGTAGCCGCACTTGCAGGCCGCCTCCATGACGCGCTTCTCCAGGTCGAGGTCGCGGAAGGCCTGGCCTCCCTTGTTGCCGGTGGTGGGGAGGGTGTCCAGATACTTGGTGGTGGCGAGCTTGACCGTCTTCAGGCAGGCTTCCGGAGAGGTGCCACCGATGACGAAGGCGATGTGGTAGGGAGGGCAGGCGGCGGTCCCCAGGGTCTTCATCTTCTCGACCAGGAATTTCTCCAGGCTGTCGGGGTTCAGCACGGCCTTGGTCTCCTGGTAGAGCATGGTCTTGTTGGCGGAGCCGCCCCCCTTGGCCACGAACAGGAACTTGTACTCCATGCCGCGAGTCGCATTGATGTCGATCTGGGCCGGGAGGTTGTTCCCCGAGTTGCTCTCCTTGTACATGTCCAGCGGTATGGTCTGGGAGTAGCGGAGGTTTTCCTCGGTGTAGGTCTGGAAGACGCCGGCGGAAAGGTACTGCTCGTCGTTGCCGGTCACCAGGACCCGCTGCCCTTTCTTGGCGAAGATGGTGGCGGTGCCGGTGTCCTGGCAGAGCGGGAGCTCGAACTGGGCGGCGACCTCGGCGTTGCGCAAAAGCGCGGTGGCCACGTACTTGTCGTTGTCGGTCGCCTCGGGATCGGAGAGGATGGCGGCCACCTGCTGCAGGTGGGCAGGTCGGAGCATGAAGCTCACGTCCTTCATCGCGGCGTTGGCCAAAAACGTCAGCGCCTTGGGATCGACCTGGAGCATCTCCCTGCCGTCGGCCTTGATGGTTTTGACGTACTTGTCGCTGATCAGTCTGTACTTGGTCTGGTCCGGGCCAAGGGGGTACGGATCCTGGACTTTGAATGCGGGAGCCTTCCGGTCTCCCCCCCTCGGGGAAACCTCCGGTTCCGGGGATTCCTCCGAGATCGTTTCCGCCTGAACCTGGTTGTGCAGCCCCATCAGGGTCACTGCGGATACGGCCGATACGGTTGCACTCTTTTTCAGAAAATCCCTTCTGCTGAGCGACATCGACTACCTCCTGAAAGTTTTTGAATCACCCCCGCGGTCTGCAAAGGGGGGCTTGAACATCTGCTTCCATGAGCACAGGGAGTGCCATCTTTTAACGGTATGGCTCAAGTCGCTGTCATAATTAAGGAAATGGCTGCTGATTGGAAGCGGCTGAAGCGCCGGGCGCCATAACCGCTGGTTATGACAAAGGGGGCGGTTTCGGCTGCGTCAGGTAAGAAAATGGCGATGATTCGGGAAGATCCCGCGCATATAACCTGGGGTTATGGGGGCGATGCTGGTTATGGGAGTTGTAAGGGAGGGGCGTTTCCAATGGACGATTGACAATGGACAATGGACAATGTGATTAGGCATGAGCTTCCGCAAGAGACGTCCCCTCCCTCCGGGATGGATCACGGTTAGGGGATTCAGCTCGAAAAAGGCCCCTCACCCGCCCTTCGGGCACCCTCTCCCGAGGGGAGAGGGGACTAGCGGAAGATCATGGCTAATCAGGATGGGCAATGGGCAATTGACACCGAAGGGCTTGGGGGCTGGGCGGGACCGCTTTACTCTTGAACGACGGGGATCTGCACGGTGAAGGTCGTTCCGACGCCCGGGTCGCTCTCCACCTTGATCTCGCCGTTGTGCTTCTTCACGATGTCGTAGACGATGCTGAGCCCGAGGCCGGTCCCCTTGCCGACATCCTTGGTGGTGTAGAACGGGTCGAAGATGCGCTTGATGCGGTCTGGCGGGATGCCGCAGCCGGTGTCGGAGACCGACACCCGGATCATCCCGTCCTCGCTGGTGGTGCGCACCGTGATGACGCCGAAGTTGTCCATGGCCTGGGCCGCGTTCACCAGGAGGTTCATGAACACCTGGTTCAACTGCCCCGGGTTGCACAGGGTCGACGGGATCTCGCCGAACTCCTTTTTCAGATCCGCCTTGAACTTCAGCTCGTTCCAGACGATGTTTATGGTGCTTTCCAGCCCCTCGTTCAGGTTCGCCGCCTTCGTCTCGCACTCGTCCAGCCGGGCGAATCCCTTCAGTTCCTGGACGATCTTCTTTACCCGCTCGGCTCCCTCCTGGCTTTCCCTGACCAACTGGTCCAGGTCGCCGACGATGTAGTCGACCTTGAGCCCTTTTTTCCCTTGCTCGATCTCGCGCATCGCCTGCTCCGGGTCTCCCCCCTGGCAAAGCCCTTTGATGGTCTCCCCTTGCAGCTCGATGTACTCGGTGAGCCTGCCCGTGTATTTCCCCAGGGTATTCAGGTTGCTGATGATGAATCCGATGGGGTTGTTGATCTCGTGGGCGACGCCTGCGGCCAGCTGGCCTATGGAAGCCATCTTCTCCTGCTGCAGCATGTGGGCGTGGGTCTGCTGCAGTTCGGCGTTCGCGCTCTCCAGTTCCCTGGTCCGCTCGATGACCCGCTGCTCCAGTTCCTCGTTCAGCTTGCGGATCGCCTCCTCCGCCCGCTTCCGCTCGGAGATGTCCTCCATGATGCCGTCGACATGGCTGATCTCGCCTGAGGGGGCGAAGCTCGCGCGGACGTTCAGGCGGACCCAGCACTTGGACCCGTCCTTGCGGTAGAATTCCACCTCGTAGCTTTTCACCGCGCGCCCCTGCGCCAGTTCGGCGAGGATCATGATGCGCTGCTGCGGGTCGACGTAGAGTCGGGAGATGTCCGGCAGCGCTTCGATGATCTCTTGAGGGGTCTGGTATCCGAGGATCTCAGCGGTGGCGGGGTTGCAGCTCAGGAACACCCCTGCGGGGGTGGTCTGGAAGATCCCTTCGGTGGCGTTTTCGAAGATGCCGCGGTACTTCGCTTCGGCAAGCCGCTCCTGCTCGAGCGCCTTGGTGGTGTTGGCGAAAAGGATCTGGTTTTCGATGGTGGAGGAGAGCAGACCGGCAAGGTTGCCGATGCCGAGCAGTGCCATCTCGCTGTCGCTGATCCTGCGGCAAAACGGGGCCTGATCCGCAGAGTTGCCCACGGCAAGAAGGGCTACCGGCTTGGTGTGCGAGCCCAGGGGGTAGACGAGGTACTCGCTGACCCGCATCCGCGCCGCGAGCTGCTGCAGTTCGGGGGACCCGTTCCCGTCGAGACAGATCAGGCAGGCATCCCCCTGGTAGAGAGGGGCCAAAAACGGCTCGCTCCGGGCGATGCTGAGACGGCTTACGGCATCGCTGTCTTCGGTGCGATAGTAGCCGTCGCAGGCGCTGACGTCATAGCGCTCCCGTTCGGCATCGAAGCTGAAGAAGATAACCCTCTCGTAGCCCAGGTTGTTGATGATGAAATCCGCGGCGTGGCCGAAGATCTCGGAGAGCTTCTGGCTGGCGTTCAGCCTGCGGTTGAACTGGTACAGTTCCTGGTATTCGCGCAGCTGTGCGTCGAGTTGTTCCTGGTAGCGGTAGAGTCTTCCCTCCGCCTTTACCAACTCCTTGACCTGCTGGGCGAGTTCCTCGTTTTCACGGGTCAGGGCCATGAGCTCGTCGGCCTGGTCCGGTCTCGCCTCTTTTGAAATGTCGACGTTGGGATTGTCCATTTCAATAAACAGCGGCCACCACGGCCGTGTAGTTGTGGAAACAGTTGTAACTTGCGATGGGGCCGATCTCCCCGTAGCTGTAGAACCCGATCCAGGGCACGTCGCTCCCCAGCTCCTTTTGCAGGTTGGCAAGGAGGGCGCTCTTCTCGCTCTCCCGGAACACCACCTTGCCGCGCCCGACGCATTCGACGTGGAGCACGAACTTCGGCTGCTGCTGCGGCTCCTCCTTGAGGTGCCGCGATATGTCGGCAAGGCCGGAGGTGATCAGCTCCTTGTCGCGGCGCATGATCCAGAGCTCGGTTCCCGGGGCGACCTCGGACTGGATGATCACCTCCCCTTCCTGGTCGTTCTTCCCCGGCATGTAGCGGATCATGTACTCCTCGTACCCCTGCCTGATGCGCTCGGGGGTCTTGAATCCGAGACAGAGGTTGAGGGAGGACTTGTTCCACTGGGTCATCCAGTCGGCGTCCAGGTACTCCTTGAGCGCCTCCAGGGCCGGCACCCCGTCGATTTCCTGGATCACGTTCCCCGCGCAACGGGTGATGGTGCGCTTGCTCCCCACCGGGACGCAGCCGTGGTTCACACCCCAGGCGATCCTGGCTTCCCCGGACATGAGAACCGAGACCATCCCGCCGGAGAAGACCTCATCGTTGAAGTACTGGTAGGTGCTCTGCAGCGCCCAGTTGTCGGCGGCGAGACCGCCGAAGATAGGCAAGGGCTCCTTCAGCCCCAGTGCACGTTCGAAGGAGGCGAGGAAGGGATCGAAATTGAAGGCCAGGCCGTCGGCAAAAACGAAACAGGCCCGGGTGTCGGGAGCCAGCAGCGGCTTGAGCGACGTGGCGAGCTGCTCCCCCGCATCGTCGGCCCTGCCGCCGATCCCCTTGACGAACGCCCCTTGAAACTGCAGCTCTTCCGACGCAACTACCATGACGCAGACGCCGAAGTTGGTCTCCACGCAGGTCTCGCGGGTGATGATCCCTTCGCCGGAGCAGCCGCACAAAAGCGCCCCCGGCGTCGCACCTCTAATCGAGGCGATGAGTTGCTGCTGGTCGTACCCTACCGTGGCGAAGACCAGTACGAAATCCGCCGTCTCCACCCCCGCCTGTTCCAGGGCCTTCTGCACGGCCTGCTGCCCCGCCGCCGCGGGATTCCTGTTGACGCTGTGTCCTACTCCGACCGAAGTCCCCATAGCTGCTCCTCACTTTGCGACTCAAGTGCCCATACTCACTCTTCGGTTCATTAAGCGAGAACCTTGAGCTTCTTATGTGGGGAAATGATACAGGGAAGGGGACAGGGTGATTCACCTTACAGGATTTTCCGAAAGTAGGCTGGGCGACTGCGGACGGAGAAGTCGAGGGCAGGGCGATTTGAAGCAAGTGTGGAAGAAATGAGGAAAGGGTCTTCCGACGGGCAAAAGGGATGAAAAAAGGGGCACCCAACTGCGGCGCCCCTTGGCTGAATCGTGCGACGGCCGGTGCGTCAGGCCGCCTTGGCGTAGTCTATCATCCCCTGAAAGTCCACGATCACGGCCGGTTCATCGCCTACGACCCAGGCATCGTGCCCGATCGGCAGCAGCGACACGTCGCCGGGACCGCAGTCGAACTCGCTGCCGTCATCCATTACTACATGCAGCTTGCCCGAGACGTGGTACTGGAAATGCGGAGCTTCGCAGCTCTTGGTATGGGCCAGCGGCTGGACCGAGGTGGACCAGCGCCAACCGGGGAGGAAGGTGGCTTTGCCTACCAGCGCGCCCCCTATCATCAAAAGTTCGACCTTGCCGTTGGGGAACTCCCTTACTTCGTAGGGAGTCGCGAAATTCTTCACCTCTGCCTTGTTGCCCGATATGACTTTCATAGCTGACTCCTTTTGAGGCCGCTTTGTGCTCTTAAATCAGTGTAATCCCGGCGCTCTTAGGCGGTCAACTCTTCTGTCTCAGCCCCCCTGCAGTCTGGGGCGGTACATGTTGTCGAGGTACTTCGACTCCCCGGGCTTTAGTTCCGCCGCCCTGCGGAACTGCTCGGCCGCCTGCGACAGGACGGAGCATGCAAAACCGCGGCAGGCTAAGGGGTATAACCGGAGGTTATAACGATAACCTTCGCTATCCATTCGTGTAAGGCTTCGAAACAACAGGCGCTTTGTTAATGAGCGGCTCGCGGGCCATAACCTGCGGTTATCACGGGGCCTCGTTGCTTTCTCGTCCCCTGTTGGCCAAGATTATCATTAAATCAACATCTTAACCTGTTGCATCGGTATTGGCATCACTCGTGCTCCATGAAGCGGGTCGCAGGGGCGCCGGCGTCGCATCGGACGCCTGCGCAGTGCGGCTTGTGCTTTTGTGAGCAGATACGGGTTCTTTACCCGAGACAACATGAAAGGAGAAAGATGATGAATTCAAGGTTAGGCTTTTTGATGGCGGCACTCCTGGTGCTGGTCTCTGCCACCGCCTTATGGGCAGGTGGCTCGGAACCGTTGGCGAAACTGCACCAGGGGAACGCGGCCTGCGCGGACTGCCACGGCAGCGGCAAGAAGATCACCGTCGACGACGGTGAGAAGGGGGTGAACAAGAAGTGCGTCGGCTGCCACGGGACGCTGGCCGAAATGGGCAGGAAATCGAAGGAGGAAGTGAATCCCCACAAGTCGCACCTGGGTGACGTCAACTGCACCGCCTGCCACCACGGCCACATCGCTTCCTGGGCATACTGCCTGAGCTGCCACCCCTTCGACATGAAAATTCCGGGAGGCGGCGCAACCGCGACCAAGGCAGCGCCCGCCGCCAAAGGCACCAGGCGCGCCGACAGGGCTGACGTGGTGGTAATCGGCGCCGGGGCCGCCGGCTTCACCGCCGCGATCACCGCCCACGACGCCGGCGCCAAGGTCATCATCATCGAGAAGCAGCCGATCACCGGCGGCAACAGCATGCTGGCGGCCGGCGGGATGAACGCCGCGGAAACCGCCTTCCAGAAGGAGAAGGGGATCGCCGATTCGGTCGACCTGATGTTCAAGGACACCATGACCGGCGGCGGCAACCTGAACGACCCCGCGCTCGCCATGGTGCTGTCCAGGAACTCCGCCTCCTCCGTCGCCTGGCTCACCGGCATCGGCGCCGACCTGAGCGACATCGGCCGCATGGGTGGCGCCAGCGTGAACCGCACCCATCGTCCCAAAGGGGGGGCAGCGGTCGGCGCCCACATCACCGAGGTCCTGCGCAGGAACGCGGAAACGCGCAACATCGACATCCGCGTCAACAGCAAGGTCGTGAAGATCGTCGAGGATAAGAAGGGACGCGTGACCGGCGTCCGCGTGGCTGGCAAGCACAGCGGCGAGTACACCATCAACGCCAAGGCCGTCATCATCGCGGCGGGCGGCTTCTCGGCCAACCCCGAGCGCGTCGCCTACTACCGTCCCGAGTACAAGGGGATGACCACCTCCAACCAGCCGGGCGCGACCGGCGACGGCATCGACCTGGGGACCGCCGCCGGTGCGGACGTCAAGGACATGAAGGAGATCCAGATCCACCCGACGGTGGCTGCAGGGAGCCGCACCCTGATCACCGAGGCCGTGCGCGGCAACGGCGCCATCCTGGTGAACCACGAAGGGAAGCGCTTCGTAAACGAGCTGACCACCCGCGACAAGGCCTCCGCCGCCATCCTTGCCCAGAACGGCAAGTCCGCCTTCCTGGTGTTCGACGAGGGGGTCCGCAAGAGCCTCAAGCAGATCGACGGTTACTTCCACCTGAACCTGGTGCGCGAAGGCGCCTCCGTCCAGGAGCTGGCAGCCGCGATG
>Ga0209317_1002547_pt1 | contig 13040 bp, 13 predicted proteins | sample RifGroB2_FD_183994 | JGI IMG/M metagenome (GOLD analysis project Ga0209317, IMG submission 183994) | Soil microbial communities from Rifle, Colorado, USA - Groundwater B2 (SPAdes) (version 2) | ecosystem: Environmental > Terrestrial > Soil > Unclassified | place: Rifle, Colorado | collected...
TGATGCACTGTGCCGTAAAGGGCGCCATTTGTGTCACCGATGTCCGGCGTCAGGATATCACACGTGCCGCTATGGCGTCCGCCACTCGGATGCCGTCCAGTGCGGCGCTCATGATGCCGCCGGCGTAGCCGGCCCCTTCTCCGGTCGGGTAGAGACCCTGATGGCTGGTCGACTGCAGGTCCGCGCCCCGCAATATGCGCAGCGGGGCCGACGTCCTGGTCTCCACCCCGGTGAGCGTCGCCTCGGCGCAGATGAAGCCGCGCATCCTCTTCTCGAAGTGGACGATCCCTTCCCTGAGGGTGGCGGCTACGACGGCAGGAAGCAGCGGCGCCAGTTCGCACTCGACGACGCCTGGCCGGTAACTGGAGCTGACCCTCCCCCGCCCCCGCCCCAGAAAATCGAGCAGGCTCTGCGCAGGAGCCAGATACCCTCCCCCGCCAGCGTGGAAGGCACGGCGCTCCAGGCTGCGCTGGAACTCGACCCCGGCAAGCGGGGAGGAGTCGGAGAAGTCCTTAGGCCCCACCGTCGCCACTAGTGCGCTGTTGGCGCCGGGCCCGTTGCGGCGGTAGCCGCTCATGCCGTTCACCACCACGCCGCCGGCCTCGGAAGCCGCCGCGACCACCACGCCGCCCGGGCACATGCAAAAGGAGTAGGCGGCGCGCCCGGTCTGCTCGTTATTGTAGGTCTGGGCGTATTCCGCCGCCGGCAGCGAGGGATGGGCCCCTTTGCCGTACTGGATCTCGTTGATGAGCGCCTGCGGGTGCTCCACCCGGAGCCCTACTGCGAACGGCTTTTGCTCCAGCGTCACCCCTGCCGCATGAAGCATGGCATAGGTGTCGCGCGCACTGTGGCCGGGGGCCAGCACCAATGCGTCGCAGGGGAGCTCCTCGCTGTCGTTGACGACCGCGGCGCAGACCTTGCCGTTTTGCATCTGGATGCCGCTCAGCCTGCTCTCGAAACTGATCTGGAAACCGCCGCCTTTGAGCCTTTCTCTGATCCCCTTGACCACGGCGCGCAGCCGGTCGGTCCCTATGTGAGGCTTAGCCGCATAGAGGATCTCCGGCGGAGCTCCGAATTCCACCAGCTTCTGGAGCACCCAGCCGCAGTTCTCGTCCTTCACCCGCGTGGTAAGCTTGCCGTCCGAGAAGGTCCCGGCTCCCCCCTCCCCGAACTGCACGTTGCTCTCTCCGGCGAGCTCCCCGGTACGCCAGAAACGGGAGACGTCCAAGGCCCTGCGGTCCACATCGCGCCCGCGCTCAAGGAGCAGCGCCGTCAGGCCGTACTCGGCGAGTCTCAGCGCGGCGAAAAGCCCGGCGGGTCCCATCCCGACGATAACGATCCGCTCCTTGCTGGAGAGCTCAGGAAACTGCCGAGCCTTGGGTGGCTCGATGCGCGACACCTCTTCCGAGAGCCTTGCCTTCGACTCGTTCTTCAGAGCCACCTGCACGGTGTACACCAGCTTGATGGCCCCTTTTTTCCGGGCATCGACCCCCTTGCGCACCAACGCGAGAGAGGCGATCTCCGACTCTTTGACGCCGAGCTTCACTGCAGCCAGCGGGCGTAGCGAGCTCTCCTCGTCGCCTGGCTGCAGGGTGAGGTTTCGTAACAGAAATGGCATGGGGTTTTCCGTCAGGCAGCGCTGGTGCCGCGCCTCTTTCTTTCCAGGAGCTGTTCGACGATGATGACGATGTCCAGCGGTGAGGTGGATTTCGGGATGTGCACCTTGGCCCCCATCTCGGGAATCGGGTGTTCGTGCGGGGCGCCCTGGAACATGGAGGTCAAAAGGATGATGATCGGATCCGGATCCTCGGTCAGCCGGGTTATCTCCAGGCTGGCGCTGACCCCTCCCATACGCGGCATGACGAGATCCAGAATGACGGCATCGAAGGTCTCGGCGGCGAATGCCTGCACACCGAGCAGGCCGTCCTCGGCGGTCACCACGGTGAACCCCGCGTTCGTGAAGGTGTCCGACATCACCTTCAGGAAGAACTTGTCGTCGTCTATCAGGAGGATCTTCCTCCCGTTTTCTGCTGTCATTTCAACCTCAAAACCGGACGGAATGCGACATCATACAAAAATGCGGTCCAAAAGGAAAGGGAGAAAGCGCCCTTTGGCTACCTGGGCGTGGTGAGCGGCAGGCGTACTGAAAAGGTGGTCCCGGAGGGATCGCTCTTTTCCACTTCGATCTTCCCCTTGTAGGTCTTCACTATGCGCAGCACCACGGAGAGACCCAGTCCCGTGCCTCGGCTGTTGGTGGTGAAAAAGGGATCGAAGATGTTCGGCAGGTTTTCGGGGGGGATGCCCGGGCCGGTGTCGGAGACCCTGATATTTATGTAGCTGTCGTCCCGGTCGAGTTGCACGCCGAGGGTCCCGTCCTCCGACATCACATGGATGGAGTTGAGAAAGAGGTTGGTGAAAATCTGTTCGATCTCCATGGGGTCCGCCTTGATCGCCGGCGGGAGGCTTCTGATATCGGTGACCACCTTGATTCTCTTCTGGCGCAGTTGCGGGGTGAAAGCCTCCAGGGTGTGCTCCAGGATGCGGTCGACCCGGACCTCGCTGATCTCGAATTTGGGGCGCTTGGAGGCGTCGAGGAGCTTGCCTAGGATGTTGTCGATCCGGTCCACCTCTTTAAGGATCTTGTCCACGTAATCCAGGCGCTCCGGCTCTTCGAGCCCGCTCTTGATGAGCTGGACGAACAAAGCGATCGAGTTGAGCGGGTTCCTGATCTCGTGCGCCATCCCGGCCGAGAGGTATCCAAGCGAGGCGAGTTTCTCCGACTGCACCACCTCGGCCTGGGCACGCCTTAGCGCCTCGCTCTTCTCCTGCACGCGTTTCTCAAGTTCCCGGTTCCAATCGGCGATCTCCGCCAGAAGCCGCTCGCGCTCGCTCAAAAGCGCCCTGTTTTGCAGCTCGATTCCCCGAAGCCTGAGGACGCTCTCGATCCGCTCTACCAGGTCCTGGTTGTTGAAAGGCTTCAGGATGTAGTCGGAGGCCCCCGCCTTCATCAGCTCGACGGCGATCTCCTCGCTCCCCTTGCCGGTGAACATGATCACGTAGGTCTCGGGGTAGCTCCGCTTGATCTCCTTGAGCGCGGTGAGGCCGTCCATGTTCGGCATCATGTAGTCCAAAAGGACCAGCTCCGGTCGCTCTCGCCCTATGGTGTCCAGCCCCTCCTGGGCGCTTTGCGCCGTGAAGACCTGGTAGCCGCGGTTCTTGAGGATTATCGCTGTGAGGTCGAGGATGACCTTCTCGTCGTCAACTATCAGCACGCGGCCGCGCGGCTCTTTCTCCGGATTCGACATGTTCAAGTGGTCCTGTCCTTTTTGGCGCATAGCAATGAAAACATCAATAGTCAAAAAAAAGGGGCAGCAAACGCTGCCCCGCCAAAGTATGGTCGTGCTCCCGTCAGGGGAGCCTCACGGTTACCACCGGGCAGAGCGCCTTTCTCACCACCCGCTCGGCCGTGCTTCCGAACAGCAGATGGTCGATGCCGCTTCTCCCCTGGGTACCAAGGACGATGCAGGAGGACTGGTCGCTCTCGGCGCGCTTCAGGATCTCCTCCCACGGCACGCCGGTCACGATGGCGGTCTGGTAATCGGAGAAACCGGCGATGCGGCTCGCGCAGAATTTAGCCATCATCTTCTGCGCCCCCTCCTCTATCTCCTTCTCGAGGTTCTCGAATGAGATGTGGGGGACGTAGAAGCCGCGCAGGTCGACCGGTTCGTTGATGACGTGCAGGATGGTCAGGCGGCTTTTGAACTGCTGCGCCAAGGCGAGCGCGTACTCGAAAGCGTGGTCCGAACTCTCGGAAAAATCGGTGGCAAAGAGAATTTTGTCGAAGCTTCGCATCCGTCCCCCCCGCAATTCAGGCAATCAGAGTCAGTGGCTGGTTTCCTTGAAGATCTTTTTCAGGATCGACTTCAGCTCGTCTATCTTGACCGGCTTGTTGATGTACTCGAAGGCCCCCAGGTTCATCGCCTCTATGTACGATTCCACGCCGCCGTAGGCGGTGATCATGATCACGTTGCTGGAGGGGTAGCTCCTGTTCAGCTCCTTCAGGAAGGTGATCCCGTTCATCTCCGGCATGTTGATGTCGGTGACGATCAGGTTGACCTCCTGCTCGCGCAGGTAGTTGAGGGCCTCGAAGCCGTTGGCCACGCTGTCTACCAGGAAACCCTCTTTGGCCAGCAAGCGGGAAAGACCGATGCGCGCATTCTCCTCGTCATCTACCACCAGTATTCGCTTGGGCTGCTTTGACAAGTTCGGCTCCGATTCGCTTATTAAGAAACGCTTCTGGGTCACTTATTAAAAACGCAGATCTGATTCTAGCACTGCCCCGCCGGGTGTCAAGCCTGGCCCTTGTCCGCCTGGGCGAATCTTTTGCGCAGCTTAACGGCGCTCAGGATCAGGTTCGCGATGATCGAGACGAAGTAGATCTCGTCGTCGGAAAAGGTCTTCATGGTGGTGCTGTTCACGTTGATCACCCCGTACACATCCTGCTTGTCGGCGATCGGGAAGGAGAGCATGGAGTTGTACTTCTCCTCCTGCAGCTCGGGGAAGTTCTTGTAACGCGGATCCTGCGAGGCGCGGGTCAGGGAGATGTGCTGCCTGTCGCGCGCCACGTTCCCGGTAATCCCCTCACCGACCCGGATCCTGATCTTGCCGATGAAGCTGGGATCGAAGCCGTAGGTCGCGGCCAGCAGGAGGTCCGCTTCGTCCATGAGATAGATGGAGCAGACACTCACCTTGAGCTGGTTGGCGATCTTGGCAGCCACGTGCTGCAGCACCTCAGGAAGGTCGAAGTCAGAGGAGACCAGCATGCTGATCTCCTCCAGCGAGATGATCTCCAGGTGCTCGCGGTTCGCCTTCTGCATGGTGAGTACCATCTTCCCCTTCTCGCTCTCGAGGAAGGGGGTGAAACCCGCCTTATGGTAAAAAGGGTTGACCGTCTTCACCCTCTCCGTGATGGTGCGGAAATCGGAGAAGCCGCAGCTGCAGCTCATCTTCACACGGTAATTGTCGACCCTTTGGCTCTTCATGACCCTGCCGCATTTTCGGCAGCGCGCTGCAAGTTGCATGCGTTCCTCTCTTTTTTATGGCCTTGCCTGCTCGCCCTTTAGCTCCACATGAGCCGGTTGTCCCGGTTCACCGAGCGCCCTGAGCGGCTTGCCGTTGAACTCCGCCTCGACAGCGCCGCCGTCACCGAGATCAAGCACAAAGGCCCGTGACCCCTTCCACTCGATGATGTCGCCGGCCTTCAGGTCGTAGCGCTGGGAGATGCTGTCGTCTATGGTGATGCTGAGCCAGCTGTCACGGTTGAAGCGAAGCCGCAGCACGACACCGCCTTGTTTGGTCGCCGGGATGGCAACAGGGGCCGGCTCGATCACCCCCGGGAGGTTCGGCTCTTGTTGCGCCGAGCTCAGCTGCTTTTGCACCGGTGCCGTCATAGGTGCCAGGACCGGTGCGGCGACCGGTGCCTGTACAGCGGGTTGGGGGGGCGCCGGTGCCTGCTCCCCGTCGGAGAAGAAGAGGGCCGCGACCGCAACGAGCGCCAGAAGAAGCCCGGGGATCAGGAAGCGGCCGTGCCCCCCGGACTCCGTCTTCTCCACGCTCTCCGTCCCCAGGGGGGGGTGGGCATTCTCGGCCTGCGGGCGCAGTGCCTGGGGGAGCCCCTGCTCGTACCTGGCCACAACCTCGTCCCCGGACAGAGACAGGTACCCTGCGTAGAGCCTCAGGAACCCCTTTATGTAGGCGACGTTGGGCAGCTTTTCGAACTGCCCCTGCTCGATGGCGACCAGGTAGCTCTTGCTGATCTTGGTCACCCGCGCGGCATCCTCCAACTGCAGAGACTGCGATTCGCGAACGCTCCGCAGGTACTCCCCGACCGGCATCTCTGCGCCGCTCTCTATATCTGGCTCAGACACGTCACCTCACCTTGAGCAGGTCCAGGTACTCCCTGGAGAGCTGCCCTATTTCGGAATCGGGGGCTATGCGGACGACTTCCTGAAAAGCGCTCCTGGCCGCCTCGGCATCCTTGATCTTCATCTGCGCCAGCCCCATGTGGTAGTGGGCGCTTGCATAGGAGTTGTGCAACTGCAGGGCCTTTTGATACTCTTCGATGGCGAGCTCGGTCTTTTCGAGCGCAAAGTAAACCCGCCCCAGATTCAGCCTGGTGCGGGGATCGTTGCCGTTTTTCCCGATAGCGGCGCGCAGCACGGACAGCGCCTGCTGGTAATCGCCCTTGCCGAGGTAGGCCAGCCCCAGGTTGATGGCGGCGCTCTCCTGCCCCTGGTAGAAGATGTCGTCCTGCACCAGCTTGAACTGCTCGATCGCCTCATCCCACCGCTTCATCTCCAGGTAGTTCACCCCGAGGTTGTTGCGCGCCTCCGAGTAACCCCGCCGCTCGTCAAGAGCCTTCAGGTACTTGGCCTCGGCCAGGTCGTAGCGCCCCTTGCGGAAGTAGGTAAGCCCCAGGAGGTTCAAAAGCTCCGGGTCCTTCGGCGTCAGCTTCTCCGCCTCGGTTAGCTCCAGCAGAGCACCGGTATAGTTGTTCTCGGCGTAAAAGGACTGCCCCATCTGATAATGGTAGATGGACCGGTTCTTTTCGCCTTGGCTCAGGGCGCATCCGGAGGCGAGCAGCAGGACCGCAGCCAGCATGAACGGTATAGGACGGGACATAGACCTCATTTGGGAGCTGGCGGATTTCACCGGGAAAAATTAACAGATAACCGGATCGTTGTCAATGAAGAGCCCATTTGCCAAGCGGCGCCCCAGTCGGCGTCACAGCTCTCCCACCCCCTGGAAGTGGGTCATCGTCTTGAAGCTCCGGTAGCGCGATTCTATCTCCGGGTAGCTCAAGGTCTTCAGCCGGTCGAGGCTGAAGGCCTCCACGTTGAAGGATGCCATGACGGAGCCGAAGATAACCGCCTGCCGCACCCCCTCGTCAGAGACGTCGCCCGTGTTGGCGAGGTACCCCATGAAACCGCCGGCGAAGGTGTCGCCTGCCCCGGTCGGGTCGAAGACCTCCTCCAGAGGAAATGCCGGCGCAGCGAACACCGAGTGGCCGTTGAACATCAGCACGCCGTACTCGCCCCGCTTCACGATCAGGTTTTTCACCCCCATGCCGATGATCGCCTTTGCGGCACGTACCAGATTCGCTTCCCCTGAAAGCTGGCGCGCCTCCCCCTCGTTGATGATGAGGAAGTCGACCCGGCCGATCACCTTCTTGAGCGCCTCGGGCTTGGACGAAATCCAGAAGTTCATGGTGTCGCAAGCGACCACCTTCGGGTTCCTGACCTGGTTCAAGACCTCCATCTGCAGCTCGGGATCGATGTTTGCCAGGATCAGGTATTCCGCGTCGGCATAAGCCTCGGGTATCACCGGCTTGAAGCTCTCGAAGACGTTCAGGTGCGTCTCCAGAGTCTGCGCCTCGTTCAGATCGTAGCCGTAGCGCCCCTTCCAGTGGAAGGTCTTGCCCGGAACCCTGGAAAGGCCGGCGAGGTCTATGTTTCTGGAGCCGAGAAACTTTGTGTGCTCCTCGGGGAAGTCCTCCCCGACGACCGCCACCAGGTTGACATCGGTGAAGAAGCTGGCCGAGGTGGAAAAATAGGTAGCCGATCCGCCAAGGACGCGCTCCCTCTCACCGAAGGGGGTCTCCACTGAATCAAGGGCCACGGAACCGACAACGAGTATGCTCATGTATTCCTCCGGAAGTGGTGCAGGATGAGGTCAGATGCAGATACTTTGATAAAGATAAAGATAAAGACAAAGATATAGGCAAAGACAAAGGGGCGCATGCCGCCCGCGGTCGGGCCCGCCTGCCAAGCGGCGCCGGGTGGGCGGGCCCGGACCCGGACCCGCGCTTACAGGTACTTGCCGAGAATCAGCTCGAGGTTCTCCCGCGTTTCCACGGGCACGACCGAGGTGTCGCTGATGATGGCGTACTTGAGCGCTTCCCCGCAGGCGCAGCCGCGGCCTGCGGCGGCCCGCGCCACCGCCTGGCGGATGATCTTTTTGGCGGTAGCCACGTTGGACTTGATGATGGCGATGATGGCCTCCACGGAAACGTCCGCATGCGCCTCGTGCCAGCAGTCGTAGTCGGTGGACAGCGCGATGACGCCGTAGCAGATCTCGGCCTCGCGCGCCAGTTTTGCCTCGGTCAGGTTGGTCATGCCGATGATGGAAGCACCGAAGGATCGGTACAGGTGGGACTCGGCGCGGGTGGAGAAGGCAGGCCCTTCCATGCAGACATAGCACCCGCCACGGTGCACCGTGCCCCCCACTTCGCCGGCGGCGGCGTGCAGGGTCTCCGACAGCTCGCCGCACACCGGATCGGCAAACTGGACATGCCCGACGATGCCGTTGCCGAAGAAGGTGTCCTTGCGAAAACCGCGTGTGCGATCGATGAACTGGTCCGGGATCACGATGTGCCCGGGGACGATCTCCTCGCGCAGGCTCCCGACGGCCGAAACGGAAATGATGCGGGTCACCCCGAGTTTCTTCATGCCGTAGATGTTGGCGCGGTAGTTGACCTCGCTGGGGGTGAAGCGGTGCCCCTTGCCGTGCCGCGGCAGGAACACCATCCTGACGCCGTCCAGCGTCCCGGTGACGTACTCGTCGCTCGGCCTGCCAAACGGCGTATCCACCGTCACCTGGGCGACGTCTGTCATCCCCTCCATCTCGTACAGCCCGCTGCCGCCGATAACCCCGATTACCTCGTTGCCCATCCGTCCCTCCAGGTCAATGGAAATTTCAGTTCAGTTGGATCTGCAGTCGCAGTCGGAACAACCCTGCTCTACCCCGTGCTTTTGGTCCAGCCTACCCTTCAGCTGCCCGCAGGCCGCGGAGATGTCGCCGCCACGGCTGGAGCGGGTGATCACGGTCACGTTCTTGTCCAGGAGGTACTTATGAAACCTGTCGATCGCCTCTTGGCTCGGGCTTTTGAAGCTGCACCCCTCGTGCTCGTTGAACGGGATCAGGTTCACCTTCGACGGAATGTTGCTGATCAGCCTGACGAGTCTTTTCGCGTCCTCCAGCGAGTCGTTGAGATCCCTGATCAGGACATACTCCATGGTGATCCAGCGCCGCGACGGGAGCGGGAACGCCTTGCAGGCCGCCAGCAGCTCCTTCAGCGGGTAGCGGCGGTTCACCGGCATGATCTCGCTCCTCACCTCGTCCGTGGTGGCGTTCAAGGATACGGCAAGGTTCACCGTTGCTCCCCGCCCGAGCTCCGCCATCTCGGGGACCAGCCCCGACGTGGAGACGGTCACCTTCCGCGTGGAGAACTGGAAACCATCCGGGTCGGTCAGGATCTGTACCGCCGGGATGACCGCGGCCAGGTTGTGCAGCGGCTCACCCATCCCCATGAAGACGATGTTGCTCACCGGCTGGTCGCGTTTCACGGCGCAGACCTGGTTCACGATCTCGGCGGTGGTCAGGTTCCTGGAGAGCCCGAAGGTGCCGGTCAGGCAAAAGGCGCATCCCATCGCGCAGCCGACCTGGCTCGAGATGCAAAGGGTGTTGCGCCCCTCGTCCGGAATCAGCACGCTCTCGACGGCGCTGCCATCGGAGAGCCGGAACAGGTACTTCCTGGTCCCGTCGCCGGAGGCCTCGACAACCTCAGGGGCGAAATTGCTGATGCAGGCCCTTTCCTGGAGCACCGCCCTGAACTCCTTGGAGACGTTGGTCATCTCCGAGAAGTCGAGCGCGTCCATCTGGTAGAGCCACTTGAAGATCTGCTTCGCGCGGAAGCGCTCCTTCCCCAGACCCGAGATGTATGCCTCGAGGCCGGACAGGGTCAGGTTCTTTATATCGGTCTTTTCCATGCTTTTTTGAATATAAAAAAGCCCTTCTAGCGAAGGGCTCTTTGTTCCTCTGGCTTTGGAGCTTAAACCAGCTCTAGCTGGTTGAAGAAATACGGGATTTCAAAGGAGGCGGATTCCTGGGAATCGGAGCCGTGCACCGTGTTCTCCTCGATGCTTACGCCCAGCGCCTTGCGGATGGTACCTTCGTCGGCGTTGGCCGGGTTGGTGGCGCCCATGAGGGTACGCCAGCCGGCGATCGCGTTCTCCTTCTCGAGCACCAGCGCGATGACGGGACCGCGGGACATGAAGGCGCAGAGGTCGCCGAAGAACGGACGCTCTTTGTGCACGTAGTAGAACCCTTCCACCTGCCCCTTGGAGAGACGGATCTTCTTCATGCCGACGATGTTGAAGCCGGCTGCCTCGATCATCTCCAGGACCTTGCCGGTTACGTTTCTCTCTACTGCGTCAGGCTTTATGATGGCAAATGTTCTTTCCATTTTTTCCTCCAGAATAATAGTAATAGACGACCGTTCTAATTAGCATCCTGGCTTGCGGGTTGTCAAGCCAAATAGGCGCGGATAGGTACAAAAAAAGCCCACAGAGATCTGTGGGCTTTTTGAAACAGGGGAGACCCTGTTTCGAATTACTTGTGCTCAGCCGGGGCAGCCGGAGCAGCCGCATCAGCCGGAGCCGTAGCGGAAGACATCGGAGCCTGTGCCGGAGCAGCCGGAGCAGCCTGCTCAGCAGCCGGAGCCGGAGCCTCTTCCTTCTTCTTGCAGCCAGCAGCAAAGGACAGAGCCAGAGCCAGGCAAAGTGCCAAGGAGATCAGTTTTTTCATTGACGATATCACCTCTTTTCTTTTTAGATTTACCATTACTGCGCAAGGCGCATGGTTTTCTGTGTCACAACAAAGGCCGAATATACTAGCATTCATACAAATGTCAACAGTTTTTAAAGCTGTTCCGCGCAAAAAATTATTAACGTTCTCTACTTGCATGAATTGCGGGCCGAGATCCGTTTTAGAAGGCGCATTTACCGCACCGAAGCGGGATGCGTGCAGTCGCCAAATCCCTTGGCGGAAGCGCCCCCTGCGGGAGGTGCGACGTTTACAACGGGAGGCGGAAGGCGCGTTGCGGCTAGATCGGCGCAGGCAGGGGAATCCCGGCCCAAAGCGCCCTCGGCGTCGGTTGCGGCCGCGTCAGCGCACCTAGCAGCGCCACATGCGCGGTCGCCAACCCGGCGGCAAACGACGGCAAGCATGAAGGTTAGCTCTTGTAAACAGCGAGCAAATATATTACTTTGACTGAATTAATTTCCAGCACCGGGGTATCAACCGCCGTTAAGGGGGGCTCGTGAACGAAATGCTTAATTCCACAGAGAAGAAACTACTGTTGCAGCTTGCCAGAGAAGCCATCACCTCCACCGTTGTGATGCGAAAGGCAAAAGCGCACCAAGTGACCGACCCGAAGCTGGTGGCGCCGCAGGGCTGCTTCGTCACCATCAAGCGGCAGGGGGCGCTTAGGGGTTGCATCGGCAACTTCACCTCCGACAAACCGCTCTACCTGCTGGTCCAGGAAATGGCGATCTCCGCCGCAACCAGGGACCCGCGTTTCTACCCCATGAAGGAGGAAGATCTGGCCCAGTTCGAGCTGGAGATATCGGTACTCTCCCCGCTCAGCAAGATCTCGGCTCCCGAGGAGGTCATGGTGGGCAAGCACGGCCTGTACCTGGAAAAGAACTTCTCCAGGGGCGTCCTGCTCCCGCAGGTAGCGGTGGAGCATGGCTGGGACAGGGAAACCTTCCTGAACCAGACGGCGCTGAAAGCGGGCTTGAGGAAGGACGACTGGAAGGAAGGCGCCGACATCTACGTCTTCAGCGCCGAGGTCTTTGCCGAACGATAGCCAGCCGGGAAAGAGCGGCCCGCACCACTTCAAGCACCTCCCCTCCCCCCGGCTCCGGATCGCCGAGGCGGCCGACGGACCTGCAGCAGATCTTCATATTTCAGACAAAAAAAGGGGGCGCAACGCGCCCCCTTTTTTCGCTTGTCCAGCTCACTGCTACATCTTCCTGCCGCCCTCTGCAGCCCACTTCTCGAGCATGTCGGTGGTGACGGACTTGGGACGCTCGATGGCGTAGCCGAGGCCGCGGTCCCAGGTGATGTTCGCCATGCAGCCCAGGGCGCGCCCTACGCCGAAGAGAACGGTGTAGAAATCCCACTCCTTGAGGCCGTAGTACCACTGGATCACGCCGGACTGCGCGTCGACGTTCGGCCAGGGGTTCTTGGTCTTGCCGTGCTCGGTCAGGACGCCCGGCGCCGTCTCGAAGATCATGGCGACCAGCTTGAACAGCGGATCGTCCTTAAGGCCCGGGGTCTTGAGGCAGAACTCGCGCTGTGCGGTGTAGCGCGGGTCGGTCTTCCTGAGAACCGCGTGGCCGTAGCCCGGTACGACCTGGCCGGCGTTGAGGGTATCCCAGAGGGCCTTGGTGACGTTCTCTTTGGTCGGCTCCGCGCCGTTGAGCTTCTTCTGGAACTCCATGATCCAGCCGAGCACTTCCTGGTTGGCCAGGCCGTGCAGCGGGCCTGCCAGGCCGTTCAGGCCTGCGGCGTAGGCGTAGTACGGGTCGGAGAGGGCCGAGTGCACCAGGTGGGTGGTGTGGGCCGAAACGTTGCCGGACTCGTGGTCGGAGTGGAGGATGAAGTACATCCTGGCCACGTCCTTGTACTGGTCGCTCTGGCCGATCATGTGAGCGAAGTTGGCGCCCAGGTCGAGGCTCGCATCGATCCCGATCTGCTTGTCGCCGCGGTACTTGAGGTTGTAGATGAAGGCGGCCAGAACCGGAATACGGGCGACGATGTCGCTTGCGTCCTCGTAGACGTACTCCCAGGCGTCCATCTTGTTGAACTTGCCGCCGCTGTAGAAGGCAGCAAACTTGGACTCCTTCTGCATCGCCATGATGCCGACGGAGAGCATGACCATCGGGTGGCTGTCCCTCGGGAGGGCGCGAACGGCGGTATAAACGTACTCGGGAACCACCTGGCGGGTCTTGAACTCGGCCTCGACAGCGGCAACCTGGTCAAGGGTCGGGACCTCGCCGGTCAGCAGGAAGTACCAGAAGGACTCGACGGTCGGATACTCTGAGCCGGCAGCCTTCGGCAGAGCCTCGAAGGTCTCGGGGATGGTCTTGCCGCGGAAGCGGATACCTTCCTGCGGGTCAAGATAGGAGATGTCGGTC
>Ga0209317_1002549_pt1 | contig 13039 bp, 16 predicted proteins | sample RifGroB2_FD_183994 | JGI IMG/M metagenome (GOLD analysis project Ga0209317, IMG submission 183994) | Soil microbial communities from Rifle, Colorado, USA - Groundwater B2 (SPAdes) (version 2) | ecosystem: Environmental > Terrestrial > Soil > Unclassified | place: Rifle, Colorado | collected...
GGGCTAAACCTCAAAAGCAAAACTGACTATGAGAAAAGCTTACGGTTTCAAATCGCCTGAATGCTTAAAAACAGCTCTATATCACACACGCTTGGCAAGTTGCCAGAACCACTATGTCTGCACATATTTAGCTAAGCTAACAAACCATAAATTATAAAGATGCGACCCCCAAGTCGTCCCCGGCTTTTACTGGCGCTTTCGACGCGACCCTCCGGGTCCCCACCTGAGATTTCGACAATGGCTGTGCAAGTCGAGCCAAGATTGCCATTTATCCTATCTCTGGAGAATTTTAGGAGAAATCCTCTTTTATGGCACCGGCGTGATATGCCACACCTGGCCAGGGATAAAGTGCCGGTTAGCGCATGCCATCCTTAAAACCCCCTTTTTGACGGCAAAAGATGCCTTCTAAGGCCAAAATACGGGCAAAAACAACCACTTTATCATACAATATCAGCAACTTGCCTTGGTCCGACCCGGCGGCAAACGGATGAAACTCAGGCTTGCCGACCGCTATGCCACACCTGCCCCTTGGAATATGGTGTCGGTTAGCTCGCGCCATTGTTATTGGCCCTCTTTTGCCGGCAAAAACATGCTTTTAAGGTTGGAATAATGGGCTTTTTTAAGCTTTTACTCTGTCATTTCAGCATGTTAATTTGACACGGTAGGGATACCGGTTACCCGGCACCCCCCGTACAGATCCGTACGTGCGGCGCTACCGCATACGGCTCCTGCCTCGGGTCAGACGCAGAGGCGTTGGAACGGATATGGGTGTGTTACCCTCGCGGTCGGTAACCAGGTTCTGATCAGCCTTTTCATGCGCTCCCACGTGAGAGATAGGGCCTTTTGACTCCGGCTACGCAGAGCATGTAGCCAGCTTAACTGAATCTGTTTTCGGAAGGTGTCCAGCGCTTTTCGATTGCCAGGGACTCCGTAATAATTGTAGTGTCCTTGCATAACCGCCCTCAGCCAAGCGCCATGCTCCGATACGGGTCGGTGCCTTTCTCGAAGCAGTGTTTCCCGGACCTTTTTGATTTTGTCCCGGAGCCGCTTGGTTATGGTCTTGCGGTATATCGTGAAGCGGCCGTTCTTCTTCTTCGAACAGATGTGTGTGAATCCGAGGAAGTCGAATGTTTCCGGCTTCCCTTCTTCATACTTCTTGCGGTTGCTAATGGCAAACCGCCCGAATTCAATAAGCTTGGTCTTCCCCTCATGCATTTCCAGGTTGAACTTTGCCAAACGCTCCTTCAGTTCGGCCTGGAACTGCTCCGCATCTGATCGGTACTGAAAACCCATGACGAAGTCGTCCGAATACCGCACAATGTACACTTCACCGCGTGCGTTACGACTGCGCCACTGCTCCACCCATAAATCCAAGGCGTAGTGCAGAAACACGTTCGCTAACAGCGACGATATTACCGCACCCTGTGGTGTCCCCACCACTGTCTTGGACCACTCCCCGTCCTCGGATACTCCGGCTCGCAGAAACTTGCGAAGCAGCCGTAACATCCTTGGGTCGGTGACGCGGTGTCCGACAAATTTCATCAGCCACTCATGATCGAGTGAATCATAGAATTTGCGTATATCCGCGTCTAAAATCCAGTTCACTTTTCTATTCGTGATCGCCACGTATATTGCATCCAGTGCGTTGTGCTGACTTCGGCCCGGCCGTGATCCGTAGCTGAAGCCGAGAAAATCCTCCTCGTAGATTTGTTGGAGAACCGTAGACAACGCTTGTTGGACGATCTTGTCTTCGAGTGCCGCTATACCAATGGGTCGCTGTTGCCCGTCGGACTTGAGTATCCAAATCCTCTTGCTCGGCTTGACTTGGTAGCGCTCACTCTGCACTCGATCATGGAGATCGGGAAGGCGCTCTTCGAGTTCCTTGCCGTACTCCTGCCATGTTACACCGTCTATTCCGGTTACCGCCTGGCGATTGAGTGCCTGATAGGATTCCCGCAGCAGATCGATGGTTACGTGGTGCAGCAAATTAGAGAACTGAAGTTTAGAGTCTCGTTTCGCTGCTTCTCGTACCCTGGACAAGGCGCTCGACGCTTCTTTCGACCCCTGCGTGTCGATCACGGTCGTCTGTCCAGAGTTCCCCTCGGCCTTCGGCCTTTTCTCCACGAACTCCGCAGGTGGTTGGCCTTCAATTTTCAGGTTGTGCACCATTGTTCGCTCGCTTCACAGATAATACGCCTCAGTCCGACTTCCCAATCACGTACATATCGAGATTGCGGCCACTGGCCTTCCTCGACCGGACCTATTGCGGATGACAATCGGTCGTTCATGGGATCTCCCGGTTTCCGTGCAAAGAGTTTGCGTACATGCTATGGGTCTTAGACTCCGCAGGTCAGTACGCCACTCGCGCTATCGCGACGCACCATTTTGCCTTCCCCGTCGGACCACTAGGTCGGCACCTGGATTAGGTGATTTCGGAGCTCAATTGCCATGCCTGCATGCCCCCTGTCTACGCTTCGCCGCCCACCTCGCGATGGGCCGACGCAAGACTTGGGGTCATAGCTGGTCGCTAGCCATTACTATGTAGGGACTTTCACCCTTTATCCTTTGCCGGCTTTTACCGGCGCTTTCGGTCCGACCCCAGGAAAATCATCGCTTGGCGCGATAACGGTCAGGGCGGTGACCGGTCGCGGGTTTATCGCGGTCCGGTCGACTGGCCTTGTTGGGACCTGATGTTTGCCAAGTCTGAAAATCTGAAGAGCGTCCCTTATGGGACCCCTAAAAATTGGTATAGAAATGGGAAACAAGGCTTTCGAAGGCAGAACGGTTCTTGAAGAGCAGAAACTTCTTCACTGCATATTTTGCGTCAGTAACTGCCATCTCCACCTGCATCTCGCGCTTCGGCGCATCCTGAAGTTTTTTCAGCCTGGACTGAAGCCGTTCGAAAGGAACGTTCAACACCTTTGAAGCGACATACGTAGAACGAAACGCTAAAGCACCCTCATCGGTTAACCCCATCGTCTTGAACATTTCCCTTGCGAACTCTGAAAGAAAAGCAACGACATACGCATCTGAAACCCATTCAGCTGAGACCTGTGGCTCCAAATAAAGAGAGATGTGGCTATGCAAGAATACCATCCATCGGTAGACAGCCGCTGTTTTGTCTAGGATGTCGAAATTACCATAGTAAACCCGCCAGATGAACTCACGGATCATAGGCCCTCCAAGCCGCTACAGTAAGCGGTTGTGTGCGCATTTCGCTGTGGGCGTCAGGGGGACAGGCGGAGTTTCCGACATTTTGTCCCCAGGAGTTACAAAGGGACTTTCTTCACATATTCACATTGTTCACAAATTGGCTCTGTTTCTCAATTAGCAAGTACGAACCCCCATCGATTACCGTGTTCACTCTCAATCCCACGCTTTTTCTGCTACTTTGGTTGCGAGACCACCAACGGCCGCTCCTGCTGCAATCAATGAAAATGGAGACAGGGGGACGCCCATGAAACCATGCGTATCTTTCAGCGAAGCACATGATCCAGTATCCAACCCTTTTGAGCTGCTATCTCCTCTCCCCGCTGAGCAGCGCGCGTGGCGCCTGGCTGAGTAAGGCCCAATCTTTTTCCCACGGCTGTCGCTGTCATACCCAGCTCATGGATTGCCCAATGACACAAAAGGCTTCTTGCCTTTACTCGGATCGATTTCTGCCCGGGTATCCGCACTTTGGAGAGATCAATAGCCATTAGCTTCGCCACGGTCTGGGCAAGAGTGTCCAGATCCACCCCTCTCTCCAGGTAACCACATAGCTTTTCGAACTTCTCATGTTCCGTGTCTAAAACCTCTTCTACGAAGTCACTATCACCCAAGATTCGTTCGTCGCTCTTTAGATGCTCACCGTAACGTCGTGCCGAAGTTATTTTCTCCCACCCCCCTGCGCTTCTCAATAAACCGCCGCCGACCAACTCTGGTCGCCTGCCGGCAGCTAAACCCTCTACCACGTAGGCCTCATATGCACCCCTTGCAGTTGCACGGTCCTTTCCAAAACAAGATAGGACCTCATCTGTCGCCTACCAAACTGTAGAACCAACACCCAACAATGGTGAGTGTCCACAGAAGGGAAAGGTCGTCAGTTCTTCAACGGAACTGACTAGCCCTGCTCGAACGGGATTGAGGTGAATGTAGCGAACCAGTTCCAGCAGATAGGGGTCTTCCTGACAGAGGATCGACTTGTACCTGTTCTGGAACAGATGACCGTGGCGTTTATGCCGCCGATTAAAATCACCGGCATAGCCAGTCAAAAGCCGCTCCATGACTGTTGAGATTGGCCAGTTGCCGGTTCGCAGTAAAAGGTGGAAATGATTGGGGATAAGGGCCCAGGCGAGACACTGCGTGGAGGATTTTGCAACAACGGCGGCAAGGCGCGCAACAAAAGCATGGCGGTCGATATCGTCCAGGAAGATCCGTCGGCGTTCGATCCCACGGCAAATGACGTGGTGAACCGCTCCGGGAGCGTCTATGCGGGCTTGGCGGGGCATGAAAAGAGGTTGCCACAAGAGGACAAGAAGGCAACCAAAAACCTACACTTTTGCCGCCCAGCGTCGTCCCTCCATAGTTACGCATGCTTTCATGGGCGTCCCCTTGGGGCATACTCTTTGCCGGCTTTTACCGGCGCTTTCTGGGCGTCCCCTTGGGGTCCCCAGGAACACCCGTGACCCCAGACTCCTGGTGAATAATATCCTTCAAAATTAAATAAAGTACCGCAGTACAAGGCCTCAATAAATAATTTACGGTCGTTGTTTAATTTAACCTTGACTCGTCATCGATATTGGTATATTAACCTCACCCAGGAGGATGACGCATGAGATTTGTCGGTGCTAGACTTTGCCAGGCACGGGTAGCTCGTGGGCTCACTGCGAAGGCCTTAGCAGAGGCCGCAGAAATATCCCCGTCCGCAGTCAGTGGATATGAGCAGGGTAATAAAGCACCATCGCCAGTAACCCTCGATAAACTTGCTCGTCTCCTGGATGTACCCGCGCGGATGTTCCACAAGAAAATGCCGAAAGATACTCTGGTGCAAGATGTTTTTTATCGTTCAGTTTCATCAGCCACAAAGGCACTACGAGACACACTAAACCAACGCGCTACGTGGATGTGTGAGGTCTTTGACTTCCTTGAACAGCATTATAGTTTCTCTGATATCAATCTCCCTGAACTGGATTTACCTGACAACTCAGAGAGATTTTGTTCCGAAATGGTCGAAAAGTTCGCAGCAGCGACTCGGGAACAATGGGGACTTGGGAGTGGCCCTATTCAAAATCTTACCGAGTGCATGGAAAAGAATGGGATAACCCTTTCTAAATTTTCCTTTGATTCCGACAAGATGGATGGGTTCTCGTTCTGGCACAGAAACCAGTTCCCGATGGTTGTTATTGCAAGTGACAAAGAGAGTAGGAGTCGCTCCCGATTCGATCTTGCTCACGAACTTGGACATTTGGTCCTTCGCCATAAAAGAGCAGAAAATCCAGACCCAATTGAGGTAAAAGTTCAAGAGGATCAGGCAAATAAGTTCGCATCAGCTTTCTTGCTACCAAGAGAATCCATAGAGGCTGATTTAGATGAATTGCTCGCGACGTCTTATCACAGAGGCATGCTTAATAGCCTCTGGCCTTTAAAACTCAAATGGAAAGTGTCCTTTGCAGCGATACTATTCAGGGCTAAAGATGTCAATAAGATTAGCGCGCAACAATTTCAATCAGGATATGTGATGCTCTCCCAGCGTGGCTGGCGGAAGACAGAGCCGCTTGAAGAGGATCTTCCAGAAGAACGCCCTGAGATTTTGAAATGGTGCATTGAAAAATTAATAGAGGATGGCGACTGCTCAGCGAGTGAATTGCTGGAGAGTTTAGCGCTACCACAAAGGGACATAACTGAAATTTGTGGGCTGCCTGAGAACTACTTTGATACTAAGCTAGAGGTGAGGCGACCAATCAGAATCAAAAAACGAGAATAAATTCAGATAAAAAAACCGGGATAGGTGGTGAGACACCAAATCCCGGCGTGTTGATCCTGTCGAGAGTGCGACCCTCAACAGAAAATGCTAGCCACGTGGACTAGCGGGAGTGTGCTTTTGCGGACACACTACTCCCTCCTTTTACCACGGTACTACCTTTCTGTCAACACGTTGTGTACGCCTGCGTCGCGGATTGGAGACTGCCGTGAGTTCCCCTCACACCCCTTATTGACCCAGGATTTATCGCATGTTGCTTGAATAGCCTCAGCTATTCGTCACTCGTCTAGAAATTTTGCTCTAAAACCCGCAGACTCACGTCTTCATGTGATTTCTGCTGGCGATACATATCCGTCTGTCAAAAATACTAGACCTCTAACTATTTGGAATGATAGCCCTTAGGAGGGCAAAATGCACACTGAAAGTCACAACACTGGCAAAGAGCATGCTGTAACCATCCACGTCAACAATAAACCTGTAGAGGTCATGGGGCCGAAGGCAACAGGAAGTGAAATTAAATCAGCTGCGATCAATGCTGGACTGAATGTCAAACAGGATTTCGTTCTTTCCCAAGAACACGAGAACGGCAACCTAACCCGAATCGGCGATAACGATACGATCACAGTAAACCCGCAGAGCATATTCATTATGGTCTCACCTGACCACAACTCGTAGAGGAGAAGGAATGTAGCCTGAGGTGATGGTGGCTTAATCACCTCAGGCTACATAGTCTCCGTTACAAACTCGGGAAAGGAGAAGGCCATGAAACCAGCTGTTGAAAAAGGCCTCGAACAATTACGGAAACACTTTATTGGCAGCGAAGTGAGCATAAAAGAGGATGGCAATGGAGGGGCTTACGTCATGGTAGATTCGGTTGATTTAGGGCCTTGTTACTCGGAGGAAACTAGACACACATGGATTGGCTTTCACCTGGCCTATAACTACCCTATACCTGATATATATCCGCATCACACGCGTCATGATCTAACAAGAGCTGATGGAGCTGCACTCCCGGCAGGGATGCACGTAGGGAACAATTTCACAGGATTTGATAGGCCATCTGTCATGATTTCCCGCCGAACTACCGAAAGTTCCTCATGGATAGACCAAACCGCCGTCGCAAAACTGTTAAAAATTATTGAGTGGTGCGGTGGGAACATTGCGAGGGCTTCTGATGAAACGACTTAACAGTAAAAGAAAGCTTGAATCCCAAGACTGGACGCTCACCTTCCCTAACGACATCTTCACGCGCCTACACTCGCACCTGTTCCCAGGAGATGCTGACGAACATGCTGCGATTATTAAGGCAGGGATCCAGCACCGAAGTTCAGGATCTCGACTTCTTGTGCGAGATGTAGTGCTCGCCCGAGACGGCATAGACTTTATCCCGGGGACCGAAGGCTATCGAATGCTAACAGGCGAATTCATCACCAAAAATATCATTCAGTGCCGGAATGAAGGTTTGGTCTATTTAGCAGTTCACAACCACGGCGGCTCTGACAGTGTTGGGTTTAGCAGTGATGACCTGGCGTCTCAGGAGAAGGGTTACCCTGCGTTACTAGATATTGTCAATGGACCACCAGTAGGCGCGTTGGTTTTTGCTAATAACGCAGTTGCCGGGCGAATTTGGTTCTCTCCAACGGACATTGTTGAATTGGCTTCGGCCCGCGTCCTTGGACCGTCAATTAGGCATCTCTTCCCAAAGCCTCAGCCGAAGGCAAAGGCGAGGCTCGAAGATTATGACCGCCAATCGCGAATGTTTGGCGATCGAGGTCAAGAAATTCTTGCGGGGCTCACCATAGGTATTATTGGCGTGGGTGGTGTTGGGTCACTCCTCGTTGAATACCTTGCGAGGTTAGGCATAGGTAGGTTTGTGCTCGTTGATCCTGACCGGTTGGAGTTGACTAATATCCCCCGTGTCACTGGAGCGACAAGATTTGATGCAATGACATTCCTCACGAAACCTGGTCGGCCCGAGTGGCTTCGCCAAATTGGCAGGAGAATGTCTCTTCCAAAGGTAAACATCATGAAGCGCCTTATCTACAGGGCCAATCCAAAGGCGCGCGTGGAGACAATTCATGGCAACTTTATAGATCAAAATGTAGCTAGGAAATTCGAAAAATGCGACTACTTATTCAACGCTGCTGACTCCTACCAAGCGCGGCTTGTTTTCAATGCAATAGTACATGCCTACCTTATACCAGGTGTGGATATCGGCGTAAAAGTACCTGTTGACAAAGAAACTGGCAAAGTTGGCGAGGTAAGAACTGTTATTCATCCTGTATCTCCGGGAAGCGGTTGTTTGCTGTGTAATGGCTATATTCCTCGTAACCGGTTGCAACAGGAGATGGAAACAACGATGGAGAGGCAACGTCAACGATATGTAGAAGACGACAATATTTCGGCACCAAGTGTGATAACTCTTAATGCCATAGCGGCAAGTCATGCGGTAAATGATTTCCTGTTTTCAGTAACTGGCCTCAACGAAGCAGAATCTATGCGAGGATATCTACGATTCCTGCCGCGGAGCAGGCGGATGGTACATGAGACTCCTCGTAAAGACGAGGCTTGCCCCCATTGCAGCACACATAGTTATGGACTTTTCGCATTGGGGGATAAAGCAACTTTACCGACGCGGGATAACTAAAGCAGCACGGGGGTCAGAGCTAGCTCTGACCCCTGGGATGCCGTCCCTCCATAGTTACGCATGCTTTCATGGGCGTCCCCTTGGGGCGTTCACCCATCATTTCCGCGGCAAATAATGTGGTGCAAAGCGCCAGGGATGTCAATTCGTGCCTGTCTTGGCATAACAAATCTTTAGAATCTTATAATAATATGTGCGTCCCCCAGAACCTCCAGAAACGTGCAAAACGGCAAAATTGTAAATTCATATGTCTCTAGCTAACAATTCCTCTATGTTCACCGGCAATCTACGCCGCGCTTCGTCTAGCTCTGCTACGGTGAACAAGGGAGCAAATTCTGGGCGGAGCATAGTTGCTTCAATTGTGATATGTAGGCAATCACATTCTGCCGCCTTCAGATATCCAGAGGTCGAAGGATCACTTACCATAAGTTTTTTTGCCGTCTGGACTGCGCCGATCTCGGCCATCATGATTTTGATTCTTTTCGGGTCATGTCGAAAAACCTTCGCTGAGATGTCATTTGTTTGGCCTTGCCGTTCAACGGCTTGAATATATAGTTTACTACCAGGTATCATTAGCAATCTTGGAAAGATCCTTACTGAGATCATCAGTCAAAGAAATAAGTCTTTGTTTGAGTCTGCCTAACCCCGCTTGACCGATGCCATTAAACCCACCAACAGCAGGACATTCAGGTTCCATTATTTGGTCATAGGTGATTCGTGCCTTACCATCCTTAATATCTTCGGTCATTGTGAACCGAGATTGACACTCTTCCCCCTGATCAGGCCCAAATAGAGTGCTGGTATAATAACCGATAAAACCTACCGAGCCTTTTGCTATTATTTTACCCTCTGGGAGGCTTTCGTATTGAATAACTTGCTTGGACGAAACAAATGTTCTAGCCATCCACTGCTTAGATCTTTCAAATATTTGTTGTTTTGACAGTGTTGGTAGCTCAATTACTTGCTGAGAAGTGATATTAGCTGCAGAAGTATTGTTTTGCATGGCACTTACTGGTGTATAGGTGGTAAGTGACAGCAGGATGGCACTTGTAAGTATTTTTTTCATATACTCTCCCCGTAAGCATCAACATTTTTGTTTGGATTAAAACAAACTCGATAAAAAGCGCATCGCACTGCTTGTCAATTTGCGCGTTTTGAGCCCTTCCTTGCCCCTACCGATAGGCGCCAGTCGCCCCTGCTCGCCCACCTTTTCATTTGATCCCGCATTTTCCTTCAAAGCGTCTCACGAATTAAACCAAGCGACTATTTTAATGTTTTGTTATCAGTGGTCAACAGAAATAATCCGCCGCTTTTGCTACCTTTGTCAGCGGGGTGAGTCCAGCATGGGGTAGAGTAGAGAACAGGTTCGGGCATGTATAGACTAGGTATGCGTTCCCGTCACTTTCGTTAGACGAGGATACCTGTCATAGTGGCCCTGCCCCTGCCCTCCCTCATCAATCCGTGCATGCGGTTTTCCCGCACACGGGATCCCGGGGTCAGATCTTGACACGGACTAAGATGTCGCCTTTCAGCCGCCGCCCCTGTGGACTCTTGCCACTCTATTCCTAACGCTGCCCATCTATTATCTGATGCAAGAGGTTCGATGATATGTCTGTCTTTACTTGTATCCAGAGGGGCAAGTGATCGGATAGTTCGTAGGTGAATTTGCTGTGGTCAATTTTGTAGAAGCTGTCTCTGTCTCCTGCCACAAAATCCAATACTCCGCCTACCTTGGAGAATGTGGTGTTGTAAATGGGCATATGGAGGATTTGGTCGTAGCGCTTGTTCTGCTCCAGATTGGTGCCGAAGTCGGTCCTTGCCAGGGCATCGGGGATTTTGAGGCCGCGGGAAGTCAAAATTTCCAACATGGTATCGTTTTCGATGTTAAAATCCCCCATGACGATCATGTCTTTATCTTCGCAATGGATGTCTTCTCCTTTTGCATGCATCCAGTCTGCAAACATCTTCAGTTCTGCTTTTCTGCCTTGTGCTGTCCCCCACTGTATGTGTGCGGCTACGACTACGAAGTCGAAGTTGCCGGCACGGAAGGAGGCCAGGTACGGGCTGCGCCACCAGGTAAGCTGGGAATGGTATTCTTCCCCCTTCTTCTCTCTAGGCGGGTTCGCTTCCGCTGCTAATCCGGTAAATACTACGGCTCTTTTGTCGTAGAGATAGGCTATGCGTTCACGATTACCGGCTCTGTCGGGTATCATATCCGAATATACGATGCGCCAGTACGGCCCGAGCAATCCCAGCACTCTTTTCAGGTCGTCCAGGTTGTCTCGCAGCTCAACGATGGAAATGAGATCAAACTGGCACAGGATTTCCGCAACATAGTGGATCGCCGCGTTACTTCTGGGCTCCTTCCCGAACTCTCTAATGTTCCAGGTCGCAAGGTTTATGGTTTCATCCAACTTGGATGGAGGAATCTTTGCCGCTGCGATTTTCTTCTTAAGCGCCAACAGACCTTTTGCAATCTCAGGTGTTACCGTACCATGATCCATTACAGCCTCCTTTGGCGGTCGCCCCTTCAGCCACAAAAGAGCTATACTGCGACCAATTAGCCAGTCCCACTCATGAACGCGCGGCCCATCTTATTTCAGATTTATTAATTTGTAAATTAAAAGGTTGATGTACTGACAGGAGATATATCTAGGCAGGGGGAGATGGGGGGGGTGATGCCTCCACGTTGGGTTTTTCAGTTATTCTCTTTCTATTGCCTCCATGAGTTCGTCCCGTTTCTCGTTGAACCAATCCACCAGGTCAGCTCCGTTCACTTCGTCCTCGCCATTGTCCAGCCCTGGGAATGCCATCAAAAGCTGCTTAATAACTTCTCCTGCCTTACTCATTTCGCTCCTCCCATGTGACATATGTAACCCATAAGCCGAGGCCACACGGTCTCGGTGCTGCCCCACAATATACATCAGACTGTAGCGCCATAAAAGAAAAATGCCCCCATCGGTTCCACTGGCGGTGTAATGATCAGCAGAGGCTTATTCTTTCCCACATTAAGAGGGGATCATACACCTGATGAAGTTGCCAACGACAGCTACTTTACCCCCCTCCATTACCGACGGCGCCTCCTGAAGCGGTCTGGCATGGAAGTTTCAAGTTGCGCTGGCAAAGTAGACATTCACGACCGGAAGTTGCATGTTCGCTCTCGCAAACATCACATTCGCGACTGCCAGTTGCATGTTTGCACTCGCAAACATCACAGTCGCAATGGCAAGTTGCATGTTTGCACTCGCAAACATCACAGTCGCGACCACAAGTTGCATGTTTGCGCTGGCAAACATAACAGTCACGACCGGAAATTGCATGTTTGCGCTCGCAAACATCACAGTCACGACTGCAAGTTGCATGTTTGCACTCGCAAACGTCATAGTCAGGAGAGGAAGTTCAAGTTTGGGCCGGCAAAGATGAATTTGATCACATGAACTTTGAGTATTGGCATCACGAGTGTGAGTCTTGGTGCGGGACGAAGCAGGTCTCCGGTGGGCGGGGCGCGATTTGCGGGGGGATCTCAGAAAGGGGGAACTCTCTTGAACCATATAGGGCGGGACGGAATGCAAAAAACAACGCGGCTGCATGGTTGCTGCAGCCGCGTCTCTCACTACTTTATAGGATTTCTGACCACGGACTTTTTCCGGCATTGTTTAGGATCCTTGCCCGGAAGTAACATCTTTTTGCCGGCTCCAGGCCGCTCGCCCTCATGCGGCAAGAATGGAAGATGTTGAGCGTTCTCCATGAAGCTTCGTCCGCCGGGTCTCCTTCGCAGATTTGGAGTTCAACGCTACCTTTGCCTTCCCAACTGTTAACGAAAGCATAGATGCTTCCCGAAGAGTCTGTGTGCTTCACCATGAATTTTACGGGCTTCTCAGGTTTTCTGAGTGCTCCCCTGGCATAACTCCTGTGTCTGGTTTCCAGCCCGATGTTGTCCAAAAGGGTCGGATCGTTTGCATGTGCCGCGAACATGACGACATACTGGTAAGCGAACATTAAGCCCTGGATGCCTTTTTCGCGCGCAGCGACCAGTCTCGGCGAAACTTTATTCTCCTCCTGCTTTGCCGCCGCCGATGCATGTTTCAGTTCGACTGCATGTCCCCTCAAGTGTGCCGCTCCTACAATCCAGGGGGGCAGGTCTTTGCCCTTGTAGGCCTGATGATCCTCTAAGATGTCTCCCGACATTTCCAGTTGCAGGGCTAGGTCACCGTCACTTAGGTCCTTCAAGTGGGAGGTAACGAATATTTCATTGGCCATATGACCTCCTGTTCTGCGGTTGCAAGTTAGTGGTTAGCAGCAGCCTCTAAGTTAGCATTCGCCAACACAAATGCAAGGGGCGCGTAGAAATTTTCTAGGGGACTGGCGCAAAGGTACTAAGAAAATAGTGATGTTTTTTTCAGCGCTACCCTATTGGGCCATCGCACAATCAC
>Ga0209317_1002551_pt1 | contig 13031 bp, 9 predicted proteins | sample RifGroB2_FD_183994 | JGI IMG/M metagenome (GOLD analysis project Ga0209317, IMG submission 183994) | Soil microbial communities from Rifle, Colorado, USA - Groundwater B2 (SPAdes) (version 2) | ecosystem: Environmental > Terrestrial > Soil > Unclassified | place: Rifle, Colorado | collected...
CGAGGATACCGTGTCGGCTTCGGCGAGGTGACCGGAAAAATCCTCCCTGCCCTCGATTGATCCGATTGAGATGATCGGTTGAGGCTGGGCTGACCTCCCCCATACCATCAGCAGCTGAAACAGATGAGGTGCCGGCGGCACGCTGCCGCCGGCACCTCATTGCTTCAATAAAAATCACTGTACTATTCAACCTGTATCGAGCCCATGCTTGCTTCATTGCCCTTGCCGATGGCAATGTTGGCAGCCTGCTTGATGTCGGATTTATTGGTGATGACGCCGGTTTTTCCAACTTCGGCATTCTTGAGATTGATCGATCCCATATTGGCGGTGTTATTCTCGCCGATGGCGATATTGGCCGCTTGTTTCACCGTCGAGGTGTTGGTGACTTTGCCGTCCACCTTGGCATTCTGCATGTTGATCGAGCCCATGTTGGCGGTATTGCCTTTGCCGATGGCGATGTTGGCGGCCTGTTCGACGGTGGATTTATTGGTGACGACGCCGGTCTTGCCGATTGATCCGCCGGTCATATTGACCGACCCCATGTTAGCGGTGTTGTTCTCGCCGATGGCGATATTGGCCGCCTGTTTCACTGTCGAGGTGTTGGTCAACTTGCCGTCTACCTTGGCGTTCTTCATATTGATCGAGCCCATGTTGGCGGTGTTGCCTTTGCCGATGGCGATATTGGCCGCCTGCTCAACCGTGGATTTATTGGTGACGACGCCGGTCTTGCCAATCGAGCCGCCTTCCATGTTGACCGAACCCATATTGGCCTTGTTGTTCTCGCCGATGGCAATGTTCGCGGCCTGCTTCACGTCCGAGGTATTGGTCAGCTTGCCGTCAACCTTGGCATTCTTCATGTTGATGGACCCCATATTCGCCTCATTGCCTTTGCCGATGGCGATGTTGGCGGCCTGCTTCACGGTCGATTTATTGGTGACGACACCGGTCTTGCCGACCTCGCTGTTTTTAATGCTGATCGACCCCATGCTGGCCTTGTTGTTTTCGCCTATGGCAATATTCGCGGCCTGTTCGACCTTACTGTCATTGGTCACTTTGCCATCAATTTTGGATGCTGCCCAAGCGGTGGTGCTAACACTCATCACAATCGCCATGCCCAAAGCGCTTACCAACAGTCTTTTTTTCATAACAATGCCCTCATTTTTTATTTTTGGTTTCTTCATCCCACTTATCGGGAGCTTTCCCGCTTAATGAGCCTGCCTTTGTTTATTAAGTCCCAAGGCATCGACGAAAGGTTCATATTTTTTTAAACAAAATTTGAAAAAAAGATACTACCTCGTAAGTACCTGTAATCATATTAATTATCTCAACTCAGAGCCTTTGCAAACTACTCGCTATCATCCGAAAAGTATGGAAGTTCCAGCGTCCCGCGATCACCGGGACAAAAGAGAGAGTCCAAAGATTAAGACCAGAGCCTAAGTTATAAAAGTGCAAAGTAGGTCCTTCGGATGGTATCATCGCAAACCACAGGAGGAGATCGCATATTCGCATCTTTTCCCTTTGGTCTTTTTATTAATTCTGTTTTGAACCTTTTCCAAACGCCCAGAGACATATGAATAAGGACAGAGAGTTCTTAGAAGAAAAGCGTCTGGTGGAGCAGGTGGCAGCAGGTGATTCCACTGCGTTCCGACAACTCTACGACTTGTCCTATGGCAGGGTCGCCCGCTATGTGCAAAAGATGGTGAGCGATAACAGTCTGGTCGATGATATCCTCGTCCAGACGTACATGGTGGTATGGCAGAAGAGCGCTGCCTTTAAGGGAAACGGGAGGATCACCACATGGTTGATCGGTATTGCTCGAAATATTATGTTTCGGGAGTTTAAAAAGGTTAAAAAATATGTACCTTTTGAAGAGGAATACAGTGCTGCGGATACACAGAGTCAGTTTCAGGTTGAGGTAAAATCGACAAACGCGGCCCTGAAAGCGGCCCTGCAGACTTTAAAGGTGAAACATCGGGAGATTCTTGAATTGGTTTTTTATCAGGAATTCAGTTACGTGGAAGTGGCAGAACTGATCGGGATACCGGAAAATACCGTAAAGACAAGAGTTTTTCATGCAAAACAGGCACTCAAGGACGTGCTGGAAAAACAGAATATCACATGCTATGACTCATAAAAACAACGATAAATCGGATTTGATTGCCGATTACTGCAACAATCGGCTGGATGCGCATGAAAAAGCTGATTTTGAAAATCTTCTCCAGGACGATCATGAACTGTTGGAGGAGTGCAAGGATTTTCAGGGATTTCAGAAACTGTATCGCCAGATCGACCCTGCCGAGCCATCGCCGTCGAATGCGATCTTTGATCAGATATCCCGTAAGATCAGCGTCCACCAAAAGGTGAAAAGAGAAGCACCCGTACAGTCCAGCCCGCTGGCAGAGTCCATACGCTCTTTCTGGCAGCGGATTCGTGAATCCATAGCTGTGCCGTGGATGCTTGCCGCTGCGCAGGCTGTGGTGATTGTGCTGCTGCTGGTCCCTGCTCCGGAGCAAAATACGTATTCCACTTTGAGTGCACCGAAAGTGGCGTCGATTGCTGAAAAAATAGGCATCAACGTGGTCTTTCGGCCAACCGCTCCGGAGTCCGATATCCGCAGCCTGTTGCACACCATCCAGGGATCAATCAGCAGTGGGCCCAGCAGGGAAGGGCGCTATATGGTCAGTATCAATAGTCAGAGCGAACTTGATAAGGTTGTGCGGACATTAAAACAGTCGGAAATTGTAGTATTTGCGGAGCCGGTTTTCTAGTACCTTAGAAATATCGGGGTCAGGGTAGCCTGTAGATTTCGATTCTTTATTGTGCCGACCAGGTATGGTTTAATAAATTTAATTGTTTTCATTTTTCGTCCCGACTGCTGAACACGACCCCGTCAGGGACGTCGCTGCAAGTAACCTGGTAATGCTCATGATAAACTGCGACAATCCCGGACCGGTCATCAAAGCAGCAAAACTGTGGGTTGTTCTGCTCTTCTGCCTCACCATGCCCATGGATGTATTTGCGGAATCCGCCATCCAGGGCAATGTCGTCAACGCTCCAACCAAAATTGAAAATAGCGCCAATATTGCAGCAGGCAGCGATAACAAGGCTGTGCACTCTTCTGTCGCCCTGAAAAATGCCAGGATAAGCGGCACTGTCGTCAACAGTGTGCAGAACGAAACTGCGGTGAACGTTGCTGCCGGAAAGAGAAACGTTGCCAGCCAGGGTTCCGTCTCCATTTCTCGTGGGAAAGTCGAGGGATCTGTCCAGAATAGTGCAGCGACAAAATCGACAACTAACATGGCGGCAGGCAATGACAATCAGGCAAACCAGTCCTCAGTCGTGGTGACGACAAGTACGGTTAAAGGGACTGTCAGTAACACCTCCATGGGCAAAAATATGCTGAATGCCGCGGTTGGCAATCGAAATCAGGCAAATCAGTCGGCAATTATCAGTAATAATTCCAATATAAGCGGTACGCTGAGCAACTCTTCCGTTGGCAATTCCAAAGTGAATATGGCCATCGGTGCGGATAATAAAGCCGACCAGGGAAGTGTTCGAATAGAAAACAGCAGGATTCGCGGTACTGTGACGAACACTTCCATAATGCAGAAAAGCACCAATATGGCAGTGGGGAACAGCAACTCAGCATCTCAGGCGGCAATTGTCATGGGTGGGGCGCAATTGCGCGGCACAGTCGTTAATACTGCGACAGGCGAGAACGCCGTTAACGCTGCGGTCGGTTATAGAAATGAAGCGAATCAATCATCCATTGCCGTTGATGGGGATCAGGCCGGCAGCGGGTCCGCCCTAACCATGCCGCACAACACGTTTCATGCAGATTCTGTCGGCACGGGGCAGGGAGAGCATAGCACCCTGGCATATACGGGCAGAAAAATAGTGCAGGACGCAAATGACCAGAAAGCTGCCCAACATGTGCCTGGCCAGGTTGTTTTTCTGGTTGATAACGATAAGGCTGGTCTTGCCAGCCTCGATCGGGTTGCCAAAAAGTACCATCTCAAGGTCGGTGAGAAAACAGTCCTGCAATCGCTCAACCGTATCATGGTAGCTTCTTCTACGAACAAGGACGCGGCAGAGATTGCCGAGGCACTGAAAAATGAGCCCGGTGTATATAATTCACAACCCAATTATGTCTTTGCAACGATGGGTGAGAAAGATCCCCTCAGTTCCATGCAGAATCTGGTCTCCATGCTCGATTTGCAGGAAGTGCACGGCAAGGTCAGTGGCAAGAATATCACCGTGGCTGTTGTCGATACCGGGGTAGAGGTAGAGCACGAGGATCTGCGTTCCCGTATCGTCGGATACCAGAATTTCATCTCGGGCAGCGTCTACCAGGGGGAGATACACGGTACCGCCGTGGCCGGAATCATTGGTGCCGACAAAAATGAATACGGTATTGTCGGTATTGCGCCTGATGTATCTTTGCTGGCACTGCGGGCCTGCCGTCAGGTAAGTAAAATGTCGGCCATGGGAGAGTGTCTCTCGACGTCCCTAGCCAGATCACTCGATGCCGCTATCACGGCCAAAGCGCATGTGGTTAATTTGAGCCTTGGGGCATATGTCAACGATACCATGCTGGGCATGATGATCGATAGCGGATTTGAGAAAGGAATTGTTTTTACGGCTCCCGTGGGCAACGACCCCGCGGCGGAGAATATTGCCTTTCCCGCTTCACACGACAAGGTGATCAGCGTAGCGGGACTGGATGAGTCGGGCAATCCACTACCCAACAAGCGATTGGCATCCATGGCGGATGCTGTGGCACCGGCAATTCATCTTTTTGTGACGACACCCGGTAACAGGTATAATTATATCGACGGTACCTCTCTGGCAAGTGCCTCGATTGCCGGCATTATCGCCTTATCCATGGAAAGAAAAATTGCGCAGAATGCATTATGCCTGCCGCGCTTCAATAGCGCTGTTCCGTGGCCCAAACAGGTGTTTTTATGTATTGGTTTATAGAGCTTAATATCCCGAGGATAATTTTTTCGAGTTTAACGAAGATATGGGAAAAAGGGCGATCCGACAGGTCCTAGACTTCCTCCAAGTCAGGTGGTCTCATCAGCAGATGCTGCAGGTTTAGGTTTTCAAAACAGTTTCGAATCTTGAAGGACAATTCTTCGATATCGAATGGTTTGACGAGGAAATCGTCGGCACCGAGACGATAAGCGTCCATGGCAGACTCGGCATGACCGCTGATGATGATGACCGGTGTCAGTGGGGCAATTTTTTTTACAGCCGTGAGTACTTCAAATCCATCGATTCCCTCCATGGTAAGGTCGGTGATGACTATGTCGTATTGTGCGTCCTGTAGGGCGCTTATCGCGTCCCTGCCGCTGGATACAGCGGTGACTGAAAAATGTCCCGCCGTCAGTCTCCAGGAAAAAACTGCTAGTATAGCGCTATCGTCGTCGACTAGTAAGACTGATGGTTGGATCATTTCCTTCTTCCCCAAAATATATTTGCGGTGGCCTCTGTGACCGGGGTTATCTTCGCGATAGGTAGCAGGGCAGTCAATATTGTGCCTTGCACATGCTCGCTTTCAACCTTTCCCGGATAGTTATGGACAGCACCATAACTGACGGGAAAAAAACAAACATGTCACACTGACTCCAGGCTTTGTAGTATGAAACGGCTGAAAAATCAAGTTCATTATTTTTGTTTTAATGCCTAATTTGTCGATATTAATCGACATCACATCCGCGTATTACCTGCCAAGTGTTTGTGGTTATTGTAAGTCCATGTTGTGGACAGGCACCACTGCTCTATCAGTTAACAGGGCATGCCAATGTTAAGTGTTACGAATCGTCTCGGCATTCCCACGTCCGATAGATCAAGATATTTATTTGATTTATTCGCATAAATCGCACAATCTGGTGTCCAAGTTACCCTTTCATTTTTGTCGAAAGCACTTCACCGCTATAGCTTCCAAATGAGATTGTTCTTGAATCTTACGATTGACAACACTCTTTCCGGAGGGCGTGTCTTTACAAAAAATGGCGGAGCAGTAAACTTATTCAAGTAAAGATTCGGTCGCCTCTCGGTTGGCTGTTTTTATAAATTTTCCAAGATGTTATGAAGGGGAGTGACTGTATGAGCTTTGGCGGGAAATTTTTTACATCGCCCCGAAAAGGAGTTCAAAAAATAAAGTGCATGGATCTTTTCCGACGGCCATCCTCAAAATGACAAAACAGCAGAAACCTGATCAAGCGCTATTTCAGACTTATCAGGTAGTATAGCCTCTTATGGTTTTTTCTGAAAGTGTTCCTTAATCAGGCATGTCATTGCATTTCCTCAAGAACCTTTCTTATCAGATTGCCGAGGTCCTTTTTGGCCAAAGGTTTCATTGCAAAGCCTTTGATTCCGTAAATTCTTGCCTTATCCTCTGAAATGAGGTTGCTGAACCCGGTGCACAGAATGATCGGCATCCTTGGCCGTATCTGCAGCATGCGGCGTGCCAGATCCAATCCCGTCATGCCAGGCATAGTCTGGTCGGTGATGACCAGGTCGAACTGGTCCGGTCGGGTCTGAAAGGTATTCAGTGCCTCGATACTGTTTGTCCTGATGGTCACCCGATAACCGAGTCGCTCCAGCATACTCTTGCCCATTTCTGCCAGTATCTCCTCATCGTCAATGAGCAGAATACGTTCATTGCCGGGTTGAGTGAGACCGGAAGATACGGATGCGTTTTCGACGAGTGCCGGGTCTGCGACAAGCGGCAGATACACATGAAATTCAGCCCCTTCGCCGGGCTGGCTTTGACAGGATACAAATCCTCCGTAATTCTTTGCTATACCATGGATGATGGCAAGCCCCATGCCGGTCCCTTTGTCCACCGCTTTCGTGGTGAAGTACGGATCGAATATTTTCTCCCTTATTTCCGGCGCTATCCCTGGGCCGGTATCACCGACGGATATCTGCACGAACGGTCCCGGCTGCACATCCGGCTCGCTGATTACCTCGGTTGCGGTAAGTTCTTTCCTTTTCAAGGAAATGGTAATGGTGCCACCCGTCTCTTCCATAGCATGGAAGGCATTGGTGGTGAGGTTTGCCAGTATCTGATGGATCTGGACCGGATCGACGAGAATGATCCCCACATCCTGATCTACATTCTGCCGGATATCGATGGTTGTCGGCAGTGATGATCGCAGCATTTTTACGGCTTCTTTTATGATTACCTCAGGTTGTAATTTGATACGGTTGGCTTTGGTCTGACGGCTGAAGGCGAGGATCTGCTTGACAAGCTCTTTGGCCCTGTGGCTGGCAATAACGACCTGATCGATATCGTCTCGTACCCGTGATCCTTCCGGGCTATCCTCCTGGACCATTTCGGCATAACCGAGAATTGCCCCGAGGATATTATTGAAGTCGTGGGCAATACCACCTGCCAACTGACCGATGGCTTCCATCTTCTGGGCCTGCTGGAGTTGAGCCTGCAGGTTTTTCCGCTCGGCCTCGGCCCGTTTCCGCTCGGTGATATCCACATGTGTCCCTACCACCCGGACAGGTACGCCATCCTTGCCGAATATCGCGCTCGCCCGTGACAGAATATCCACCCAATGCCCGTTTTTATGGAGCATCTGAAATTCCATTTCATATCGGTCACGTTTTCCCTGCAGGTGTTCATTGAGTATTCTCCATGACTCGGCCTGCTGTTCGCGTTTTGTCAACCTCTCCCACACCGAGAAATCATTTTCCAGTTCGGCATCCTGGTACCCCAGCATTTTTTTCCAGCCGGGAGAGAAATAAATCTCCTGAGTCTTCAGGTTCCAATCGAAGATGCCATCCGTGGACGCCCGCATAGCGAGTTCGAATCGTTCCTCGCTTTGCTGCAAAGCAATTTCCGTGCGTTTGCGGTGAGAGATATCCCTGACAATAGCGCAATGGAATTCCTTGCCATCCAGTTCAAAGTAGTTTGCGATAATATCGACGGGAATATCCCGACCATCCCGAGTTCGCTGCACTGCTTCAAAGTGCAGCGATCCCGACTGCTTGACTTCCTGCCAATGCTCCTGCCAGGTGTCCATGGGAAACGTCGGAGAGACATCTTTAACAGAGAAGTTCGACATTTCCTCATTTGAATACCCCAGCATCCTGCAGGCTGAGGCATTGACCTTCCAGAAACTTGCATCGGGTCTGATCCAGTAGACGGAGTCCTGCATGTTGTCGAGGGTAAACGCTGCAAGGGCCAGTTCCTTTGTCCGTTCGGCGATAGTCTCTTCCTGGTTCTCAAAGAGAAAGGAATTCCGTAACACCAGGGCAACGATGGTCGACAGAGTCGCCAGGAGCTTGGTTTCCGAGGCGAGGTGTTGTTGATCGGGTAGCCCAAGTACAAGCATGGCACCTACCCTCATCGCACCGACACTCAAGGGGATTGCCATCGATAGCCCAAAACCTAGCCGCTGCAATATTTCCGAGACATCGGAAGACCCTTCGGGATACCAAATCTCTACAGCAGGGAGTTCATGGGCGATATCGTGGAGGCGTTTTCCCTCATGCGATTCGGCCCAGGCAAGATACCGCGTCGGATTGACGCCAAGAACCCGGTGCATATCACCCAGACATTGAAGGAAAAGGACACAACGGGCACCTGTCAGCTCTCTGATCTCTTCGGTCAGATAGTCCACAACCCGCCCTGGATTGTCGGCGCGTGCCAGGACCTTGTGGAGGATGTCCAGGGTCATGGCCGAAAAGGCCGGATCCTGGCGCATGGCATCGGGGTTCATTCGAAATTTTCCACGGATGTAATGGTGTTTAAGGCTTGCTGGATAGCAGCACGCAAAGGTTCGAGGGAGACTTGCAGGATTTCCCAGGGAAGTCCGCAATAGTCCGAACATTCCTGCAGTTCGGTCGCCGGAACGGGGAGCACCCCGGTATCCAGATAAACGAGCTTCCGGTGCATGTCGCCCATCAGTCCGGCGGCGTTGGTCTGGTTTAGGCCGAGTTCGACGCTGAAAATGCGATGCCAGCGTTTTGCCCATTCCGGAAAGAGAAAAAAGGCGCCTGTGTGCGATAGTTTTCGGTACTCTTCACGTCCCAGCAACAGATCGCAGCAGTTGTTGCCGCGGGTTCGGATCACGCCTGGTTTGCTGGCTAGAGCTGCCATACCCATGCAGCAGTCCCCGTAGATGAGCAAGATCGTGTTGCCGTGCCGGATTTCTTCTTCAACGAGTCTGTCCAAATGGCTTGCCAGCTTTTCCGGTTTCATGTGCAGCATCGAACTCTGGTAACGGATTGCCATGCCCGGCCAATTACCCTGCCGCAGAGCCTCGATCTCGGCCTGAAAGACTGCACAGCAGAGTGCCACAACGGGCTGTTGAAGAGTGGAGCTCATGCGCCATTCCAACCGACTTCGGCGAGGGCCTCGCCCATGGCCTGAAGATTTTCCGGCGGCGTATGCCAGGGCACATCGGCACCCAGGGTAGCCAGGATAAAGCGCTTGTCCTTTGCTCGGTCGCGTTCTTGAAGAATCGTTCGGCAAACTTCCTTCACCTGAGCCGCGTCCATCTCCGCAACGCTTGTACCAAGCGGCCCGCTCAATAAGACAGGAGCCGGGCCGAGAATCTGCCGGATACGAGCCAGGTTTTCGTCGTAATTGAGAGCATAGCCAATGGCCGAAGGAAGCCCGGTGAGAATATCGAGATGACCAAGCAGAGGTGCACCGCAATGATGCAGCACCGATGGGCCATCCAATTGGCCGAGAGCCTGCTCCAGCGCCGGGCGCAGTAAAGATGCCACGGGTTCGCGATTGAGGACCGCCGGCGAAGCGTAGCCGCAGGGCAAAACCGCGACCATAGCCCCTTCGGAAAAGAGGCAGTTTGCAAACCGAATCAAGAAGGTATTCACCTTTTCCAGCACTCGCTCAGCCCCAGGCCTATCAAAGAGCACCAGCTCCAGCCATCCCTCCATCCCCATGACCAGGGCAGGGATATCGATGGGTGCCGGCAGACAGGCGGCAACCGGAACCTCGTTGCCGAATGTGTTGGCCATGATACGGATCGCGTCGCGGAAATAGAGGAGATGATGGTTGGATTCAACGTCCGGCAGAACGAGCGCGTCCCAGCCGGCAAGCGAGGCGATGGCCGGCCGGCGGACATTCGGCGGCTGGACAGTCGAGAGTTTGACCTCACTGCCGAATGCCGCGCCAATCAAAGCAAAGGCGAAGGGGCCTAAAAGCATATCCGGCTTAAATTCTTTGTGGACAGCAATCTGTCCGGCGCAATAAGCTGCCGGGTCACTGTAGTAGCGGTCGAGGGGGCAATCGGTCAGCCTGGCGCCATAGAGGCTCAACACCGGAATAAAAGCCCTCCGATCTACGGGCTTTCCTTCAAGAGTGGCGAGTATCCTTTCCGAACTCTTCATGGCGTCGCCTCCTTCCGGGCCGACGCCTCGGAAAGACGGCGGAAAAGTGCCATTGCCTCCAAGGCAGTGCGTGCGGTGCCGTCGCCACCAACTTCCAGGTCGAGGCCGGGACGGACCAGGAAGACCGCCCCGCCTACTGCCAGCTGAATGTGACCGGAGAGGCCGCGGCGGTCCAATTCCGCCCGGAGCTGCTTGATATTGTGAGCGGTGGTCAGCATCATCGCCGACACACCAATGACCCTGGCCCCAACCTCCACCGCCTTATCGACAAACGTATCCGCGGGAACGTCGTTGCCGAGATCATGAACAACCCAGCCGTCGGAGGCGAGAAATATGCCAAGCATCCGTCGCCCGAGAGAATGAAAATCCTCTTCGACATTGCCGATGACCACAGCACCTCTGTTGGGTGATGATATTGCCCCATCTTTTTTGCGTTCGGCAATTTTCAACAGGGCGTCTTCCGCCACCTTTGCCGCTACATAGGCCTGGGCCAAAGTAAAGGCTTCGGAGGAAAGCCATTCTTCGCCGATCGTCAGCAGCGTCGGTTCCAGGACTTCGATGAGAAGGCGCTCATAGCCGTGTTCATCCCCCCAGGCTTCCAGAAGCTGGCCGGCACCGTGGCGGTCGGCCTGTTGAATCATGGCGATCAACGCCTTTTGGATATTCATGCCGGTCCCTTATGGAAAATTCGCTTCATAACGCGTAGCTCGATCACTGCTGTTTTCTTCACTTGCAGCGCCTCAAAGTTTGAGAAAAAACTGGCAGGATGAAGAGAAAAAGCATTTGCATTTCTAACTCAGAGCATGCCTTTATCCACTATCTCTGTTTGAGGATCCGAAGTCAAGCGCCGGAAAAGAAGTTTCCTGTCTTGCCGAGGCAAATCACAGCCTTGAAGGTCGGAAGAGCTTTCCCATTTGACATTAAATGCCTTTTGTGCGAACCCTTATGAAGGTCTATTTCCAGATTACTCGAGTGAATGTTTTAAGGAGACCATTTCAATGCGACGTTTTTCCCAAATTGGTATGCGGGTTTTGATACCTGCAGTCAGTGTCACAGTCATTTTTTCCATTGCTCTTTTCTTTATTGGAAGCACCGTGTTGAATCATTTGGTTGAACAAAACTTCGATCGAATGGTTCTGTCAAAAACAATCGGCATCTCCAACAATGAGAAACGTGTCGGCGAAGATTTACTTGTAAAGGCTTCATTGTTCAGCCAGGCGACGGCTGTGCTGGGAGCTTATGAAACCGCTTATCAAGGTAATCTGAATCTCCCCGATGATCCGCAAATGGAATTGGCGCGTCAACAGCTCTATAACTATTTTGCATCTATAGAGAAAGGTCACCGGGTAGTCCGTGATGGCAAGTCGTTGCGCCTTCATTTCCACGTCCCCCCGGCTCGAAGTCTTTTACGCCTGTGGGATAAGAAGCAACACAAGAGCGACGATCTCAGTGCCTTTCGCTATTCAGTGGAAACTATCAGCAGAGATCACAAACCGATTGCCGGAATCGAAATCGGTCGGGGCGGGTTTGAAATTCGAGGAATAGTTCCGGTTATCGGCGAAAATGGCAAGTATTTGGGATCGGTTGAGGCGCTTTCCTCATTCGATCCTATCGTCAAGGACAGCATCAGCAATGAAAAAGAGTTTATTGCCGTCTACATGAAAAAGGAATTTCTGCCGCTGGCAAGCCAATTACAGGATGCCTCCAAAAACCCGGTCATTGGCGATTTTGTTTTCGTTTCATCAACTGAAAAACAAATCACGGATGCCGTTTTAAAACCGGAATTGCTGGAAGATGGACTGGCGGGCCAGAAGGTCCTTCGGGTTAATGACTATTTTACCTGCGTTTTTCCCATTAAAGATTTGAGCGGCAAACAAATCGGTGTAATGGCATATGTCGTAAATGCTCTTGATATGTACACGTTGATGAGAAAAATAGAAGGGGGAATGGTTGCACTGTGTATTGCACTGCTCCTTGCTATTATCGCACCGCTGTTTTTTAGCGTTCGGTCAGTTACCAAGCCCATCAACCGCACGATAACAATGCTTAAGGATATCGCCCAAGGTGAAGGTGACCTGACGATGCGCCTGGATGCCAAATCAAAAGATGAAATTGGTGAGCTTGGTCTCTGGTTCAACACCTTTATCGAAAAACTGCAGGGTATTGTTAAGCGGATAGCGGAGAATTCGAATAATGTCAACTCTTCCGCCAATCAACTTTCAACAATAGCCCGGGCATTGTCCGACAGCGCCATCGACACTTCGCAGAGAGCTGCCAATGTTGCGACCGCCTCGGAAGAGATGAGCGCCAACCTGAATAATGTGGCGGCAGCAATGGAAGAATCTGCCACCAACACCAATATGGTGGCCTCCGCAGCCGAGCAGATGAGTTCTACCATCACGGAAATCGCCGAAAATGCCGAGCGCGCCAGAATCGTCTCAAGTCGGGCGGTGGATCAGGCCAAAAATGCTTCCGAAAAAATGGGCGAGCTAGGCAGTGCAGCGCAAAAAATCGGCATGGTCACCGAAACAATTACAGAAATTTCCGAACAAACCAATCTTCTCGCTCTGAACGCCACCATCGAGGCTGCACGGGCGGGGGACGCGGGCAAAGGGTTTGCGGTAGTCGCCAACGAGATAAAGGATCTCGCC
>Ga0209317_1002552_pt1 | contig 13025 bp, 10 predicted proteins | sample RifGroB2_FD_183994 | JGI IMG/M metagenome (GOLD analysis project Ga0209317, IMG submission 183994) | Soil microbial communities from Rifle, Colorado, USA - Groundwater B2 (SPAdes) (version 2) | ecosystem: Environmental > Terrestrial > Soil > Unclassified | place: Rifle, Colorado | collected...
GCTTTGCCCATGTCTGTTCGCATCTCGCCATCGCCGATCAGACACAGCAGTTTTTCCGCGAATAGCGCCGGATCTCTCGGAGGCACGAGATAGCCAGTTTCGCCCTCCTTGACAACTTCAGGATTGCCCCCGACATTGGTAGCTACAACAGGCAGACAACATGACATTGCCTCAAGCAACGTCAAGGAGATCCCTTCACTGATTGAGGACAGTACATAAATATCCAGTTCGTTAACAATATCTGTGATGTCGTGTCTTGTTCCGGTAAAAATAACCCTGTCATCTATCTGCAACCCGGCCGCTTCATCACTCAACTGCTGCCGCAAAGTTCCGTCCCCGACCACTATGAGCACGAAGTCATCAGAAAACTTTTTCAGCTCATGACATGCCCTGAGCAAATTGGAGTGATCCTTTACCGGTTCCAGGCGGGCAACGATGCCAATCTTGACGCAGTCGTTCTTACAATTGAACAGGTTCCTTTTGGATCTTGGCAAATAAGCTTCCACGTCAACGCCATTGAGAACCGTGCTGACCTTGTTTGTGGAAACGAATTCCTTCATCACCATCATTTTCGAAACATCTTCGGAGACTCCCACCACCTTCGTCGTCAACCACGAAGAGAAAACATTCAACAGCTGCTTTCTCGTACTGCTATGAGAATACTTTCCATGTCTGGTATGAATGACGGGTGTTCGTGAGATAAAACCTGCAAGGGAGCCGTAAAGATGGGCACTCTCATTATGGGTATGTACTATTTCAATATTGTATTTCTGTATGATTTTGACTATTTTTAGGGCTGACCCGAATTTCAATCCGGGTTTTTCACCGAGGCAGATCAGGTTGCCTTTGACAAATTGAGCCAGTTCACCCTTTTCTTCAAGACAAACGACGTGCGGAACAATATTATCTGAATATTTGTCCATCAATTCTATGACGAATCTTTCAAGCCCCCCCACGTGAAGATTCAATACGACGTGCAGCACATTTATCATAGACATAACCTCGTAGGACATAAACCATCACACCAGGAAAACCTCGAGAAACAGATTAAGCCACGGGCTTTAGGTCAGGAAATACTTGACTCCCTTTGCCCAGACCCTGCATACCTTGGCAAGGTCATCAAACGACCCGATATATTTCGCGGCCCTGGCATTGAAATGGATACCGTCGGACCATTCCCGCATCCAGAATTTCCCGTTGGCAGCGGATGTGTAGGTCTCCAGGAGCGCCTTGTTCGCTGCCAGCCCGTTTATCCTGCCGGAATTGAGCCGGACAAACCGCTCCAGGACATGGACGTGATCTTCGTAGGTTCTGGATTCCATGCTCAGCCCCTCGTGGTTTCTCATGCAAGTAACCAGTGGTTCTGTTACGAGTCCTATTCGATATTTGCTGGCTATTCGCAAATGAAGATCGAGATCTTCCGCCGTTTTAATGTTTTCATCAAAATACCCGACATCGTCCAAAACGCTTTTTTTTACCAGGACGGACGAAGGGATCAGAGAGGGCGACTTGAGGACATCCTCCAGAATGTACCCGTCGTTTGGTAAATGCTTACGTCTGCGGCTCAGTTCAGCATCCTTGCCGGAGGGATCGATGAAAAGGCAGTCGCACAAGACCATCCCGAAATCCGGTCGCTGCTGCAGAAAAGAGGCCTGTTTCTCGAGTTTGTCTGGGGCCCATTGATCGTCCGAGTCAAGGAAAGCAATCAGCCCCCCCGAACTTTCCCTTATCCCGAGGTTTCTCGCAGATGACACGCCGCCATTTGTTTTGGATATATACCGGACACGACCGCCGAAAGTTGCGACAAGTTCCGCCGTTCCATCCGTTGAGCCATCATCGACAACAATGATCTCTAAATTTATATAGGTCTGGCCAACAGCACTGAGGATTGCTTTGCAAACCAGGCTTGCCCTGTTATAGGTCGGTATAATTACACTTATAAGTGTCATATCTGCTCGATGTAATCTTATTTTATATACACAGTTTGACTACTATATTAACAAATAGCAATTGCATGAATGTTATTATCGCGATATTTTGTAAATCTTTCAATGCTACCGAACTATTTACTTCAATTGCTCCATCGTCTGTATCGATTACCCTCGCGCCTGCACTCGTCATAGCCAAAAGTATGAAAGGGATAAGAACATATGCCCGGCTGAGGAAGAACATTGATGTTAGCAGTCCAAATAGGCTGCCATAAATTGAGCTCAACATACCGATATCGGCTGCCGAGAATTTATTTTCATTATTTTGGCAAAAATACTTCCATAGCCAGTTAAAGGAATAATAAAAAATGCCGGCGAAAAAAAAAGTGCCCACTATTCCTAGCTCGGACATTACAAGCACAAAGGAATTATGAGCGGTAATTGTGTGAAAGTCGACAAACCGTCCTTGGCCAACACCGAACAGGGGATGCGACTTGAGCATCTGATACCCCTGGTACCAGGCTTCCACTCTGCCATGGGCCGATGCTTCAGAGGACGATAATTGCGACATCCTGCTAGGTCCAAAAACAAGCAACCCGCTCCCGAGAATCAGGCCTGCTGCCATTCCTTTCATGCTCCGGTACCGTATCGTGAAGTAGGCCATTACCGACACAAGGGAAGCCAGAATGCTGCCCCTTGAATTAGTGTAGTAAAGAGCAACAGAAATGAGCGGCAAACAAAGAAGAGGGAGTAAATATCTTTTATTTTTCAACATTTCCAACAGAAATGGCAAAACGATAACAAGTGCTAGTCCTAGGTCATTAGGGTCGTTAAATACGCCATACCAGCGGATTCGCTGCAGTTCGACCAAGGTCCCTTCCGCGTTCATCTTGTGTTCGACGTAGGCATCCATCCCGCCATGTGACAAACCGGTTGCATGCTGCAACCACCCCTCAAAAGCCAGGAAAGATGACAATGAAATAAGAAGCAACATGAAAGAATTCAGTCTTTTCCGGCTGTTAATTGAAGAGGTTATGAGAAAATATCCGACCATCACCGGGAAAAAACTCATAAGAGATGCATATACACCACCTAGGTAACCGCGACTCAGGTGCGAGCATATGATTGAGATAATAAACCCCACCATCATAGCTTCAGAGCCGCCTCCGATCAGTTTAATCCGGCCAGACAGGGCGGAAAAAAATATCGCCGCCATGCATATAATCCCCACCCCGAGGAATAAAGGGGCATCAATTATACCCGGCACCCACTCAGTAGGGCGGATGTAGTAAAGTGATACATATAGACACATCAAATTAAACAACATATTGGGCTACCGATTTTATTGAGGACGATGACGGCAAGATCTCAAAAAGTACCAGAGTGTGCGGTTATCATGTATATAAAGCAATGCACCGAAAAAATATGTCTTGTTTTTGTGGCGCAATGGCATCAGATATATTTATAGTCATACATGCTTTTAAAATCACATTTTTCGGCAGCTTCGAGAGCTACTATTGTATTTGTCATCTCTCTTGCACTCACATAGTGAAGTGAAAAATTGTTTTCATGAGACAGACGCTGAAATGATTCAAAGAGCACGTCAAATCCGTTCTTGTTAAAAAGCATCTTCATAACTTCCTCTTGAGTGCCATGCGTGTATATCTTAACGAAAACATGTTCAGGCGCGCCGCTGACGCTAACCCCGGCTCTGAGCCAGGAACTGACCCTCTCTTTAGAAGGTGGGTTACTCCCATACAAACCACTGTTCTCAATCCTAGGCAAAATGCCGAACTTTCTGGAACTCCAGTTCAAGCACAAGGGCCCTTGAATCATGAGCAGTCCTTCCCTGCTCTCCCCCACTTTCGCGTCTAAACCCCAATCGTGGGATTTGGGCTTTCCGGGGTCGTCAACAGCATAGTATATGCTGTTCACCTTTCTTGTTTGTGTGTCATTCGGGGCAGAAGGCATGGTGAGATCGGCATAGCAACCTGTCGCCTGGAGAATGGAGATTTCGTCATTCACGCCGCACCAGCGGCCATCGGGCCGGGAATTGTCTAATGCCCAGTTGCCGTGAATAAAACCGTAAGAAATTTCGCCGGTATACTTGTTTTTTGACAGCAGACCATGCTTTTCGTACAGGCGACCTTTGTAATCCAAAAGCGTCCGTCGCAAATTTTCAGAAGTATCATTGTCATGGTGCAGATGTATTTCAACCTCTCCAAAGCCTGAATGACAAAGCTTTGAAATTTCTGTCAAATCATCCTCACGATACTCTTCTTGAGGGTAGAAGAAACTGTATTTGAGGGATCTTCCGTCAGAATCCAGATATTTTTCGGAGATCCTTGGATACTCAGCAATCCATCTTTGGATTCTTTTTTTGGCCGTCTTGCTATCAGCGTGGTTCCAGTAGGGTTCGAAATGGTCACAGATACAGAAGTAAACATGCACTGGATTTGCAAGTTCACCGCTTAATTTTCGATCCATAACCCGCTTAAAATAAAAGGGAAGCCAGTTAAGACTATTTGCAATTTTTGAGATCATAACAAGGATTCTCTCGACACTGAAAACTAGCTAACAGAGGAAAAGAACCATCCTCCATGTTTTTTAAAGTAGTAAATTAGACCCCCAAAATGGCTCAATGACGTTTTGGAAAATGGCTTCCTGTGGGTGATCTGCTGGGTATGGTGACGGACTACGAATTTCGGGAAATAGGTTATTGTCTTGCCACACTTGCGGGCCCGAATGCAATAGTCAAGATCCTCAGGCGAATAATAGATCTTTTCATCCAAGTAACCAACAATGTCAACTAGATCTCTGCGAAAGAACCAGCAAGCAGATATGGCTGTATCAACCGGACGCTCCTGTAAAAACGGAAAATCGGCGTAAAAATCTGCATTTGCTACTTTGATTCCGAGAATTATTTTAGGTATCTTGAGCAATTTATGACAAAACGTGGGAAATTTCTTGACTGAATTTTGCACCGTACCGTCATCCAGTAGCAGCATGGGGGCTATTATACCGACATCATGACGCTCCTTTAAGGTATCGAGTACTTCCGACATATCGCCGTTCAATATTTCAGCGTCAGAATCAAAGATGCAAATATACTTACCTTGTGCTTGCTTCAGCGCTAAATTTCTGGGGAGCGTCGTTCCCTTGTTGAGGTCAAGGTGAATAAGGCGAAATTTGTCCGGGTAAGAGCGGGAAAACCGTTCCAATATTTCCCTTGAGTTATCTGTCGAACCGTTGTCTACCACGATAATTTCGAATGCCAGCGACTCAGAATCGCATTTGGCGATAATGGAATTGAAACATGCGTCAAGATATCTGCTCGAGTTCCATGCGAGAATTACAAAAGAGATAGTTGGCAAGTTCTATTTCCTTGAACAAACGGTTAAATGGGCTGTTATTGCTTATTTCCGTTTAGGCCGGAATGGCTTGGATCATGACATCATTGAAGGCGATATTTGATCCGGGTCAAAATAAATATTAAGCTTCGGGTAAAATACAATTCGTCGGTAAACTTGAAGTTAAAACAAAGAAAGGACTTAAGGCAATTCAATGACGAGGCCAGCAAATCCCTGAATCCATAAAAAGGCACTCCCACAATATTCCTGCCTTCACACTTGCCAACCTGCAATGCTATCAGTTCACTGTTGTCGATGATCCATTTCCTGAAATAAGCCTTCCTCATTCTTTTTTCAGGGATGTAGTGATGGACTACCAGATCGGGGGTGTAGTAAATTTTGTCGCCCCCATTTAGCACCCTTTCGATAAATTCCGACTCTTCACCGGCATAAAGCTTACCCCCGGTTCTACCAAGCGCGGTTTCGAAACAGCCGTATTTTCCGAACATGGATGATCGGATGACAAAATTGGCGCCGAAGATAAGAGGTTCGTCCAATTGTATCTGGTCATTACCAAGGTCCAGCAGTGCGATGTACTTGAATAAATCCTCGGTAAGCCAAGCGGGATGCTCTTTCTCCCATATCGGCAGTATTTTGCCGCCAGTGCAGGCAACTTCAACAGGGCGGAAAGCCTTCTCGATGGCAATGAGCCAGTCACTATCGAGCTTGACATCGTCATCTGTGAAAGCAAAAATTGCACCGCTGGCTTCACTTACTCCTCTATTTCTCGCATGCGACAGGCCTTGCTTCTCTTCAAAAACGTATCTGGCCGGGAAAGGAATCTGTTCCATATGTTTGGTGACAACAGCCTTGGTTGAGTCATTGGAGTTATTATCGACCACAATCAGCTCAACCGTCACAGCTGGCGGGATCTTTAGTTTTTTAATACTGTCAAATGTCAGCTGAAGGCTGCCGGCTCTGTTGTATGTACAAATGATGATTGAAATATCCATTAGCGTTCCTTTCCTGGCAGCAGCATATGTATATCGGCAGAAAGACAAGTGCGGTAAAATAAATCAATCATGCCGCTGGCTCTTGATGTCTCAATGAACCTTCACTATATCAATGATCTTTCTGGTCAAAACGGTTTTCAGAAAGGATTTCAAGATCCTTCGTGAGAATGCCAGTTCAGGATATTTCAAGCACATCTTGATCCCCAAATGCCTGGCATCAGATTTTCTGTGATGCTCATTTGTCATGGTATCCATCAAGTGAGCCAACCTGTTGGACATTTGCTGCCACATCAGCCGCCTCAGGTGGCCGCCGTTTTCCAATGCCAGGATATGCTTGTCAACGATTAATTTCTTTGCGGACAAATCCTCATTCAATTTTCGGACATGGTCGGTATCCAGATCTTTGGTGGTCAATCGCCCGTCATGTTCGCGCCATTTCACCAAGGGGGTGGCTAAGAAGGCAACGTCGTAGTATACAGCAATGCGCATCCAATATTCCCAATCAATGGCATATGACAATTTATCTGAAAATCCGCCCAGTCTTGTGTAGCACTCCTTTCTAAACATAACTGTCGGCGCGTTTATAGTGTTACCATCAGCGGTAAGCATATCGACCTTACTTTCTATTGCGTCGGTCGTCCTATCCGCGCTGTGCTTCCAATTGGTATCGTAGATTACGATCTCCCCGTCACCGTTTATTACATGATATTTCGAATGAACCAACCCGACTGAAGGGTTGGCAGCCAAATAATCCGCTTTTTTCACCAGATTATTCGGCATCATGATATCGTCATCGGGGAAAATGGTTATGAATTCGCCGGTTGCAAGTTCCAGGCAGCGTTCCCAGTTATTCCGGATTCCGAGATTCCGATCATTCCTGTAATATCTGATCCTCTTGTCCTTAAAGGATTTCACAACTGATTCCGTCGAGTCTTCTGACGCGTTGTCGGATACAATAATCTCATAGTCAGTCAAAGTCTGTTGCAAGACGCTATCGATACATTCCCGCAGCATACCCGCCCGATTAAATGTCGGAATGCATACGCTGACCAATGGACTGTTACTTGCCGTTGCTTTCATCCAGTCAGTCCTTTTCTAAATTACACACCCAGTCAAAAACAAAAAGAACGTTCAGGAAACCGTCAGAGCAGTATCGAGAATTGCACGGATTGACGACTCAAAGGCGGCCGTTCAGGGGATCCGCTCAAGCCAGACTTCTCGCCACCACGAATAGATACTTCTCGGACAGAACAATCGGCAACCGCTGTAACGAGACCGGCACCAGACATCCTCGAGAAGAATCGCGGTATTTTTCACGACGAGCATTTTTCCAGTTTTCTCGTCGATAAACTTGTTCAGCCGCGCCCTGACTCTATAGGTGCCGCCGCAATAGGGAACGAGTTCTTGGTCAAAAACAAGGCCGCGATTCTTGTTTCCCGTGTCGAGAGTGGCGAGTATCTCCTGATAAGACTTGACCCTGACCAGTTCACCCGGTTGCAGGTCCAGGTTCGAGGTGGGCGTGGGCTGGCCTTCAGGTATGGTCCCTTCCCTGCATGGAAAAGGAAAGCCACCCCGCATTGCTTGAAACTTGTCATAGATCCAGGCAAGGATGACTGAAAATCTCCACCAGATTCTGGTAAGTCCTTCATACAAATTGAAGAAAACCGCAAAGAGGAATCGATCGAACATCTGCCTCAGGAAAACATTCCCTGAGGTGTAATCCTCCAGGTACTGACTGAGATTCCACCAAGGAAGGAACGTCGTGAAATTTGGCAGTTCAGTTGCCTGGCAGGTATAGATGATATCTTCTTCAGCTTGCCGACCTTGGAGGGAAGTACCCGCCCACACATTTTCCTCGGTACAGGAGTTCAAAGAAGTGGCCGCTGTGCTGCACTGCTTCGCGTTGGCTGAGTCTGCCTGCGGTTTCGCTTCTTGGTCGACTGGCTGAAGCCAGGCGTCCTTCCAGAAGATGAGACAGGCAGCCTGGCAACCGCCGTATGCCTCCCCGTCGCAGCGAAGGTCGAGGTGGACACCGTCTGAGAGCCCTCGGCCACCTCCACGGTAATAGCCTACGGTATCGCAGGTCTTGTGTGCCCGCTTGTAGACCTGAAACCGCTGACCGCAGTATTGAAACATCTGGGGCATGAAGGGAAGCCCTTCCAGCCGCCCCTGTTTGTCGAGCGACCACAGAATATCCTCTTTGCTCTTTACTACTACCCAATCCCCTACCCGCAGTTTCATTACTCCTCCGAAAGCCTACCGCGTTGATCCATATGACCTGGTGCCGTCTTACCCGGTGCTTTGCTGCAGTTACCTCTAGCTAGATAGTTTCCGGCTATTGCACATGATCGGCTGAGTCTCGTACCCGAAACTGCCAAAAAGGTCCGCCGGCTTCGTTCAATACATCAATGGCAGACTGAGAATCGAATCAAGCATCCGCCGGGACGGCATCGGTCTCCCTTATTTCGCTTGGCGGAGGCGTCTTGAATCCTTTAACGATGTCCAGGTAGAACTGTTTCTGCCCCATGACGAACAAGAGCATCCACAGGTAAACGCCGAAGAGAATGCCGCCTCCCAGCACGAGCATGGTGAAAGCAGGGAGGAGGTGCCCGCAATAGAACTGAAACAGATAAGCCACAGCTGAGGCTGAAAGGCTGGATAGAAACGGCCGTCTCAATGAGTGGACCAAATCCATCATGGAAAACATGGTACCGTGTATGCACCAGGCGACATGTGGCAATAACCACAGCGTCAAACCGGCCGAATAGCAGAAAGCCACCCCTCTCGGACCGTAAGGGATCCCCGTGGCGACGGACACAATTACTACGGGGGCAAGGGCAAGTGCGATCTTCAGGCTTCGGACCTGCAGACCGCTGGATACGAGCATCCACCCCAGAGGATTGATCAGGCCGAAAATGAAAACGGTAGGAGTCAACAGCCTGAAGATAACGGCAGCCTCTTGCCATTTTGGCCCCAGCAGCACCAGTATTATCTCATCGGCAAAAATGGCAGAGAAAGCTGTAATCGGGATGGTCATCGACAGAACCAGCGTGTACCCCTTCAGGAAGTAACTTTTGAAACGCCCGGGGTCGTGCTGAAGCCGCGACAGCGCCGAAAAAGTTATCCCGCCGACTGCCGAATTGAGATTCTCGGTCGGCATGTTGACGATGGAGTAAGCCCGTCCGTAAAGCCCGAGGGCATCCGCCCCCCAAAAGCGCCCCAGCAGGACCTTCTCCAGGTTGTAGCCGACATAAACGACCAGGCCGTTCAAGGTGAGGGTCCCGCCAAAACGGAGCATGGAACGAATGCCCGTCCCGCGTCGCGGTGCCCCGGGAATCCACTTCGCAGTGAACCACACGCACACCGTATTGACCAACGGGTTTGCGATCGTCATCGCCACGAGAGCCCAGTATCCGGCACCAAAGACTGCCAAACCGAGTCCAAGAGCTATACTCGCCACTGACGAGGCCGTATCGATGACGGTCAGGGCGACGAAGCGCATCTGACGCTGCAAAAGCGCTGAATGCTGCACCCCGGCCGCATTAATGAGGAAGCCGGCCGCCAGTGCAATGGTCACCCGAAAAAGGCGCGGCTCGTGAAAAAAGGCGACGATGAACGGCGCCGTTACCAGGCAGAGGAGCGTCAGTATGGCACCGACCATGATGTTAATCCAAAAAAGCGTGGAGACCTGCTCGTCGGTGACGGTAGCACGCTGAACGGTGGCCGAGGAAAGCCCGGCGGTGGTGAACAGTCCGTAGACACCTGTGACCACGGTAACCATGGCCACGAGCCCGAAGTCCTGAGGGCTCAATATCCGGGCTAGGATTGCCGTAGAACCAAGGCGAAGGGCAAAGATTATCCCTTGGTTGAACACTTTTGCTAAGCCACCGCGCAGCGTCCGCTCCTTCAAGTCCTTCATTTAACTCTCCAGTATTGCCAAACCTCAAATGACTGCTTTACGGCAGTAAAACCCCTCGGCGTACTTCTCGGGCGCGTTGCTTTCCACCCCTCTTAGCCTAAGCAGTGAATAGAATGTGTCTTCGGTAAACCATTGGTGCTGGGCCTGCGACTTGAATGAATCCATTATCAGCGCGACTTTCGTCTGGCAGGTGTGCTGGTCGAGATGGACGAAAAAATTGGGGTTGCCGATGTCGCCGTCATATTTCATGATTTCATATTCGAGAATCAAATGATCCCGGAAGGTATTCCATGTCAGCTCAGCGACGCTGCGATGGTCCTGATGCAGGTCATGCCGGTAATGGGTAAAAATCACGTCGGGCGAGATTTGCTTTTTCAATTCCTCGAAATAGCCTTTTATCTCCCCCCCAAGGTAAGGGAAAAAGCCGTCCCTGAAATTCTTTATGACGATTTCTTTTTTTCTTGCTGCAGACAGGAACCGGTTCGCGCTAGTAAGTGCTTCGTTGTCCCTCTGCCCGCTCGATCCGAAGACCACCCAGTAAACTTCCACCTCGTCGTATTCAGACAACAGGCGCATGATGGTGCCTCCGCAGCCGATTTCGATATCGTCGCTATGGGCGCCCAGGCACAGTATTTTCAGGGGGCGGCTCTTGTCGCCGGCAAAATTCAGTTTAAGCATGTAGTCATCCGTTATCCCCAAGACTTCCGCTGGTTACTTTTTCCATACTTCCCAAGGCGCATCGCCACGCTCATACATATCATTCAATTCCTTCTGCTCTTTGAAGGTATCCATGCAATGCCAGAACTTGTCGTACTGGTAACCCATCAAATTGTTTTCTTCTATCAGGCGCTGGAACGGCTCGACAACGAGCTCCTCGCCATCCTTCATGTAGCTGAATATTTCCTTCCTTAACACGAAGAAACCGCCGTTAATGTACATATTGGAGTCTTTGACGTAGCTGATCTTGTCTACATTGTTCCCCGCCCCCAGGGAAACGACGGAGAAACTTTGTGAAGGCTTAACGCAGATGAAGCTCGCAATCTTCCCGCTCGTTTTAAAGGCATCGATCATATCCGGTAAGTGCAGGTCCGTTAAACCGTCCGCATAATTTGCCAGGAAATATTCTTCGCCTTCGAGGCACTTCTCCACCGCCTTAAATCGCTGTCCGATATTTGAATTGATGCCGGTATCCACGCAGGTGATGCTCCAGTCAGCAAGATCGTTCTGTTTCAGATGAAGATCCTTGCCCCCGTTTGTCAGGGTGAAATCGTTTGAGATGCACTCGTTGTAATTCAGGAAGAAATCCTTGATGGCATCGGCCCGATACCCCAGGCACAGGATAAAATCCTTATGCCCGTAGTGAGCATAATACTTCATCAGGTGCCACAATATGGGCCGGTATCCGATCTTCACCATCGGCTTGGGGATCTCACCCGAATGATCTCTCAAGCGGGTTCCCAGACCGCCACAGAACAGGACAACTTTCATTATTCTCTCTCCTTTTGCTTTGAGGAATCTGCCTCATTATGCCCCGGACCTGATTCGGCTGGGCGACACGGGCAAAGGGTGGGTCCGTAACTACGGTTTCAGACTGTGTCAGGCTCTCCAGTCGGTAGTTCTATTTCAGGGGTAAGTTGTTCATATGTTCCTCGAGCCACGTTTCACCGCGGAAGTGACGGTACTGCTCGGCGCGCAAGCGGTCCGCCAACCGGCCGGGAGGAAGCACTACGTCATGATAGGTGAGGACGTCGTCCTTGCTGATATCCCGGGTAAGCCTGCATCCGTCAACCAATCCCTCCGGCAGATAGCGCTTAGCGCACATCTCATCGGCGTTGACCGCCTCTCCGTAGGTCATGTACATACCGTAGTCGTCAAGCACCTCGCCGGCCTTCAGGTCGCGCTTAGCCACGGCACAGACCTCAACTACCGGGCCGCCCAAGGGCGCTGCTACCGGGTCGCGAAACAGCACAACCCTGGCGATGGAACTGGGGACTTCGAAGTGAACGATATGATAGGGGAAGAAGAAGGAGTAAAGGGGGCCATCTCCCATCTTGTACAGGTTCAGGTAATGCTGCTGTTTGGGATCGGGGTGCTCGGCCAGGCAATATACCTTGGTCAGCGGTGTACCAACCACATAATCGACAATGCCGCCCAGCTCGCGAAGTTGGTCAACATCGTAGAGCTCTCCGATTTTCATGACATCGCCCCGGTATTCCAGACCTCGGGACATGCCCCGAGATTGCACCCCGAATCCGGTTGCGTTGGCAACAATTGCCTGTTCACAGCTGATCTTGGAACCGTCGGCAAAGCTGGTGACCAGCGTGGGGTTCTGTCCCCATTTTTCGGCAAAACCTTTCTGTGTGGTGGGATTGCGGTAGGGATCCTGGAGCCCTTTAACATTGCCAAGGACGCGCGGGATCAGCCCCAACCCCTTGACCCAGCGAAAGAGGTTTAGCTCAACACCAGGTTCGTCCCCATCACAGGCCGAGAGGATGACGCCGTATTTTTTAGCATAAACTTGCAGGATCGGCCCGATGGTAGCGTCGAATTCGGCGTTCATCAGCACCACGTCTTTGCCATGCATGAATGCCTCAAGAGCCACGTGCGCCCCGAACTCAACTGAGCCGGTCACGTCGACCAGTACATCAACTAGCCCGGATCTTGCTATCAGGAAGGCGTCTTCAGTCACGACCGGTTTACCGGCACGGATTGCGTCATCCATCTGGGTCTGCGTTGTTGCTTCAACGATATCCTCAAGACCGGAATAGCGGTAGACCTGAAACGCCTTTTCCACATGCCGGTTCTGCACGGCGAC
>Ga0209317_1002553_pt1 | contig 13021 bp, 14 predicted proteins | sample RifGroB2_FD_183994 | JGI IMG/M metagenome (GOLD analysis project Ga0209317, IMG submission 183994) | Soil microbial communities from Rifle, Colorado, USA - Groundwater B2 (SPAdes) (version 2) | ecosystem: Environmental > Terrestrial > Soil > Unclassified | place: Rifle, Colorado | collected...
GGAGGACGCGGGCTGATGGCGAAGGAGAACTTCGCCATGCTGGAGGAACTGGCCGAAGAGCTGGGCGGGGTGGTAGGCGGGTCGCGCAGCGCGGTCGACGCCGGCTGGCTGCCGCAGGACCGGCAGGTCGGGCAGACCGGCAAGACGGTGCGCCCAAAGATCTACATCGCCTGCGGCATATCCGGCGCCATACAGCACCTGGTCGGCATGCAGGACTCGGATGTCATCATCGCCATCAACCGCGACGCCGAGGCTCCCATCTTCGAGGTCGCCACCTTCGGCATCGTGGGAGACCTGTTCCAGGTGGTCCCGGCCCTGACCGCGCGGGTTCGCGAATTGAAGCATCCGCGGTAGAACAGGTTACGCAGATGCAGAGGCGCGAGTGTAAGACCTGACGCAAAGAACTTACAAGACGGAGTGTATATGCAACAAGTAATATTCATTGTTTTGCTTTCCTTATCGCTCGCCGCTTTTTCCTACAGCTGCTACCGTCGACTCGCGCTGGTTTCGGTGGGCAGGGGGGAGGATCGCTTCGATCAGCCGCTGGCCCGCTTCAAGGAGATGCTGGTCTACGCCCTGGGTCAGAAAAGGGTGGTCCAGCGTCCCTTCGGAGTGAACCACAGCGTGATCTTCTGGGCCTTCCTGGTTCTGGCCCTTGCCAACGTCGAGTTCCTGGTCTCCGGCATCTTTCCGGGCCTATCATTTTCGCTGCTTCCGGATCCGGCGCACCACGCGCTTGTTTTGCTCTTCGAATGCTGCTCATTGGCAACCCTGGGCGCTGTCGCTGTCGCCGCCGTCCGCAGAACCTTCGTTCCTCCTTTTGAAGGCGCGCGGAGCCTGGAGGCATTCTTCATCCTGTCCATGATCGCGGTCCTCATGATCGCCTACTTCGGTATGGGCGCGGCCCAGATCGCGCTGGGAATAAACCCTGCCTCCGCGAGCACGCCGGTATCGAACCTGGCAGCCAGGTTGCTGCTCAACTCCCCCTTGGCCGGGCAACTCCCTTTACTGCCGGGCACCTTCTGGTGGATCCACGCCGTTTTGCTGCTGGGATTCATGAACTTTCTTCCCTACAGCAAGCACATGCATATCCTGACGGCGATCCCCAACGTCTACCTGCGCAGCCTGGGGAGGACCAATTGCCAGGAGCGGGAGGACTTCAGCGAGGGGAACAGTTTCGGTGCGAGTAGCGTGGACCGCCTGAGCTGGAAGGACCTGCTCGATTCCTTTTCCTGCACCGAATGCGGCAGGTGCCAGCATGCCTGTCCCGCGGCGAGCACCGGGAAGACCCTGAACCCCAGACTGGTGCTCCACTCGATCAAGGAAAACCTGCTGCAAAACGGCCCGCGGATGCGGAAGCATGCGAAGTCGGCGCAGGGGATCTCCTCGGACAGCTCCCTGATAGGGGAGGGGAGGCGGGAGAGCAGCAGCGAGGCGGCGCTCTGGAGCTGCACCTCGTGCGGCGCCTGCATGGAGGCGTGCCCCGTCTTCATCGAGCACCTGCCGAAGATCGTGAAGATGCGGCGCCACCTGGTGCAAATGGAGGCGAAGTTCCCGGAGGAACTGCTGAACCTTTTCGAGAATATGGAGCAGCGCTCCAACCCCTGGGGGATGGCGCCCTCCGAGCGAAGCAAGTGGAGCGCGCAACTGGAGCTGCGTCCCTTCGAGGCGGGACGGACCGAATACCTGCTCTTCGTCGGCTGCTCCGGCGCCTTCGACGCCAGGAACAAGCAGGTGACGGTCGCGCTGACCCGCGTGCTCGACGCGGCAGGCGTGTCATACGGCATCTTCGGCAAGGACGAGAAATGCTGCGGGGAGAGCCTGCGCCGGCTGGGCAATGAATATCTGTTCGACGCCATGGCCAGGGAGAGCGTGCAGCAGTTCCAGTCGAGGGGAGTGACCAAGGTGATCACCCAGTGTCCGCACTGCTACAACACGCTCAAAAACGATTTCCGTCAGTACGGTCTTCAGCTTGAGGTGGTGCATCACAGCGAGTTGATCAAGGGGTTGATGGAACGGGGGGCGCTCACGCTGGAGCGAAAACAGGGTGATCTGGGCAGCGTGGTCTTCCACGACTCCTGTTACCTCGGCCGCCATAACGGCGTCTATGATGCGCCGCGCGATGTGATCCGGGAGGTGACCGGCAGAGCGGTCGGTGAACTGGGGCGAAGCCGCGAGGACGGCTTCTGCTGCGGAGCGGGAGGGGGGCGCATGTGGCTGGAGGAGCACGAGGGAACTCCGATCAACCGCAACCGCGTCAGGGAGGCGCTGGCCCGAAACCCCGGCACGATATGCGTCAGTTGCCCGTTCTGCATGACGATGTTCGAGGACGGCATCAAGGAGCTGGAAGGAAACGGGACGCAGGTGAAGGACATAGCGGAGGTTGTCGCCTTGGGGCTGAGGCGGGCTTGAGGCGCTGAAAGCGTCATGCCGGCCAAGCGGCGACGGGGAAGTCAGAAGGGGGCGTTAGCGCACCCCTCCAGCCAGTTCATCACCGAAAAGGCATGCTCCTCGTTCATGTGCAGGTTGGAGTAGAGATATACCGCCTCTGTTGAGGGGTGCACCAGCTTGCGGATATCGGTGAATTCAGGCCGGTTAAGTACGCGGACTATGCAGGGCTGCAGCGAGCCCGAGGGGATGCCGAACACCTGACTGTTGAATAAGCTTACCTTGGTCGGCCTGGGATAGATCCTGGATTCCTCCCTGACCGTGTCCGCAATGGTTGTGCATGCGTCATTGACCGCAGCCCGGGCCAAAAGCGCCGCATATTTTTCGGTGATATGGATGTCGCAATAGAGATAAAGTTCCCCGCTGCAGGCAGACACCGTCTTCAGATCCCTGTAGCAGGGCCGGGTCTGCATCTCGTTCAGAATGGAGCAGATCTTTACCGGCTTGATCCCGGGCCAGAGCGCGTAAAGGGCGCTCAGGGGCGTCAGCGCGATGCCGACCCGCGAATCTCTCCTTACCTTCTCCCCGATGACGTGCTTCACTTCCTCAATGTGGGCCTTCGCAACAGCTTCCATAGGGGGGATGTGCGCCAGCGAATAGAGAAAGAGCTGGCCGGATGGCGTGGTGATGGTCTTGATGTCGCTGTAGTGTCTATCGTCCGCCATCTCTGGCAGTAGTGATTGCTGCTTATGCAAGGGGAGGTGCTTGGCAAGGACGGTCGTGATATGGACGGGGGTGAGTGCGGAATGTCTCTTTGCATTGCTTCTGACAGTGTGCGCCAGCTTTGACTTTACCTCTGCAACCTGGTCGGTCAGCGTTGCACCGCCGGTAGCTTGTCCTTTATGCATGATGGTAGTCTCCAGCCTGAACCGTCAACATTGTCAGTAGCGCTCTGGCCTGGCAGGGTTGGCGAGTGCTAATGCAGTTTTTTATGATAGATCATTTTTACCCTGTGTAAACCTTCGATGACTGAAATTTTTGCCGCCATCGGCAAGTGACCGATTCCAAGTCAACCCTCTCAGTACCCTGCCTAAAGGCACATGCCTCCCGATTGCCTCTCCGCCTGGCCTGACCGGCCCGTCTGCAGATGCAGGCACATTAGCAAACGTTTCGCTTGACATTAATACCATCTTATCTATATTTGTTCTGGCTGACGTTCTGGATGCTGCGGCTAAGGAGGAAGGCGTGGAATATTCATCGATTATGCTGGCGTTCGGTTGCGCCCTGCATACACTGGGAGCCGGGATCGTGTGCTATCTTTTGAAGCTGTATCTGGAGTTTTCTTCGGAGCGCAGGGGGGGCAAAAAGAAAGAACCGGAGTATGTGCGTGAAATCAACCGCAGACTGAGTTTCAACAAAGTTGAGACCGAGCGTGACCTGTTCTAGCCTTTATTAAAAATTGGACGAAGTCCCTCCCTCCTGCTAAACTGCCGCGTTGTCAATTTGTGAGCCTCACACGGCGCACCTATCCCCGGCGGTTCAATGCATCGTATTTTCATCTCCCAATTCCTGGTAGCCCTGCTGTTCTCCGTTGGTCTGGTCTTTGCCGGTCCCATGGAGGAGTGTCAGGAGTACGCGGCCTTAGGCGTTCCCGGCAACTCGGGCGATCTTCTTTGCCGGAAGGGGTTTCTGCTCTCTCACGATTCGGACCGGAAAACGCCGGTATGGGTCGCTGAACACATGACCCGGGAGCGGGTGAGCGGAAAAAAGACCAAGAGATCGAACGATTTCCAGCCGGACGCGGATCTGCCCAAGGGGCGGCGTGCAGAGCTTTCGGACTACAAGGGATCTGGCTACGATCGTGGCCACATGGCGCCGGCCGCGGACATGGCGTGGGATGAACAGGCGATGTCCGAGAGCTTCTATCTCTCCAACATGGTTCCCCAGGCGGGGGCCGGCATGAATCGGGGCATCTGGATGGAGCTGGAAAAAAAGGTGCGCAGGTGGGTGCGGGAACGAGGCGAGCTCTACGTTTACAGCGGGCCGATCTATCAGGAAGGAGCGACAAGGACCATCGGCCGCAACAAGGTTGCCGTGCCCGGTCATCTGTTCAAGGTGATACTCGATCCGAGGCAGCGGGAGGCGATCGCGCTCATCATGCCCAATCAGCCTCTCAACAGCCATGACATGCCCAAATATCTGGTCCCGGTTCGCGAAGTGGAAAAGCAGACCGGCCTTGAGTTCTTTTCAACGCTGCCGCTGGAGGAGCAGGATAAAATCGAATCGACCAAGGCTCCCGCCCTCTGGCAGTAAGTAGATGAAACGCAGGATTTCGTCCTGAATCTTGCCGAAATCAAGGACTCGCTTTCATGGTCGCGCCGATGAATTCAGCGGCATCCCTTTTCAGCTGTGCCAGTGATGCGCTTTCCAGGTACATCATGTGCCCGGAGCGATAACGCCGGATGGTGATGTTTTCCCTCAGCCCGGGCTTGAGTCCCAAGTGGGCCACGGTGTAATCGGTGGCGAAATGGGGAGTGGCCAGATCGAAGAGCCCGGAGGCGATGAACACCTTCATGTAAGGGTTCTTGGCCATGGTGTTGCGCAGGTTTTCGCCGGTGTCGGCATAGCTGTTTTTCGCCTCCCAGTCCCAGCGCCCGACCCCCCCGCCCAGGGTGAAGTATTCGAGATCGGACTGGAACCCTAGCTCCTCACGCAGGTACTTGTTCACGGTCGCGGTGAAAGGGGGACGGATTGTGGTGACCGTGGGGTCGAAGCCGGGAGCCCTGGCCGGTTCATGGTTTTCGGCATGGTACCGGCTGTCCATGACGCCGACCATGCGCCCCTGGTCACGCAAAAGCTCTCTGGCAAAATCACGGCTGTCGACGCGCAGGTTGCGGTTATCGACAAAATCGGCGCTTAGGCCTGTGAAGCTTGCCAGCTTTTCCGCGACCCTCCGGCGCTCTTCGCCTGAGAGCAGGTCTCCTTTGTTGAGCGCCAACTGGAATTCGGAGGCGGCCCATTTCTCGGCGCTGGAAAGGGTCCGGTCCAGATCGGCCTGCAGATCGGGTGCGAGCTTCTTGTGGTACCAGGCGGTCGCGGCATAGCTGGGGAGGAAGAGCTGGTAGGGGAGGTCGTTGCCGAAGTCGAACGAGACGGTCTGCAGGTTCAGGATGCAGGAGACCAGCATCATCCCGTTCAGCGCGATGCCGTGCTCCACCAGGTATTCGGCAATGGCGGCCGAACGGAAGCTGCCGTAGCTTTCACCCGCCAGAAATAGCGGAGACCCCCAGCGCTCGTTTCTGGTCAGGTAGAGCCTGATGAATCGGCCCAGCGAATCGATGTCACCCTGCACCGAGGCGAACTTTTTGGCCAGATCCGGTTTTGAGGCCCTGCTGTAGCCGGTGCCGACCGGATCGACGAAGACCAGGTCGGCCAGGTCGAGCCAGCTGTAGGCGTTGTCCACCAGCTGGAAGGGTGGCGCCGGCATGTTGCCGTCGGGGAGCATCTGGACCCGCCTGGGGCCGAGGGTGCCGAGGTGCAGCCAGACTGAAGCGGCGCCCGGGCCGCCGTTGAAGACGAAGAGCAGTGGACGGGGTTTTGCTGCTGCATCGCGCTTTTCCGCGCTGTAGGCGATATAGAAGATGTGTGCTTCCGTTTCTCCCGCGTCGTTTAGTACCGGCAATTCCCCGGCGGTCGCGGAGTAGGCGAACTCCTTGCCGTCGATGCGCGCCTTGTGCCTGGTCACCGAGGTGCGCGCCGCGGCCGTCGGCTTTTCCTGATCCCCCCGTTTATCCGCACTCTCCTGCTTTGCCTCTGGATGTGCCTGTGCGGCAGGTGACGGCACGGGGTACAGCGTTCCCACTATCAGGGCCACGATCAACGGCAAATGCTTGAACAAAGGAACACCTCCTGCGTTATTGCAGCATAAAATCAGGAGCGTTAAGACCGCTGCAGCCCTTCCTAAACCTTAGGCTGCACTTCTGAGCGGCTTAATTTCAGCTTTCAGGCGGTCCATGATTGCATCACTGGCCACCTCCAGATCATAGCGAGCTTGCAGGTTGATCCAAAGCAGTGCGGTAGTGCCAAAGTAGAGGCCAAGGCGAAGTGCAGTGTCTGCCGATATGCCGCGCTTTTCGAGAACTATCTCACTGATGCGCCTCGCTGGAACATGGATTTCCTTGGCAAGCCTGTATTGACTGAGAAGGATGTTAACGGAAGGCGTTATCACCGTCAAGCGTCCGGAGGGAGAAACTGCAGGTAAGCAGGAAAGCACCTGGCGCAGCGTGCCTCGTCCTGCAGGAGCGGCATTCCCGCCGCGATCGACCATCAGGCAATCGCGGCGGGAATTCCGCTCCTGCAAGAGATGACATGTTACGGCAAGGCGGTATGGGCCTTTATCCTCAATACGCCACATAGGGACCTGTGCCGAGACTGGTGGCTTTCCCCTCTATGCCGAAGAAGACGTTGCGTCCCATGAAAAACGGCAGGCCCCAGTCGAAACCGAAATTCGAAGGGCCGCCAATGTCACTGAAGACGTTGTTGGGAGAGCTGACGAGGGTAAGAAAATTTGAGACGTTGAAGGAAACGTTGCTGCTGGGGGTGCCCAGCGCCCCCACATTGGTGGCGAGCAGCGATCTTGTGACGGGCGGGCAGTACCAATCCGTATTGGGGGGCGCGCAGACCGGCAGTACTGCCGGGTCGACGTTCGGGAAGAAGAGCCCGTTCGAACCGGTGTCGAAGAAGCCGACGGTGTTCAGGCCGTTGAAGACGGTTCTGATATCGCCGTTTTGATCGGTCGGGAACACGATCGGCGAGGCCGGCGTGTTGTTGGCGCGGGTGCCGATACCGAGTATCAGCGAGCCGTCGATGGACGTGGCACCGGGGGGCGACGATTGCGCCAATGTCGGCACTGACGGCAACTGCACAAGCAGGCCGTTGTTGTCCAGAGGGAGGTGCGCTACCGGGTTCTGCACCTGATCGGCAAGGGCAACCGTCGTTCCAATGCAGTCGGCACCGCTGCATCGGTAATAGATGCCATTTGCCGAGCTGAAGACGCAACCAGGGCCGCAATCCTCCGCCAATACCCCCACCCCGAGGATTCCGGTAAAACCCGAGGAGACCGGGCTCGGGTCTGCATCGGCGCAGGGCAGGGGGAGTGTGCCGAAGCTGGCATCTATCACCTGGATCGGGATCTGAACCGCCGGCTCGTTGCCCAGCTTGACAGCCGCCCTCTTGATCGGCCCCCACAGGGAGCTGCCGTCGGCGAATTGGACGCACCCGGTCAGCGAACCCGGGCCGCTGGCGACCTGGGGCAGCGTCAGGGTGGGGATCGCCTGCTGGAAGATGCGCAGGCCGTAGCTTCCGGTATCGAGCAGGATGTCGTTGACTGTCTGGCAGACTGTCTGGTCGGGGTTGCAAACGGTAACGCTCACGCAAGGCTTGTTCAGGTAGCTGGAGGCCGTGCAAAGAGATCCGTTCACCGTGATGGCCATCACGTTTGCCGGTGCCGCACCGTCCGCTGTGAGGGTGAGGTTGGTGGAGCCCGAGACATTGCCAACGGTGGCGGTTATTGTCGCGGTCCCGTCGGTTACAGCGGTTACCGTCCCTTTGGAGCCGGCCGCATCGCTCACAGTGGCGACGCCGCCGGCCGACGAAGTCCAGGCAGCGGAACTGGTCAGATTCTGGGTACTGTTGTCGGAGTAGGTCCCGACGGCGGTGAAAGGGACGGAAGTCCCTACCGCCAGGGTGGAGTTGGCCGGTGTGACCGTTATAGATACCAGTGTCGGCGCCGGGCTGCCACCACCTCCGCCGCCACATCCGGCAGCCAACACTAAAAACGACAGGACCATGATAAATGCAGGCAGCTTAACGGATTTCATAGAGGCTCACTCCTTCAGGGACCAGGGCGGGGAGGTAGGCTCGCCCCTGCAGGTTGCGCATATGTCCCCACGTCTCGACGATCATCCGCTCCGACTTCACCTGTGCCTGCCTTTGCCCGTACTTGCGCGGTTGCCGGCAGAGCGCGCTGCGGTACTCCTCGTCATAGGAGCCCAGCAGCACCTTGAGGTCGGGGTGGACCAGTCCGTTCCAGGCTACTGCGAAAACAACGCCCGACGGCGTGAGGTATTCGCGTACCGTCGTCGCAGCCGTAGTGATCTCCTGTACCGTGTAGTTAGCGCGGCTGATCGCTGCGCGTGTGACAGCCGAAAGAGCCTCGCCGTCCCTTGCGACGGAATCGGCCGCTTCGCCGAGCGTCGCTTCCGATGGGCGGGGAGCGGCAAGCGTCATGAGTGCCATGCAGACATGGATGGTACCGAGTCGTAGGTTCATGATCGCCCCCAGTCCTCCAGCGGTATTTGCTGCCGGGAAAACAATTTTTCCATTGTATCACGTTAAGGGGATATTCCTTGGTGACGGCTAATGTTGGATCGGTTGGGGGGGAAGGGGAGAAGGCAGATTCAAGCAAGGCATCGGGGGGGTGAAAATATGAAACCAGAGGCGGATGATCCGCCCCTGGTTATTCGATCATGCAGCGCGGCGCTGGGGTGGCACGGTGCTTTTCGGAAGGAGGCAGGGGCGGCTATTTTGCCGGCTGCTTTTTGCTCATCAACTCGGTCATCTCTTCCGTCAAGTCCTTCGCATTGATGCTGTCGTCAAGATAAAGGACGGCCTTCTCTTCGATCAGGAGGGCGTAGCCGTTGGACTTGGCGTAATCCGCTGCTGCCTTTTTCATGTCTTTATAGATCTCGGTCGTCAGCTTGTCCTGCAGCTCCTGCATTTCCGCTTCGCTCGAGCGCACCAGCTTCTGATACTCTTCCATCTTCTTCTGGAATTCAGTTCCCTTGGCAGCACGTTCCTTGGCTGACATGGTGCCGAGCTTAGCCTCTATGGCGGCCTTTTGCTTCTCAAGCTGTTTTTGCTTCGCTTCGATCTTGTCCCTCAGTTTTTCGGACCTTGCCTTCAGCGTGGCAGCGGCAGCCTTGCCGCCGGGAGAACCCGAGGCGACCTTGGCCATGCTTATATAGCCGACCTTGATATCTTTCATGCCGGCTGCGGGCAGGCCCTGGGCAGCCGGGGGAGCGGCGGGTGCGGGTTGTGACGTGGCGGCAGGTTGTGAAGCTTCAGGCGCGGCATCAGCTGCAAACGCGTAGTTGGCAATGAGGGCGGTGAGGGCAGAGCCGACGAGCAATGTGGCGAACCTGTTCATGTTGTTATCCTTTGAGTGAAGTAGTGACTGCAATGCGATGAGCATAAAACCTTTGACCTCGTTTGGCAATTAAAACAAATTATTTTAATTACGACTCCATACCCCCTCCGCGGCTTAGCAGAGAATGGATATTGACTCGCTTACCCCGCACTGTTACCATGCCTGCACTCAGGAGGAGTTCCCATGCCGGATTTAATAGAGAGGCTGCAGTCATCTATCGCAAGCGGTGCCACGGACAGCAAGCTGCTAAGCGATGCGCTGATGGAGATAAGCGAGCTTAGAAACAAGCGGGACGCTCTGGAAGAGATCTTGATCATACTGGCGCGCACGGAACTGCCTTGGGATGCTGACGGCAATCAGACTGAAGCAGTTCCGCACTTTAAGGAGCGCTACCTTAATGCGATGCATGAAGCTTCCGGGCTGCTCGGCCTCGACCTGCGCAGCACCATCACGAGGACAGAGCCAAGGACGTAGAGACCTGAAACAGTGGAGTAACCATGCCGAAAGAAATACTTGAGTATGCCTTTGTTGGCGTTTTTTTCCTGCTGCCCGGAATCGTCGGCGCCTGGCTGGCCCGGTCCAAGGGGAGAAACCCGCTGCCCTGGTTTCTGCTCAACGGCTGCTTTCCGCCCACGTTGATGGTGACCTTCTTTCAGGGGCCGGTCCGGGCGGTTGATGGGCACTACAGGCAGTGCTCCAAATGCCGTGAATACAGCAAGTGGCGCGAAACCGCGTGCAGGTTTTGCCAGACCGAGCTGGTGTGAAATAGCCTATGGCTCTGCAGACTCGGCTAGAATTCGGGCAACTGTGCAACGAGCTGGGCGGTCTGTCCCGCAGGGACATCACCCAGGGCATCAAGCTGGCGAAATATAAAAATAGCGCCAAGTCGATGCTGAAAAAAGACGCTGTCGCTGCCAATACGCTGTTGGGACTGGTCGCCTGTCTCGAACACGATATCGCCTCGATGCATGCTTATCACGCCAAGGCCATCGAAATTTCCGAGTCCTGCTTCTCCTTGATGTACTATGCCGTGTCGCTGGAAAAATCCTGCCTCTGGAGTGAATCGGCCAGGTACGCCCTGCTGGCCCTCGACCACGAACCCGAAGATCGGAAGTTGCTCGATGCCGTCATCAGTATTGCGCCTTTGACCGGCCGGTTTTCCCTGCTGAAGAGACTGCTGTCACAGTGGCAGGCAGCCAACAACGGCTTGCCGCACCCGAGCCATGGTCATTTTGAGATCATCAGCGAGACCCTTTCCAGGCACGGCCTGCTGGAAAAGGATCTGAAGGTGGTGATTTCAGCCATAGGCGATGCGTTTTCCGAAACAGATGCCATCCTGCAGCAATACCGGTACGACCTGGTGCCCCAGAAGGACTCTTTCTCTTTTATCCACTACAGGTTCATGCTCCCCGACCAGTTGGTCGCTTCCTATTATGAGGACATCATAGCTGCCAAACTGGAGTCACTGGTGTGCCACCCGCGTATTTATGATGCGTTTTCCTTCTCAGTCGAGAATGGGGCCGTGCATGAGCTTTATGACTGTATGGAGAAGGAGCTGGTGGAGAGTGCGGATACCATCCGCGTTCCGGATCCGGACAAGATGAAACTGATCGAAGAACTGGTGGCAGGCGTGGAGATCTGATCATGGTGAGCAACGAGTCGCGCATCCGATTCCATGCCGCTTTCGAGCAGGTACTGGATGAGTTGATAGCCGTGGTGGCCAAAGAGAAGGAAAGGGACCCGGAGAACTACAGGAAGTCGCCTCGGGCCAGGCTCTTGGCGCGGGTCTACAAGGCGATCAAGGACGAGATACCGGCCGATCCGCAGCATGCCTGCTACTACCAGGGAGATGCGGACGGGCGTGGCTACAAGCAGTGGAGGCGGGCCAAGCCTGCCGAGCATTACCGGCTGTTTTTCAAATGGGACAAGGAAACCAACCTGATCATCTATGCCTGGCTGAACAGCGAAATCAGTCTGACCAAATACAGAAGCCACATGGATGCCTACCGAGCCTTCCGCAGCAAGCCGGTTTAACCTTTCCGCCAGACCATATACGGACGCAGGAGCTTTTACTCGCTCCTCCCCCCAGTTAACTTTCCAGAGAAGTTTCTACCGCTACCGCGGCGCAATATCCCTCTGGCACGGCAATATCCTTGATAACCCACCTGCCGATCTCGGCGGGGGATCCCCTGTGGGCCAGAAGCGCCGGCGCATGGTGCGGCAGCAGCGAGACATCGAAGCTGTTGGATGGTTGCGAAAAGCCGGTGCCGGTCCCTTTCATGTACGCCTCTTTGCGGGTCCAGCAGCGGTAAAATGCCGCCAGCTGCTCTTCCGGCGCCAGGCTGAACAAATCTCCCTGCTCTTGCCGCGAAAAATACCGCTCCGCCATGGGGCGAAACGGCAGGTCCTGCCGCACCTGTTCCAGATCCACTCCGACTTCGCGACCGACGGCAGAGGCAAAAAGCAGGTAGGAGCCGGCATGGGACAGGTTGAAGCTGACGGAGTCGGGCTCCAGATGGTCCGACAGGTACGGCTTGCCGAATTCCCCTTCGGAAAGCCTGATCCCTCCCGGTTCCTCCCCGGTAATCTCCGCCAATACCTCGCGCAACACCCCTCGTCCTGCAAAGAAGCGGTCGCGCCGGTTCCGGTCCAGCAACCGGTTGCCGCGCCGCAGTTCCTCGGCGCTCAAAAACTCCTTCAGGCGTTTCAACTCGCTTTCCGGCTGGTCCAGGGTAATGAGCCGGAACTGCACCTTACCCGCCTCTTGAACCAGGGCCGGTATCACTTTGCTGCCCCGAACGACTCGCGCAGCAGCCTGAGCCCCTCGTCTATGGAGATGCGGGGCTGGTAACCGAGGTCATTCTTTGCCGCGGATATGTCGAACCAGTGGGCGGTTGCCAACTCCCTGGCGACGAAACGGGTCATCGGGGGCTCGCCGGTCAGGCGCATCGACCTCCAGAGCGCCTCGCAAACGGTCCCGGCGGCATAGGCCAGGAGCGGAGATACGGAGCGTGTCTCCGGGGGGAGTCCGGCCGCGGCAAGTATCCGGTTCACCATCTCCCAAAGCGGCAGCGGCTCGCCGTTCGTGATGAAGTAGGCCTTTCCCGCCGGGGGCGCGCCGTGAGCCAGGCGGTCGGCGGCGTTCAGATGCGCCTCGGCCGCGTTTTCCACGTAGACCGTATCTACCGGGCAGGGGCGCTGTCCGATGCGCCTCAGCTTCCCCGAGCGCGCCTTTGCCACGATGCGCGGCACCAGGTGGTTGTCTCCCGGTCCCCAGATCAGGTGCGGACGCAGGGAAACGGTCGACAGGGTGGGCGAATTGGCGGCCAGCACCGCCTTTTCCGCGAGCGCCTTGGTGTGGGGGTAGTGCGCCTCGAAGTGGGCGGGGTAGGGGAGCGACTCGTCGCCCCCTTCCACGTCCGAGCC
>Ga0209317_1002554_pt1 | contig 13018 bp, 11 predicted proteins | sample RifGroB2_FD_183994 | JGI IMG/M metagenome (GOLD analysis project Ga0209317, IMG submission 183994) | Soil microbial communities from Rifle, Colorado, USA - Groundwater B2 (SPAdes) (version 2) | ecosystem: Environmental > Terrestrial > Soil > Unclassified | place: Rifle, Colorado | collected...
GGGGTGGGGCCATCTCCTTCCTTGAGGGGTGGCAGGCGGACCCCCTTATCCTGGTGGAGGGGCTTTTCGACGGGCTTTCACTGGCCGTTTGCGGATGGCAATCGGTTGCCACCATCGGTCGACAGGTCCCCTGGCTGCCGGAGGTCTGCGCGGGAAGGGTGGTTTGGGCGGCTTTCGACACCGGCAGGCCCGGGGACGCCAATGCGGAGTACTACGAGAAACGGCTGATTGGGGCAGAGGTCCGCAGGTTGCCGCCACCGGTCGGATGCCAGGATTGGAGCAGCGCCCTAGTGAAGCGTGGGCGCTTGACGGTATCGAGGTGGGTGAGGGATCATGTGATGGCAAAGGAGGCGACGAGGTGAGCGAAATATACCTGAGTACGGATGTCGAGGTCGATGGTCCTATCCCCGGACCTTACTCCATGTTGAGTCTTGGATCTGCGGCTTTCCTGCCCGATAAAACGCTGGTCGGCACCTTCACCGCCAATCTTCAGACCCTGCCGGGCGCGTCCAGCCACCCTGAGACGATGAAGTGGTGGGGGAAGCACCAGGAGGCCTGGAAAAACTGCCGTCAAAGTCTCCGCACCCCGGAGGATGCGATGGCCGACTATGCGGCATGGATCGAGAAATTGCCTGGCAAGCCCGTGTTTGTAGGATACCCGGCTGCGTTCGATTTCATGTTCGTCTACTGGTACCTGATGCGGTTCGTGGGGCGCAGCCCCTTCAGTTTTGCGGCGCTGGACATCAAGACCATGGCGATGGCGGTGCTGCGGCTGGAATATCGGGAATGTGCAAAGAAGAACATGCCCAAGAGGTGGTTCGAAGAAATGCCGCACAACCACGTTGCCCTGGATGATGCCGTCGAGCAGGGTGTGCTGTTCTGCAACATCCTTGCTGAATCAAGGCGCTGACATGCGGGTGAAACTTCCCGCTGCCGTCTGCTTCCGTATATCCCGTCATTGCAACGCCGGCCGGGTGCGAAGGTTTCGATCCCTTGGTAGGCCGGATCCGCAGTAGCAGCTGCCTCCTGCTCAGGCGTTGAGGCTTCGTTCATACCGCGCCAGGATCATTTTCACCGCGTCGTTGTCAAGGGAGAGGGGCGCGACATATTCTCCGATCAGCTCGCGGTCCCACCATTTCACCTTGCCGAAGCTGTAGCGGTAATAAAGGGCCCGGACGAATTGGGGCGGGTGATGGGGAAACGGGTTTTTCAGCAGCAGCCCGAGGGCCTGGTGCTCCCCCTGGAGCAGCTTTATGATGAGCTGGACGAACCAGCGGGAGTGCCCTACCTGGTTCGGGAAGGCCTCAAACCACATCAACCAGTCGAGACGAAGGTGGTACGGCGCTATCAGCGGGGGGATCCGGCGAGGGTCGCCGGGCTTGCCGCGAAATTCATACGCCTTCCAGAGGGTACGCTCCGTTACCTTCAGTTCGTCGGTCCCCTCCAGCACGATCTCGTAACGCTCCTTCGTGATGCTGCCGAAAGCCCCGTAGGTGTTGACCAGGTGAAACGGGTCGAAGGAGGTGTTCATGATCTGCTCCTTCGAGACCAGGTTTTTCACCGGCTGCACGCTCTTCACGGCGACCATGAGGACGAGCCCCCAGGTAAGCGCCTGGAAGAGGGGGGGCTGGGGGATGAGCGGGGGCGGGGCGAGGTTGAGAAATCCCGTAATGAGGGAGCCGCCGAGGGGGCTCAGGCAGATGACGGCGGTGAGCCAGTTAAGCCAGGCGAAGTTGCCGCTGACGATGATGGAGAGGAGAAAGAGGAGGGACCCCGCTGCCGCAACGGTTGCTATCGGCTGGGGTGCGAAAAAAAGAAGGGGGAGGGCCACCTCCGCGACGTGGTTGAAGAGGACCCCGACCTTGTGCACCGATAAGGGGAGCCGGTGGAAAAGCCGGCTGAGCGGGTTTGGCATCGGCTGCGTCTCGAAATGGTAGTCGAGGCAGGTGAAATCCCGCCAGCACCGGTCCCCCCGCAGTTTGATGAGCCCCGCCCCGAACATCACCCGGAACGCCAGCCACCGGAAGAGCCAGATCACCATCCAGTTTGGCTCTGTCCCGCTGGAGCCGAGGAAGATGGCGAGAAACCCGCATTCCAAAAGAAGGGATTCCCACCCGAAGGCATAGAATATCTGCCCTATGTTCACGTAGGAGAGGTAGATGGCCCAGAGCAGGAGCCAGACCAGCACCGAGAGCGCCGTCCCGTGGGCATCGGAGATGCCGGTGGCGGCGAGAAGCGAGAGGAATACCCCAAGGAGCGCGAAGAGCTGGTAGGCGCGGTCCCCTCCAAGGAAATAGAAGAGGCTGGGGGATTCCCGGAATGGCACCAGCCGCATGAAGGGGAGGGCGGGAAGCAGGCCCCGGTCCCCGCACAGCGGGCGGAACTGGTTCAGGGCGACCAGGAAGGCCGCCAGGTACATGAGGCCGAGCCCTCGCTGGAGGAGCAGGCGGATGAGCCAATAACCGGAATCGTTATCCATCGTCGGCCTCCGTAAAACCATGAACCACATCATGTTACGCGAAGAACACAAAGGGAATCTGATCCTGGTTTACCCTGAAAGCTTTTCCTTCGCGTACTTCGCGGCTACTCGGCGTTCTTTGCGTAACCGCCTTTGCAGTTGAGGTTTTTGCAGTTACCCCAGATCTTTGAGGGCGCAGCTCGCGGCATGGTACCCGCACATGCCATGCACGCCTCCGCCGGGAGGGGTGCCGGACGAACAGAGGTACAACCCCTTGATGGGGGTGCGGTATGGCGAAAGGAGCGTCGGACGGATCATGGACTGGCGCAGATCCTGGACCCCGCCGATTATGTCCCCTCCTATGCAATTCGGGTTGTACCGCTCGTACTCCACGCAGTTCCGGGTATGACGGCCGATGATCAGGTCACGGAAACCGGGGGCGAACCGCTCTACCTGCGCCTCGATCCGCCCGGTCATGTCGAACGTGGAGCCGCTTGGGACGTGGCAATAGGCCCAACCCACATGCCTTCCGGCCGGCGCTCTCGTTGCGTCCACGACGGTCGGCTGGGCCAGCAACACGAAGGGACGCTCCGGATGCACTCCCTGCCAGATCTCTCTTTCTCCCCTGGAAATCTCCTCCATCGTCCCCCCCACATGAACCGTTGCCGCACGCCGGCACCCCTTAGCCGCCCAGGGGATCGCTCCGCTCAGCGCCCAGTCTATCTTGAAAACTCCCGGACCGTACCGGTAGCGCTGCAGCTTGCGCCGGTAACGGTCGGGGAGGAGGGCGCCGCCCAAGAGTTCCAGCTGGCGGGCCGTCACGTCGAGAAGGGTGACGCGCGCCGTGGGAAGCTCGCCAAGCGATGCGACGGGATGCCCGGTCACGATCTCGCCCCCCAGCGACCGGAAATAGGAGGCCATGGCGGAACCGATCATCCGGGAGCCCCCCCTGGCCACCGGCCACCCTGCGACATGACCCAGTGTGCCCAGGATCAGCCCGAATGCGGCTGAGAGGGGACCTTCCAGCGGGAGAAAGGAGTGGGCTGCCATGCCGGCAAAGAGGGCGCGCGCGGCAGGGGTCTCGAACTTCAGACGCCCGAGGAGGGTGGCTGGAAGGAGGGCCTGCAACCCGAAAAGGGCAAACGGCACAGGATGGCGCGGGAAATGAAAGGGCGCCAGGAGATCCGGGGCGAGGATCGGCCACCTCTCCACCAGGGGAGCCATGAGCCGCCGGTAGGAGGCGCCGTCCACCCCTAGAACTCCCGAAGTTTCCTCCAGGTCCCGGTAGAGAAGCGCCGCCTTCCCGTCCGGCAGCGGGTGGGCCAGCTGCACCTCGGGATGGATCCACTCCAGACCGTGCTCCTTTAACGGGAGCGACTGGAGGAAGGGAGAGGCTATGCCCAGGGGATGGATGGCGGAGCAGACGTCATGCAGGAAACCGGGGAGGGTGAGTGCCTCGGTCCTGGTGCCGCCGCCGATGGTATCCGCCTGCTCGAAGACGGTGACGGAGAGCCCGGCTCGCGCAAGCGTAATGGCTGCGGCGAGCCCGTTGGGCCCGGAACCCACTACGACTGCATCAGGTGCGGTTCTCGGCATGATGAGGGATGGCCTTTCGCGGGATGAAGGAAACATAACAATACAGTCTAGTAAGGGTTTCGGTTCAAACCTGCTCGAGTCTTGCCAGCTCCTGCAGCAGGAGCCGGGTGTCGGGCATCCCTTTCCGGATGAAGCGGATCACACCGCTCTTGTCTATGATGAAGGTGACTCGCCCCGGTGCGTACTGCTTTTGCAGCGCTCCCCCCTCATCGGCGACAAGCGGGAAGCTCAAGCCATGCTTTTCGCTGAACTCTTCATGTGCTGCCAGGGGATCGCTGCTGACGCCCAGGACCTGGGCGTTTTGCTCTTCAAAAAGATGGATCTCCTTTTGAAAAGCCTGCATCTCGCTGGTTCAGCCAGGGGTGAAGTCTGCGAAATAAAAGACAAGCACCACGTGTCTCTTGCCCAGAAAATCGGCCAGCCCGATCTCCCCCCTGGTCGACCTTGCCTGGAAGGGAGGGGCTTTCTCCCCGACTTCAGGGGGGTGGGAACCGATGCTTCCTAAAGCTACCTTGGCGGATGTGGTCAGACTTCCCAAGATGGACCTTCTCATGCTCTCCCCCAAATGCTCGTTCACCGTCTGTTTGCTGCGGACTTCCGGATGTGACTGCTTCTGAGCTAAAGTGACCGGAAGATTCTACCACATGCACCGGTTCCTGACGCAGATCAGCGCGTGGCCATGAGTGTCTGGCTGTCGAAGCATTCGCAGTGATTGCGGTGGGTGCGCATTCTCCACCGTACCGGGGTTGAGGATGAGACCTGCCAAGGCGGGGCGAGCACCTTCCCTTTCCCTTCCAGCAGGGCGCGGACGTTCTCCGCGCCTCTGCCGGCATACGGTCCCGTAGCCGTCCCTCCCAGCCACCGTTCCTCCGGTATGTCGCTGGTAGACCAGGAAAAAGGGGAGCCGAGGAGAAAAGACGCGCCCTGGCTGCAGGCGACGCGGTTCATCTCGAAGAGGTGGGCGAGGGGGTAGTTGACCCGGTCCAGTACGTTTAGCGAGGCGACCTGCGTAAAGCTCTCCTTCGCGAAGGGGAGTCGCAGCGCGTCGGCAACCACGAACTCTACGTTGTCCGTGCTCCAGGCATCTGGGAGGGCGATCCGGAAAGTCTCCCGCAGGTTTCCTTCCAGGGGGAGTGAGTATTTGAGAGTCCGCTCCCGGGCCAGACGGCGGGCCGTCCTGACGAAGTTGTGCGACAGGTCGCATCCCACCCCCCACGTGCCTCTGGCCGCCATCTCGAAAACGATCCTTCCGACCGAGCAGCCGGCATCGAGGGCGGAGACGCTGCGGGAAGCGAGGGAATCTGCCCACTTTGCAATCGCCGCGGCGTTCCCGCCGTCACCGTGCAGATCGGCATAATGGCTCCAGAGGTAGCGGTTCAGGGTATCGGCATCCTCATAGCGCCAATGCCCTTCTGCAAGCGGGTCGAGGAGAAGGACCGCGATGCCGTCCCTGACCGGAAAACGCCGCTTGCAGCTGCTGCAGGAAAGTGAGCCGGCGATGATGTCGTCGTCCTTTTCCTGGTCCACCGACAGCAGCAACCGGTATTCCCTGGGAAGGCAGGCCGGACAGATTAAATGCGGGAGCAGGAATCGTTTCAATTTTGTCCACCACCATGAGCAGTATTCGTGAAACGGGAAGCAGAAACAAACGGGGAACCCGGAGGTCGTTAGAAAGTAGCATAGTTTTTGTCCGGACGCACTACCCCTTCAGAGCGGACAACCTCCCTGAGAGCGGGTTCGGGCCGCTTCTGAGTAAGTTAAACAGGATGGGGGAACCCATTTGCGACGAGGCAACTGCGTCCCCCCTCCCGCTTGCTCGCCGAAGCGCTACAGGCCATCTCCGCCAAAGCAGCCTTGGCTGCGACGGCCGGGCGCGCAGGCCCCGCCTCCCCCCGCTGGGGGGAGGAGCCATTTCGCACAAAGCACCGCCGCAGGCGGGGTAGGGGGCTAATCCGGGAAAAGAAAAGCCGCCCGTGAAAGCAGGGCGGCTTGCGTGATCCTTCGGGGAGCTTGCCAGCCGGAGGTACTTCCTTTAGCCGACATGCTCGATGCCGAGCAACAGGCGGGCCGGTCCCGGGACTCCGGTCGGGACGAATGCCACCCGGTCTCCCGGTTGCACGTCATGGTCCAGGGTGTAGGCCTTGTGGTTGATGAAAACCGCCTCTATCTTCTCCAGGGGGAGGTCGAGTAGACGGGCGATCGCCTCGGCAGCGCACCCCCCTTGCGGCACGGTGACCTCGGCCTGTGATGCCAGGCCACGATTTTTCCTTATGGTGTGCAGGGCACCGAACATGCGAACCGTCGTATTTGTTTTCGAAGACATGACTGACTCCTTTTGTTGTTGTGACATTATGGGCGGTGCATCACCTTTTAATGTGTCAACTACGCATAGTGAGGCATCTGTCCCGTTGCAACCGCTTCACCGCTTCCCCCCTCGGTCATGAATCGTCATTGCGGCATTTCGGATAGCCCAGGGGAGCACGGTCCGCTCTCACGGCAAACCTGTCTCGTCCCTGAAGACAAAGCGCTCCCGACTGACAAGCCCGCTTCCCTTTCATCTCTTTCTCCTCCCTGCAGCTGTGACGGACTACGATTAATATTAATTATAATTCAAACGTTTGTTTAATGGTTGCCCAAAAAAAATTACTTGCCGAGAACGCCGTGGGAGAGGAGGTCCATGACGTGCAGGATCAGCTCCTCGTCGCGTGCCTGTGTGTGGTCCACCAGGTCCCCGGTGGCCGGTTCCAGGAGAAAGTAGAAGTTGATCATGCCGGCCAGGGCGAGCACGGTGTCGGTGGGGTTGAGGCCGGGGCGGAACTCCCTGTGCGACAGTCCCTCGGAGAAGGCGTCGAGGAGTATCTGCAGGACCCCGCGGATGGCCGGCTTGACGATGGTTTCGAAGCAGGGTGTGGGATTGGTGAGCTCGCTTGTGTAGAAACGGAGCAGGTAAGGGTTCTTCCGGTAGCGTGCCACGGTGGCTCGGACGTACATCTCGAACTTCACCATCGCGTCGCCCTCGACTTCCCTGAGCCTGGAAACCCCCTGCAGCGTGGAGAACTGCTCGTTGAGCACGGCGGCGTAGAGCCCCTCCTTCCCTTTGAAGTAGTAGGAGATCATGGAGAGGTTGACACCTGCCGCAGCGGCAATTTCCCTGACACCGACCCCTTTGTACCCCTTCTCGGCAAAAAGCGGGGTGGCAGTGGCAATGAGATGTGCTCGGCAGTCATTATCGGCCATCTTCTCTCCAGGGATGCTGACGGGGGCGGAGAAACTGAGTCAAACGTTCGTTTAAATCTTACTCCCTTGGTTATAAGAAGCAAGTGAAAACTTAGAGTCCTATTATTGGCGCGGGTAGTGTAGACGTCGGATGGAACAGGTTGAGCAGCATCCGCATTTTGAGCCTCTGGCGGAGTGTGACGCCACGGGCTATGACTTCCTGCCGCGTGCATATACCCGTGGGGAGTCGGAGCCGGAAGCGCAGAAAGGCGAACCCCGGGGGGCTCGCCTTTCCTCTTTCCTGCACTCCTCGCACGTCTACGCCGTCGGGCACTTACTTGATGCGGATACAGGAGGCCCAGGCTCCGACGCGATCGGCCCCGTCGGCAGGTGAAACCCTGAGCCTTATGTCGTTGCCTGATCCCTTATAGATCTCGGCAAACGGCTGCAGCTTGGCGTCGTCACGCGTGCTGGACCAGGCGCCGGCGACACCGGTTATGTAGCAGCGTACCTTGTCGGCCTGCGCTGCCGGAACCAGCTGCACGTCCGAGTTGGAGAAGATGTCCTTGGCATCGAAGAGCGGGGTCCAGCCGCTGCAGCCGTTGGTGAACGATTCGCCGGTAAGCGGGCCAGGCTTGAGCGGAGCGGGGGGATTTAGGTGATGGCTTTGCTCCAAAAGCACCTTCCCCATGCTCTCGAACACCCTCAGCGTGTCGGGTCTGCGGTCCACGGTGGTCTGGGCCACGTTGCCGATTAAGCCCGACAGCACGTTCGCCGTCGTTCCGGTGAGGGTCGCGTCGACGCTTTGGAAGGCGTTGGAGCCGTCCGGGTCGAACACGGCGAACTGCTTGGTGAAGCAGGTGTTCTCATCCGGGACCGTGACGATGTCGTTGTAGTTGGTGCACTCCAGGGTCCCTCCCGGGGGGGCGTTGGGCGGTCCTCCTGTTGGGTCGCTGAAGACGCGGTATTTCCACTTGTTACCCTCTATGAAGATCCTGGCAAAGCTGCCGCGGTAGTTCGCGTCGCCGATCGGGATGTTGGAAGGGGTCTTTTGCCAGAACGGACCGTGGATCGTGCGCCAGTAGCAGAAACCGATGGGGCAATCGGGCCCCCCCGCGCAAGAGCTGAGATCGCCGGTTATGTCGGTTTTGTCCGAGGTCGGATCCGACTGGGTGGCGCCGTTGACGACCACGCCGCCCGACGGGGGATCGTCGCATGAGGCGAGAAGCGCATCTTTGTGCTTCGCGTAGGAGGCGTTGTTGCCGGGGCTCCCCGAAGGCATGGTGAGCTGGATCGCCTTGGGGAGGATGATGGAGCAGTAACCAGGGGTGGCGGTGGAGAGTTGCGGGAAGCGGCGCCCTGGGGGCTTGCTGTGGCAGCTGATGCAGGAGTCCTCCCCCGGATTGAGGACGATGCCGGTAAGCGCGTTGGTCGGTCCCTGGTTTTGCGGCCAGGCGGGGTGCACCAGTGGATCGGACCAGGTTTTCGGGAGCAGGCCGTTTATGTCCATCGGTTGGCCCGGGTGCACGATGAAGGGGTTCTCCCCGGCATGGCAGTCGGTACAGACGCCGCCGCTCCCCTGGAAGAGATCTGCGCCACCGGCGAAGTCGGAGAGCGGTACAGGCGTGTTCTTGGGTATGTTGAACTGCATCTTGTTCTTCTGGTTGTCCCAGAAACAGGAGTTGCTGGTATCGGTTCCCAGGCAGATGATGCCGAGCAGGCTGATGGTGTTCCCAGAGGAGCGCGGCAGGGCGAAGCAGGCGCCGCGCGGCGCTTCCGTCTCGAAGGAGAAGAGATCCGCATCGATGCTGGCGCTGATGAACTTGGTCCCGAGTTTGCCGAGAAATTTCCAGTTAGGGCTTCCCCAGTCGGGGGGAATCGGCACGCCCGCCTTGCGGCACTCCTCGATGTAGGCAGGCCCCCCCGCCTGCGTGGAAAGGAAGGTCAGCAGCCCTTCCCGCCAGAGCAGGGCGACCAGGTTCTTGTTGAGGGGGCCGGCCGCGCTCTCCTTGCCGTACAACGCGCCGTCCCTGATCTCGACGAACCGGCTCAAGAGCGCCGTGTTCTTGCTTGCCAGATGCGCCCTGTCCTGCGGCTGTACCGTCTCGGTCAGCCAGTTCAGGAGCACCGCGTTCACCAGGATCTGCTCCGTCTTTGTCTTCACCTCCCCGCCCTTAAGGCTTCGCTGCTTTTCCTGGAAACGTCCCCTTTGCTCCCGGTCCGCTTGCCGGTACAGCCGCTTGAGGTAGTAGCGCTGCGCGTCGAGAACGAAATTGGGCGACGGTTCCAGCTGCTTCCCCTGCGCATCGAAGACGCCGCCATGGCCGACGGTGGATACCGGGTCACTACCGGCGACCTTCCAATTCTCGATGTCGGTGAAACGGTGGCTCGCGCAGCCAGCCAGCACTGCCGCCGCGATGCAGCACAAAACAAGTACCTTTTTCATGATCTCCTCCGTGCCGGGTCATGGGGCGATCTCCTTGGGGGGAGCCCGCCCCGGGGATGCTGCGTGAAGGTAAGGGATGAGGATCGTCCGGTTCATTGGACAGCTTTAAGACTTTATCCGCTTTCCTTTTTCAGTCAAACTGAAAAGGCGCCGGAGATCAGCGGGATACGGGAAGATGTTTGACGGGTTTTGCGCGGGGAGAGGTGGATGACTCTGTTGATTGCGGGAATTTTGCTGGATGAAGATGCTGTTTCGGATCTGGCTTACTGCTTCCAACGAAAACGGTTCTGGCCGCCGATTCTCATATTGAGCAGCAGTATCGGTTCCAATGGATCAGGTGGGACCCAGTACAGGACCAGAAAGTCTCGAGCACCTGCGTCCAAAACGTATTCCCTGACCGTGATTGATTTGCCGCGTATGGTGCGCCTGCGGGCCGGCGCGATCTCTTCATATTGGGAAACATTCTCCACCAGCGTCCGGTAGGAACTTTGCAACCGTTCCACGAAACGGACCGCGCCCATTTCAGCATACTGGTCAAGGAAGTCCTTGAGGCGACTGGCGAACAGAGGTGTTGTGACAACCGCTCGGCTCATGCTCCACGGCTCTTTGCGACGGACTCGGCGCGGGTGAGTGCTTCGGCGAAGATGTCGTCAATTGTTGCAGCGCTGACGTGCTCGCCCTTCAATTGATAATCTTCCCATGCTGAGAGAGCATCCGCCTCAAATTGCTCATCTGCCTCTGCTGCTTCTATTGCAGGTGTCCCTACCGATTCAAGTACAGCAGCCATCGGCCGTCCCACCCTTTTCGATAATCTCTCCAGGCGCTCGGCGAACTCATCGCTTACACGCAGGTTTAGTTGTCTGGACATGGTTGCACCCCCCTTGTTGTTGCATATGCTAGCACCTGCTATCATGACGGTCAACGCCGAATACCGAAAGGTACCAAAAAGCAAGAGCCTGTCCATCCACCGTTAGAAACCGGCCGGTCAGCGTTACCATTTGACATTATTGTCATTGTCGTTAAATATGCTGCTTACCCTTTTTTGAGAGAAGCGCGGCAGACATACCTGAGAACTGAGAAAGGATCATGCAATGCAAACGGTATTGGTAATAGAGGATGAGAGGGATCTGGCCGAGCTGGTCGCCTTCCACCTGGAGAAGGCGGGGTACAACTGCCTGATCGCGGCGGACGGGAGCACCGGGCTCGCCGAGGCGCGCCGCGTCAAGCCGGACCTGATCCTGCTCGACCTGATGCTCCCCGGCATGATGGGGACGGAGGTCTGCCGGGTCCTGAAAGGGGCGGAACAGACCGCCGCCATTCCCGTCATCATGCTGACCGCGAAGGGGGAGGAGATCGACCGGGTGGTCGGTTTCGAGATGGGTGCCGACGATTACGTGGTGAAACCCTTCTCCACCCGCGAACTGATGCTCAGGGTGCGGGCGGTCCTGAGAAGAAGCTCCGAGCAGGCGCCCAAGGCGACCAACATCACGCTCGGCTCCCTTTGCATCGACACGGAGCGTCACCTGGTCGAGGTCGCGGGGGAGGAGGTGCAGCTCACCTCGACGGAATTCAAGCTCCTGATGAACCTCGCCGAGCGGATCGGCAGGGTGCAGAGCAGGGAGCTCCTTTTGCAAAACGTCTGGGGATACAACTACCTGGGGGATACCCGTACCGTCGACACGCACATGACCCGGCTGCGCACCAAGCTGGGAATAGCCGGGGAGATGATAAAGACGGTGCGCGGCTTCGGCTACAAGCTGGAGGAGGCATGAAGGGGAGTTTTCGCTGGAAACTGATGGGCTCCTACCTTGTGCTGGTGCTCCTACTTGGCGCAGGGCTCTACCTCTACCTCTCCCTGAGCCAGGAAAGGTCGATGACCAGCGGCGCCCGGCAGCATCTGCAGGACGAGGCGCGCATCGCATCCCTCATGGCGGAAAAGGAGATACGCGACCTGAAACGGGACGCGCCGGTGCTGACGGCCGAGCTCTCCAAGGCGATCCGGTCGAGGGTCACCGTCATTGCCGCCGACGGCAGTGTGGTGGCGGACTCGGAAGTGGAGGCCGCCGAACTTGCCGCGATGGAAAATCACGGCGACCGTCCCGAGGTGCGGGAGGCGCTCAAGGAAGGGATAGGGAGCGCGATCCGCTACTCGGCCACGCTGCACACGGACATGCTCTACGTCGCCGCCCCTTTCGGACCTGCCGGCGTCATCCGCCTCGCCTTGCCGCTCTCGGAGCTGGAGCTGGCGAAACAGCGCCTGAGAAGGACCCTGGGCGCCGCCCTCGCAGTCGCAGTTTTAGCTTCGCTTCTCCTCTCCTACTTCCTCTCCAACGTAAATTCCCGCAACCTGAGAAAGGTGGCGGCCGGCGCGCACCGTATCGGGCGCGGCGAGTTCGGCACCAGGATAGCGGTGACGAGCCGCGACGAACTGGGAGAGCTCGCCCAGGTGATGAACGACATGTCCGGGCGCATCGAGCAGCAGCTGGGGCAGATCTCCTCGGAGAAGAACCGGCTCGACGCCATCCTGGAGGGGATGGGCGAGGGGGTCATGGTGACCGACCAAAGCGCCGTGGTGACCCTGGTGAACGCCGCCTTCTGCACCATGTTCGGCAGCGGGGCGCAGGTGCAGGGGAGGCCGCTTCTCGAGATCAGCAGGCACCCGGCCCTCTACGAGGCCTGCCACCAGGTGCTCTCGATGCGGGAGGAGCGGCACCAGGAGATAAGCCTCCCCGGCGGGAAGGCGGCGCTGGTGCACTGGGTGCCGCTTCTGGAGGCGGACGGCCTGCACGGCGCCGTGGCGGTCTTCCACGACATCAGCGCGCTCAAGAGGGTGGAGAAGATCCGCCGCGACTTCGTGGCCAACGTCTCGCATGAGCTGAGGACCCCGGTCACGGTGATCAAGGGGTACGCGGAGACGCTCCTCTCCGGTGCGCTGGAAAAGGACCCGGAGCGCGGGACGCGCTTCCTCCAGATCATCCGGAACCACGCGGACCGCCTGTCGAGCCTGATCCGCGACCTTTTGGCGCTCTCCGAGCTGGAGTCGGGCGAGGTGGGGATGCAGCTTGGCAAGCTCCCCCTGGATGACGCGATCCGGCAGGCGCTTTTGCTGGTGGGACAGCGGGGCGAGGAGAAGGGGGTCGTGCTCACGTACGCCGGAGGCGAAACGGCCGCGGCGACCGTCAGGGCGGACCGCGGCAGGCTGGAACAGGTGCTGATAAACCTCCTGGACAACGCGGTGAAGTACAGCGAACCGGGGGGGACGGTGACCGTCGCCGCCGCTCAGGAGGGGGACATGGTGCGGG
>Ga0209317_1002557_pt1 | contig 13017 bp, 12 predicted proteins | sample RifGroB2_FD_183994 | JGI IMG/M metagenome (GOLD analysis project Ga0209317, IMG submission 183994) | Soil microbial communities from Rifle, Colorado, USA - Groundwater B2 (SPAdes) (version 2) | ecosystem: Environmental > Terrestrial > Soil > Unclassified | place: Rifle, Colorado | collected...
CCCTCCCCGGAGGGGCGGGTTTGCAGCAAAGATGTTTCGGTCTAGCAGTTAACGCAGCACGTAGAACATGAGAACGCAGAAACGGCTTCTCCACCTACCCCCTGCCTTTCATCCCCTCGACCACCAGCTCGGCTATGTCTTTCACCTTGGTGCCGCCGCTGGAGCGGTCTTTCAGGCCGTCCTCCATCATGGTCATGCAGTAGGGGCAGGTGACGCAGATGGTGTCGGGGGAGCCGGCGAGGGCCTCGTTCACCCGGTTCAGGTTGATCCTCTCGCCTAGGTGCTCTTCCATCCACATACGCCCGCCGCCTGCGCCGCAGCAGAAGGAGTTTTCGCGGTTACGCCCCATCTCCGCAGGCGCGGCGCCGGTCGCCTTGGCAATGACTGAGCGCGGGGCTTCGTAGACGCCGTTATGCCTCCCCATGTAGCAGGAGTCGTGGAACACGATGTTCCCCCCCTTGGCGTCGTGGAGGTTCAACTCGAGTTTCCCCTGCGCCATGAGCTGTTCGATGAGCTCCGCGTGCGGGATCACCTCCAGCTCTAGCCCGTACTGACGATAATCGTTTTTCAGTGTGGTGAAGCAGTGCGGGCACTGGGTGACCACCTTGCTGACTTTCTTCTCTTTGAAGGCGGCAACGTTCTCCTTCGCCATCTTGTCGAAGAGGTATTCGTTCCCAAGCCTCCTGAGGCTGTCGCCGCAGCACTTCTCCTCCTTGCCGAGGATCCCCCAGGAGAGGCCGGCCGCATCCATTATCTGCGCCATGGCGAGGGTCACCTGCTTGGCCCTGGAATCGAACGAACCTGCGCAACCGACGTAGAAGAGGTACTCGGTCTCTCCCGCCTCGAACGGTTTCACTTCCAGGTTCCCGGCCCATTTGCCCCGCTCGCCGGGGGCGATCCCCCACGGGTTGGAGCGCTGCTCCATGTTCTCGAAGAGGTTCAGGAGCTCCTCCGGGAAGTCGGCCTCCATCTGCACCAGGTGCCTGCGCATCTTGTTTATCTTGGGCATCTGCTCGATGAACACCGGGCAGGCGGCCAGGCAGGCGCCGCAGGTAGTGCAGGACCAGAGCGCCTCGGGGTCGACGCAGCCCTCCCCTTCACCGATCATGGGCAAGGTGGCGACGCCGTCTCGCTTGAGTTGCGGGGCGTTTGCCAGAAGGTTCACCTTGATGTCGTGCATGACCAGGCGCGGGTTGAGCGGTTTCCCGGTGGCGGCGGCCGGACATGCATTCTCGCAGCGGCCGCACTCGGTGCAGGAGAAGGAGTCGAAAAGGTCCTTCCAGGTGAAGCGGTCGATACTGCCGGCACCGTAGGCGTTACCCTCGGCAAATTCCTCGCGTGCCTGGGTGTTCGGCGTCTCCTGCGCCTTGAAGTAGCAGTTGGGGATCGCCGCCAGGATGTGCATGTGCTTGCTGTAGGGGAGGTAGTTCAAAAAGAACAGGAGCACCCCTGCATGCAGCCACCACGAGACGAGGGCGACACCCTCCAGCGCCTGCGCGCTCATGCCTGAGAGCGCCGTCGCCAGGGCAGAGGAAACCGGCATGGCCCGGACTGCGGGCTCGTGTCCCAGCGCGATCTCCGCGGCATGCACCCCGAAGTAGGCGAGCATGAGCGTGGCGATCATGGACAGGATCCCGAAAGCCTCGCCCGTGCGGGCACCCCGGTAAGGAGGCGCCACCCCCCTTCTCACCATGGCGCTGACAACCGCCGCCAGGGCGACCAATGAGAGAAGGTCGAAGGAGAACAACAGCGGCCGGTACAGGGGCGCCGGCAGCAGCAGGGACAGGCGCGCCGCGGGAAACACCCCGGCCACCAGGAACTCGATGTTGGCAATGGCCAGGACGAGGAACGACCAGAAGATGAGGAAATGGTTGATGCCGAAGGGACGGCTGACCACCCGCTTTTGCAGGAAGGCGTAGAGGAACATCCCCCGCACCCTTTCCATCGCGTTGGAGAAGCGGTCCTCGGAGGCGCCCACAGTGACCAGGTTGAAGCGGCGGTGGCAGCTCCAGGCAAAAACGGCGCAGGCTGCGGCCAGAAGCGGTGCAAAGATGACGGGATCAGGTTGCATGGTTTTATCCTTCTAGATCATGATCGGGCCAACGGTTAGCCACGTCTTTTTTTCGTCCAAGTCCCCCGCATCGGGGGGGAGGGAGAGATCGCGCAGGGGGAACGACTTCCCCCCCCGGCTTACGCCGCCTTCACGTCCTTCGCCTCGGCCCGGCCGCCGGCTCTGCCCCCCTTCATCTCGCGCAGCAGGCCCGTGATGGCCGGTACGATCTCGAAGAGGTCGCCGACGATGCCGTAGCTTGCCACCTCGAAGATCGGGGCCTCTTTGTCCCTGTTGATGGCGATGATGAGGTCCGAGTCCTGCATCCCTACCAGGTGCTGGATGGCGCCGGAGATGCCGCAGGCGATGTAAATCTTTGGGCGCACCGTCTTGCCGGTCTGGCCGACCTGGCGGTCCCCCGGCATCCATCCGGCGTCGACCGCGCTCCTGGAGGCGCCGACCACGCCGCCCAGCTCGTCGGCCAACTCCTGCAGGATGGAGAAGTTTTCCTTGGCCATCATGCCGCGGCCGCCGGAGACGATGAACTCGGCGCCGGCGATATCCACCTGCCCCGCCTTGCTGTCGCGTATCACCTGCAGCACCTTGGTGAAGACGTCGGCCTCGCTGATGGGGAGCGAGACGGGGACGATGTTTCCGCTGCGCCCGGCCGTCTGCGCCGGCATCGGCATCACGTGGGAGCGGACCGTCGCCATCTGGGGACGGAACCTGTCGCACATGATGGTGGCCATGATGTTGCCGCCGAAGGCCGGGCGGGTCTGCATCAGGTTGCGCTTCGCGTCGATGTCGAGCCCGGTGCAGTCCGCGGTGAGCCCCGTCTTGACACGGGTGGCTACCGCGCCCGCCAGGTCGCGCCCCATCCCGGTCGCGCCCATGAGCACGATTTCCGGTTTGAATTTGTCTATCAGGTGGCAAAGGGCGTCCAGGTACGGGTAGGTGCGGTAGTGTTGCAGCACCTGCTGGTCCATCAGGTAGGCGTTGTCCGCGCCGTAGGTGAAAGCCTCGTGGCACAGGTGTTCCACCTGGTCCCCCATGACCACTGCGGAGAGTTCCACCCCGAGTTTCGCCGCGAGTTCCCTCCCCTTGCCGAGCAGCTCCCAGGAGACCCGGGCCGCCTCGCCCTCGGTTTGCTCGATGAAGACCCAGACCCCGCGGTAGGCCGCCACCAGTTCCCGGCGTGCCAGCTCCTCCGGGTCCGCCTCCTCCTCGGAGAGCTCCTGTTGACCGGCCAAGGCCGCCAGGATCTCCAGCTCCTCCTTGGTATAGAAGATCTCCAGCGCGGAGCCGGGGCAGACCTTTACGCACTTAAGGCAGCCGATGCACTTGGAGAGTTCGATCTGCGGTTCACCCGCGTCGTTCATCTGGATGCCGTCCACCGGGCAGCTGCTCTGACAGCGCGCGCCGCAGGCGATGCACTTGCCCGGCACCAGCCTGACCTTGCCGCGCGGCTTCTTGATTTTCCTTACCTCGCTCATCTTCCCCCCAACTATCTAGTCGCGTGCGCCAGGTCCGTGGCGTCCGTTCATCCAAAAGGTTTTCGTCGGCGGCATCGAGTGACGCCTAGATAGCCAGCATGTCCCTGGCCACCAGCCGCTCCACCAGGAGGCGTGCCGTCCCTTGCGGGTCGTTCAGGCCGTCACCCAGCATCTCCCCCTGGCTCCTCTGCGGGGAGAAGATCCTGCTCACCCAGGTCGGAGAGCCCTTGAGCCCGATGCTGTTCGGATCGAGCTTCAGCTCGCCGTTGTCCCAGACCCGCACCTCGCCCTTCGCGGCCTTGAGCCGCATCGGCACTGTCGGGTAGCGCGGGCGGTTCAGCTCGCGCACCACGGTGATCATCGCCGGGAGTTTCGCCTCCACGATCTCGTAACGCCCCTCCAGCTTGCGCCGGACGCGGATCTTCTTGGCCAGGAAGTCGAGATGCTCGATGCGGTCCACCAGCGTGAGTTGCGAGAAGCCGAGCCGGATCGCGATACCCGGCCCCGTCTGCGCCGTGTCGCCGTCGATGGTCTGCTTGCCGCAGAACACGATCCCCACCTCGTCCTCCTGCGCCAGCTTCCTGATCGCTGCAGCAAGCACGTTGCTGGTGGAAAGGGTGTCGGCGCCGCCGAAGGCGCGGTCCGAAAGCAGGATCGCCTCGTCCACCCCAAGTGCCAGCGCCTTTCTCAGGGCCGCCTCCGCATTGGGGGGGCCCATGGAGAGCGCCGCAGCCTTGAAGCCGTAGCGGGCCTTCATGCGGAGGCTCTCCTCCAGCGCGTGCGTGTCGTAGGGGTTGATGATGAAGGGAATGCCGTCGCGCACCAGCGTGTTGGTGACCGGGTCGATCTGCACCTGGGTCGTATCCGGAACCTGCTTTATGCAAGCAACCACGTACATGGGAAAAATCCTCTCTATCTTTCTCTCGCTAACTTTCCGGTACCGCCTCTGCCGCCACCAACTCAGATCCGCTCTTTGCCACGTCCATCGGGTCCATCAGATCCACGAGGCTTTCAGCGGCCTGGCGGCTACTGCTCCACCGGCGTTTCCATCCGCTTGGTGAGCTCCCACTGCTCCTTGAACAGCGCGAACGCCTCGCGCATGATCGAAGACGCCTTCTTCCCCTTGCTCTCCATCAGTCTCTGGATGGCGTCCCTCTCCTCGTCGCTCATGCGTATCGAGATGATGTTGGCTTTCTTCTGGCTCCTGTCCTTCATAACTCCCCCTTGCTTGCTGGTCCCTTTTTTATGCCGCCTGCTACAGCAGCTGAATCTCGTCATTGGGTCTTACCACGCCGCCGCTCACCACCGTCGCGAACACCCCTTCCTTGGGCATCACGCAATCACCCGCCTGGTAGAAAATGGCGCAGCGGGTATGGCAGACCTTCCCTATCTGCGAGATCTCCAGCACCACCGCCCCTATTGCGAGACGGGTGCCGATCGGCAGATTCACGAGGTCCAACCCGCGCGTGGTGAGGTTCTCGGCGAAATCCCCCGGCCCCACGGAAAGCCCCAGGGAGACCATCTTTTCGATGCTCTCTTCTGCCAGCAGGCTTACCTGGCGATGCCAGTCACCCGCGTGGGCGTCGCCTATGATGCCGAAGTTTTCCCTCAGATGCACCGACTCCGCCGGTGTCTTCTTCTCCCCTTTGTTCTTGCTTACGCTGACCGCGACTATCGATCCGGACATCTCACGTTTCCTCTCTGTCTTTGGAGTCCTGCCCCCTGGTTTACCCGCCGATCCTCGACATGTTCACAGTGGCGTTTTCCGCCCCTTCTTCCGCAATGTGGTGCCGTCCCGGCTTTTGCGACACGATGCGACGCAGGGTCTGCTGCAGCAGGTCGGGGTCGGAGCTCTGCAGCAGCGGTTTGAGATCCACACCCTCGTCGGAGAAGAGGCAGCCCCGCACCTTCCCCGCCGCGGTGACCCTGATCCTGTTGCAGCTTTCGCAGAAGTGGCCGGAGACAGGGGTGATGATCCCTATGGCGCCGGCCGCCCCCTCGATCTTGAAGTTCCTCGCCGGGCCCGCCATCTCGGAGCTGACCATGGGGAGCAGCGGGTAACGCTTGGCGATGCGCGCCAGGATCTCGCTCCCCGGCATGCTCCGGGCACCCCACCCCTCGTCGTTCAGGGTCGGCATGTATTCGATGAAACGGACCGTGTACGGCTTGCCGATGCTGAGGGCAGCGAAGTCGAGAATCTCGTCGTCGTTCACCCCGCGCATCACCACCATGTTTATCTTTAGCGGCCCGAGCCCGCTCTGTTCGGCAGCGGCGATCCCTCTAAGCACCTTCGAGAGGTCCGCACCGCGCGTGATGCGGGCGAAGGTTTCCGGCTTCAGCGAGTCGAGGCTTATGTTGAGCCTCGCCACCCCCGCCTTCTTGAGCGGCAGGGCCAGCTCCTCAAGTTGCAGTCCGTTGGTGGTCAAGACCAGTTCGCGCAGCCCCGGCATGGCTGAGAGGCGGTCGAGGAAGTCGACCAGCCCCTTCCTGACCAGAGGCTCTCCGCCGGTCACCCTGATCTTTTCTATCCCCTGCGCGACGCACGCGCTTGCCACCCTGAAGAGCTCCTCGTAGCTGAGCATCTCCCTGTGCTCCAGCTTCGCAACCCCCTGGGCCGGCATGCAGTAACAGCAGCGCATGTTGCAGCGGTCCGTTACCGAGAGTCTTAAGTAGTTGATACGCCTGCCGTAGGTATCGATCAGTGCCATGCAAACACTCCCTGCCTCTGTTTAGGTGGCGCCGCGGGTAAAATCCGCCCTTTGTATACGGCAAGGCAATATCGATACCAACTGTTCCGGCAGGGACGCATAAACTGCGGCAGCCCCCCCTTCCCGGCGGAGTAAGGTGGTGAATACATGGGAAACGAACCTATTTTTGAGGTCCGACCGCTGCGGAGGGTATCGAGGGAAGCGAGCGCGGATTCCGGCGAAAATCCGCGTTCCACAAGAGAGCAAACGCTCCATATTGGAACGCCGCAACTGTTCGATTTCAGGACGTAGACGGCAAGGCGCCGGAGGGGGGCGCAGGCGGGCAGGGCGTTAAGTATACGGTATCCTGTGCAAAAAAACGGGAGGCAGAAAAAATTGAGCCCTGCGCGGATTCTGGTATGGGGTTTGCGATAGTGTAGAAAACCGTTTTAGGAAAGTGTATGCAGCAACGACCTAATATAGGTTAAACCACCGGGCTTCCAAATCCGGAAAAAACAACAGGGGGAAAGAACAAATGGCATTAGGAGAGCAGACGTACGGGTTTTACATTCCGACAGTATCACTGATGGGTATTGGTTCCGCTAAAGAGACCGGCGACCAGATCAAGGCGCTGGGCGCATCCAAGGCGCTGATCGTAACCGACAAAGGCCTCTCTGCTATGGGCGTTGCAGACAAGATCAAGGGCCAGGTGGAAGCTGCCGGCGTGCAGGCGGTCATCTTCGACGGCGCTGAGCCCAACCCGACCGACACCAACGTGCATGACGGCGTCAAGGTGTACAAGGACAACGGTTGCGACGCCATCATCTCCCTGGGCGGCGGCTCCTCCCATGACTGCGCCAAAGGCATCGGCATGGTTATCGGCAACGGCGGCAACATCCGCGACTTCGAAGGTGTGAACAAGACCTCCAAGCCGATGCCGGCATTTGTCGCCATCAACACCACCGCAGGCACCGCTTCCGAGATGACCCGCTTCTGCATCATCACCAACACCGACACCCACGTGAAGATGGCAATCGTCGACTGGCGCTGCACGCCGAACGTCGCCATCAACGACCCGCTCCTCATGGTCGGCAAGCCGGCGGCACTGACCGCAGCAACCGGCATGGACGCACTGACCCACGCCGTCGAGGCGTACGTCTCCACCATCGCCACCCCGATCACCGACGCCTGCGCAATCAAGGCGATCGAGCTGATCGCCGAGTTCCTCTCCAAGGCAGTTGCCAACGGCGAAGACCTCGAGGCGCGCGACAAGATGGCTTACGCAGAGTACCTGGCAGGTATGGCGTTCAACAACGCCTCGCTTGGCTACGTACACTCCATGGCTCACCAGCTGGGCGGCTTCTACAACCTGCCGCACGGCGTTTGCAACGCCATCCTGCTCCCGGCTGTCAGCCAGTACAACCTGATCGCCTGCCCCAAGCGTTTCGCAGACATCGCAAAGGCACTGGGCGAGAACGTAGACGGCCTCTCCGTGACCGAAGCCGGCCAGAAAGCCATCGACAGGATCCGCACCCTGTCCGCTTCCATCGGCATCCCGACCGGCCTCAAGGCCCTCAACGTGAAGGAAGCGGACCTGGCAGTCATGGCAGAAAACGCCAAGAAGGACGCTTGCCAGTTCACCAACCCGCGCAAGGCAACCCTTGAGCAGGTCATCCAGATCTTCAAGGACGCAATGTAGCAACCGGCAGCAGAGCAGCAAAGCGGCAAAAAGCCCCCCTCCCGTCAAGGGAGGGGGAGTTTTCGTAATAACCGATCACATGCAAGGGATGCGTAAGCAGTGTCGGGTCAGTCACGCATCAAAATCTCCGAGCCATGTGCAGCCTAAAAGGGGATAACCCCTCACGGCGCCAGGCCAACGGGTTTCGCTGGAAACGGCGGAGCCTCCCTTTGGAAAGGAGTCCCTTCGCCCGGGCGAAGCGGCAATACTAATTAAATAGGGAGCTAGAACAGCATGGATAAGATTTTTCGCGTCAACATGACCGACCTGAGCACCAAAGTCGAAGAAGTCCCCGCAGCATGGGCCGGCCTTGGCGGCCGTGGCCTCACCTCCACCATCGTTGCAGCAGAAGTACCGCCGACCTGCCACCCCCTTTCCGCCGAGAACGTCCTCTGCTTCGCACCCGGCCTTCTGACCGGAACCGCAGCTGCCAACTCCGGCCGCCTCTCCGCGGGCGCCAAGAGCCCGCTTACCGGCGGCATCAAGGAGTCCAACGCAGGCGGCACCGCAGCACAGATGCTGGCGAAACTGGGCATCAAGGCTCTCATCATCGAAGGCGCACCGAAGGACGGCACCTGGTACAACCTCTCCGTCGGCGTTAACGGCGTCACCATCAGCGAAGAGAAGGAACTCCTCGGCAAGGGCAACTTCGACGTCATCGATGCCGTCGAGGCGCGCCTGGGCAAGAAGACCGGCGTGCTCACCATCGGCATCGCAGGCGAGCTGAAGATGACCGCGGCCAACATCTCCGTCAAGGACCCCGACTCCAAGATCCGCAGCCACGGCCGCGGCGGTCTCGGCGCCGTGATGGGCTCCAAGCAGATCAAGTTCATCTCCATCGACGGCGAAGGCGCACCGGGCGTGAAGATCGCAGATCCGGAGAAATTCAAGGCTGCGGCCAAGGTATTCGCCAAGGCGCTCCTCGACCACCCGGTTTCCGGCGAAGGCCTGCCGACCTACGGCACCAACGTCCTGGTCAACATCCTCAACGAGGCGGGCGGCCTTCCGACCAAGAACTTCACCATCGGCCAGTTCGAAGGGCACGACAAGATTTCCGGCGAGACCATGCACGACACCATCGCCGCCCGCGGCGGCAAGGTCAAGCACGGCTGCCACGCAGGGTGCATCATCCAGTGCTCGCAGGTCTACAACGACAAGGACGGCAAGTACATCACCTCCGGTTTCGAGTACGAGACCATCTGGGGCCTGGGCGCTGACTGCTGCATCGACAACCTGGACGACATCGCACGCGCCGACAACCTGATGGACGACATCGGGATCGACTCCATCGAGACCGCCGTCATGTTCGGCGTGGCCATGGAAGCCGGCATCCTTCCCTTCGGCGATTCCAAAGGGCTGCTGCGCCTGCTGACCGACGAGATCGGCAAGGGGACCGCTCTTGGCCGCATCCTCGGCGGCGGCGCCGGCTCCGTAGGCCGCGCTTACGGCGTGACCCGCGTCCCGGTGGTCAAGAACCAGGGTATCCCGGCTTACGACCCGCGCTCCGTCAAGGGTATCGGCATCACCTACGCCACCAGCACCATGGGCGCAGACCATACCTCCGGCTACACCATCGCCACCAACATCCTGAACGTGGGAGGGTACGTCGACCCGCTCAAGAAGGATGGCCAGGTGGAGCTTTCCCGCAACCTGCAGATCGCTACCGCCGCCGTCGACTCGACCGGCATGTGCATCTTCGTCGCCTTCCCGGCTCTGGACATCCCGGAGTGCCTGCCGGCCCTGATCGACATGATCAACGCCCGCTTCGGCATCAACCTCACCGGCGACGACGTGACCAACCTCGGCAAGCACATCCTGAAGCTCGAGCGCCAGTTCAACATCGCAGCCGGCTTCAGCAACGTGCATGACCGCCTGCCGGACTTCTTCAAGACCGAGCCGGTGGCACCGCACAACGCCGTGTGGGACTTCACCGACGCAGAGATCGACGAGTTCTGGAACTTCTAGGAACCTGCCAAACTCCCGGCGTGACGACTGTCACGCCGGGCTTTTTTATTCCCGGAACAGGACTGCCGGAGCACGCTTAAGGACTTATTTCGGCATTGCCGTTCGAAGATCTGATAAACTAATTAGATAAAGAACCGCCACTTACTAATCAGCAGGTGCCAACATGCAGGTAACAATCAAGCTCTTCGCAACTTTCAGAAACGGCAGGTTCAAGATCGAGCAGCGGGAGCTCCCGGAAGAAACCGACGTGCGCACCGTGGTGCTCAGCCTCGGGCTGACGGAGGCTGAGATCGGCATAATAATGCTGAACGGCCGGCACGGCGAACTCGATCAAAAACTCAAAGAAAACGACATCCTTTCACTATTTCCCCTGGTAGGAGGAGGCTAGCATGGAAGAGGCCGTTACCTTTTTGAAGGACTGGAGCCGGGACGGGCTGCTCCCCTGGAGCGCCCAGTGCGCAGCCGTCAAGCGCTTCGGCTTGACCCAAGCCGCGGCCGAGGCCCTCGCCCTGGAAAACGGGCTGTTCCCCGCCCGCTACCAGCGCAACCGGAACATGATTTCGACTCAGGAGCAGCTCAAGCTGTTCCGCAGCAAGGTCGCGGTGATCGGCTGCGGCGGACTGGGAGGGTACGTCATCGAGGAACTGGCGCGCCTGGGAGTCGGCCACATCGTCGCCATCGATCCTGACATCTTCGAGGAACATAACCTCAACCGCCAGATCCTCTCCACCCCGGCCACCCTCGGCAAGGCCAAGGTCGAAGCCGCGCTGGATCGGGTCGCCGAGATAAACCCCGCAGTGACCGTGACGCCGGTGAAAGACGCCTTCTGCCTTGTGAACGGCTACGAGCTGCTGGCAGGGGTCCAGGTGGCGGTGGACGCGCTGGACAGCATCTCCTACCGCCTGGAGCTGGCCGAAATCTGCGGCACCGCAGGTATCCCGATGGTGCACGGTGCGATCGGCGGCTGGTACGGGCACGTGGCCACGCAAATGCCCGGCGACACCACTGTGCAGAACATCTACCGCCACTGGGTGGCGGGAAAAGGGATCGAGCAGCAGCTCGGCAACCCCGCCTTCACCCCGGCAGTGATAGCGAGCCTTGAGGTAGCCGAGGCGTGCAAGATCCTGCTCGGCAAGGGGGAGCTTTTGCGCGACAGGAAGCTGAGCATCGACCTTCTGGAGATGGAGGTGCATGAGATCTCCTACAAGAAGGCAGGGGGCATAGAGCTGGTCGACGCGGCGTAATAGCCTTTGGCTGCAGCAGCGGCATTCCTGCCGCGACTTGAGGCGCCACGATCGACGCCGGCAACATGAGCAGCGAGGTGCGACATGCCAAGCTTTGAAACAGCGAGAGGCGTCATACTGGCCCACGTGAAGCCTCTGGGGGAGGAGACCGTCCCCCTGATGGACGCATTGGGCAGGGTCACCAGTCGAGATATTTCGGCACCCTGGGACATGCCGCAGTTTGACAACTCGGGCATGGACGGCTTTGCCGTGCGCGTCGCGGACTGCGCCTCGGTCCCGACCACCCTTGCAGTGACCGGTTTTCTGCCCGCCGGCGGCGATGGAACTCCCAAGGTTGAGCCTGGATGCGCCGTCCGCATCATGACCGGCGCTCCGATCCCGGCCGGATGCAACGCCGTGGTGCCGGTCGAGGAGACCGAGCAGGCAGGGGAACAGGTCGTCATCAGGCAGAAGGTGCTGCCGCGGCAGCATATCAGGGTCAAGGGGACGGATGTGGCCGCCGGAACCCGGATCCTCGCTGGCGGGACCCGCATCCGCCCATCAGAGATCGGGATGCTGGCCGCTATGGGACAGGCGCTGGTGCCGGTCTACCGCAAGGTACGGGTCGCCATCCTCTCCACCGGGGACGAACTGATCGAACTCGGAGAGAGTCCGGCAGCCGGGCGTGTCATCAACTCCAACGCCCTTTCCCTTGCCGCCGCCGTGCGCGAGGCGGGAGCGGAGCCGGTGCTGGTAGGCATCGCCAGGGACGACAGCAAGAGCCACCGGGAAAAGATGCTGGAGGGGCTTGGCTGTGACGCGCTGATCACTTCGGCTGGAGTTTCGGCGGGAGACCGGGACCTGGTCAGGGAAGCCATGGCCGAACTGGGAGCGCAGGAGCATTTCTGGAAAGTCGGCATGAAGCCCGGCGGTCCGACCGCTTTCGCCACCGTGGAGGGGAAGCCCGTATTCTCGCTTCCCGGCAACCCGGTATCCACCATGGTCACCTTCGAACTCCTGGTGAAGCCTGCCTTGCTCAAGATGATGGGAAACCTCAAGGTGGTGCGCCCCTTCCTGAAGGGGATTCTGGCCGAGGATGCCCACAAGAAAGCCGGGAAGATCCACTTCATAAGGGTCACCATCAAGAAGAGGCATGGCCGCTACGTCGCCTATTGTGCCGGGGACCAGCATACCGCGATCCTGAGCACCATGACCAGGTGCGACGCGCTCGCCGCCCTCCCCTCCGACGCGACATTCATCGCCGCGGGAAGCGAGGTAGACCTGGTGTTGCTGCGCGATGTGGACCTGGTTGCCGAGAGCGAACTCAAACAGTCGGAGCCTGCGGACTAGCCCTGCCCCCGCGCGCTGAAAAGTAGCCTCCGGCAGCACTGCAGCATATCATAGCTATATACATCTTCCCGAATATGTTGTATAGTCCGCGTATTCAGGAGGTAAGCGGATTATGAACGAATTGATGATGCTGATGGGTTTCTTGGTCTTCTGGGTGGTGTTGCAGCGCTACATCCTTCCCAGGTTCGGGGTTCAGACGTGACTGGCGCCATCGTGCGCCCCCGGGGACCGGGGGGAGAAAGAGAAGGTTAAAGAAGCAAAGAAGGACGTATAAGAAAGGGCGCCGGTCAAGAACCAGGCGCCCTTTCTTATTATAATTCCGACTGTCTCTATCTTTATCTCTATCTCTATCTTTATCTTTATCTTTGTCTTTGTCTTTGTCTAAACCTCAACCTCAACCTGCCTTTTAGTACCTGTAGTGCGACGACTTGTACGGGCCGTCCTTCTGCACGCCGATGTAGGCGGCCTGGGCCTCGGTCAGCTCGGTCAGCATGGCACCCAGGGTCTTCAG
>Ga0209317_1002558_pt1 | contig 13016 bp, 13 predicted proteins | sample RifGroB2_FD_183994 | JGI IMG/M metagenome (GOLD analysis project Ga0209317, IMG submission 183994) | Soil microbial communities from Rifle, Colorado, USA - Groundwater B2 (SPAdes) (version 2) | ecosystem: Environmental > Terrestrial > Soil > Unclassified | place: Rifle, Colorado | collected...
TCATCGTTTTGTAATGTAATCATATTTTCACGTTATCCTTTAAAAGTAAATTTGATAGCCGCAGGCTAAAACCTGCGAGCATAGTATAATGTAAAGATTACAGTTATCTTTTTAAACAGAGAGTTGATAAGATATGGTTAACTTGTTTTTACCATCTTCCATTTCAGATATGTTTCCATAAACTCATCAATCTCGCCATCCAGTACCGCCTGTGTATTCCCTGTTTCCTTGCCGGTGCGCAGGTCTTTAACAAGGGAGTAGGGTTGTAATACATATGATCGAATTTGATGACCCCATGCAATTTCTCCTTTCTCATCGTAAGCTGCAGAGAGCTCTTTCTCTCTTTCCTTTTCTTTTATCTGATACATTTTTGCCTTCAACATGCTTAAGGCCATTCGTCGGTTCTGGTGCTGTGAACGCTCACTCTGGCATTGTACGACAATCCCGGTTGGAAGATGAGTAAGACGAACGGCGGATGATGTCTTGTTGACATGTTGACCGCCTGCCCCGGATGCCCGGTAGGTATCTACCCGTAATTCATTTTCGTTAATTTCAATTTCTTCTTCCTCTTCAATCTCTGGAAGCACATCGACCGCTGCAAACGATGTATGCCTCCTTGCATTTGCATCAAAGGGGGAGATGCGCACTAACCGATGAACCCCGATTTCAGACTTTAAATATCCATAGGCATACTCGCCCTTTATATGGACGGTAATCCTTTTAATTCCAGCCTCTTCGCCCGGTAATACGTCAATGAGAGACTGCGCAAATCCACTTTTTTCCACCCAGCGGCTGTACATGCGGAATAACATGGATACCCAATCACAGGACTCAGTCCCGCCTGCGCCTGCATAAATGCTTAAATAGGCATTGCAGTGATCGTGCGGTTCGCCCAGCATTGTCCGCAATTCAATTTTTTCAAGCTTCTGCGTAAACGACTTAATATCTTTTACGACCTCAGCCTCAGCCTGTTCATCTTGTTCTTCTTCAGCAAGTGACGATAAACACTCGATGTCATCCAGTGTTTTTTGCAATTCATGAAGAGGTAAGATAATTCCTTTGAGGGATTTTAATTTCTTGATAACTTGCTGAGCATTGTCCTTATTTTCCCAAAAATGCGGGGAAGAGATTTGTTCCTCTAAGGCAGACATCTCTTTTTTTTTATTTTCCAGGTCAAAGAGAGTCCCTGAGGTGTACTAAACGCTCACGAAGAGGGGTTAATTCTTTTTCCATATTACTGATCATAATTATGTACCTTTACTTTAATGTTTAAAAAGCATAGTGTTGAAATTTTTTAATCGCTTTGCTATTTCCAAAATGGCAAGTCATAGCGATACTATGCTATGTGAAAAGAATCAATTAATTTAAGAATCAAATTATAATTTATAAAAGATAGGTATGTCAATATGGAATTTGGAATTGACTTAGGTGGAAAATATTCTTATCATTGTCTCATTATGATGGCCGTAATAAGTAAGGTATCAAGGTTTTAGGAGACGCCGTGCTGCTTTTTCCGTATAAACGCAATACATATGTACTATTGGTTTTTGACGACAGTAGTTATTTCGGTAAGTAAACAAGGGGCGAAAAGTATAAGGGAAAATGACCATGATCGATGGCGTAAGGATAAAAAAACTCAAACCCATCCCTGATGAACGCGGCAGATTGATGGAGATACTTCGAAAAGATGACGAACTTTTCATAAAATTTGGTCAGGTATATGTAACGACAGCTTATCCGGGTGTTGTAAAGGCCTGGCATTATCATAAGATACAGACAGACCATTTTACCGTTATACATGGTATGATGAAGATTGTTCTTTACGATGGCCGGAAAGATTCCCCAACCTTTGGGCAGATAAATGAGTTTATTGCAGGTACATACAATCCTGTTTTGATACAGATACCTCCGATGGTTACCCACGGTTTTAAATGTATAAGCGAACATGAGGCGATTGTCGTCAATTGCCCTACGGAATTATACAATTACACTGCGCCTGATGAATATCGCATAGATCCCCACAGCGGAGAAATACCTTATTCCTGGGATAGAAAGGACGGATAATGAAGGGGATTGTACTTGCAGGCGGACTAGGGACACGCTTATTACCGTTGACAAAAATTACCAATAAGCATCTCCTTCCCGTATACAAAGAGCCCATGATTTATTATCCGATTAAAATTCTGATTAATGCGGGAATCAGGGATATTATGATTGTTACAGGGGGAAATCATGCCGGAGAATTTTTAAGATTGCTTGGAGATGGAAAACAGTTTGGTTTAAAACACATCAGTTATACCTATCAGGAAGGCGAGGGCGGTATTGCCGAGGCACTGGGTTTGACTGAAGATTTTGCAGATGGCGACAAAATTGTTGTTGTGCTGGGCGATAATATTATAGAAAACAATATTATAAAGCAAACAGAGTCGTTTGAAAGACAGAAAGAAGGGGCGAAGATTATAATAAAAAAAGTCCCTCATCCGGAACATTTTGGCGTTCCAGAGCTTATTGGGGATAAGGTTGTGCGTATTGAAGAAAAGCCCAAAAAGCCCAAATCAGAATATGCCGTTATTGGTATCTATATGTATGATTATCGAGTCTTCGATGTCGTCAAAACGCTCGAACGCTCTGAACGGGGTGAACTTGAAATTACGGACGTAAATAATTATTATATAAAAAACGGCTTAATGACTTACGATACTATTGATGGCTGGTGGATTGATGCCGGAAGTTCGCATGATAATCTTGCCCAGGCAAGCCAATGGGTAATAAAGACAGGCGCTAATAAAGTAGACTGATAAGACCGTGCGTGTAATTGCTGGCTGTGCAAGGGGTATACCTCTTAACTCATTGATAGGAGACAAGACAAGACCTATACAGGATAGGACAAAAGAATCTCTGTTCAATATATTATCGGGTGTTATTCCCGGCAGCCGTGTTTTCGATATGTATGCGGGAACAGGTGCAATTGGAATAGAGGCATTAAGCCGCGGTGCAATGTCCTGCATTTTTGTAGAAAACAATAGGTCTGCGATTGAAGTTATTACGAAAAATCTTGAGGCAACAAAGCTTCAAGATAAGGCAGAGGTCTTACTATATGATGTGTTTGAGATTATTCCATACCTTGAAAAAAACAAAATAGAAGTTGAAATAGTTTTCGCCAGTCCACCATATCCCCTCGTTGAAAAAGATTCCTACAGAGATAAACTTTTAAACTTATTTTCGCTCATGTGCAGTAATCATATAATACAACCAGAAGGTCTAATAATGTTGCAGCTTAGAAAAACAGATTTTGAAATACCTTCTGCGTCTCTTTATTTAGAATTATTTGATACGCGAACTTATGGAGACACACAGTTTTCATTTTTTAAAAATACGATGAAATAAGGGGCATTGTTTATGAAATTCTGGGAAGAACAAGGGAAGATAAAGGTTGCCGCGCCTGCAAAGATCAATTTATTTCTTGAAATATTGGGGAAACGACAGGATGGTTATCACGAGATCGAAACGGTTATGCAAGAAGTTAGTCTGTTTGATTATCTTTATATAGAAAATTACGATAAAGGGGTAGCGTTTACCTGCTCAAATCCTAAACTTGCGACAGGTGAAGAAAATCTCGTTGTTAAAGCAGTTCGCCTCATGCAAAAAGAGACTGGGACTGCAAAAGGCGTGAAAATCCACTTGGAAAAAAAAATACCGATTGGGGCGGGACTTGGCGGCGGAAGCAGTGATGCTGTTGCAACATTGTTTGGATTAAACAGATTATGGCAAATCGGATATGATGAAAAACAATTGATGTCGCTGGCCGGGAAATTGGGGTCAGACACACCATTTTTTGTTATGGGGAATACAGCGATATGTAAAGGACGTGGGGAGGTTGTTACTCCATACCCTTTAAATGTAAAGTATAATTACATAGTAATTTATCCAGGGTTCGAGGTTAGCACAGCGATGGTTTATAAAAATTTCAAAATTAGCTTGACAAAAAATTTAAAAGATGTTAGCTTTTTCTTGCAAAAATTAGAGTCAGGGAGTCCGCAGGAATTAGGGCATAGTTTACATAATCGCTTAGAAGATGTTGTTTTCAGGCTTTATCCAGACCTTGAGAAAATTAAAAAGACATTAACAACCTTTGGTTTTTGTGGTACACTTTTATCTGGAAGTGGTTCTGCTTTATATGGCTTATGTAAGGAGGGAATGGATCCAAAAGAGATTGAAAACAAAATAAAGATGCTAAATATTGGTGATGTGTTTATGGTAACCAATGATTTCTAGGACACTGCTAAGTGAACAGGAAGGGGGAAGACAATTGAATATTACTGAAGTCCGGGTAAAGTTAACAGAAGCTAAGAAGAATAGGTTACAGGCATTTTGTAGTATTACGATAGATAATGATTTTGTCGTAAGGGATCTAAAGGTTATCGAAGGACACAAAGGGGCATTTGTAGCCATGCCCAGCAGAAAACTCACCGACAGATGTCCGAAATGCGGTGGTAAAAATCACTTAATGGCACAATATTGTAATGACTGTGGTACGAAATTGGATGAAAAACGCGCATCCAAAGGTGCGGGCAGACTAAAATTACATGCCGATACGGCACACCCCATAAATTCAAATTGTAGGGAAGAGATACAGAAAAAGGTTCTCGTAGCGTACAAAGAAGAGGTTGAAAAATCCAAGAAGCCAGGATATAAACCTCAAAAATATGAAGACATGGATGACGTAGATTATATAGATGAGGTATTAAACGAGGACATAGACCAAGAAAAATCTGGTAAGTAAAAATATATCAGTCTAATTAAAAAAAAGCCCAATCAGTTTTCTTGTCATATTAGGTCGTTAACAGGTTTTCCTGTGTTTATCAAGTTCATGCACTCCTCCTAAAACATACCTTAGTAAGGTAATATGTAGACAGTCTTACCGTTTTTTATTCTTTAATAGGAATTAAATTTTTTCATACACAGCAGATTGATGATTAAAACAGGTTCACAAATATTGGTAGATGCATTAATAAGGGAAGGGGCAGAGTATGTCTTTGGAATTCCAGGTGGCGCCGTTTTACCCTTATTTGATGCATTATTTGACTCTCCTATAAAGTTCATTTTAACGCGACACGAACAAGGCGCCGGTCATGCAGCAGACGGATATGCCAGGGCTACGGGAAAGGTCGGGGTTTGCCTGGTTACTTCTGGTCCAGGTGCTACAAACTTGACTACGGCAATTGCAACGGCTTATATGGATTCGATACCTATAGTAGCCATAACAGGACAGGTCAAGACATTTCTCATTGGGAATGACGCCTTCCAGGAAGCCGATATTATTGGAATCACGCGTCCTATAACAAAACATAGTTATTTAGTGAAAGATATTAAAGACCTTGCAAGAATCGTAAAAGAGGCATTTTTTATAGCCAACACCGGGCGCAGAGGTCCTGTATTGATTGACTTGCCTGTTGATGTCACCATGGAAAAATGTGAAGAAGTGATACCAACAGAAGTAGATTTGCCAGGATATAAACCCAGGTACGAAGGTCATATTCGTCAAATTATGATTGCTGCTGAGGCAATTAATTCCTCCAAACAGCCAGTAGTCTATACGGGAGGAGGCATCATTACCTCTGAATGTTCAAAGGATTTACTTGAATTTGCAGAAAAGGGAAATCTTCCGGTAACCACAACACTAATGGGTCTTGGGGGATTCCCGGAAACCCACCATTTATCCTTAGGAATGTTGGGGATGCATGGCACTGCTTACGCAAATTTCGCAGTAACAGAATCAGATGTTTTAGTGGCGATCGGCGCAAGGTTTGACGACCGTATTACTGGAAAGATTGATGAATTTGCTCCCAACGCAAAGATTATTCACGTGGATATTGATCCTGCATCTATCAGCAAGAGCATCAGAGTGGATATACCGGTTGTGGGCGATGCAAAAAATATATTACAAGAACTCAACAAACACATCCATTTTGATGAGAGAAAAGAATGGTTTGATAAAATCAAACACTGGAAAGAAAAAAATCCACTATCGTATAATAACAGTGGAAACGTTATTAAACCGCAATATGTAATTGAGCAAATCTGCGATGCGGCTAAGGGCAACGCTATCATTACAACAGAGGTAGGGCAAAATCAGATGTGGGCTGCCCAATATTTTACGTTTACGCAACCGCGCACATTTCTGTCTTCCGGCGGACTGGGCACAATGGGTTACGGTTTTCCCGCTGCCATTGGCGCTCAATTGGGATGTCCGGATAAACTCGTGGTGGATATTGCAGGTGATGGTAGTATTCAAATGAATATCCAGGAACTCAGTACCGTTGCGCGTTTAAACATCCCAGTGAAAATAGCTATTTTAAATAACGGCTATCTGGGGATGGTACGTCAATGGCAGGAATTGTTCTACAATAAACGTTATTCCAGTGTTAATTTGAACGGTAATCCGGATTTTGTCAAGCTGGCGGAGGCGTATGGCGCTAAAGGATTTTTAGTTGAGAAAAAAGAAGACGTCCGCCCAACGATAGAAAAGGCATTTTCTATAAAAGGGCCTGTTATCATGGATTTCAGGGTAGATCCAAATGAGAACGTCTTTCCGATGGTGCCTGCAGGACAGGCAATTCACAGAATGATCGGAACCATGGCATAACGGAACTAATTCCATCAAATTATTGTTTTCTTAAAAAGAATAGATATTAATATCTAATTTAGAAGAGACAGGCGATGACCTCTGTAACTGATAGAAAAAAAATAACGTATGCGGATTATTTAAAAATAGATGATAATAACCGCTATGAAATTTTTAATGGAGAATTGCTTATGGTTCCGGCGCCATCAACAAGTCATCAAAGTGTATCCAGGAATTTAGAGTTCTTAATCTGGAATTATGTGAAACAAAAAGACCTGGGAAAAGTTTTCTATGCGCCAACCGATGTTGTTCTTGATGGCGATGAAGTATTTCAACCAGATATCGTTTTTATTAAAAGTGCAAATCTGCATATAATAGGGAAGGATGCAATTAAGGGCGTACCCGACCTTATTGTTGAAATAGTTTCTCCCTCATCTACTTTTTATGATACGGTAGAGAAGAAAGATGTTTACGAAAAATATGGTGTAAAGGAATACTGGCTTGTATTTCCCGATGAGAGGGTTATCGAGATTTTTATCTTAGGAAAAGAAGGGTACGTAGAATTTTGCAAATCCAAAAAAAAGGGAATTGTAACGTCCAGCATATTGGAAGGATTAGAAATAGACTCAAAAGACGTTTTTGAGTAAAGGCAGGAAAAATAAATGGAATTACTTTTAGGCGCAGCAATTACATTAGGTATATTAGGCATGGTCTTTGGAATAGGTTTGGCCATTGCCTCAGATAGATTTGCGGTTAAGGTTGATCCGCGTATTGATAGTATTAATGAAGTCCTGCCGGGTGCAAATTGTGGCGCATGCGGTCAGCCTGGTTGTAGCGGTTTTGCCCAGGCGGTGGTGGAGGGGAAAGCCCCTGTTTCCGGCTGTACGGTGGGACAGGCATCCGTGGCTAAGCTTGTTGCGAACATAATGGGTGTCAAATTCGAAAATAAAGAACGTTCAGTTGCTGTTGTAATGTGCCATGCAAGAGGCGTAAAAAATAAGTTTACTTATAATGGGATTAAGGACTGTCGTGCGGCAAACATTGTCGGGGGTGGGTTTTTGGGCTGTGATTATGGTTGTCTGGGTATGGGTACGTGCGTAGAGGCCTGTAAATTTGAGGCGATGTATATGGGTGAGGATGACCTCCCCAGGATAATTGAAGAGCGCTGTACTGCCTGCGGAAAGTGTGCTGCCGTTTGCCCCAGGAAGCTTATCAGCATAGTGCCGGAATCTAAGATGGTGCATGTCCGGTGCAAGTCTCTCGATAAAGGCGCTGTTGCGAAGAAGATTTGCCAGGATTCCTGTATTGCCTGTAAACAGTGCGAAAAAATATGTCCATACGATGCTATCCACGTGCAAAACAATCTTGCAGTAATTGATTATAATAAGTGTACCTCCTGCGGAAAATGTGTGGAAGTTTGTCCCAACCGGACAATAATCAATTTCGCCAGAGAGAGAAGCCTTTCCAGGCATACTTTAACCGTATAAATGCATCAGGATCGTTTTTACATACCTTACACTCCCACAGTTCATGAAATATGGATTGATGGTAATGAGGCACACCATATCTTACATGTCAAACGTGCAAAACTGGGAAGTAAAATTACGCTTTTTGATGGTAAAGGGATTGAATACCTTGCAAACGTTACCGAAATCTTAGATGATAAATTAAAGGTATTTATTGAACAAACGAGAAAGGTTGATAGGGAGTCAATCGTTGATGTTACGATAGCTTTTTCCATCCCTAAAGGGAAGCATTCGGTATTTTTAATTCAAAAATGCGCCGAATTGGGTATAAAGACGTTAATTCCCCTCCACTGCGAACGAAGCATTGTCGATATTCGGCTTAAATCCACAGAAAAAACAGAAAAATGGAACAAGGTCGTGATTGAGGCATCAAAACAGTGCAAAAGAAATTATTTGACCAAAATAGAAGATGTAATGTCTTTCGATGGCTTAATGAAAACCGTTTGCGATTACGACCTCTCGCTCATTGCATGTACAGACACCCATGCCAAAACGCTTAAAGGTGTATTGAGTGAACATCCATCCGCAAGGAAAATTATTTGTCTTGTTGGTCCTGAAGGTGGTTTTACCCGCAGTGAAATTGAAATGGCAGAGAAATCAGGTTGTATACCCGTCAGCGCCGGTCATTCTGTATTGAGGATTGAGACGGCTGTTGTTGCAATTTCTGCAATGTTACTCTATGCTTATTCTGATTAAAAAAATTAACTCAAGTTAGTCCTACTGAGTCCCCCTTAATAAAGGGGGATTCAAGGGGCTGTGTTTTTCTAGAATTCTTTACAACCCCCTTGCCCCCTTTTCTAAGGGGGATTTTATGCATGATATCGTCTGCAAACCAGCTTAAAAAATGAAAATTCCTCTGCGATCAAAATATGCGGTAATTATGGCGGGGGGGAGCGGGACACGTTTTTGGCCCTGGAGTCGCGAAGACACCCCTAAACAACTCTTAAATATCATCGGTCAGAAGAGTATGCTTCAACACACCATCGACCGGATAACTCCTTTATTTAAGCCTGAAAATATCCTTATCGTTACGAATGCATTACATAAAGAAAAGATACAGAAACAGGCCCCGCAAATCCCTCCGGCAAATATCATTGCCGAACCTGTAGGCAGAGATACAGCGCCGTGTATAGGCATGGCCGCAACCATAATCCATAAAAAGGCTCCTGATTCCGTGATGATTGTCATGACAGCAGATCACGTGATTGAACCTGCAAGCCGATTTGTGAAAATGGCTGAAACTGCCATGGATATTGTGAACAAAAATAATTCATTACTCACGATGGGAATTAAACCCACAGAACCTTCCGTGAGTTACGGCTATATTCATCGTGGTAAACGTTTACTGGAAGAAAATGGTTTTACTGTTTACGAAGTAGAATCATTCAAAGAAAAACCAGATAAGACGACAGCACAACGTTTTATTAATACCAGAGAATATTACTGGAATGGCGGGGTTTTTGTCTGGCAAACGGCCAAAATCCTGGAATATTTAGCGAAATATACGCCAAAATTAGCGCTGGGACTTCAAAGGATCGGCGCTGCATTGGGGACTGAGTTTGAATGGACTACCGTCGAAAAAGAATATCAAGCCTTTGAGAAGGTTTCTATTGATTATGCAGTTATGGAAAAGGCAAAGGACGTTGTTGTTATGGAAGTGGATTTTACCTGGGATGACGTTGGATCGTGGTTTGCCATCGAACGCTGGAATAAAAAGGATAATTTAGGAAATACTGTCTTGGGTATGCATTATGGAATGGATACAAACTCTTGTATTATCGTGAACAATGAGCAACACCTGATAGCAACCATCGGAGTATCAGATATAGTCATCGTTCATACAAAAGATGCGACACTTATATGCCACAAGCAAAAAGCCGAGCAGATAAAAAAATTGGTTGAAGAATTGAAACAGGCCGGTCATCAATCCTACCTTTAAATTAGATATAAAATTTGTTACCGCTTAACTTCTCTTTCCTCTATAGGAAACCATAAGCACAACATTTTGTAATTTACCGATCTTTTATCCCTAAGCCATTCTGCCACTACATCGCCATTCGACTGTGATATACTATCTTGATACATGTAAAGATTATATTCATTTACAAATTTGGTATACGGTTCGCTTCGTAAAATTCAGTAAACTTATTTTAGAAAGTGAACCATGCAACGTCCCATTGTTTTTATTACCCTCTTGTTTATATGCGGCATATACCTGGGTTCTCTTACAGAGATTCCTATATATCTTACCTTAGTTATTTGTTTTCTTCTGTGGGTGATTTGTTTTGTATGTTTATATTTATATCCACGGAAGATGTTCATATTCCCATGCTTGTCTATCTTCCTTAGTACGGTTTCAATAGCATATTATGATTGTTGGACTGATTCCCTCCCTGGCAATCATATTGAACACATACTAACTACCCATAAATCCTTGCACCGCATTTCTGGAATAATTATAAATCCTCCTATTATATTTAGCGAGAATGCATTGGATAGAAGATTACATCGATTGCAATCAGGATTTGTTTCAAGGAAATCCAATTACAAAATATCCTTTACCGTCCGTGCAGAAGCGATAGAAACTGCTTCGGGATGGGAAAATATATCTGGCAGTATAAAGGTAAATTTATATCCTTCAAAACAGGATATTTTTGGCACAAATGATATTTTGACTGTTTTGCATAAATTAATTTATGGGCAGAGGGTGGAACTTTTCGGGTATACATTTCTTCCGAAATCCCCCACAAATCCATGCGAATTTGATTACAAGAGCTACTTGCGAAGACAAATGCCGTCGGTTCGCTGTTTGATGACGGTTGTAGATACAAACAATATAAAAATCGGAGGGGCGTACCATAACAACTGGATGTATCGTTTCGTATATGCTTTAAATAATATGTTAAACAACACTATTTACACGCATACGTTTAGTAACAGCGCCCCCTTAATCAGCAGTATGTTATTGGGAAACAGGGTTGATCTCTCAGATGAGACGATTGATAATTTTATGAAAACAGGAATTATCCATTTTATTGCTATTAGTGGTTTTAATGTAGGGATTGTCGTCTTTACTGTGCTTTTACCCTTACGCTTGTTCGGGATAAATCAAATATTATCAACATGCATCATCTTGCTTGTCGTTGTTCTCTATGCCTTTTTAACAGGATTGAACCCACCGGTGCTTCGTGCAAGCATAATGGTCTTTATTTTCTTTTGTGGTTTTCTTGTGCGCAGACAGTGGGATATTACCAGTGGTATTTTTGCGGCAATATTTTTTATCCTTGCCAGGAATCCCTCCGATATTTTCAATATCGGGTTTCAGCTATCGGTACTGGCAACGATGGGGATTGTTTATGGATCATCAAGGATAGAAGGCGTTTTATTCAAAACGGCCTTGTTTATAGAATCGTTACAAGTAAAGGCTGAACGGGGGCGACTCTTTTTCTTAAAAAAATATCTTCGCAAGTCCTTCTGTATTTCCCTTGCCGCATGGTTGGCAACATTTCCACTTACTGCCTATTATTTCCATCTCTTTACCCCCTTTATATTCATTACGAATATCATCGTATTTCCACTATTCTGGATCATCATTGTCAGCGGCATCGCGCTATTAACACTTGGAACGATATGCCCACAGATGGCTGTGGGCACTGCGTGGTTGGCATCTAATACAGATATTGTACTTGAATCGCTTGTTTCAAGACTGGCTTCTATACCATATTCATATTTTTATGTCATTGGTCCATCAGATACGGGGATCACTGCGTACTATCTGTTTATACTATTGCTTTTGTATTACAGTTACTTGTCGCTTGATCTTTATCGGATTGTATTATTCGGTCTGATAGGCGCAAATATTCTGGTGTTTTCAGGTATATTCAAATTTCAAAACAAGCACTTGCAGGTTACCTGCTTAGACGTGGGACACGGCTGCGCCATATTTATTCAATTCCCAAATGGGAAAAATATTTTATATGACGTGGGTTCATGGAAGAACTATGATGTTGGAAAATATATTGTTGCCCCATTTTTATGGGGTCAGCAGATTAAAAAGATTGACCTTGTAATACTCTCCCATGAGCACGAAGATCACTTGAATGGTTTGGTATCTCTTATTGAACGATTTTCTATAAAATCCGTTTTTTCACAACATCACTTTTTTGTGTCTCACAGAGGGGGAAATATACTCCCAATCCTTGATAATAAAGGCATCAGCGCCGCAGCCCTTTCTTATGGTGAAATCTTAAAGGGATTTGAACCGGCAGTGGTAAAGATATTGAATCCTCCTTCATTTGCTTCTGATATAACTGCAACGAATGATAATTCATGTGTTTTAAAAGTTGATTACTGTGGTTGCTCCATACTTCTTTGTGCCGACATTCAGGAAAAGGGGATAGCGTGGATATTGTTAAAACCTTCTGAAATCGGGTCAAATATAATTCAGATACCTCATCATGGTTCACATATAAATAACCTGGAAGCATTTGTTAGCGCCGTGCAGCCTACGTACGCCTTTATTAATTCAAGTGATGGCATTGTATCCAATAAGACTATCGATATTTTGCAGAGCTATAATGTTATAACCTTACAGCCACATAAGGAAGGGGCTGTAACATTTACCATAGATAAAGATGGAATAACGTACGCCACCTTTAGTAAGTAAAACTTTAAAACAGGGATTTTTACAAATACATTTACTTTGCTTATTTTAATTTAACTTGTATAATTAATTTTATTATTCCATATATACATAGTAGATAAGTATTTACATTACTTCTTATAAACAAACATATCTTATGTCTCTTCCAGTTTGGATACTGACAGGTCCAACGGCCTGCGGCAAAACGGATATAGATCGGAAG
>Ga0209317_1002561_pt1 | contig 13003 bp, 7 predicted proteins | sample RifGroB2_FD_183994 | JGI IMG/M metagenome (GOLD analysis project Ga0209317, IMG submission 183994) | Soil microbial communities from Rifle, Colorado, USA - Groundwater B2 (SPAdes) (version 2) | ecosystem: Environmental > Terrestrial > Soil > Unclassified | place: Rifle, Colorado | collected...
GAGGTGGATTATGGCAGGAAGCGGCGGGCGTGATGGTGGTGGGCCCATCGTCATGAAAGAACATCAGGAAGAAAAGCCTAAAGGCCTCCTCGACGCAATATCTGAGCTTCAATATTTCTATACACAGGAAAAAAACGGAATGGATCTCCCTGGTGGACTCTTTACCACCAAAGATCAGGTCATCTACCTCGAACTCGGATTCCGCAGTACTTTTTGTTCCGGCCTGATTATGGCGCTCCTTACGCCTTTCTCTATGGGCGTACTTGAAAAGATGATCCCGGTATTCGGCAGCACGAACTTGTCGCCTTTTGACACCTTCTATGTGCTGTTACTGACGTTGTTCTTTCTAATCGGGTATGGAGTTTTCTTAGGTATAGGGGTGAGATGCTTTCACAGCGAATACACTCATGCAATGGTTAAAAACCTGCTGCAAGGAATCGTGGCCGCTGCCGTCTTGAAAGTTATTATTGTCTTTCTGTTCTTTCACTTCATCTACATCAAGCTCCTGACAGAGGCTCGGATACTCACGGTCATCTCTTATCTATCCAACTACTTCGAATTGGAAAAGCTGGCCGGACCATATAAGTGGCTACTTGGGTTTCGGCCAGTTTTTCTGACCAGCGCATGGTTTGTACTCATCAGCACGACAATATGGCTAGCGGTTCTGTTCGGATGCTACTTCACGGCATTACGCCGCAACGCAAGGATGAAGGACATAGAATAACAAAGGGGCTTCCCCGCAACTACACCAATGATAAAGGAGAACACCGATGGAGACTGAGAAAGAAGTCAAGACTCAGGGAAATGCACACAAGGCAGGAAAAGGGCAGGGGGGGCGCGCTAAGAGCAAAGGCCCGAAGACCCGCGCAGACAGGGAAGCAGATAAGCAGAAAAAACTGGACAGGAAGATCGAACGCGCCGGCCAGCCCGATACGGCCGTCGTGTCCAGGAAAGCGCTGGAGACCAATGCGATGGTTGCATTGCTTGGACAGAATGACTACTTCGTCGACCAGTTGCGCAAGAAGGTGGGGTACGATCCAAAGATCAAGGTCGAAGATGCAATGTTCCTGCTGCAGACAAACGGTGCGATTCGAAGCGTGGTCGCCATCGTCAACGCGGCAATGCAGCACGCCCTCGGCATGACGTATGAGCCTGCAAAGGGCCTCGACGTGCCGAAGGTTAACCCGGGCGAGCTGAACCTGAGGAAAATTTTTGAAACACTGCAGGAGATTATCACCGAAGCTGAGGCAACCGCCCCGGCACAGGCCATCGGTCTGCAGAAAGCTGCCTAACAGTTGCGGCGTAATTAGCAGTTTTAGCAAAAGAGCTCTCCCCTTAAGGAGGGCTCTTTTGCATTCAATTTTTAATAATGATAAAAAACTGGAAAACCCCATCCGTTGCGGATCAGCCAATGATTTGCTGGTGAGGTGGCGTGTCCTGGAGGTTCGCAGTTCACAATTTGGAATCGAGCGGCACTTTGTAGGATACAACATAGAAGATCATGAGGGGCGGGCAAGCTACCTACCATTGCAGTAATGCAACCGATAGTTGCTTCGGCCAAACGTATTCCCTGTTTGACGTCCCAGTTTTTTGCGTGTATATTTTGGCGGCTTTAATTTAATGAAGTTGTGAAATGACTGTGAAATCGGCTCACAGATATTCCTGTGCTGCAAGAAGGTGAGAGCTGGATAAACCGTTGTAAGATGCGCGACAGGGAGTCCTGGCAGAGATTTGATCATATAGGTGGCGTGCAATCTTCGGTTAGCCAGGCCGAGAGCCATGCGGCGCCCGTTAGAGAGGGCGAGTGGGTGCAAAAAGCGATGATCGGCCGATGCAAACTGTGCGGTGAGACGAAAATACTTCTCGACAGTCACTACATTCCCAAAGGGGTATATAGAAGGCTACGTGATGCCACCTTCGAGAACCCGAACCCTTGGAAAGTCACCAAAAAGACCGCCACCCAAACCTCCAAACAGCTCACGGCTTATCTATTGTGTCAAGACTGCGAACAACTTTTGAATAAGAATGGGGAGAAATGGGTATTAGCAAATTGCTTGCAAGAAAACGCCAATTTTCCCCTGGCGTCGATTCTCGACGCGCGAACAGCGGATCAGGGCGTTTACGGTGATCCAACGAAAATATTTTTTGCCGCCAATATCCCGAAGATAAACATCCAAGCCTTGGCCTATTTTGCCGTCAGCATATTCTGGCGTGGTTCAATTTACGGGTGGAACAGTGACAGCTCGATACCTATCAAACTAGGCCCTTTTGCCGAACAATTTCGGCGATACCTTTTAGGCTTTGAGAAATTTCCTCAACACTGTGCATTGTGGGTCATTGTGCGGGAAGGGCAAGAATTTGAGCGGGTAACGTATACTCCGGTAAATGAAATAAACCGCAAGGTCCACGTTTGCAAATTCCCCATGCCAGGCCTCGCCTTCATGTTGCTGGTGAGTAAAAATATTCCGGCGCAATATCGCAGCATGTGCCTTGTTAACGGGGAGGGCAATCCAATCTATTACTCTTCTGCCATTGAACACTTGATCAAAGAGGAGATGCTGAAAATGTTTCAGCACATACCTCCCGAGCGAAGACGCCTCATCAGGATCGAGCCCGACGCGCAGCGTAGATAACGCATGGCCACGTAGATGCGAGAGCCCTGAGGATTTATAAGGACTTTATTGTCGATTTAAGGACTTAATTGACGCCGGACAAAAGACGGGAAACAATTAAGTCCTTACAAAATTCGCCGCTAAGTCTTTATTTTACGTAGGTGGGCATTCCGTCGTTTTCGGGGAAAGTCTTTACATTTTCAGATGTCTTATCATTAAAAGGTGGATTTAAGAGACAATAAAGTCCTTACCTTATCTTGGATTGTCGATGCTTCGAACTTTGATCGGTGTAAAATTGGAAGCCGATTCACACCACGGACATATTTGTGGTGACTCGCGATGGTAGCAGCGTCGAAAGACATAATTGCGGTGCTTGTAATTTTGTAGGCGGGCCCAGGTTTGCACTGGATAGGGCTAGCGGTAGATTACGCTGACAATCTGTTGAATTTCAGGCGAGGCAGTACCTAGAACGATCCCAACGATAAGGAATGTGGCGCCTATCGCAGATATATGTAGCCCGCCGGTGGCCGAATCCATCAGTTCCTGTCGAATTTTTGTCGTTTCTTCTTTCCTCTTCTGCTCTTGATGATTTATATTTTCATCTAAGTTGTGGAATTTCTGAAGCGTCTCCGCTTGAGCGGCATCGATGCGGTTGTGGAGGTTTTCTACATTTTTAAGAAGGGATTCAATAACGTTCTCAATTGTCGGATTCAAACCAACACCGTATATGCCACGGATGTTTGCTGCACCAGTCGCGATGCTAAGACCGGCTCCTACTGCCTCAAAGCGTCCGCTCCGGGGCCTCCCAGGGCGTCGCTCCATCCACTGCTTTACTTTCTCCTGTAATGGAGGCAGCTTCCAATCCTTTCTTGTCTTAAGGACTCCCCAAATCCCAGTAGCGGTCCCAGCTAATTGCAGAAAAAGGCCGGTGTGACGGATGATCTTCTCAGTGGTGTGGGGCCCAAAGCACACACCAAATGCTACGATAATAACGGCAGCCGGTAGGGAAACGTACTTTGTCTCGGCCAACCATAGTAGGTACGCTCTAATCTGAGCGGCGCGCGGCCTCAGCGACACTACAACTACAACCGCTGCGACCTCCAAAATCGCGAGGCCGTAGTCTTTAAAAAAAATAAAAAGATCCTGGTAGCTCCACACCTTTCCTGCCATAAGCATCTTCTCCCAATATTCAAATATGGTGGATCGGCTTCTAATTTTTGAACCGTATTAGCGTCCGAGGTTCCCCCCCCTGCTAAATATCAAGTCGTTACAGCTTGGAGGTGGGGGGCTAAAATGCCGATGCTGTGTCAGAATTGGGATCCGATTCAACGCCTGATATCAGTAGTCGCCTAAAAAGGGAAATTTACGGTTCAAAGGGGGGCCGTTTGGGCTATCTCCGCAGTTGAAGGGACGAGAGTTCTGCTTCAGGACTTTCAGGTGCCCCTTAGGCTGGTAGAGCAGCCAAGTTAGCATGTCAATTTGCGAACTGTCAGTTCCATGATTAGTAAAGAAACCACGATTTGCGAACCGTCGATACACCAAGCTGCGTCCCGTTTCTGTCAGGTATGTGTTGAGGCTGGAACGGCGAATGAATAGCCCGTTCCGGCCCTTCGTGTGTGACTCAAAGGCCACTCTCTCGCCACTGGAATCAACCCAGCCCCTCTGCCTGTCCCATTGCAGCCCCAAAACCTTCACCACATCCTGACAGGGGACGCAAAGATTCGCTTGCCGCTCGGGCGTCGTATAAGAATAATCGTATTCCCACTCGCCTCCGCGCGACAGGGTCACGTTTGAAAACAACATACGCTTTGGTCCTGTGTAGAAGTCGCCTTCATCGGCGAGTTGATCGAAGACTGGACCATCCGGGTACTCGGCAAGATACCCTCGATAGCAGCTTGCGCCTTGGCTATCAAAAGCATCCCGTCCTTCCTTTTCAAAACCTGGCACCGCCCCATCAACGAAGATACTGGTGTAGAAAAGGTCTACTCTAAGGTACGGCTCCCAGGAATCACTCTCAGGTGGCTGGTCGTTATCACTAGCATCAAGCGATAACGCCACCCATTCGTCACCTGCTTGTGAGACTCGAACAATGCATTCTTGGTGCGATGTAAAGTCATCACTGCACACCCAGCGTTTGATGTCGCTAGTTCGGTCCGGGAAATCATATCGTGGACCCCGAAGCAGAACGTCTGGATATTCGATTGGCGGACTGATGTCTCGAACATCCGTGAGGTCGGTTTTCCTAACATCCACCGACCATAGATGCTCTGGGCCCGGCATCCAATCCGAGTACGAGTTTTTTGTCGGAATATTGTCGGCGAGAACTCCAATAAGGCGGTGGAGCAGTATCCAGTAGTACTTTTTGCCCAGCCGTTCTGCATACCCCTTGCGGCCACGTCCAGTTCCGAACTCGTTGCCAATTACCCTGTCCGTGTGAAGCGCACATTCCTCGTGGCCTGGGTAGCCAAGGTTCAGGGTCTCAACCATGAGCCAGCACGCGACGTTCTCTTGAGTGATCCCCGCGCTTTGCAAATCGAAGTTCCGAATCCTCGATTCAACTTTGTATCGCCAGAAGTCGGGACCAAGGCTCGAGCCCCACAGCTTCATGTTTGACGGCAAGCCTTCGAGCTCAAGCAGTGGTTTTGCATCATCGAGCATCGGCCATGTCCGGGGAGCGGAGACCTTTCCGGGGAAGGCATCCATCCGTTCCGCCAGCTGCTTCGGGAGACCAACATCCTTTAGGAGGTGCCCCAACAGACGAACTGAGTCCCGTACCAAGACATTCGGGATATCAAAAGCCGGAGTCAGAAGTTTTTCGAGCACAGGGATGAACTCCGTCCTGTGCCCACGGTTAAGCAAGCAGGCGCTATAGATTGCGAGTGAAATGCTTTCTAGAATATAGTCGTCGTCGCAGTCTCTGAATTCATCGGCGAGCGCCCCCCCAAGGTCAGGTTGACTCGCCACAATCCTAGCCATCCCTTTGGCTGATAAATCTCTAACGCGCCTATCGGCGCAAGACGTCAGCCACGCGAGTGCGAAAGCCGACAAGCGTCGACTTTCCTCTGGCCAACGATCGACGTCGGCGCGCAGAGCGGCATTAATAAGGGACCAAACTGCACCTTTGGAGTTGAATGACTGAAACGTGGCGACCGATAAGTAGGCGTCACGGTTTACCATCGACGAACGCTTAAAGAAAGGGGTAAGCCAGTTTGATGCGTTCAAGATGTGGTCAGGTACTAGGCTTAAACGGAAGAAGACTTCATACACCTGTTGCCACAGACCTGGTGTGAATAATGCTCCATAGACATGGTCGTACACATCGTACGTGACGCTCGCCCGCGAACGCCAAGGTAGCGCATTGATAAAAAGGTGATGCGCTAGCCCTGGGTCCAACTCCAGTTCGCTCGAAGTCACCTCAATGCCCGTGTTCTCTGGAAGAACGGCGGCAAGCGCCTCAAGCAATCCCTGATCCTCTGCAGATAGGCCACGGAGTTTCTTTGCGAGTGCGCCCGTGTCCACGCTACCTTGCTGACTCACACTCTCGACTAGACTTGTTGCGCGAAGAATGTCGCCGTACCTCTCATAGCCAAGCCGAACAAGCCAAGTGTCACCTTCTGCGGCTGAGAGAATGAGTAGCCCTTCGCGCTCAAGTTCCTTGAGCAGCGCCTCGGGTGTAGTTTCTCCGCCTACAAGGTCTTGTAGTGCGGCTCTACAACTCTCCCAAGTTCGCTCTTGCGGTTCGTTGTGCGTTAAAGTCCCTGCCAAGCGCATCATGGCGGCACGGACTACATTCCGAGGATTCGAATATAGTAGTCTCCCTCGAATGTGGAGATCGCAGTGCATGAGGTGGCTTTGAAATAGTGCTGCAACCCCTGGCAGGGATACATCGAGGGAGTTGCGTCCCTCGTCCTTCAGAGTTTTGCAAGCAAGATGCAGAAACAGCGGGTTACTCAACTCCGGTGAGAACAACGGCGTGATCTCGGTGTCAAGCCCGTAGTAGGTGGCGAAGGCCTGGATCGCTTCAAATTCCTGACCTGCAAACCCTACATGCTCAAAGGCAAAGCCTGGAAACCGCGAGTCCACTATGAGGTCGCGGTAAGTTTCCCGAGCAGATACGCAGATCTTGATGTCAGCGTAATGCTTACACTGAGACAGCAGTTCGGGGAGTTTGTCCTTCCAACGTGCGCTGAGTGGACTCTCATTCAGTGCATCGATATAGATGACAAAGGGCAATCCGGTGTGTTGTGCGCACGCTTGGAGACTCTCCAACAGGGTCACTCGCCCCACTGAGGCACCAAACCCCAACTTGCTGCGAATTACTTCCCAAGGCTCGGCTTTGCCAAAATCGTCACCAAATACGACTAAGGATTGCCCACCATGGGCTAGTCGTCGGAGTGCGGCGCTCACAATCGCATGGGTCTTGCCAATACCCGCAGGACCAACCAGTAGTAGAGATCGTGTTGTTGCCGCACCAATCTCTTGCGAAGTTAGTACATCTTGAAGTTGCAGCGCTTGCTCTTCCCACTTGCGTGTGGCGTCCATCTCTCCAGCAGGGAAAGCGCACATGTATTCAGCATGGAACTGCCGGAAGCTAGGGGTGTCGTACTCCCTTCCGTGCTTGCTGTAAAAGGCCTGCTCCTGTGCCTCTCGTGCTTTCGTAAGAAGCGGCAAGACGTTCGCTAGGTGCTGGCAGACCTCGATGCTACTCGATGTTGCTTGTGAGACATTCGTCATGCCCTCGCACGCAGCGATGACTTGGTCAATGGAATTGCGAACGGTCGTAGCGACAGATTCGCCAAGTATGGTGAGCGCACTGTTACCCCATCTCTTCAGCGAGCGAAGTTCAGCGAGCACTGGCGTAAGGAACTCGTCACGCCAAGCATGAAAGTTGCCTATACCGCCAAAGAAGTCGAGGCCGATATGCGCGCTTGTGACTACATCAAGAGGGGCCGTATATCTTGGACCAGCAAATGCCATTGCCTCATCCAGGCATTGCTGAATTTGCGAGACCGTAAGGACCGCATCACTAAACCAGTACCTGCGCATCCCTCCATGTGGGTCTTGATCGAGCAACTGATTTCGAATCACCGCAGCCGTGCACAGCGTAATGTTGAGTACGGAGCCACGGGCGGCTGCTTCAGCCTCCATCTTGCGTTTCCACTCTTCGAATCGTTCGGCCTGACTCTTGCCTCGTCGTCCACTCGCTACTGCACCTGTAAGATCGAAGGGGATGTACACCCAGTAGTCACACAAAGTCGGGTGATTGCTAAGCGCGGTTTGCAGTGAGCCATCTATTTGGTTAAGCTCGGCCGAGCCAAGTTTAAAGAAATACTTGGCTTGGACACCAATAACAGGACCGCTAGGCGTACGAAAGTAGGCTTCGACACCACCATCGCCGCCATCCCCTCTGAGACTAACGAAGGTTGACCCACAAGGTGCCTTACAGGTACTACGGAATAATTGAACCGCGAGCGCCTCGAAGCTGTCATTGGGGCTTTTGGGAGCACTACGAATTCGCGTGAAGTCGATTGTTGTCATCAGTCCCTCTCAGCCGCCTTAATCCTTCTGATTGTAATCAATACTGGAATATAGTGTTTGTTTAACGTGCCTGTCAACAACACATACTCTCACTAAAAGCAGCTGCTGCCTACTTATGTAGTTTTATACGAAGGCTGCTGGTGCCATATTGCCAAGACCCTAGTGGCACCGGATCTGCTTTGAGATTGCGGCAATCCGCGCGCATCCCGACTACGTAAAGTGCAAGCACTTGTTGTCGCAGGAGGATTCAGGATTTACTAATCGAATGATAGGATTTCCAAAGAGCTTCAAGGCAAAAAGTCATCTGTGACCTCACGCCATTTTATCTTCAGTGCAGCGGCATAATTTGTCCAAAACCCATTCCGCGTCAGGATCATGACCAGGAGGGCCAACTAGTAGGTATATATCCTGCCGGACTGTATAAACCCACGAGCAGTGGGGGCAAAGGTTTCAATTGATATCTTACTCGGCCCTCACAGTTTTCCCTGTTGTAACCGACGAACTGGCGGGTTCTGTGTTTCCCTCACCGACCATCGCGTGAGGTAAATGCACGGTTGCTCGGGGAGAAGAATCATAAAAAAAATGTCGGGAGACAATTAAGTCCTTACAAAATTGCGCGCCAACTAGCTGATTTCAGATACCTCACACGTAGAAGCCGTTTAGCCCAAGTCCTTACATTTTAGTGAATTTTCGTGAATTCTCGAATAATTGGAGACAATAAAGTCCTTACATTATAAGGCAAGCCGCTGGTCATGTCTGCGATGCGACTTCTGACGGCTATCCAAGTTCTTGCGTCTTCTGCTCGCATATCTGCCTCCCCTTCAGGGACGAAGGCCTAGATCAGGTACATCGTAATCGGAAAGATGGCAGAGCATCGTCAGACTCTATTCTCATTTACCTCGGGCCGGTGAGGATAGTCGGCGGGGCCGCCCGCTAGTTTGTACTATTGGAAAATGTCGCTAACTAGGCAAAAAAAAGACCCCGAGAAAGCTGGGGTCCTTCTTTTTTAAAATATGATTTGCTGGGGGTTACCCGGAGATAAATTCGTCAGCAGCATTTTTAATAATTCTAGATCGAACATCTTTGATGTATGGCAACGCCATGAGTTCGCTCCGTTTGGCTTGAACAACAGCACCGACTGTTGCGAATTTTGGCTGGATTCGAGCCTTCAGTCTATCACTGATTGAGAGTGCAGTAACAGGTTCTTCCAATAGGGTGCTAACGATTGACCTTGCCGTAACGGGATTTCCACACTCGCTACAGAATTTCGCATTCTGCGGTAGAGGAGCGGAGCAGGCGGAGCACATTTCAGTTGGCGCAAGCAGCGAGTTCAGATATGTGGCGATCTGGTTATCTGAGGATGAAAACTCTCGGTAGTCGGTCAGGCTTAGACGACCGATAGCATCAGCTGTCTTCGGGGTATCAAATGCTTTCTCTGTGGCCATAAGGGCCAAGTTAACAAGGTACCGCGGTCCGGTTGCACCAGCGATCTTAACTGTTCCCATCTGTGACACCATTCCAGAGTAACTCAAAATATCGAGAGCAAGTTTCAAGTTCGGGGACATGTCCCGCTGCACGGTGAAAAAAGCAGATTGGTACTCGCTCTTTGTTCTACGGTGGTTCTTGGATCGGATCTCGGGGATGAGGTAGCCACGCAAGAGATCTAGTCCGACACGTATGTGAGAAGAGTACGTTGGCAAACGCTTCGCCAGACTATGATGATATGGTAACAGTTCCTGATCGACGTAACTTTGTACCGCGAGGCTTACAGAACGTTCTGAAAGTGAGGTCTGACCAGCCAAAGTACTGTTAATAATATGCAAGAGTGCGCGAGGGTTTCCATTGGAAAGATCTATGCATAAGTCAAGTTCGGCACCACGCTGAAAAATTTTCTTCCGGATAGAACTGGATTTAGGCAGTCGCTTATCCAAGATACTACGGAAATGCTGACGGTTCTCACGGCGACCGGATTCTCCTGGGTCAAATCGGAATACTGGCAGAACGATAGCATCCTGGCCGACCTCAAAGTTCCGACCGTAGTTTGTCACTGTCGGGTATACCGCTGCCTTGCAGGCTACTTTCCCACCGTGGAGAAGTTTAAAAATCTCGAAAAAGATGGTCTGCTGTGCGGGAATGAAGGTATGAGCCGCCTCGTCGAAAAATAAGATTATTTTCTTTATAGAGAATTGTTCACAGGTTTCCCTTATGACATTATTTAAAAATGATGTATCTTGCGCTTTTGCAAGAAAATCTTTTCCTATCTGATCTATGATTGCTGATTGATCAGTTTTTTTGAACGCTAGCTTTTGAAGAAGGTGAATCTTTTCCTCAAGGAGGGCCTTTGTTTCACGTACTGAGCTTATACCGAATACGCGGTGGTATGGATCATGGCTTCCGCTCTTAGCGATAAGGTTCAAAGCTAACAGTTTTTCGTGAAGTGCCTCAAGAAGCTTAATGTTAACCCAGATCTGAAAAGCATCACGCTCATCAGCCTTCACCCCTTCAAGGAGCGTGCTAGTTTTGAAGTTAACGTAGACACCAAGCTTCCTTTCCACACCGAACTCGTTGTCCAGTTCTATCTCAGCCATCCGCAACAGCATCGATTTGCCCACGCCACGGGCACCCTCCAACAAGTTGGCACCGCTACTTTTCAAAGAGTCGATGATTCTCCTTTCAAAATCACCTAACACTGATACTTGGCGAATCTCCTCATAGAGAAGATCCTCACATCTGGCGGTCTGTAATAAATCTTCACTAGTGGCAGTCGTTGTGGTCTCTCCTAAAGTCATTTTACTTTTTGCCTCCAGGTCTGGGAAAAGCCTTCTCGATTTCTATTTTGAGACCGTCGAATCGGCCGTATAAGAGATTGATTAGGGCCTTTTGAACATCTATAGTAATCTGCAAATGATCGGCAATGCCGTTCTTTTCTGCAGTAAAGCGTTCTGGCGAAAGCGGCGGGAGTCCTTGGAGTTTCCCATGCACAGTGTTACTTAGTTTTCGGTAGAATTGCTGGAAGTGACTCGGGTCACAAATTTTGGAATCACCGCCTACGACACTTGATAAATATGCAAGGTAACCTATTGAATTCAAGTGCGTGATCATATTCGAGAAGCTCAAATCAGTATCACACTGCCGCCAGCCCCAGTATTCATGTGGAAGGTCCCACATATAAACTGTAGCGACTCCAACTTCAAGTGCGCGTCGAACTGACATTCTGGCTGGTACAATAAGGCCTACGCCAAGCAAGTACATTGCGATGGTGAAGTCAGTAAAAACCTCATCAAGAAGTTCGGCGCAAATTTTCTTTTGGCCATCAGTTCCACAATATCCAGCTAAGAGTTCTGTTCGTATCCCGTCAATAACCCGGGAATTGTGGTCGATATCATCAAATAGAGGAATGATGGTTGGGTCGGGATTCTGTAGATTATTTCCGAAATTAGCATGAAGGGATGCCAGCAGCTCTTTTATATTTTGCCGTGGTGCATGAGGTAACACTGCTAGAGACTCCGTTTAAGGCCAGTTTTTCTTAGTCGCATTATCATCGACGTCTTTACAGTATAATTAGCTTTAATGATAACATTGGGTGGCATCTTAACATAAAAGGGTATATGTCTGCAACTAAGAGCTTCCAATGAAAATTAGCCCAAATCTGGAGGGCAACGCGGAGCACTGTATCGTGCAGGGACCCTGCTGCGTTGTTCGCGGAGGACGAAGTTCCATGCCCGCAGGCCCATCTAAAATTGTAAGGACTTAGTTGTCACTGGTTTCCGGAATTGGATTAGAAACGTAAGGACTCTATTGTCGATGTAAGGACTTTATTGTCTCCGGACAAAAATGTCGGGAGACAATAAAGTCCTTACAAAAATGGGCGCCAACTAGCTGATTTCAGATAACGCACACTAAGAAGCCGTTTAGCCCAAGTCGTTACATTTTAGTAAATTTTCGTCAATTCTCTAATAATTGGAGACAATAAAGGCCTTACATTTCAAGGCAAGCCACTCACCCCATCCGAGTTACCGTTTATATCGTTACCAACCCTCATGGCTATCCCTTCCGCTATTTCACCAAGCGTTTCTAGTGCCTGTTCTATTTGTTCAGACCAAAAAGCAGTATTGAGGCGGATGCAGTTCCCGAACTTGTCTCCTGTTGTAAAAATCGTTCCCGGTGCTACGCTGATCCCCTCCCGCAAGGCTTCCTCATGAAGGCTTAGTGCGTCAATATGTTCCGGCATTTCTACCCACAAGACAAAGCCGCCTTCGGGACTCGAAATCCGAGTTCCCTTAGGGAAATAGCGAAAGATGGCGTCGCGCATCTGTGTGATCTGACGGGCATAGATCCTCCGGACCGTACGCAGATGGTGGTCATAGCCGCCATTAGCAAGAAACTCAGCAATGGCAAGCTGTGTCGGTGTGGCTGTGGCAATGTTGAGCAGGGACTTGAGATCCTGGACTTTCTGCTGGAACCTACCCGGAACCATCCAGCCAACGCGATAGCCAGGCGCGAGGGTCTTGGAAAACGAGGAGCAATAGAGTACGAGTCCCTTGTCGTCGTATGCCTTTGTCGAAGAAGGGCGGACCGGGCCGTAAAAGAGGTCGCCGTAGACATCATCCTCAATGAGAGGAATATCGTGTTGCGCCAGTATCCCGACCAATTGCATCTTTTTCTCATCCGACATGACGCTGCCAAGGGGATTGTTGAAGTTAGCAATGATAATGCAGGCATGAACCGGCGTATGCTTGATGGCGTAGCTGAGGACCTCTAGATTCATCCCCTCGCCGGGAGAGCAAGGAATTTCGAGCACCTTCAGTCCCATCCATTGAATTGAATTGAGGAAGGTATAGTAGACCGGAGAT